>Ga0187819_10001828_pt1 | contig 11058 bp, 17 predicted proteins | sample NC_wetland_sal_i_15_FD_132411 | JGI IMG/M metagenome (GOLD analysis project Ga0187819, IMG submission 132411) | Wetland sediment microbial communities from Neuse River Estuary, North Carolina, USA - SO4_4 | ecosystem: Environmental > Aquatic > Freshwater > Wetlands > Sediment | place: USA... | reverse complement strand
GGACGAGGGTGCGCTCCTAGCTGTCCGTGGTGTCGAACGAGAAGTCGCCGTCCGGGCCGGGCTCGAACAGCCGGGTATCCACGACCGCATCGGCGTTCAACGGCCCGTAGATGTGCGGGAACGGCGCGTCCCAGCCGGGTACCGGCTCCCACTTGATCTCCGGGCCTACCCGGTCGGTGTCGATGACCAGGACCAGCAGGTCGGGCAGACCTTTGTAGACCATGTTCGCCACCGGGGCGACCTGCCCGGCCGTCGAGGCGTGGATGAACCCCTGCTCGGCCAGGGTCCGGCCGCGCGTCGAGGTGGTGTACTGCCCGTCGCGGCGGGCCTGCTCCCAGTCTGGCACGGTGGCGATGTGGTAGATGACGCTCATTCAGCGGCTCCCGAGTAGCTGGCTGGCCTGCTCATCGAACTCCGTGACCTCCGGGTGGCTCCCGTACCGCCTGCGCAGCCGTCGCCGCAGGTCGCCGACATAGTGGACCGCGCGGCCCGACTGGAGCGCGGCGGTCATGGCCAGCGCCTCGGCCCCATTGGCAGCAGTCGGGGCCGGAACGTCTTCGATCCTCGACCGTCCGCTTTTCAGGCCAGACATATCCAAGTTGTTACGGGTCGTGCAAGCGGTGTGCGCTGTCACCGGTCGCAGCCGTTTGCCGTTGGCCGCTGCTGTTGCTGTCACCGTTGCTGTCAACTAGGCCCAGGCCGTCCCCATCATCGCGTAGGGCGACACCGACCATCACCAAGATGAGACCTACGAATACGACCGCAACCCAAAGGATTCCGGGCCACGCCGACCAAAAAGGTATCTTCCCTGCGGTATGTATATACCCGCCAGCTGATGGTGAGCAGGCCGCGGACGACAACGGTCGTGACACCGGTCTCGACCCATTGGTCTGACTTTTGGATAACTTTTCCTGTCGTCTTTCCCTTAGCCATATTTCGGCGAGTGACTGTAACAGGTTGCCGATATGGGCGGTCTGCTCCCATGAGCGGCCTGGGTAAATGTGGTCGTCTACGCCAATCACGAGCACCTCGGTACCGTCGCGGAGCGTCAAGCGGTCGTTCTCGTCAACGGGTTGGGCACAGTCGCGTGTTTCCAGAATTGGCCCGTGCCCGTCAGGCGTAACCGTCGCTGGATCCCGGCCGACACGGCCGTCACGGATGGTCACTTTGATCATTTTCTACTTCCCCCAGTGAATTGTCATGCTGTTCCGGCCACGCTGCGGAGGGCATCCGTTTGTCCTTCGTTTAGTCTGCGAATGGATCGGAATCGTTTCGCGGGACACGGTCAGCCCGGATCCTCCGCTGAATCTGGGCTACGCCATCACTTGCGGTGTAGAACCTGCCGCGTCTCTCGCCGCTTGGCACGAGCAGGCCAGCCTCCACGAGTCGCTGGAAATCCCTTGAAGCTGTCTGCTCGGTGATCGGTTCATCGCCTGACTCCTCGAGGGTGGCCCGGTAGGTGGCGTTGCGCACCCTCAGCCCGACGGCCGCATCGAACATCGGGAGCATGACGCGTTCGGGAAGGCGGAATTGCTCGATGAGCAGCTCCAGCTCCACCCAGAGCCGCTCTGACTCCCTGATGCGGATAAGCATCGTCCTGGCCTGCCGGAGGTGTGCCGTCAGGATGAATCTCAGCCACGGGCTGGCGTCATTCTCTGGCTGCCAGGAGCCACGGCCTACCTCGGCTAGCACGTCGTAGTACTTCTGCGTGTTGCGTCCGAGGTATTCCTCGATGCTCATGAATACCGGGGCCAGGACCTTGCCGCGGGCGAGAACGAGGCTCTGCAGGCCTCTTGCCATCCGGCCGTTGCCGTCCCTGAACGGATGGATCATGGCCAGGTTGAGATGGGCGATACCGGCCTTTACCAAACGCTCTTGGCACGGAGCGTTGAGGCTCACCACAAGCTCTTCCATGAGCGCGGGGACCTGGTCGATATCGGGGCCTTCATAGACGATTTCGCCGGATTCCTCGTTGCGCACATAGATCGCCCCGGCTCGCCACCGGCCTGGGCGGTTGCGCAGGTCGTAGCTGGTCATCATGAAGTGGAGGCTCTTGATGAGCTGGACACTGTAGGTGAAGTCCTCTTCCGCAGCAAGCTGCAGCACGTAGGTCATCGCCTGCCTGTAGCCCTCGAGGGCAAGCCGCGTTTCCTCGTCTGCGTCAAGTGGCTCTTCGCCCACGGCCACGGCCGCCGCATCGTCGAGCTTCGCGTCGAAGCCCTCGATGCTGTTCGAGCCCTGGATGGCACGGGCGAACGACAGGCGTCTCAGTGAGCCATACCAGCGGTTCGGCTCGTGGAGCTGATGCCGGAGGCGTTCTTTGAGCCCGTCAATCTCGCTGAGGGCTTTGAGCTCACGTTCGTCCAGGGGCGGTGTCGCGAACAACATGATTGTAACTCCGTTACTACCTGTCGTGATGATAGATAGTAACCATCGTAGCGCATGAAACAAACTGCTGGTCCGACCGTTTGTAACTAACTTTCTATCATTGTGTCGTCCGTGACGTGTCTCTACCGCCCCGATCGCGGGGCCATCACCGCAGTCCGGCGAGACTAGTGGATCGAAGAAGCCACTACGGGCTCGGCGAACGCCAAGCGGTCCGCTATCCGCTACTGCGGGAGTTTACGGTCGTGCTCACGCAGGATGACCGGGACCACGGGCCCGGTGTCGAGCTCGACCACAACGACGCCCCCGCTGGACGCCTGACGCTCGACGAGGCCGAGTAGCTGGCCGGTATGCTCGCCGCGTTGGTCCGCCAAGGCCGCGCCCAGGCTGTCCGGTCGGCGACATGAGCCGCACATCCTTCACGTGCCCCGGTGGTCCCCACCGCGGCGCTGTCCGGCCGGGGCACACTCGTGTCCGGAGGCCTTACAGATCCGGACCGGCAGCGCGCTCGCGCGCTATCCGCTGCATCACGATGCCAAGCTGATCGGCGGCCTCCCCTGGCGGCATCCGGGCTTCCCTGGCCATGGTCCGGATCATGATCTCGGCGACCTTGGTCAGGCCATCGGCAAGCGGTCGGCACTCGCACCGGCAGTCGCCCGTGATAGCGCACTGGCCTTCCTGGTCGCCGCCGAGCCGGGCACCGATCAGGGCCACGGCTGCCACGTAACCATCGCGGTCGGTCATCGGGCCGCCACCCTCCTGATACCCTGCGGCTGGTTCATCGCCTTCGCGGACATCGCCGCGGCGATGTCCGCGGCCTACTGCGCCGGAAGCTAGGCAGCCAGAACGGATAATGACGATGGCCGCCGGCCCACGGAGAGCTGGCGGCCATCGTCATGCTCGGGATACACAGGCGTTCAGTCCACGTGCGGGTAAGTGCCATCCAGCCAGGTGCGGAGCTGCCGCCACTGCGTCGGGTGGATGTCCAGATTCTCCAGGTCGGCGGCCGTGACCCAGCGGACGTCGCTGGCCTCGTCGTTCTCGGCTGGGCTGCCGCTGACCGGGCGGCCGAGCAGGATCAGCTCCCACTCCTGGCGGATCTCGCCGTCGGTGTAGGCGACGATGTGGCCCGGGTCGGAGTAGACGCCGAGGATGCCGGTGATCTCGGTGAGTACGCCGGTCTCCTCCAGGGTCTCCCGGATCGCGCACTGGCTGGGGGTCTCGCCGAGTTCCTGTTTGCCCATCGGGATGGCCCACTGCCCGGTGTCGCGGCGCAGCTGGAGTAGCACTCGGTCGGCATCGTCGACGGCCAGGACGCCGCACGCGGGCACCAGGCTGTTCGGTTTGGGTGCCGCTGGGTCATTCCAGTACTCGACACGGCCCATGGCCTCGGTCAGACCTCCTCGCCGTTCCAGGGTTTCGCGGCCTCCCAGACACGCTCAAAGCAGGCGACGTAGTGGCCGGCCAGCTGGCCGCCGTCCAGGCGTCGCAGGTGCAGCGTAGGGTTCGCCGAGGCGGGTTCCCCGTAGGCGTGCGGGTTGACCATGATCTCATCGTCGTAGCGGAACAGCGAGGCGTACAGCGTGGTCGAGTGCAGCCGCAACTCGCAGCCCTCGACGCCGGCAAGCGGCCGGTAGTAGGTCAGCGCCGAGCGGATCTTGTGGGCCAGGGTGCCGCCGAGTTCTTCCTCCCGGTCGCGGGTCGCGACAGCGTCGCTGTCCGGGTCGCCGAAGCAGAGCCTAACCTGCGCACCGCGCCCGGCCGCGTCGGCCAGCATCCGCGCGACCTTCGGCTGGGTCTGGGCGTAGAACGTGCCGGAGAACACCAGGACGTCGATGTGCTCGCACGCGTCGGTCATCATTCGCAGCCACACCTCGCGGGGCACCGACGCCCGGTCGGCGTACAGGCGTACCAGCTCGGACTGCGACGCCTCCGCGCGGCGCCCCGCAGACCGCTGCACTTCGGGCCACAGGTAGCTCTCCTCGTAGCCGAGGCGCCGGGCAGCTGCCCACCGGTGGGTCCGGTGCGGGACGCGGCCGGTGCTGAGCCACCGCTCGGCGGTCTTGGGGTCTACCCCGCAGCACTGGGCCAGGTCATCGACGGTCACGCCGGTCCGCAACATCGCTGTGCGCAGCCGCTCGTTCACGTACCCATTCAACGGCCACGTTTCGGGACGTTTCAAGGCCCTGACGGGACGTTTCCACACGTAAGACGTCCCACAAAGTGTCCCCTGGCGCGGTGGGGCAGTCCCGGCCGCTGCGGTGGACTGGGCCCATGCAGACCGCGACACCGCCAGCGGCGACGCTGGCTGACCTGGCCGCCAGCTTCCCCGGCTGGCACATCTGGAGGGGACGCGACGGCCGGGGTGCCGACAAAGGCTGGTACGCGACCCGACGGCAGCGGCTGACCGCGGAGAAACTCGGTGCCGGACTCACGGCCACGCTGAGCGCTGACGATGCGGAGTCGCTGCATGGCCTGCTAGCGCAGCAGCAGGTCATCGAGCAGCAGATAGCAGGTGTGCCGTGACGTCCATGGTCAGGGGCGAACCGGATTACGCCGACCAGGTGCCCCGCCGCCACGAGTATGAGAAGACGCACCCGGACGTGGAGATCCTCTATCTGGGCCCGTACTGGCGGGCTGTAGTGCCCGAGGACAACGGCGAGACCGTGATCGTCCGCTACGACCTCCGCCAGCTCTTGGACAAGCTGGAATCGCTAGACGGCCCGCAGGCGGCGCGGCAGGCCCTTCCTACCCTCCCCGGGTTGCCGCGCTAGGTCACGTCAGCGGGCGGACGGAACCGCAGCACGCCAGGGGCTGCTACGGGATCCCGGCGCTGGCGTGGCCAACCTGAACGGATCGTACCCGGGGCGCCGGTTGGGGACGGCCCCCGCTACAACCTCACCCGGAGGACCCGCCCCGGGCACGATCCCCGTGGGGGCCCTTCATGGCCTCCGTTCGCGGGCCTCCCTAGGCTCAGCCGCCGACGCCTCCTTCCTGTCGGGAACAGGGACGAGGTTGCGGTGGGCGCTGCTGTCCGGCCGCAAGAAAGGAAAGGCCGTCCCCGAAGGAGTTACGAGAGGGGCGAGTTGATGAACCTCACGAACTGCCTACCGAAATCTGTGGTCAGCCGGCTCATCAGCGATGGAGGCTGAACCATCCCCACCAGGCCGGCCGTAAGCATTCCAGCACCACTGAGTTCGCTGGCGACGAGCAGGTAGAAATCCTTGCGTCGCTGCATCTCGGGCAGGCCGGCTTCGACCGTCACAGTCCGGCTGGTGGCGAAGGCCGCTTGCGGCTGAGGGATGCCGTGCGATGCGAACCAGGCCGGAGGGTCGTCCCAGAGCGTGGCCATGCGCAAATGCGAGGGCGTGAACCGGTCGACGAGGTTCAAGAAGATTGCCTGGGTGTCTGCGTCGGGCGCCTCTGGGCTTACGGAGTTGAGCACGGCGTTGCGGAGCGCCTCGATTTTCTCGGCCTGGTGGGTGTGCTCGAGCGTTCGGGTAGCCGTCACCACGGCGTCGGTGAACAGGTCGTTGTCAGTCAGGGATTCCAGGCTGAGGCCATCCATCTGGCCGCGCAGCTGCTCGACCGCCTCGGCCAGCTCGGTGAACCACTTCTCGCGCCGTTCCTGCAGCCGCCAGGTCACAGCAGTGACGAAGGTGACAGCGAGCGCGTTTCCGATCAGCGGGACCGAGCCGAGACTAGCCTCAACGGCACGCTCCACGATCTCCCGGCCGGTGCTCTTGGCTGGCGGCGACGTGTCCATGCGAGGCAGGCTACTGCTGCAGGGTCCCGGCTTACGCCGGGAGGCCATCGGTGCCGAACGTCGGCCGACCGTCCCGCTGGGCCATTAGCATGCAGGTCCCACCTCAGCGGCTATGATCCTCAGCGGCTTGGCTGGCGTGGCGTTTGGGTCGTAGCCCGGATTATCCGCGACATAGCCGACCTGGGTGCAGTTACCGGGCGTCTGCGGGGCAGCTGAGATCATCAGCTGCACGGACGTCTGGCAGGTGTGGGTCGCATTGTTCCACCGCCACTCACCGCCGAGTTCCTGAGCGAGTGCGGGCTCCCCGGGCGTGAGTATCGCCAGGCCGGCCCACGGCGACAATCAGGCCAAGCAGCGACCAGGTCCCCGAACGCGAACTTCAGTTTGTCGGCCGCGCGCTCCCGGAACTTCAGGTCACTCCCGGTACGGGCGTGCGGGTGGGCTGCCCAGTGGCTCATCTACCAATTCCCCTTGACCATCGCGTGGCCTACGACGCCGTTCATTGCCGCGTTCAGCCCTGCCGCGGTGTGGGCAGGCTGCTCGCGGAGCACTTCGGTCATCTCGTCCAGCCGACCGATCAGCAGCGGGATCAGCGCGCTCCCCTCACGGCCTTGGGGCAGCCCACCGAACCGGCCGACCAGCGACGGCCCGGACATGTCCGCCACGCCCAGGCCGAACCCGCCGAGCGGCCCCGGATTCTGCTGCCAGCCGCCTCCGCTCGTCCCGCTGGTGCCGGCCGGGGCGGTCTCGGCGAGCCACTGGCTGAACCCGGCCCAGTCCGGACCCGCAGCCGCGCTCGAAGACGAACTCGACGAGGACGAACTGCTGCTCGAGCTGGCCGCCGTGTCACCGACCGGGCGCGGGTCCGCCGGATCCGCTTGCACGAGGGCAGGCACACGACGTGCTCACTGATGGAGAAGGCGGGCGTCCCGGTGTCGATCATCGCGGCATGGGCGGGCCACTACTCCGGCGCGTTCACGATGGCGACCTACGTTCACGCGAATCCCGAGGACCTCGCCGCCGGGCGCGATGCGCTGGCCGCGATCTACCGCGCGGAGGACGCCCGATGAGAGCCCGTGTGCAATTTCGTGCAATTCCAGGCCCTCCCGGGACTGTCCGGGCGACGTGGAACGGCGCATCGTGCCTGGTCAGGGGTGGCGCGCTCGGAGGGACTCGAACCCCCAACCTTCTGATCCGTAGTCAGATGCTCTATCCGTTGAGCTACGAGCGCAGTCCCTGCAGTTTACCGCGTCCGGCGCTCTGGTCGCGCTCCGTTCAGGCCGTCCCTGCCTCGTGCATAGCGGGGTCAAGGCTGTGCCGTTGGCCGCACGAGGATCTCGTTGATGGTCATGCGCCGCGGGCGGCTGACGGCGAAGGCGATGACCTCGGCGATGTCGTCGGCGGTGATGGCCAGCTGCCTGTACATCTGCTCGGCCACCTGCTTGACGCCGGGGTTGGTGATGTGATCGGTCAGTTCGGTCGCGACGGCACCGGGCTCGATGACCATGACCCGCACGTCGGGCTGCAGCTCTTGGCGCAATGACTCCGACCAGCCGTTGATGCCCCACTTCGTGGCCGCGTAGACCGCGTTGCCGGGCCGGGCGGTGCGGCCAGCCACGGAGGACAGGTTGATCAGGTCGCCCGCTCATCGATGGGCCACGCAGTGCGGTCGGACCACAGCTGGGCCAATGCGAACGGGTCCAGGCCCGCAGCGGCGGCTGCCGTGGACGTAAACACGATCTGTTCCGATTACATGGAACATATATAACTAATCGAGCATTTCGGTTGAGAGCCGGGAGTTCCTGTGCTTTCCTGTCCGCGTAAGCCGTAGGGCTGCGCAGCGGTTGGGGGGTGGCGGCCATGGCTCAAGACGATCGCCCTCTGACAACCGGTCGAGGCGTCCTGATGGATGCTGCGCGACCGGTCTCGGCGAAGCCGTCGTGGAGTCGGGTTCTGGCTACCACCATCGGGCTACGAGTGCAGCGGCTGCACCGTGCCGGGTCCTGGCCGTGGCGTGCACCCGGGTGGCCGGGCCGGACCTGGTTCCGGGGGCGCTCCAAGCGCTTGCTGACTACCTGGCGCCTCGCCGTTGTCTTGGTGGTCCTGGCTGTCATCGCCGGAGCCGCCGTCAGGTTCGCGGAGACCGCTCCCCGTGCCAAGCTGCCGCCCTCGGCGGCCGACCCCGGTCCCAGCGGGGCTAACGGCGAATCTGCCCAGGCACAGGCCGCACTCTGGATTGCCGACCAAGTGAGCAGCAACGCGATGGTCGCGTGCTATCCCACGATGTGTACCGCGTTGTTGCAGCAGGGCGTCGCGGCGGACCGCCTGGTGCCGTTGCGGACCGGGTCGGTCGGCCCGATCGACGCTAACGTGATCGTGATATCCCCGTCGGTCAGCAGCCAGGTCGTCGACCATTATGCGCCAGCGCTGACCGCGAGCTTCGGTTCGGGCGCCGCCCGGATCGAGGTCCGCTCAGCCGAACCCGGCGGGCCGGCGGCCTACGAGTCGGCGTTGCAGGCCGACCTGGCCGCCCGCAAGAGCGCTGGATCCCAGCTGCTCAGGAACTGGCATATCCAGTTCACCGCTCGGGAGGCGGCGCAACTCCGGGCAGGCGAGGTGGACTCGCGCATACTGGCGACGCTCGCCGCGCTGGCGTCCCAGTACTCATTCCGTATCACCGCTTTTGGCGATGCCTCGCCCGGCGTCCAAGCGGTGTTCCGCGAAGCAACCATCTCGCCTGACGGCAGGGACGGAGCAGCCGAGCTTGCGGGGGCCGAGGCCCTGGTGAACGAGCAGGATCCTCCGTTCCTGCCTGCTCACCTCGCGATCGATCACCCAGCCGCCCACCAGGCCACGCTGAGCATCGAGTTCGCCGTGCCGAGCCCGCTGGGATTGCTGTCACCGACCCTCGAGGCTGACCGGGGGCGCTCGGCTGCAGGCACGACCGTGATCGCTGGCCCGCTTCCGCTGGGATGGGCACGAATAAGTTGAGAGGCAAGCAACATGAGATTCCTCAGGCATCTGGCCAAGCTGGCTACGATCACCACGCTGCTCGCAGGCCCTGCCGTCCTCGTCTGCGCCGCATCGCCGGCAGCATCCGCCGCAACTGTGGCTTCCGCGTCACCCGCGACCGCGCAGGACGGATGGGTCCGCATCGCGCACCTGTCCCCCAAGGCCCCGGCCATGGACATGTACCTTTATCCCTTCGGTAACCCGGGAGACCTGATCGTCCTGAGGGACGTCAGCTACGGCGACGTTTCTGCTTACCAGGCGCTAGGCCCCGGCGAGTACACGGTGGCGATGCGGGGCTTCGGCGCGCCTGAATCCAGCGAGCCCGCGCTGACCACGAGTTTCATGGTGAGCTCGCATGCGGCCTACACCGTGGCGGCCCTAGGCCCCGACCCTGGCCTGCGGGTAGAGGTGCTGCACGACCAGATGACCGCGCCGGCGGGCAAGGCCCTCGTCCGGGTGTTCCAGGCGTCGCTCAGCGAGCCTAGTGTGACGGTCGCTTACGGAACGGACGTCCTGGCGCGGCAACTGGCCTTCGGAGCGGCCACGCCTTACACGGCCCTCTCACCGGGCGAGCAGACGGTCCGGTTCAACGCGTCGGGCAAGGACGCCGCTATGCCGGTCAAGCTGGCCGCCAACACGATTCACACGATCGTGGTGCTCGATGACTCTTCCGGGCTGGAAGTTGACGCCTGGACCGACGCCGTGGGCAGCCAGATCATGCCCCATGGCGGAGCCAACACCGGTTTCGGCGGGGCCGCGCCGCACCTACCCGCGAGTCCGGCGCCGTGGCTGCTGACCATGACGTTCGGAGCGGTGCTGACCTGGGTGGGCTGTACCGGACTGCGCCGGTCACGCCGCACCGCCGCAGGCTGCTAGGGATGGGAGAATTTAGGCGTCTTATCCAGTACGAGTCGCTGACGAGCTAGCCGAACTGGGTGAGTGACAGCGTGTTCCCGTCAGGATCGGCGAACCAGGCCACCTTGTCCCCGGAAGGGGTGGTCCAGATGCCGTCGTCGTCTTGGCTCATGCCCTCGTATCTCAGGAAGCCGACCCCCTGAGCGGTGAGAGCCCGTACGGACGCGGCGATATCCCGGACGCGCCAGCCGAGCACGGTGTACCCGGCCTGCGTCACCTGGCCGACCGCCGTCACGCGGAGCATCGTGCCGTTGGCGTCCAGCACTACCGCGAAGTCGCTGCGTTCGAGCACCCGCAGGCCCAGCCTCTGCTCGTAGAAGATCCGGGCCCGGTCCAGGTCGGTCGCGGCCACGAAGGCCACCAGATCGCTCGACTCCAGCATGGCGTGTCCTCAGGCGGTAGGGCGCGGCAGCACCGATCGTAGCGAGGGTCCAACTTCAGCGGGCGCTGGAGCGTCCTATGGGGCGTTACGCGGCGTTTCTCGCGCTTGATCGGGATCTGGATCGTTAGCATTACTGCCGGTAAGGGTCACATGAATAGCTTTCCGGAGGAACGAGGCAAGGCCACGAAGACTCACGCCCGCGCGCCAGGCCTCGACGGGGTCCGGGCGCTGGCCGTGCTCGCTGTCATGGGTTTCCACGCCGGCGTATCTGGGCTTTCGGCTGGCTTCCTCGGCGTTGATGTCTTCTTCGTGCTAAGCGGATTCCTCATCACGGACCTGCTGGTCGTTCAGTACGATCGGCTCGGCCGACTCGACCTGAAGAGCTTCTGGGCCCGGCGGGCCAGGCGCCTGCTGCCGCCGCTGGCCGTCATGCTGGTCGTCGTCACCGCGGCGGCGACCGTCATCGAACCCAGCCAGGAAGGCTCGCTGCGCCTGGCGCTGCTGGCCGCCGCCACGTACACCAGCAACTGGTACCAGATCGCGCATCACGTTTCGTATTTCGCCTCGCTCGGGCCCATGCCGCCGCTTGATCATCTGT
>Ga0187819_10001827_pt1 | contig 11067 bp, 11 predicted proteins | sample NC_wetland_sal_i_15_FD_132411 | JGI IMG/M metagenome (GOLD analysis project Ga0187819, IMG submission 132411) | Wetland sediment microbial communities from Neuse River Estuary, North Carolina, USA - SO4_4 | ecosystem: Environmental > Aquatic > Freshwater > Wetlands > Sediment | place: USA... | reverse complement strand
GATTTCAAGGTCGGGCGCTTCGATGTCAACGCTGGTATCGGGTTTGGGCTGACCCGCGCCTCCGACCCGGTCATGGCGAAGATCATTATCGGTACCGATCTTACGGATGGGGCACCGACCCCATTGCGCCGTCCATAGTGGGGTGACGGCGCACGCCGCGCCGGTCCTTCACCGAGTGACGAAATCGACGGGAACCTGTAGCTTCAGCGGTCCGTTCGAAACACCGCGCGGCATCGGTGGGAACGGAGCAGCACGATCCAGCGCCGTGAGGGCCGCGTCGTCAAGCGCTTTTGAGCCTGAGCTTTTCTTGACCTCGCGCATCAGGACTTGTCCAGAGGGACTAATCGTGAAGCCGATAAGAACTGTCCCAGACAGCCAAGCGTCAGAATTAACTTTGCTCCTCTCAAGCGCCTTTTGTACTTCACTAAGGTACGCCAACCGCAGGCTCGCATCAGCGTTTTGATCGGGGTCCCCAGTTTGCTCAGAGCGCGTGGCAACTGGTGGAGCTTGCTGGAGCGTCGAGGCTGCATCGGGTCGAGACTCTTCTTGCGGGATGGCAGACGTTTCGATCACCGGCTGGGGTTCTGCGAGCTTGGACTTGCCTTCGCTGGTTACCCCTTGATCAGCTGGGAGCGTATCGCTCCGCGAGCTCCCGGCATCGAGAGGCGGCGTGCCAGAGCAGCCGATGAGAGCGAGTCAGTTGACGAAGAATCTGCATAACACAGGATGTTGAGAGGACGCGAAAGCAGGAGGCGCCGCAAGTACGTCGCTGATGGGGCGAGGGGGAGAGGCTAAGCGTCGCTGGCGGGCTGGTGCCCGAGCCCTTCAGCGCGTCACGAATTTGAATGGAACCTGTAACTCCAGCGATCCGTGGGCCAGTTCGTGTGGCATGGGTGGGAAGGGCGCGGCGTGGTCGAGCGCCGCCATGGCCGCGTCATCGAGCATCTTGGAGCCTGAGCTTTTCTTGACCTCGCGCGTCAGCACTTGACCGGAAGGACCGATCCTGAAGCCGATCAGCCCCGCCGCGCAGACAGAACCGTTGCTGCCGCCACCCGCCCTGCGCTATCCCGACTTGCCGACAGTCCGCTCGACCGCCCCCTTTTACGCGGGTCTCTGCTGTGTGTAACAAGTGGCGTGTGACAGATTCAAACTGAACCTGCGCGGCCCGGCTAGAGCGGGGGTTGGATTAGCGGTCAGGATCGCCCAAAGACGACACGCGGTTGCTCACCCTATACGGTTCAATTGCGCGACAGAACCGTCGCTGACCAATCGTGATTTGTCGCCAAAGCCTCTCCACATTATAGGTAAGGGGAGTATACTAAGAGGATTTGAGCTATGGGCCACACGATCCGCGAGAAGCATAGGCTGGTGCAGCGCGTTCGACGCATCCGAGGCCAAGTGGAGGCGGTCGAGCGCGCGCTTAATGCGGAGATCGCCTGCGCTGATGTCTTGCAGCTCATTGCCTCCGTGCGCGGCGCCATCAATGGGCTCATGGGCGAGGTGATGGAGGATCACATCCGGGAACACATTGTGGATGCTGACGGCCCAACGAAGCGGCGACACGGCGCCAAAGAACTCATCGAGGTGGTGCGCGCCTACCTGAAATAGTGAGGATAATGACCATGGCTCTGCAAGACAGCAGGACGCGGACCCTTACCGACCAGGTGGAAGCGGGTGCCACCACATCGCCCCTTTACGATCACGAGCACACGCACGCTGATCAACACGACGATCACCGGAATGGGCACGACCACCCGTTCGAATGGTCCGAAGCTGCTCGCATCGGCGTTGTTTTGATCGCCGCCGCCGCCGCGTGGTTCCGTGTCTGGGAGCCCTTTCCAGCGTTTAGCGTGGTAGGCGCGCTCGGCCTCGCGATTGGGGGCTGGCCCATCTTCAAGGAAGCAATTGAGAACGTCGTCGAACGGCGCATGACGATGGAGCTGTCGATGACAATCGCGATCGTGGCTGCGGCCGCCATCGGGGAGTTATTTACCGCTCTCGTCATCACCTTGTTTGTGCTGGTCGCCGAAGTGTTGGAGGGTATGACGGTCGGTCGTGGACGCGAGGCCATCCGCGATCTGCTGGAGTTCCTGCCGCGCGAGGTAACGGTGCGCCGTGGAGGGGCGATCCGTTCGATCCCGGCCCAGGAGCTGACGGTGGGCGAGGCGGTCCTCGTCGCGCCCGGCGGGCGCATTCCGGTGGATGGGACCGTGCTCTCGGGTCATTCATTCGTTGATGAATCCCGCATCACGGGTGAATCGATGCCTGTCGAGAAGACCGCTGGCGCCCATGTCTTCGCCGGTTCAATCAATCAGTCTGGAGCGCTTGAGATCAACGCCGAGCGCATCGGCCGGGACACGAGTTTCGGCAAAATCATCGAAGCGGTCGAGCAGGCTGAGCGTTCACGTGCGCCGATTCAGCGCCTTGCTGATCGCATGGCAGGTTACCTGGTCTATTTCGCCCTCGGGGCCGCAACGCTCACGTTCCTGATCACTCGGGACATGCGCTCGACCATCTCGGTTATCATCGTGGCCGGTGCCTGCGGTATCGCCGCGGGGACGCCGCTTGCCATTCTCGGTGCAATCGGGCGGGCCGCCCGGCTCGGTGCGATCGTGAAGGGCGGTGCGCATCTTGAAACGCTGGGGCGCGTCGACACCGTGGTGCTGGACAAGACCGGCACGCTCACCATCGGCAAACCAGACGTTCAGCGGATTGTTCCGGCGGTAGGGGTAGCCGCCGAGACGGTCCTTGCGGCTGCAGGTGCGGCCGAGCTGCTGTCGGAGCATCCGTTGGGCAAGGCCATCGTCGCGTACGCACGCAAGTCCGGGTGCAACGTCGCCGAGCCGGTGGCATTCACTTACACCCCAGGGCGTGGAATTACCGCCAACCTCGATCGTCACGTCATTGTGGTCGGAAGCCAAGTCTGGATGGCTGACAATGGTATCACGGCTCCAGCGACATGCGGCCAGGAGGCTGAGGCGGGAGCCGAGGTGTTCGTTGCGCGCGACGGGATACTGCTCGGCTCAATTATCGTGGCGGACACTATTCGTCCTGAAGCCCAACGTGCAATTGAAGCGTTGCACGGGATGGGACTGAAAACGGTGCTGCTCTCAGGGGACACGCATCGCGTCGCTACGGCCGTTGGGGCCAAGCTCGGGATTCAGGAGATCGAGGCAGAGCTGCTCCCCGAAGAGAAGCTGTCGCGGATTCGCGAGCTGCTGGCGAGGAAGCGCGTGGTCGCCATGGTTGGCGACGGTGTCAACGATGCGCCCGCGCTGGCCGAGGCAAGCGTCGGCATCGCCATGGGCTCCGGCACCGATGTCGCCCAAGAGAGCGCGGATGTCGTCCTGCTTGGTAATGACCTTGCTCGCTTGGTCGAAACGCTCGCAGTTGCCAAGAGAACCCGCCGCATCATCTGGCAGAACTTCTCCGGCACCCTGATCGTCGACACGATCGGGGTGGGGCTCGCTGCCGTTGGCGTGCTAGGCCCGCTGCTTGCCGCGTTCATTCATGTGAGTTCGGAGCTTGTCTTCATCCTGAACTCGGCGCGCCTATTACCTGCGAAGGCTCTGAAGTAGGAACTCGTGTCTCCGATTTTTGGTCTTCTGCAAGTCCGAATGTACCCTTGAGGCCGCCGGTCCGCGCCTGACTTATGTGGCACGCTACGCCGGGCACCTTGGGATCATCGAAGGCGCTCACGCAGACTTTGTCGTTCGCTCCGATGAAGCGGAAGGTTGTGCTGACGCAAGCTATGTCATCGGCGAGCGCCGCGCCGCCGCAGATCATCGCAGGCAGGACGGCGGCAAGTGTGAGCGCTCTCATTTTCATGTCCCTTCATGAAACATTGGACAGGCTTCTTGAACTTTGCGCCATCACCCTTAGCTCTGCGGCAGGCGGTGTCCTTTAATCGGTAGTGTCTCCCCCGTCTCTACCTGAGATACCGCCTGAGTGCCGAAGACCTACACGGCACCGCGCCCAATCCTCTTCCCTCGGGGGTTGGGCGTTCCGCTCGGATGCTGATGGAAGAGTGGCGGCATGATCGGGAGGCGACATTTGACATTTCAGCTCACAAGTGGTGGGCGTTACGGACACTCGCTATTCCGCGTCAAGTCCATCCATTCCGAGATCGGGAGGGCGATGTTGGAAATGCGCTCTCCCGTCCCGAGCATGATCGCTGCGAGCTTGAGCACCCCATCCATCTTCGTAAAAAGCGGACCACCGGAACTTGCGGGGTGAGTATCGCAGTCATTGAACCACAGTGGTCCCTCTAGGTCGGATCGTAGAAGGTGGCAATTAAAGTGGGCTGAAAGCACAAACCGCCTATCCGCAGGGTATGCAGCGTGCACTAGCGGCAGTCCGGGATGGGACATCACACCCGTGGCCAAGGGCACGGGCTCGACTGGTAGCTTCTCATTCAGCACAATCGCGACCACGTCGCTCTTGAAGGCGCGAAGAGGCACCTTTCCCGAGGGCGTTGTCGGGAGAATCTGTTCGGGGGCGACAAATTCATAGCCTTTCGGAAAATGCAGGCACTTGGCGGTTGAGTGCCCCTTGTTCTCCGTCCCCCGAACAGCGGCGAGAAAATGGATGTCATGCAATGGGAATGGAGCCTTGCTCCACGGATTCATGACGCAGTGGGCCGCCGTCAGCACAAGGTCTGGTGCAACCATAGTGCCGGTACACCTACCGGCCATTCTGTAGCCGCCAATATTGACTTGGCCGACGGCGTCCCAGGGTGGACCCTGATCCTCGACGCGCACCCGGTCGTCTTCGCCGATTATGCCCGGGTGCAGATCTTGGCTGGACACCGTTGTGCTGAAGCCAATAACGACGATCCCGAACAATGCGCTAATGCGTTGTCTCAAGTACTGCCCGACTCCTGGCGTCAAACTTGAATTCCGTCTCTTCGTTGTCTCATCGCGGACCAGCTTCGCGATTTAGAAGTGTACCTTGCGCTCGCCCCCAAAGTCATAATGCAAACACTGCAGCGTATCGCCCTTGACCTGCTGCACACCCCTGCTGCACACTCATGTGAAGCAGCTGCTAGAAAGCCCAGAAATATTGGGGTTTTCTCGGGTTAGAGCTTCCTCCCTCCGTCCGCACCAATTCGGCAATTCCCCACAGACGGAATCCTCCCGCCCCCGCCGTTCCCATGACATCCGCGCGTCAAAGCGGCCCTCCGCGCGGCGCTCTGCTTGCTGTCGGCGTGCGCCGCGCGGCGGTTTTTGCGGTCCCAACATGAGGATTTCCATGGCCATCAGAACAACGTTCGCTTCTCTCTGTCTTTGTCTCGGCGCCACCGCGGCCTTTGCCGCCGACGACGCTACGCCGGCACCCGCCGGCACCGGCAAGCACTGGACGGCGTGCCAGGCCGAGATCCAGAAGTTCTGCTCAACCGTCGAGAAGGGCAAAGGCAAGATGCGCGCCTGCCTCACCGAGCACACGGCGGATTTGTCCGACGGCTGCAAGACGAGCATGGCCGAGCACGCCGCCAAGGCCAAGGAGAAGGAAAAGAGCGGCCAGTAACCGCCGCGCATCTGACAAGGCGGCACCCAGGGCCGCCGCGAGCCGCGCCCCTTCCGGCGCGGCTTTTTCGCGTCTGCGGTCGCGCCGGCGAATTTCCGCTTCAGGGCTCTTAGTGTCCTGGGAGCACCGAGGGATTTCCAAGCAATTACTCCGTGTGCAAAGAAGCGTTACGGATAGGTTCAAATCCGTGCCGCCGCGTGCAGTGCGCTGTTAATTGGAACTCAGGGGCAGCGGTGCATAATCCGCGGCTGCGTAGGGATCATTTTCATGTCAGCGTCGTCCATGAGCCCGCGCGTCGTCGTGACCGGCATGGGCGTCGTCACGCCGATCGGGCAGAGCGTGGCGGAGTTCTGGAGCGCGCTCCAAGAGGGCAGGTGCGGGATCGGTCCCTTCGAAGGCGCCGATTCCGACAAGCTCGATGTCCGCATCGTGGCGCAAGTCAACGGCTTCAATCACGCGGCTCGCCTGGCCGGCTGGCAGCGGGACAAAAGCATCGCATTTTCGGGGCGCTTCTGCTGGCTGGCCGCAGCGGCTGCTGACGAGGCGATCAAACAATCGGGCATCGAGACCCCCTTTGCCGCCAACGCCGATAGGGTCGCCTGCATCATTGGATCGGCGGCCGGCGGCCAGCTCGCCGCCGAGATCGCCGCGCGCGATCGATTCATCGCCGGCAAGAGGGCCGTGCACCCCATGCTGCTCCCCCGCCTAGTCGCCTCCTCGGCGCCGGGGCACATCGGCATAGAGTACGGCGTCAAGGGGCCCACCTATGCCATCTGCAGCGCCGGAGCGAGCGCGGCACATGCCATCGGCATCGGCTGCGACTACATCCGCAACGGACTGGTTGATGTCGCCATCGTCGGCGGCACGGAAAGCACGATGACGTACAGCGCGTTGCTGGCGTGCCAGGCGATGCACATCCTCTCGCCGGACGGCTGCTTTCCCTTCGCGGCCAAGCGCAACGGCACCGTGCTGGCGGAGGGCGCCGCCGTTCTGATCCTGGAGTCCGATCGCCATGCGGGGATGCGCGGCGCGAGGATACTCGCCGAACTGTGTGGGGTCGGCATGGCGTCTGGCGCGCACGATATGATCAATCCCGACGTCGAAGCTGCGCGCGAAGCCATGCGCCGCGCCTTGGATGACGCAAAAATCGCGGCGGGCAGCATCGACTACATCAACGCCCATGGAGCGGGGACCGTGCGCGATGATCTGGAGGAGACGCGAGCCGTCAAAGAGGTTTTTGGCAAGCACGCTTATGAGCTCGGGATGTCGTCGACAAAGTCGATGCACGGCCACGCGATCGGAGCTGCTCCGGCGTTCGAGGCCGTTGCCTGCGTGAAGGCAATCGAGGCCGGCGTCATGCCGCCGACCATCGGCCTCGATGCAGCCGATCCTGAATGCGATCTCGACTACGTTCCCCGCGCCGCCCGCAAGAAGAAGCTCAATTATGCGATGTCGAACTCGTTTGCCTTGAGCGCGTTGAATGTTTCGCTCGTGTTCGGCGCAGCCCCTGCCTAAGTGTGTTTTCGCGGCGCGCTCTCTAAGCAGCCGCCGCCCTCACCCGCTTGTCCAGCCGTAGAGCCAGTCGTAGCGCGCCATGAGGCGCTGCGGTCCGAGCGACCGCAGCGCCAGATTGCGCGCGCGCGCGAGCGGACCCGACATATGATAAATTGCGCCGTTGCGGCGCGAGGCAGCTGCGACGCGGGCCGCACGCCGCCGCCGCCGGTGCCCATACCAGCTCAACGCGCCCGGCACGTCGCTCGGAAACTTGTGCATGGCTTCCGCCAGCACCACCGCGTCCTCGAGCGCCAGCACGCCGCCTTGCGCGAGGAATGGCAGCACGGGGTGCGCAGCGTCGCCCAACAGCGCGACCGGCCCCCGCGACCACGAGCGCAGGGAGGGAAGCGTGTGCAGCGCCCATCGCCTCCAGCTCTTCGCCTCGCTCAGAAGGTCCGCGAGCTGCTCCGCGCACTCGGGGATGCGCTGGCGCACCCATGCAGGATGCACGGGCGCGCTCCACTCCGTGTCTTCGTGCTCGTCCTCGACGATGACGACGACCGCGAACTCGGCTCCGGCCGAGACGGGATAGTGCACCACGTGCGCGTTGCGGAAGAGCCAGAGGCCGGTCTCCTGCTTGAAGAACTCAGGCGGCAGCGCGTCGAGCGGTAGCACGCTGCGTGCCGCGCTCTTGCCAGCAAAGCGCGGCGCCTCTGCCGAAAACAATAGCGGACGGATCGTGGACCACAGCCCGTCGGCCGCGATCAGCGCCTTGCCGGTCCAGGCCTGGCCCGCGGTGGAAGCGACCGCGACGTGCGGGCCCTCGGTCGCGACCTCGGCCACCTCGAAGCCCATCGACAGGGCGACGAGCGGCTCGGCACGCGCCGTCTGCAGCAGAGCGGCATGCAAGTCCTTCCGGTGCGCGACCCAATAAGGCGCGCCGTGCCGCGCCGCGATCCAGCGTCCCAAGGGGAGCCGCGCCAGCTGTGTGCCACTCAAGCCATCGCGCACGCAGATCGCCTCGGGCAAGCCGACGCGCGGGCGCAGCGCCTCCGCCACTTTCAGCTGCTTCAGGATGCGCGTGCCGTTGGGGCCGATCTGGATGCCCGCGCCTTCTTCGTGAAAGGCTGGGCGGCGTTCCAGCACATGCGAGGCGATCCCGCGCTGTGCCAACGCGATCGCGGCGGCGAGGCCGCCGATGCCGCCGCCGGCGATCAGCACCGGCTCGACGCGATTTTTCCGCGACCGCGCGAGCGCCGCTTCCGCGGTCTCGTTTGCCGTTGTAAGGGATCGCTGCGCGGTCATGTGCGGAGGCGGCGCGAGCCGCAGGGCGTCAGGTGAGCTCCTCGACGAGCGAAACGAGGCAGCCCGAGGGATCGCTCTCTCCGGCCGAGAGCCGCGGGTCGTAGATGTAGAGTGTGGAACAGTAGGGGCAGAGGATCTGCCCATCGTCGCCCATGTCGAGATAGACGTGCGGATGATCGAAGGGCGGCCGCGCGCCCATGCAATTTAGCTCGCGCACGCCGATGAAAATCTTTTCGACGCCCTGGTCGTTGGTGAGGTGGGGCACGGGGCTTGACGTCATCTCTTGGGCCTTATCGCATGAGCTTTGGGCGGTCTCGCATTCCGGCCGCAACCATAGCGGCGCCGCTCCCGAAATGATAGGGGTTGCGCCTCCGCTGCATCGATCGAGAGGGCGGCTTGCACACCTTCAAGTCCGACGGCGTGGAGATCGCCTTCATCGACGAGGGGGAAGGCGACCCGGTGCTGCTCATCCACGGGTTCGCGTCGAACGTCGCCACCAACTGGGTCGGTCCCGGCTGGGTTAATGCGCTGACCGACGCCGGCTTTCGCGTCATCGCCTACGACAACCGCGGCCACGGGCGAAGCGCCAAGCTCTACGACATCAGGGACTACGGTGCGCCGCTGATGGCGGAGGACGCGCGCCGCCTGCTCGACCACCTCGGCATCGCCCGCGCCGACGTCATGGGCTACTCGATGGGTGTGCGCATCTCTGCGTTCCTGGCGATCTCGCATCCCGAGCGCGTGAAGAGCCTTGTCTTCGCCGGGCTCGGCATCAACATGGTGCGCGGCGTCGCCGGCACCGGGCCAGTGGCGCGCGCGCTCGAGGCCGAGAGCATCGACGACGTGACGAACGCCACCGCGCGCACGTTCCGCGCCTTCGCCGAGCAGACGAAGAGCGATTTGAAGGCGCTTGCCGCCTGCATCCGCTCCGCGCGTGCGCCGATCACGGCGGAGGCGCTGGGGCGCCTCACCTGTCCCGTGCTCGTCGTGGTCGGCGAAGTGGACGTGATTGGCGGCGATCCCACAGCGCTCGCGGCGCTCATGCCGAATGCGCGCGCGTTCACGGTGCCGGGGCGCGATCACATGCGCACGGTCGGCGACAAGGCGTACAGGCAAGCAGTGCTGGAGTTTCTCAAGACGCGGCCCTGAGGGAGCCAAGGACGCGTCTTAGAAATACGAGGCCCCGGCGATCATCCACCGATCTCGAAAGACAAACGCGGGGTTGTCATGAGATCAGGCGGCGATACGAGCCGGGGCCAAGACGCAGTACCCTCAAGGCGCGCAACGCTCTAACGCGGAACAAGAAAACGTCACAGCCCCCAAGACCTGGGTTGCCCCAGGCAGCACGAAGCTAGCAGAGCACCTGCAACGCTCTAGTGAAATTCGCCAGCACCGCGACATTCTGGCTGTGGATAAGGCGGCCACCGTCAGGCTGCCGCCGCCTTCAAGTGAACGAGCGGGGGCCGCAAATCAGCCGGAAAAGGCTGCTCTCTAACGGCCGGGGAAGACAGGGATTAATCCGAAATTAGGGTTAGCGCGAGTAGCGTTCGCATCCCATGCCGCCCCTAAAGTCCCGCGTTTGTCTTGGCCTTCTCGGCCCGGCACTGCTGCTGACGGCCTGCAGCACGGGCGAGGACTTCATCGCCAAGGACGAGCCGTGGCGCGCGGTCGAGGAGCGCGCCTGCCTTGCCTCGGGCGCGGTGCGCGAGAGCGCCTGCATCAAGACCCGGTCGGCACTCGGCGGCCCCAGCGTCTGCGGCGCCGAGCAGCCCTTCGAGATGGCGGCCGCCGACGGCGGTCGCGTGACCTTGAAGCCCACGGCGCTTCTGCGCTGCCCCATGATCCCGCAGGTCGACCGCTGGATCGCGAACGTGATCGAGCCGGCTGCGCTGCAGACCTACGGCGTGCCGCTCGTCGAGGTCACGGTAGCGGCGTCCTATGCGTGCCGGCCGATGAACAACGTGCCGGGTGCTATGCTCTCCGAGCACGGGCACGCGAACGCGCTCGACGTCTCGGCCTTCATCCTCGCCGACGGCACGCGCATAACGGTGAAGAATGGCTGGCGTGGAGATCTACGCGACCGCGCCTTCCTGCGCACGGTGCATGATGGTGCCTGCGACCGCTTCACCACCGTGCTCAGCCCCGACTACGACGCCAACCACCAGGATCACATGCACGTCGACCTGGCGCGGCGCGGCCCCGATGGGCTGCACACCGTGTGCAAGTGAGCTTGGTGAGTGAGGATCAGTCGTCGTCTTCGTCGCAGGGGACGGGGAACTCGATGTCCGGTTCCCAACATAACATATGCGTCTGAACCCGCGCCTTCGCTTGGGCCGAGATGGCGATGACCGCGATCACGGCAGCAATGAAAAGCCGGGACAGCCGCATGGGGACACCTTCCTTCTGCAGAGCGAAGGCTGGCGATTAGATTAGGCCTTTTCAAGGATTTGGGCGAGCGTATCCGCGGTGCGTGGGCCGCCATGCGGATATCTGCCAGCAAATCAGGCAGCCGGCGCGTCGGCAAGGATCGATCAGGGCCGCTACTGGCTCTTCGCGTTGCCTCCGAAGTAGTCGCGCGCCGGGCCGACGTCGGTGCGCGCCATCTCCTCGACCGAGCGCTGGCGCAGCTCGCGGAAATCGGCGACGTCGAGGTCGTCGGTCTTGAAACGCTGCGCGTACTGCAAGGCGATGAGGCCGGTTCCGTCCCCGGCCTTGGCGTACTTGAAGACGTTGAACTCCATG
>Ga0187819_10001826_pt1 | contig 11068 bp, 8 predicted proteins | sample NC_wetland_sal_i_15_FD_132411 | JGI IMG/M metagenome (GOLD analysis project Ga0187819, IMG submission 132411) | Wetland sediment microbial communities from Neuse River Estuary, North Carolina, USA - SO4_4 | ecosystem: Environmental > Aquatic > Freshwater > Wetlands > Sediment | place: USA: North... | reverse complement strand
TGGGGATATGCCGAGAATATCTACGACATCATTCAGCGCCCGATTATGGACGCGCTCCGCAGCAATGGCCTCTCGGCGAAGCTGGTCTACGTAAATCCCACCGAGCCCTTCAATCTGTATCTGAAAGTGGGAGCGATGGCCGGCTTGTTCGTCGCCTCGCCGTTCGTGCTCTATCAGATATGGTGTTTCGTTTCGCCGGGTCTTTACCGCAACGAGAAGCGCTACGTTGTGCCCTTCATGGTCTCGACCGTAGCCCTGTTCCTGGCCGGCGGATACTTCGGCTACAAGCTGGTTCTGCCGGCGGCGCTGGTGTTTCTGATTGGCTACGGCAAAGCGTTTCAGCCGATGATTACTCTGACGGAGTACAGCTCTCTGTTTTTGACGATCATTGTCGGCATGGGCGCGATTTTCGAGATGCCCATCCTGGTGTTCTTTTTGTCGCTCATGGGCATCATCAGCGCTGGATGGATGTGGCGGAACTTGCGCTATTCGATCCTGGTCATCTTCATCATCGCCGCCGTCGTCACGCCCACTACCGATATCCTGAACATGTGCATCTTCGCCGCTCCCATGGTCGCGCTGTATATTCTGAGCATCGCCATCGCCTGGCTCGTGCATCCCAAGCAGCGTAAGAAACGGGCGGATAAGAACCCCTAACCACAGAGGACACAGAGGATCCCAGAGGGAACCATGAAACCTATGACCACATCCTCAAGTTGCCGGACTTTCCCTCTTGTTCCCCTGTGGCCCCTGTGGTTAAGGACTTGCCTGGCTCTGCCGCTGACCATCGCTCTGGCGAGCATTGTCGGCTGCGCGAAAGGAACCTCCGCCTCCGCCGACGCCAGTGCAGCCCCTAAATCCGAGTCCACCGCGGCGATGCCAGCGACGCCCGAAGCCGCGCCCACAGACTCCGGCCCGCTCCCGCATATCGATGCCAAACGTGCCTTCCAGTACACCCGCGAGGTTACCGCCTTCGGACCGCGCTACATGGGCAGCGAGAATCACAAGAAGCTTGAACGCTATATTCTCGACCACCTCAAAGGCGATCAAGTGGAAGACGACGCCTTTACCGCCGACACCGTGGAAGGGAAGTTCCCCGTCCGCAACCTCATCGCCAAATTCCCCGGCAAGAAGGACGGCATCATTGTCATCCTCGGCCACTACGACACCAATTACCCGCTGCGCAATACCGGATACGTCGGCGCCAACGACGGCGGCTCTTCCACCGCTATCCTGCTCGAATACGCCAATCAATTGCGCGGCACCAAGCGCGACGGCTATAGCGTTTGGCTAGTCTGGACCGACGGGGAAGAAGCCGTGAAGACCTGGTCCGATACCGACAGTCTTTATGGCACGCGCCATCTCGCCGAAAAATGGGCAAAAGACGGCACGCTGAAGAAGATCAAAGCGCTCATGGTGATGGACATGATCGGCGACGCCGACCTCGACATCAACCGCACTACTAATGGCACACCCTGGCTGCTCGATCTCATCTACTCCGCTGCCGAGCGTGGAGGCTACCAGTCCCACTTCTACGCCACCGAGGGCGCCATTGAAGACGATCATGTTCCCTTCGTGAAACGCGGCGTTCCGAGCGCTGACGTCATCGACCTGGACTACGGTTACAACAACGTCTTCCACCACTCCCCGCAAGACACCATGGACAAGCTGAGCCCCAAGAGCCTCGAAATCGTCGGCGACACCATTCTCGAAACCATCCACATGCTTGACCAACGGTAGCTTCGTGTCCCGGTGCGGCGTCATGCCTTCGGAGCCGCCACGGTCCCCTGCGGCTTTGCTTCTCCGCGCAGCAATGCCACAATTTTCTCGTATAACTTTGAGCGCGTGACATAACGCTCGCTGGCGCTCGTGATATACCGGATCTGCATCTCCACTCCCGCCGCCGTCGGCCGCAAATGAATTGCCGGGGACACGGTGAGCGACTTCCGATAGCCGGCCGATTTCTGCCACTCCTGCTCGGCCTGCGCAACACTGGTCCGCGTCTCTTCCTCCACCAGATGCTGGATCGCCTCCACCAGCGGATAGGGATTCTCGCCCTGCGCAATCTCCACCTGGAGTTCGTCCCACAGCCACTGCCCGGCAGTCGAAAAATTAAAGTAGTGTCCCTCAATGGCAAAGCCGTTCACGAACGCGACTTTGCGTCCGGTGGGATGCCCGGTGTCGGTCCAGTTGCCGGTTTCGAGCAGTACGGTACGCAGCAATCCGATCTCGATTACTTCGCCGACCACGCCGTTGATCTCCACCCAATCGCCGACTCGGATTCCGTTTCGCCCCATGAGCACGAACCATCCAAAAAATCCGACGATGAAATCCTTCAACGCCACCGTCAGGCCAGCGCCCGCTAATCCGAGGATGGTCGGCATCTGGGCCGGCATTCCAAGAATCACGAATACGATCAGCAGAACTCCCACCGCTTGCAATGCAAATCGAATCAGCCCACGCAGGGTGAGAAGCTGCTTCTTCCCGGCGGCAGCAAGGGTGTAGACATGGTCCACCAGGAGGCTGCCGAAATACACCAGGACGACCACCAACAGGATCCAGAGCAGAGACCGCAGCATGAGGTGAAGAACCGCCCGCTGCTGGCTGGCCGTCACCTCGAGCCATTTGCCGTAGATGTGCTGCAGTTCCTGCTGATCCTGGATGCGCTTGTCGAAGTCGGAGACCAGTTTCTGGTCGCTGGAAAAATGTTTCAGGGAGTTGAGGGCGACCGCTTGATCTTCTTTCGAAGTTGTCCCCGCCGCGGCTCCTTTTCGAAGGTCCGCCGCGCGCTGCCTGGTTTCCTCTCGTTGCGGCTTTTCGTCGTGAACGCGGCTTTGAAGAGCCTGGTGTTGCTCCGCTAAGCTGTTGCCAATTTCTTGTGCCTGGCTGCGCGCCGACTCGATTTGCGCGCGCTTGTCTCGCAGCCACATCCAGGCACGCACCTGACCCGCCAGATTATTGGCGCTGAGATCGACCACGGGCGCTGTCGCTACCGGGCTCTGACCCTGGCGCAGATCGAACTCGTGCTCCCCGGCTTCGTGCTGATCCCGCTGCCGCTGAACAGCAGCCTCCGGATCGGCTCCCCTCCGGATTAATTCCTGCTGCGCGTCTTCGATTTCGTCTTCATCCAGCGCCTGTTCCGCGTCCAGCAGAGCCTTCTGATCCTGGAGCGCGTCTTTTTCGTTGGCTTTGGCGGTGGCGATCTTCGCCTTGAGCTGCTCGACCCGCGAGAGAACGTCGGTCAGAGCCGTCTGCCCCTGTTGCATCTTCTGGTACAGGTCGCGGCTCTTGGGATCCTGAGCGGGCCGCAGTTCGGCGGCCTGGCGCAGCGCGTCGGCAAACGCCAAGTCCACTTCGTGGTCGGCGATACGCGCCGCTCCCTGAGCCAATCGCTGCTCCTCTGGAGTGATGGCCAAAGCCGCCAGCGCGCGCGCCGTCGGAAGCGGCCGCTCGTCGACCACAGGGACCTCGGCCACCTGCGCCGCCCCGGTCTTAGTCCCTGTCTTAGCCTTCGGACGACTGCTCTCGCGCGTGGCCAGGAAGGCCGCTCCGGTCCCCAGCACCAGCGCCAACAACGCTCCCGTGATAACCCATCGCTGCCATTTCATTTCAGCACCCGATCCTTAGTCTCATGATAACGTGAGCGTCGGGGTCCCAGGTCTTAGGTGTCAGGTGTCAGGTGTCAGGTCTCAGGAAATTCATCTCAAGGTTTTCCTAAGACCTGACACCTGACACCTAAGACCTAAGACCTGACTCCTGAACCCGCCGCCGCTGCGGCCGGAGAACTTTCGATGAAAAGAATTACCGTTGCCGTTCTGCTTTTCTTCGTTGCCTTGTCGTTTGCTACGAAACAGAAGGCCGCGGCAGGTCCGGAGCTCCTCATCCGACTCGAAGCTGAATTCGCCGAGGACGTTGCCAGGCACGGCCACGACGCCTTTCTTACCCACTTCGCCGAAAATGGCGTCGAAGTTGTAGACGGCGGCGGCTTCGACACCATAGACGCGATGCGCAAACAACCTCAATGGCCCGAAGGCACGACTCTCACTTGGACGCCGGTCAAAGCTGACATGTCCGCTTCCGGCGATCTCGGCTACACCTACGGCAACTACGTCTACACCACCAAGAATAAAGAAGGCAAGCTCGTCGCCAATTACGGCAAGTACACTTCGATCTGGAAAAAGCAGAAAGACGGCCAATGGAAGGTGGTCGTCGACATGGGAAACTCCAGTCCCGACCCAAAAGCAAAGTAGAGACGGGGCTTGCCGCGTCTTCTGCGTGTCGCACGCCCGTGGCGCGGTCAGGCCGAGACGCGGCGAGCCGCGTCTCTACACAAGATTAGTTTCTCTTTGACCGAATGGCCGCCATCAGGCCCACTGCGGTCGAGACATCGATACCGTAACGCTCACCGCCGCGCACGATGGGACCGCCGATGGCGACCAGCTCGAGCTCCCGCCCCGCGGCAAGATCTTTCTGCATGGAACTGCGCATTCCGGGCGGCCCGCTGCCGATTGCCGTGAGAATCGGCGCCGCGTCAACCTCCGCGCCGCTCGCATTGGCCACAGCGCAGGCCTCGCCGATCGCGGAACTCAATTTCGCTTTCCACCCGGTATCTGCAAGGACCTCTCCGACATTCATGCCCGATGCGGAAGTTACCAGTGCAATCGGCGCAAGGAAACAGAGCTTGCCCCAAAGCAGAGTCTGCTCGTTCGAAATGAACTGGCAGGTGAAACCAAGATTGCCCAGCTGTGCAACGATGCCCCCTAAGAGCGGCTGTAAGGTAGCGGCGAGGTTGAAGCGGACGAATGGCGATCGCTGAATGAACCGCCCCGGCGAAATTCGCTCCGCCTCTACCGAGATCGTTGCCGGAGCCACGCGCTCACTTCCAAATCGCGCCCGCAGCACGGCGACATGGTCCACTCCGTTGAGCAAAGGAACCATGTGGGCTGGCGGCACCCGCACTGCTTCCAGCGCCGTCTTGAGCTGATAAGTTTTGGTCGCGATCCATAACACGTCAACCGGTTCCGTCAGCACAGAAACTGGCCTCGCCGGCGCCGCGATTGAACCCGACGGACGTTCCAGCAGCAAATTCGCGGGATAGTTCGGTAGCCTCTCCGGTCGAATCACCACCGTGACGTCCTCGCCCAGCGATGCCAGTACCGTGCCGACCAACCCTCCGATTGCTCCCGCTCCCAAAATTGCATGTTTCATCCGAGCGCTCCCCGAACCAACACCATACGGTACTCTTGGATGCGGCCGCTACCAACTCCGACCCACCTTTACGCTGCACCGTTGATTCTGTCACACTGGCAACTGGCCATTGACCACTGGCTACTGGGTTCCATGGGCAAGATCCACGTTCTTCCCGAGAGAGTTGCCAACCAGATCGCCGCCGGCGAGGTAGTGGAGCGTCCCGCGTCGGTGGTCAAGGAACTACTGGAGAACGCGCTGGACGCCGGTTCCACGCGCATCCGCATACAGGTCGAGGCAGGCGGGAAGAAGCTGATCCAGATCATCGATAACGGCTGCGGAATGGTGCGCGACGATGCCATGCTGGCTTTTGAGCGCCACGCCACTTCGAAAATAAAAGACACCGAGGACTTGCTGAGTATCTCGACCCTCGGATTTCGCGGCGAGGCTTTGCCTTCGATTGCTTCCGTTACCCGTCTGCATCTGGAAACTCGCGCCGAAGAAGAAGCGGCCGGGACGGTGCTCGAAATTAACGGCGGCAAAATCATCCGCGTGGAAGAGGCGGGATTGCCGCTCGGGACTTCGATCACGATTCGCGATCTCTTCTTCAATACGCCGGCGCGCAAGAAGTTTCTAAGATCGGAATCGACCGAACTCTCCCACATCGTTTCGCTCGTAACCCACTACGCGCTGGCGCATCCGGAGAAGCATTTCGAGTTGCACTCGGCGACCAATGCTTTGCTGGTCGCGCCGCCCGTGGACGGTCATCGCGAGCGTGTGTACCAGGTTTTTGGACGCGAGACTCTCGACCAGTTGATTCCACTGGCGGCCGTGCAACCCCTGGAGCGAATCGGATTGCCGCAGCCTCCGCCGTGGCGGCGCAGTGCGGACACGTGCGGCGCGGGCGTCCCCGCCCGCGAGTCCGCTGCAAGCGAGCCGGGAGGCCGTTTCCCCGCCGAACTCGCGGATGAGGCCACGCGGGCGGGGACCCCTTCGACTACCGCTCAGGGCAGGTCCGTGCCACACGATTTCGGCGAGGTGCGGCTGCACGGCTTCGTTTCCAAGCCGGAAATTCAGAAGCTGAATCGTAATTCAATTTTTATTTTCGTAAATGGACGCCTCATTCGCGACCGTCTCATTCAGCATGGGATCACCGAGGCCTATCGGAACATCCTGGCGCCAACCGTGTTTCCCGTGGTTCTGCTTTTTATCGAGATGCCGACGGCTGAAGTGGACGTGAATGTGCATCCGTCCAAGACCGAGGTGCGTTTCCGGCAGCAGACGGTAATCCACGATTTCGTGCGCGAGTCGGTGCGGGCGGCGCTGATGAAGGCAAGGCCGGTGCCGCAGTTCCTGACGGAAATCGGCGCGCAGCCCACGGCGAGCCTGGGCCTCAGCAGCCCCGGCGTGACGAATCGCCAATTCAGCGACGGCCCGCGCGGAGGCAATGATCTTCAAAACGTTGACCTGCAGCGAGCCCCGTGGCGCGACCTGTACGAACCAGCGGCGGCGGGCGGCTTCGCGCTGCGGGCGCCGGCAGTTCCCCCGGCGACAGCGCACCTGGAATTTGAAGGAGGGATTGCGGTCGAGGCCAACGCGGCGGTATCGCTCGCGCGCGCGCCGGAGGCGTCAGTTCCTCAACCGGCGATCGATCCCCAGCCAATTCCCGATCACGGGTGCGCGCCGCCGATTCCGCAGGAGGCGCAAACGGCGCCCACGCTCGAGTCGCTGCGAACGCTGCGGCCCCTCGGCCAGATTCGGAATTCATTCATTCTTGCCGTCAACGAAGATGGCCTCTGGATCATCGATCAGCATGTGGCCCACGAGCGCGTGCTGTTCGAGCGAGTGCTGCGGCAACGCTCGGCGCGGCGGGTCGAGAGCCAGCGTCTGCTCATGCCGCTGGTCATTGAACTGACTCCGGCACAGCAGGCGATTTTCAGCGACATTGCCGAGGAGCTTGCCCACAACGGTTTTGAAGCGGAACCCTTTGGCGCGCGCAGCGTGGCAGTGAAGGTTGCGCCGGCGGGTGTGGACGCGGCGCGCATTGAGCACATGCTGAACGAAATCTTCGAACAACTCGCGCGCGAAGACCAAGCCATCAATCTGGAAGCGGTGCGAACGCGCATCGCTGCCTCGATTGCGTGCCACGCCGCCATCAAAGTCAACATGCCCCTCGAACAAAACAAAATGGTGTGGCTGCTCGCGGAACTGGCGAAAACCGAGCATCCTATGACCTGCCCGCACGGCCGGCCGGTGGTGCTGCGCTATTCCATGCAGGATATTCAGAAGGCATTCAAGAGAATCTAGTTCTCAGTTGTCAGTTCTCAGTTCTCAGTAAAATCTCACCAAGATGGGGCGTTGCATTCTTCTCAGTTGCCCAAATGGCTATTGACTGCTGACGGTCATCGTGCAAATTGTTCTGAGAACTGAGAACTGAGAACTGACAGCTGAGAGCCAGCCTGTGTTCTAATCGAAATCATGACCGACGCGGAACTCCTACAGGCTCGCACCGAAAAGTGGCGCTTGAACGGCCAGCCTGTGCGGACGCTCGATGACGCGCGCGCTTTTCTTGAGTCGGTGGGATTTTGTCTGATGTATCCGATGCGTCCGGCGCTGCTGTTGCCGACTTTCGTGGGGGCCTGGGTGGGAGCCGAGGATAAGTTGCCGATACGCCAGCACGCCTATGCTGATCCGCGGGCGCAAGAAGCGACGGAACTGATGGTGCGCGCGCTGCGCGATCGGGCCGCCTACGAGGCTTCGCTGATTGACGAGAACAACGCCTTCCTGCTGGCGCCGTCGGTGTTTCCTTATTTCTATTCGCTGGCAGGCGAGCGCAATCCGAAGCAGCCGCCCGGCGCCGGACCCCGGTCTCCTTATTCGCCGCTGGCTTGCGACGCGTTTGAGATCATCCGGCGGCGCGGACCGATTTCGAAATTGAAACTGGGCGAGATGTTGGGCGGCGCGGTTTCCAACGCCGGCCTCGATCGTGCGCTCGGCGAACTGTGGGCCAAACTGCGCATCACCCGCGTCGATTACACAGTGGAGCAAGGCTCGGTATGGGACGAGTTGTCGCGCTGGGCGCCCGATTTGGTGCGCGAGGGCGTTGGGATTTCCGTGCCCGAAGCACTCTCTGCCTTGATCTCAAAATACCTAGACTGCGTGGTGGCGGTGGAGGAAGGAGAAGTCGAAACCTTCCTCGCAAACTTTGTTCCGCGCACGCGCGTGAAAGAAGCCATCCACGCCTTGCTTTCGGCGCGGGAATTGAGCTTTGTTCATGTCGGAAGCAAGTCGCTGCTGCAGGTAACTCCGCCAAAGCAGGCCTACGTCCCTAAACCGCGCCCCGAGCGCGTGAGCTAGCAAGCGCAAGAAACAAGAGGGGAACCGGATGTCGGCGCCCCAGCCCGTAAAGGGGCATCTGGTTCCGAAGACTTACGGCACCGCTAAAGCGATGCCCTGATACAGAGCCCTCTGTGCCTCCTGTGGTGAAGGTCTCTCGCGCTCCGTGTACAATGCTTCTTCGCTACGATGATTGCGCTACGATGACCGATTCTTCCCCACGCAAACTCATCATCGCCATAGACGGCCCGGCGGGAGCGGGCAAGAGCACCATCGCCTCCCGGCTCGCCCGCAAACTCGGCTACGTGAACCTGGAGAGCGGGGCTATGTACCGTGCGCTGGCGCTCGGCGCGATCGAGTGGGACGCGTCATTTGACGACGAAGCGGCGTTGCTGAAGATGGCGCAGGAGTCGAACATCACTCTGGATCGCAGCATCGGCGGGAATCGTGTGCTGCTCAACGGAAAAGACGTTTCGGCGCGCATCCGCGAGCGCGATGTGTCCGAAGGGGCGTCGCGCGTCTCGGTGCATCCCAAGGTGCGAGAGTGGATGGTGGCGCGGCAGCGCGAGATGGGCATCGGCGGCGGCGTCGTGATGGAGGGCCGCGACATTGGGACGAAAGTGTTTCCCGATGCCGATTTGAAAATTTTTCTCGACGCCGATCCCGTGGTTCGCGAGCAGCGTCGGCTCGACCAGCAGAAAGTGAAGGGCGCTCGGGCGCAGGCCATCGCGACGGAACTTCGCGAGCGCGACCTGCGCGACCGTACCCGCGCCGCCTCTCCGCTGGTAGCCGCGGAAGATGCCGTGGTGCTCGACTCGACCCATATGAGCGAAGATGAAGTGCTCAAGCGAATCGAGGGACTGGTGGAGCAGCGACTGCTGGCAGGGCGCTAGAATCGCAGCTAGGGGAGGGTTCGGAAACCGTGGCCGTGCCCAATCTCCGATGCCTGACGTATACTTGCCCGAAACGAACTGCTCACGCGAAGAACGCCATGGACCGCAATCGCCGCGCGCATCCGCGACTCAAGACCAGCGTACCTGTAGAGATCATCGTTGAAGGCAGCAGCAGCCCGTATCGCGGCGCGACCTCCGACCTCGGCCTGACCGGATGCTACATCGAAACCTGTTATCCCTGGCCGGTCGGAACCAATCTCGACATGAAGCTGCAACTGGAGGACACACTCCTGGTGATGGCGAAGGTGGTTACCTGCGATGCCCTGGTGGGCAACGGCATCGAATTCACCAAGATGCTTCCGGAAGACATCGACGAGCTTCGATCCTTCCTGGAAGGGGCGGAAAAGTCAGAGTGATTTCGCGCCTACCTCTTCACCACCACTCCAATTCCCAACTCCCGCAACTGCCCCTCGGCCACCGGCGTGGGCGCTTCCATCATTAAGTCCTTGGCGGCGGCGGTTTTGGGGAAGGGAATTACTTCTCGCAAACTTTCCGCTCCCGCCAGAATCATCACGATGCGATCGAGGCCGAGCGCGATTCCGCCGTGCGGGGGCGTGCCGTACTCGAGCGCTTCCAGGAAGAAGCCGAAACGGGAGCGCGCTTCTTCTTCCGTCATGCCGAGCGCGTGGAAGATTCGGCTCTGCACATCCTGCCGGTGAATACGGATCGATCCCGAGCCTAACTCCGTTCCATTCAGTACCACGTCGTAGGCTAGGGCGCGCACCATGGCCGGATCGGTTTCCAGCTTGTCCATGTCTTCATCGTGCGGAGAGGTGAAGGGATGGTGCGCGGCCATCCAGCGCCTTTCGCCTTCGTCGTACTCGAACATGGGGAAGTTCGTCACCCACAAAAAGCGGAAGTCGCCTTTCTGGAAAAGCCGGTGGCGATCGGAATATTTCTGCGCCAGCGCCACGCGCAGCAGTCCGGCAGAGGCGTAGATGGCCATTTCCGCGGGGGTCACTTTGCGCTTGCTGGCCGGATGCTCGTCTGCCTTGGCTCCCGGCTGCTTTGATCCCACAACCAGCACCAGCAAGTCGCCGGCGGCCACGCCCGCTTTGGCGCGAATTTTCGCTGCCGCCTCGGGGTGCTTGTTCTCAATGCGCTTGAAATCTTCGAACACGCGCGCTCCGCCTTTCGAGACAAAAAGCGGCTTGATGTCGTCGCGCTCTTTTCTCGACAACTCGCCAACTTTGGGCGTGCGGATGGCGATTACCGGCAACTCCGGATTGATCGCCAACTGTTCCAGGTCGGCGGCGGCAAAGCAATCGCCCACATCGGTGAAGGCGGGCAGGCGCAGGTCGGGCTTGTCGACGCCGTACTGGCGGATGGCATCGTCGAAATCCATGCGCGGGAAGGGCGTCTTGATCTCGTAGCCTGCGGTTTTGAAGGCCGCCGTCAAGAAGCCTTCGACCACTTCCCAGACGCGCTCCGGCTGCGGATAGGACATTTCTAGATCGATCTGGGTAAACTCGGGCTGGCGGTCGGCGCGCAGATCTTCGTCGCGGAAGCAGCGCACGATCTGGAAATATTTGTCGAAGCCCGAGATCATCAGGATCTGCTTGAACAGTTGCGGCGATTGCGGCAGGGCGTAG
>Ga0187819_10001825_pt1 | contig 11072 bp, 9 predicted proteins | sample NC_wetland_sal_i_15_FD_132411 | JGI IMG/M metagenome (GOLD analysis project Ga0187819, IMG submission 132411) | Wetland sediment microbial communities from Neuse River Estuary, North Carolina, USA - SO4_4 | ecosystem: Environmental > Aquatic > Freshwater > Wetlands > Sediment | place: USA: North... | reverse complement strand
TCATCCCGCAGTTCGTGCTGCGCGAGCTGCAACTGGTGGCCGATTCCGCCGATTCGCTCAAGCGCAACCGCGGCCGCCGCGGCTTGGACATCCTGCAGCGCATCCAGAAGCTCACCACCCTCGACATCCAGATCGTCGAGGACGATTACCCGCAAATCCGCGAAGTGGACATGAAGCTGATCGAGATGGGCAAGGCCTACGACGGCAAGATCGTCACCAACGATTTCAACCTCAACAAGGTCGCCGGCCTGCACGGCGTGCAAGTGCTGAACATCAACGAGCTGGCCAACTCGCTGAAGCCTATCGTGCTGCCCGGCGAGACCATGAAGGTGTTCATCCTGAAGGAAGGCAAGGAATACAACCAGGGCGTGGCCTACCTGGACGACGGCACCATGGTGGTGGTGGACAACGCGCGCAAAGCGATCGGCAAGACCATCGACATCGCCGTGACCTCGGTGCTGCAAACCACCGCCGGCAAGATGATCTTCGGCAAATTCGACGAGCGGGCCGCCGCGGCCGCGCCGCGTCCGGAGCAGCAGCGCCAGCAGTCCGGTACCAAGCCCCAACCCATCATGGCGGAGAGGCCGATAGAATAGCGTTTCACGTTTCGAGTTTCACGTTGGGCGCAACAAGGGTTGCGCCCCTTTTTGTTGCACGTGAAACCTGAAACGCGAAACCTGAAACGTGTATACTTTCCGCCCTTGTGAAGGTCTTCGTCATCATCCCGGCGGCGGGGCTGGGCACGCGTATGGGCGGATTGACGGCGGGCGCCAAGCCGGCGCGCGTGACCGCTGCTTCCAAGCAGTTCGCCGAGATTGGCGGCGCGCCCATCCTCATCCACACCCTGCGCAAGTTCGAGGCCGTACCGCAGGTCAGCGAGATCGTCCTGGCGCTGCGCGGCGATGATCCTGCGGGTTTCAAGTCCCGGTTGCAGACAGAAGGATTGAAGAAGAAGATCACGGTGGTCGAGGGCGGCGAGCACCGCCAGCAGTCGGTGGCCAACGGTTTGGCGAAGATCGACGCCGCGCCCGACGACCTGGTGCTGGTGCACGATGCGGTGCGGCCCTTCGTGGACGCGGAGATCATTGGCAACGTGATCCAGGCGGCGGTGCGCTATGGAGCCGCCATCGCCGCGCTGCCGGCCATCGATACCGTCAAACAAGTGGACCGGACGGCCGACGGCGCCGTGGTTGTCTCCACCCTGCCGCGCGCGCGTGTGGTGATGGCGCAGACACCGCAGGGCTTCCGCTACGACGTGCTAAAGAAGGCCTTCAACGACGCCCAGGCCGACGGCTTCCAGGGCACCGACGAAGCCTCGCTGGTCGAGCGCACCGGACACGCCGTCGCGGTGGTGATGGGTTCGGCGCAGAACATCAAAATCACCACGCCCGCGGACCTGGAGCTGGCCGAGTTCTTTCTGTCGCAGGAGCGCCGGCGATAGGAAAAAACGCCACGGATTGGCACGGATTACTACGGATAAACCGACGAGTTTTCTGATGCTTCTGGAGGCTCTGTGCACGGTAATAGCGTTGGTTTGAAGCACGCCGAACTCACCGACAAGATCATCGGCGTCTATTACGACGTGTACAACGAGCTGGGCTACAGTTTTCTGGAGTCTGTCTACGAAGAATCCATGGCAATGGCCCTGCGTGAAGCCGGATTAGAGGCAGAACCCCAAGTCGCCGTTCCGGTGTTGTTCCGGGGACACCAGGTGGGGGACTTCCGGGCCGACCTGCTCATCGAACACAAGATCCTTTTGGAACTCAAAGCTGCACGGACTCTGGACCGGTCGCATGAAGCACAGCTACTGCATTACCTGCGTGCCACGGAAATTGAAATTGGATTGCTGCTGAACTTCGGTGATAAACCTCAGTTTCGTCGTTTGTTCTTCGACAACGAAAGAAAAAAAATCCGTGCCCATCCGTGCGAATCCGTGGCCGGGGTTGGACAATGAATTTCAGAATCGGCTACGGATGGGACTCGCACGAATTCAAGCGCGGGATCCCGCTCAAGATCGGGGGCGTGAAGCTGCCGCACGACCGCGGCCTAGCCGGGCACTCCGACGGCGACGTCCTGCTGCATGCCCTTACCGACGCGCTGCTGGGCGCGGTGGCCGCCGGCGACATCGGCTCGCACTTTCCGCCCAGCGATAAGAAATGGAAGGGCGCCGATTCCGCCACCTTCGTGCAGCACGCCTTGAAGCAGGTGGCCAGTGCCGGTTACAGCGTGGCCAACGTGGATTCCACGCTGATTCTGGCCGCACCACGCATCGGGCCGCATGCGCGCGCGATCCAGGCGCGGGTCGCCGATCTGCTGCGGGTTCCGAAGAATAACGTCGGCATCAAGGCCAAGACGCCGGAGGGCATGGGCACCGACAACGCCGCCATCGCGCACGTGGTGGTGCTGCTGATGAGGAAGCGGCAGGATTCCGAACGCGTCGTGCTCGAAGCGGCGGAGGAAACTCCACAGCCGGTGATCGATGACGTGGTGGAGAAAGTGCTCGAGGGCGTCTCCGAGCCCGAGAAGAAAAAAGCCTCCGCTTCTCCCAGGATCACGTCTAAGCACAGAAAATGAAATCCATCACGGTTGTGCTTCTTCTGGTGGCGCTGGGCACGGTCGCGCCCGCGCAGACGCCGTCCACCAAGTCCGCCTCTGATTGGCGCACGCCCGCCGAACGCAGCGACTACCGCACCACCCCACGCTACGACGAAACCATGGCCTACGTTCGCCGGGTGGCGGCGGCGGCGCCCGGGCAGGTGAAGGTCGAGGTCTTCGGCAAGACCGGCGAAGGCCGTGAGTTGGTGGACGTGGTGGTTTCGCGCGACGGCGTCTTTGATCCCGCGGCGCTGCACCGTGCCGGCCGCCCCATTTTGCTTATCCAGAACGCCATCCACGCCGGCGAGATGGACGGCAAGGACTCCTGCCTGGCTCTGCTGCGCGACATGGTCATTACCAAATCGCAGGCGCGGCTGCTGGAGCGTGTGGTAGTGGTCATCATCCCTATCTATAACGCCGATGGCCACGAACGCTTCGGCCCTTACAACCGCATCAACCAGAATGGCCCCGAAGAAATGGGATGGCGGGTCAACGCCACCAACCTTAATCTCAATCGCGACTACATGAAGGCGGAGGCTCCCGAGACCCACGCCTGGCTCAAGCTGTGGAACCGCTGGCTGCCGGACTTCTTCGTCGATGACCACGTCACCGACGGCGCCGATTACCAGTACGACGTGACATATTCACTGTCCACCGGCGCCGGCAACGACCCCGCCCTCATCGAGTGGCAGCAGAAGAACGTTGCGCCGTATCTCGATAAGTCGGTCGCGGCCTCGGGCCATGTGATCGGGCCACTGATCTTTCTCACCGACGATGCCGACCCCACCAAGGGCATGGATCGCTATCCCAGCCTCCCGCGTTTCGCTGACGGCTACGTCGTGCTGGAAAACCGTCCGGGAATGCTGGTCGAGATGCACATGCTCAAGGACTACAAGACGCGCGTGACCGGCAATTACGAGATCTTGTGCGCGCTGCTGGAGGTGATGAATCGCGACGCCGTGACGCTGGTGCGTCTGAACCGCGAGGCCGATGCCGCGGTGGTCGCTGCCGGCAAACGCTTCAATCCCAGCGCGAAGTTCCCGCTGCGCACCGCTCCCAGCAAGGAAACCGAACCGTTCCTCTATCACACCTTCAAATATACGCGAGAGCTGAGCGGGGTTTCGGGCCAGGTCTGGATTCACTATGCGCCCGAGCCGCTGGACATCACGATCCCCCATCCCGCCCGGCTTGAGACCACGCTGGCTGTCGCGCCGCCACGCGCCTACATCGTGCCCGCACAGTGGACGACGGAGATCGAGGTGCTCGCAGCGCACGGGCTGCAGCTCGAGCGCACCACCCGGGCCTGGAGCGCTGCCGTCGACACCTACCGCTGCACCGACCTGAAATGGAACGCGCAATCGTTCGAGGGGCATCACGTGATGTTTTCGCCGCAGTTCGCCGCCCGGTCTTTTTCCGGACACTGCACTCCGGTGCGCGAGACACTGTCCTTTCCGGCCGGGTCGGTGGTGGTCCCCATGGACCAGCGCGCCGCCAAGGTGGCGATGGAATGGCTGGAACCGGAAGGGCCTGACTCCGCCGTCGCCTGGGGGTACTTCGACGCTGTCTTCGAACAGAAGGAATACGGCGAGGACTACGTGGTGGAGAAGCTGGCGCGCGACATGATGGCGAAGGACCCCAAGCTGCGCGAGGAATTCGAGCAGCGCGTGGCGGCCGACAAGCAGTTTGCCGGCGATCCCAAGGCGCGCCTGGACTTCTTCTACCGGCGGTCGCCGTGGTGGGACCGCGAGCTGGGGCTGTATCCCGTGGGACGGCTGACTACGATCGAAGGCGTGCCGCTGCGGTAGAACATCCACCACAGAGGCAAGGAGACACAGAGATCTCGTGTTCGGTTTATCCGTGCCTCAGTGCCTTCGTGGTGGTTTTCTATAGTACTGGCTCACACACCCACTGGTGCTAGCGCCAGCAACTCGGCGACGGCGTTCAGCACAGCGTTTTCGCCCTGGCGCGAGTCGAGGACCTTATCTACGGCGTGGTGATGACCGCTGAAGTGCAGCACCAGCACGCGGGTCATCTCGTCCGACCTCTTCGCCATGTAGGGAAGATGGTGGCGGTCGTTCCGGGTGAGGGTGTGGCCGAGAATCACCAGATCGAAGCGCTCGCGGGCGAGCGCCGCCTGTATCTCCTTGCGGCCGGCGGCTGTTGTCACCGTATAACCGGGTGTCTTCAGACGCGCTGCTTCAGAGGCGAGAACTTCAGGGTCGTTTTCCCCGTAAAGAATCTTTGCGTTGTTGGTCTTGCTCATGGACTTACGGTAGCAATGTCCGGCGGGGCCATACAGGTCACCGAAGGCCAGAGACGAACGAGGGGCGAGTACCGGGTACCCAGTACGAGTACCAAGTACGGAAGCATCGACTGCCAATAAACGGAATTGCGTCCATTAGGTAGCAGGTCCTGCGACTCGGCTCAGGGGACAGGAATAAAAAAGGGCGACCCTTTTCGGATCGCCCTCTGGGTACTTGGTACTAGGTACTTGGTACTCGCTCACGCGTGCGCCGGCCCCGGGCTGGCACTCGGCTGGCGCGCGGGCTCGGGCTTGAGTACCTTCTGTACTTCGTCCGCGGGCGGCGCCGCCGCCTTGATGGGAAGCTCCTTGCCCTCGATGATCATCTGGATCTCGTTGGCATCGAGCACCTCGCGCTCCAGCAACATCTGGGCGATCTTCTCCAGGGTTTCGCGGTGGCCGCTAAGAACATCGACGGCGGCCTTGTAGCCGTCATCGGCGATGCGCCGCACTTCCTGGTCGATCTTGATGGCGGTATCCTCGCTGTAGTCGCGGTGCTGCGCGATCTCGCGCCCCAGGAAGATCTGCTCTTCCTTCTTGCCGAAGGTGAGAGGGCCGAGCGTACTCATGCCCCACTCGCAGACCATCTTGCGGGCCAGTTCGGTGGCCTGCTCGATGTCGTTGCCGGCGCCGGTGGTCATCTGGTGCAGGAACAGCTCCTCGGCCACGCGCCCGCCCATCATGATGGCGATGCGCGTTTCCAGGTAGTCACGGCTGTAGGTGTGTTTGTCGTCGATGGGCAACTGCATGGTGACGCCCAGCGCCATGCCGCGGGGGATGATGGTGACCTTGTGCAGCGGGTCGGAGTACTTCATCATCGCCGCCACCAGCGCGTGTCCGGCCTCGTGATAGGCGGTCATGCGCTTCTCCTCTTCGGAGAGGATCATGCTCTTGCGCTCCGCGCCCATGAGCACCTTGTCCTTGGCCAGCTCGAAGTCATACATCATCACCGTCTTGCGGTTCTGGCGGGCGGCATTCAGCGCCGCCTCGTTTACCAGATTCGCCAGATCGGCGCCGCTGAAGCCCGGAGTCCCGCGCGCCAGGATGCTGAGATCTACGTCATCGTTGAGAGGAATCTTGCGAGTGTGGACTCGTAGAATCTCTTCGCGTCCCCGGACATCCGGACGCGGCACCACCACCCGCCGGTCGAAGCGGCCCGGCCGCAGCAGCGCGGGATCGAGCACGTCGGGACGGTTGGTAGCCGCAATCAGGATGACGCCTTCGTTGGATTCGAAGCCGTCCATCTCCACTAGGAGCTGGTTGAGCGTCTGCTCGCGCTCGTCGTGTCCGCCGCCCAGGCCGGCGCCGCGATGGCGTCCGACCGCGTCGATCTCGTCAATAAAGATGATGCAGGGAGCGTTCTTCTTGCCCTGCTCGAACAGGTCGCGCACGCGGCTGGCGCCCACGCCTACGAACATCTCCACGAAGTCGGAACCGGAGATGGAGAAGAAGGGCACGTTGGCTTCGCCGGCCACGGCGCGGGCCAGCAGGGTCTTGCCGGTTCCCGGAGGTCCCACCAGCAGCACGCCCTTGGGGATGCGCCCGCCCAGCTTCTGGAACTTCTGCGCCTCGCGCAGGAACTCGATGATCTCGCGCAGCTCTTCCTTGGCTTCATCCACGCCGGCCACATCCTTGAAAGTGACCTTCTTCTGCTGCATGGAGAGCAGGCGAGCGCGGCTCTTGCCGAAGCTGAGCGCCTTGCTGCCGCCGGTCTGCATCTGGCGGATCATGATGAACCACAGCGCCCCGAACAGGACCAGGGGCAAGATCTGGAACAGCCAGCTCGGCCAGTTGCTCTGCGGGTCCTTGACCGTGATGTTGACGCCCTTATCCTGCAACTGCTTGATCATGTCGGGATAATTGGCCGGGACCGTGGTGTGGAATCCGGTTTTGTCGTTGCGATACTTGCCCTGGACCTCGGTGCCCATGAGGGTTGCATCGGAAACATTGCCCTGGTTCACCTGCGACATGAACTCCGAGAAGTTGATCGACTTGTCCTTGGCGCCGTTGCCGCTGGCCTTCACCACCTGCCACAACAGCACGCAGGACAGCACGATCACCAGCCAGAACAAGATCGTCTTAACGGTTGAATTCACCTGACACTCCTCCCACAATCCTCATCCCCGGCGCTCACGCCCAGGGACAGTACCCATGGTCGCGCCCTAACCTCTAGCAGGTTTAGATGCTTGAGCCGTGCTTTCGACGGCTCTATTTTAAATCCTCGCAGCGCCGCGCGCCGATGCCAAAAGTACCTTGTCCCCAGCGGCTTACCCGCTGGCCGAGGCCGGGGCTTTGGCGGCCACATAGGGCAGGTTACGCCCCAGCAGGGGCGATCCCAAACCATACCCTAGCACGTACGAGGCCCCTATTGCATAGCCCCAATAATCCGCCTCCAGCGCCACCCGCCGGTCCTCCTGCTTGTCCAGCAGGGTGGCTAGCTTTACCGACAAGGCTCCCCGCGCCAACAGGTTGCGAATCAGGAACTCCTGGGTGATGCCGGACTTGACCACGCCCTCGACCAGCAGCACATGCTGGCCCTGAACGCTGACCTCGCCGTAAAAGATCTCAGCCCCGTGGGTGCGCTGCCGGGTTTCAGGCTTCAGGAACTGGCAGACCACCGGCACCTCAATCGCTCGCACCAGGTCAGCCATAAAAACAAAGCCGTTTTCCAGGACGCAGACGGCATGCAGCGTCCGGTCACGGTAGTCGTCGGAGATCCGGCGGGCCAGCTCGCGGACACGGGCGGCGATCTGCTCGGCCGTGAATACCACCGTCAAATCGCCCAGTTCAGCCTTCACCGTCACCGCTCCCGCCGAGGATGCACAACGTGTTCCTCGATCACCACCACCTGCGGCGAGCCACAGGTGGGCTGGAACTCGGCGGAAGCGCCGAACCCCCGCGACCATGCCAGCTTGCCGCCACTCGCTGCCACCGGCCACGACTGCCGTTCGGCCACGGGCACGTGCCGCTGCTCGAACAGCTCTTTCAACTTCTTCGGACCCTTGCTGTGCGCCGGCCACAAACGGTCGCCCGGCTGCCAGTTGCGGATCACCAACTCCGGCCCCAGCGCGACCGGATCCAGCGACTGTTCCGGATTATATCCCGAGGCTCCGGGCTTCGCTGGCCGCAAAAATGCCCGAATCACCCGCCCCACCTCCCTGATCTCCACCTCGCCCGGAATGGGCAGCCGATACTCGTAGCAGGGCGGCGGCTCGCGGCGAGGCCGCATCTCGAAACGAAGCTCCTGCTGCTCGCGCACCACCGCCCAGCCGCCAGGAAGCTCGCAGGTCTTTGTTCTTGTTCTTCCCGTGGCGCCGCAATGCGCGGCGCGGAGCAACTGCGTCAGATGCTCGAAATCAAGAGTCACGTCAAGCTTCTGGGCGCACTCGCGGAGGATGCGGCGCTGCAGCGCAGGGTGAAGGGTGGCTAGGTGCGCAACGTTCAACGCCAGGCGGCCGGCGTCCGAGCCCGGAACTTGAACCAGTGCCGGCATGATCTGACGGAGCTCGGCCTCCCAGTAGTTCTCCTCCTCGCGTGCCACTTCGGCCAGTTGCGCCAGCGCCGCCACGGCGTTGGGCTTAAACCGCGTCTCAATCAAGGGGATGAGCCCGTGGCGGATGCGATTGCGTGTGTATTGCAGATCTATGTTGGTCGCGTCTTCCCGCCAGCACTGGTGAACGCCGCCTAGGTAGCCAAGAACTTCCGCGCGCCGAACCCCGAGCAGAGGACGCACAATGTAACCCACCGCCCCCCCGCCGCAGCCGATGACCGCCCGCTTGGGATAGATCCCGCCCAGACCCCGGGTCCCGGCGCCGCGCAGCACGCGCATCAGTACCGTCTCCGCCTGGTCATCCATGGTGTGCCCGGTGGTGACCGCGTCCAATGCCTGCCGCTCGAAGAACGATTCGAAGAACTGGTAGCGTGCTTCGCGGCCCGCGGCCTCCAGACTGAGCTTGTGCTCGGCCGCATACGCCGGCACATCGGCGCTCGACCCGTGGAATTCGAGGCCCTGTTGGCCGGCCAGCCCCTGGACGAAGCGTTCGTCTTCATCCGCATCCGCGCCCCGGATCTTGTGATTGAAGTGCAGCACCGAGAGGACTATCCCCAACTCACCGCGCAGCTCCAGCAACGCCCGTAACATCGCCACCGAGTCCGCGCCCCCCGACACCGCTACCCCTACCCGGTCGCCGGGCTTCAGCAGGCCATGCTCGCGGATCGAGGCCAGCACCTTCTCGCGCACCGCATCATAGTAAATGCTTTTCGGCACGGAGACACGCAGGCAGGGTACACTCGCCCGCGCGCTGGCCTTGCCGCTGAGGCGCATGTAAAATTGAGCAAGCTTCCACCGGGGTTTTGGCCATGATGAAGAAGTCGTCTCTGCCCGTTTTGTTCTTTCTGCTCGCGGCGCTGCCGGCGTGGTGCGCCGACACCGCCACGGCCACGACCGTCATCGAAGAAGTAATCGTCCGGATCAACAGCGACATCGTGACCCACTCGGAACTGCAGCGCAGCAAGGACGAAGTGCGCCAGGAGTTGCGGCAGCAGAACCCCGACAAGGCCGACGCCATGTTCGCCACCCGCGAGAAAGATGTGCTGCGCGACCTCATCGACCAGCAACTGCTGCTGCAGAAAGCCAAGGACAAGGGCATCACCGGGGACACGGAACTGATCAAGCGGCTGGACGAAATGCGCAAGCAGATGAACCTCTCTTCCATGGACGAGCTGGAGAAAGCGGCCAAGGAGCAGGGCGTCTCCTTCGAGGATTTCAAGCAGAACATGAAGAACCAGATCCTGACGCAGTTGGTCATCCGCAACGAAGTGCAGCCAAAGATCCAGGTTACCAAGGAAGAGGAGAAGAGGTATTACGAGGAGCACCAGAAGGACCTCGAGCATCCGGAGCGGGTGCGGCTGAGCGAGATCCTGGTGTCCACGGAAAAGGTGCAGCCCGGCGACCAGGCGGGCGTGGCCGCCGCCGGTCAGAAAGCGCAGCAATTGCTCGAGCAGGTGCGCGGCGGTGCGGCTTTCGATGAGGTTGCCAAGAAGGGTTCAGATGGTCCGACCGCGGCCCAGGGCGGGGACCTCGGCTTCTTCAAGCGCGGCACCCTCGCCAGAGAGCTCGAGGGAAAGACCTTCGCCATGAAGACCGGCGACGCATCCGACGTGGTGCGCACCAAGCAGGGCTTCCTCATCCTGAAGGTAACCGAACACGAGCAGGCCGGCGTGCCTCCGCTCAAGGACGTGGAACCGGAGATCGCCGATACGCTCTATTACCAAAAACTCCAGCCCGCGCTGCGTGAGTATCTCACTAAGCTGCGCGAGGATGCCTACATCGATGTCAGGCCGGGATATGTCGATACCGGCGCCAGCCCCAACCAGACCCAGCCCGTCTTTACCACCGCTGCTGCCCAGGGCCCCAAGAGCAAGAAGCGGCACAAGAAGCTGGGGATCTTCTGATTTTCCACCGCGGATGCACGCAAACCAGCTTAAAACCACAGAGGACGCAGAGGACGCGAAGAAGAAAGAAGAAGCCTCTGCGTCCTTGGCGTCCTCTGCGGTTTTCCTTTCCTGAAATCCGCGTTCATCCGCGTGAATCCGCGGCGCAGAAGTCGCTTGGGCTACAATACAGGCAGCATGAAGGACTTTTACATCGCGAACGCAGGCGAGCAAGAGAACAAGGTCATCACTTCCTCGTTCGTGGTCGCGTCCAAGCAGGTGAAGGCCAAGAAGACTGGTGAGCCCTACCTGGCGCTGACGCTTTCCGACCGCACCGGGCAGCTCGAAGCCAAGATGTGGGACAACGTGGCCGGCGTGATGGAAGGCTTCGAGCAGGACGACTTTATCAAGGTCAAGGGACTGCTCAACAAATACAACGGCCGCTTTCAGATCACCATCCACAAGCTGCGGCGCCTGGAAGAGCAGGAGGTCGATCCCGCCGACTACCTGCCCAAGTGCCCGCGCGATATCGAAGAGCTGTGGCGCGACCTGGGCGCATTCGTCGCGACGCTGCAGAATCCACACCTGAAGGCGCTGATCGAAGCCTTCATGGCCGACCCCGAGATCGCGCCCGCCTACAAGACCGCGCCGGCGGCCAAGACGCTGCACCACGCCTACATCGGCGGGCTGCTGGACCACGTGATGTCGCTGTTCCGGCTGTGCGACCTGGCGGTCCGCAACT
>Ga0187819_10001823_pt1 | contig 11079 bp, 7 predicted proteins | sample NC_wetland_sal_i_15_FD_132411 | JGI IMG/M metagenome (GOLD analysis project Ga0187819, IMG submission 132411) | Wetland sediment microbial communities from Neuse River Estuary, North Carolina, USA - SO4_4 | ecosystem: Environmental > Aquatic > Freshwater > Wetlands > Sediment | place: USA: North... | reverse complement strand
TCGGCGCGCATCCGGGCCAGCACCTCGGCGATCTCGGCATCAGTGCGGGCGCCAAGCAACCGGGTGGCCCGGTCCTCATCCAGTTCCTCGAATACGTCGGCCTCGAGCTCGGGATCGGCATGTACCTGGCCGAGGATCTCGGTTTCCTCCTCCTTCGACGCGTCCTCAAGCAGGTCAGCGATCTGCGCGGGCTTAAGCCTGTGGATCCGCGCGAACGGCCTGCGCAGCACCGCGCTGCGGGCATGCCCGATCAGCGGCTCGAACCTGGCCCACTCCCGAAATGGATGCGCTCGTGCCGTCCCGCCAGGCAGGCCGCCAAGCAGCCGCCTCGGCCGATGGTGGATGTCCACGCCGGTCACGACCCACTCGCCGTCGCGGGCCGCAAGCTCCAGGTCCCCGGCCCTGATCAGCTGGGCACTCTCGACGTCGATCAGGCGGTGCCCGAGCACGTCGGCGCGCAGCAGCACCTCGCCATCGCGCCGCTCGAACTGGCGCAGGTCGAGCCTGGCGCTCATCAGTCTGAGCTCCGCGCCCTCGAGGCTAGCCAGCTGGTCAACCGGCACGAAGAGTGCGCGGCCGGCCACGGAGGCGACGAGCCCGGTCACAACCGGGAAGTCGGCGCCGCGAAGCCGGACGATGACATCGGACAACCGTCCGATCGACCCGCCATGCTTGTCGGTCAGCGGGCGGCGCAGCAACTCAGACAGGTGCAGGCTGCGGGAACCGCCGGCCCGGGCGGCCGGCCCGGAGGGTGTGGGTGTCACGGGCATCAGCCTGCCACGGGGCGCGCGCCGGCGCGACTGCCTGATCCAGGACCTCAAGGGCCGCTCTCCCGCAGCGTGCCGCGGCAATGGTATGAAGGCCACGTCGGGTGCCGTCGAGGGGAGGACGCTGCAGCGTGGCCATGCGACGAGCTATCGGCTCGCTTCGGCAGGACGAACTGGCCGAAGGCCTTGGCTACTCGCTGAAGCGCAGGTTGCTGGGCAAGCCGCTGATCAACGAGCAGCTGGGCGAGCAGCGGCTGTCCAAGGTCCTAGCGCTCGGCGTGCTCTCGCCGGACGGGATCTCGTCCTCCGCCTATGGCACCGAGGAGATCCTGATCGAGCTGCTGTACGGCGGGCTGGGAATCGCTGCATTTACGCTCATCCTGCCGCTGACCGGCGTCGTGCTGTTCGTCATGGCCCTCGTGGTGTTGTCTTATCGCGAAGTCGTGATGGTCTACACCAGGGCCGGCGGCTCGTACGTGGTTGCGCGGGAGAACTTCGGCCCGCGGGTCGCCCAGATAGCGGCCGTAGCGCTGTTGATCGACTACGTCGTGACCGTCGCGGTGCAGGTAGCGGCCGGCACGGCCGCGGTGGCTTCGGCGTTCCCGCATTCGCCCATCAACAACACCACCACGATCACGGTGATCTCGATCGGCGTCGTGGTGCTGATGCTCTACGGCAACCTGCGCGGCATCCGCGAGGCCGGCAAGTCGTTCGCGGTGCCCACCTACCTGTTCTCCTCGGTGATCATCCTCATGATCATCGTCGGCCTGCTGCGGGAGACCTTCGGGTCGCTGCCGCAGTGGCATGTGATGTGCGCTCATTGCACGTACGAGCAAGCCGGGACGGCAAATCACAACAGCCTGATCACCTTCGGGCTGATCTTCGTTATGTTGCGGGCGTTCGCCAACGGCGGCTCGTCGCTGACCGGCATCGAGGCGGTCTCCAACGCGGTGAGCGCGTTCCGGCCACCCGAGGGCCTTAACGCCCGCCGGGTGCTCGTCATCGAGGGCCTGATCCTCGGCACGCTGGTGGCCGGAATCTCCTGGCTGGCCCACGTGACGCACGCCACTCCGTACACCATCGGGGTCCCGACGGTACTCTCCCAGGAGGCCAAGCTCGTCTTTGGCGCGTCGTTCTTCGGCACGGTCATGTACGGCCTGGTGCAGACCGCGACCGCGCTGATCTTGTACACCGGCGGTAACACCAGCTTCAACGGGTTCCCGTTCCTGGCCAGCTTCGTGGCCGAGGACGCCTTCCTGCCCCGCTGGCTGACCAAGCGCGGGCACCGGCTGGTGTTCTCCAACGGCATCGTCGTGCTGGCCGCGGTGTCGATAACCCTGCTCGCGGTGGTCGGCTCCAACGTCAACAAGCTGGTGCCGTTCTACGCCCTCGGCGTCTTCACGGCCTTCACGATGGCCGGCTTCGGCATGGCCAAGTACCACCACCGGGTCAGGGAACCGGGCTGGCGGTACAAGCTCGTGATCAATTTTTCGGCCGGCGTCACCTCGCTGGTCGTGGTGGTGATCTTCGCCGTGGTGAAGTTCAGCGAGGGCGCCTGGCTGGTGGTCGTCCTGTTTGCCGTCGGCGTTCCGGCGCTCATCCGGCTGAACCGGCAGTACCGGGTGGAGGCGACGGTCCTTGAAGGCATCGGCAGCCGGGGAAAGCCGCCGGAGCCGCCCACCTACTCGCGCCGCACCGTCTTTGTCTTCATCGATGACTTCGACCTGGCCACCATCGCCGGCCTGCGGTACGCCCGCAGCCTGCGGCCAACCGCGCTGCGTGCTGTGCACTTCGTTATCGACAACGTGCAGGCGGACAAGCTGCGCCAGGACTGGATGCGGGCCAACCCGGGCATCCCGCTTGACTTCGTCGACTGCCCGGATCGGCGGATCGCCAACGCGGCCGCGGCGATGGTCAGCGCCGAGGCCGCCCTGCCCGGTGTCGGCGTGACCGCCGTCCTGCCCCGGCGCAGCTATGCACCGATCGTCGGCCGCCTGCTGCATGACCGGACCGCGGACAAGATGGCGGCGGTGATCAGCCGGATCCCGCACGCAGCGGCCACGATCGTGCCGTTCGACGTCCGCAGCCGGGTCGAGACCCTGACCGGCCGCGGGCCCACGGCGCGCGCGGCCGCAGCCGCGGCCATGCCGCATCGGGCAGCGGACGGGCATGGGACGCCCGGGCGCGAGCCGGAGGCGCGGCCGCAGCCAGCCTCCGGGCAATCACCTTCGCGGGTCGGTGTCGGGCCTGATTCTGAGACCAAGACGCCGGTCGCCACCGTCCAAGATACGGCCGGCAATGTGATGCCTGATGCGCTGACCGTGCCGCGTCCCGGTGACGAATACGACAGGCCGGAACCGCGGAAGGGGATCACCCCGATCGGCTCGCTGACCAAGCCGGGCCGGGCGGTGGCGGAGGGGCGGGTGCACGCGGTCGAGATCAGGCCAGTTGAGCACAACACCGTGCTCGCCTGTGACGTGGAAGACTCGACCGGCCAGCTCACCGCGCTCTTCTATGGCCGCTCCCACATCCCTGGCCTGCGGCCGGGGATCAAGGTCAGGCTGCGCGGGCAGGTGGGCATGAGCGGGGGCCGGCCGGTCATGATCAACCCGGCGTATCAGCTGCTGGCCCCGGGCGAGACCGAGGAAGTACCGCCAGCCGATCAGGACGAGCCCCGTCGCGGCCGGAACCGCAGGGACGAACCGGAGACATGACCTCCGGGCCGCGCGTGCCTGCCCACGGACACCGGCACGCGCATTTCCGCGGGCACGGCAACGGGCAGACCGCAACCGGCGGTCACCGCCGGGCCCTGACAACGGTGCTGCTGATCAGCCTGGCCATCGCCGTCGCCGAGGTGATCGGTGCGGTGGTGACTGGTGCGCTGGTGCTGTTCGCCGACGCAGCGCACATGGCAGCCGATGCGGCCGGGGTTGGCCTTTCGGTGCTCGCCGCCTGGTTCGCGGCGCGGCCGGCCACTGCCCGCCGGACCTTCGGCTACGCCAGGGCAGAGATCCTGGCTGCGATGGTCAATGCTCTTGTCCTGCTGGCGATGGCCGTTCTGATCTTCATCGAGGCGATCAGGCGGCTGATGTCGCCGCCGACGGTCAGCTCCGGGCTGCTGATCGCCTTCGGAGTCGGCGCGCTGGCGGCCAACGCATGCTCGCTGCTGGTCCTGCGCGGCGGCCGGGCAGACAGCCTCAACGTCCGCGCCGCGTTCCTTGAGGTCGCGGCGGACACCCTGGGCGCTGCCGCGGTTGTCGTCACCGGAGTGATCATCTCGATCACAGGTTTTACGCTGGCTGACCCCATCGCATCGCTCGTAGTGGGCGCGCTGATCTTGCCGCGCACCTGGCGACTGCTGAAGGAGGCCATCGACATCCTGCTCGAGGCAAGCCCTGAGGGCATCGACCTGGCCGAGATCCGGCGCCACATGGGCCAGCTGGCCGGCGTGCGCGAGGTGCACGAGCTGCACGCCTGGACCATCACATCCGGGCTGCCGGTGCTGACCGCGCACGTCGTGGTCGAGCCGGACGTGCTGACCGGCGGCCAGAGCGCGGTGATGCTGGACAGGCTGCAGGACTGCCTGCGCGGGCATTTCGACGTGGCGCATTCGACCTTCCAGCTCGAGCTGGCCGGGCATGCCGAGCACGAGCAGCCGATGCACGACTAGGCCTGACGCCGCCGATCTCCGCGCCGCTCACATCCCCCTCGTTTGACTGGCTCAGCCGTCCGGTTTAGCCTGGTTTGCGCCAGCCAAACGAGGGGGATGTCGCCAACGGCTAGGGCGGATCGGTACGCCGCGGCACGTCCGCCCCGAAATACTTCGGATTGGCGACGGCCAAGCTCGCTGCTACCCGGTCGGCGAGGTCATCCCCTGGCCTGGCCGGGCCGAGCTCCAGCTCCAGCTCCCTGGCAACTATCCCCAGCGCGTTGGCCGCGACCCGTGCGTGGAACGCGAGCTGGCCGGAGGTGGCCGGCATGACGCTCCCGGTGAGGAACTCCATGACTGCCTCAAGCAGCTCGCTGGCCGTTGGCCGGCCGTAGGGCGCAGGCGACGGGTGCGCCCGCCCGGTCGGCACAGGCCGCCGCGCGGCGGCCTGTGCCGCGGCGTCGGGCTTGAGTAGCACCAGCAAGTCCCATTCCTGCTCGCAAACGCGGCGGCCGATCGCAGCAAGCTCGACGCTGCGATGAGCGCCGGACAAGTGCACCCAGGCCTGGGTCATGCAGATAACACCCCAGCGAAGCGTGCCGAGAATCTCCCACCAGCGCAGCTCGTCCGGGCTGATGTCCGCGCCGCCCGCCGCCCGGTAGGCGGCCAGCAGCTCTTCCCGGGAGCCAAGACCGGCGGCCGGCGCCTCGGCGCCGAACCGCCACGCCTTCACGCACAGCCAGCCGAGATCCTCGGCCGGATCCCCGGCATGGGTAAGTTCCCAGTCCAGGATCGCCCGCAAGCCCTCCGGCCCGACCACCAGGTTGCCAAGCCGGAAGTCGCCGTGCACGAGCACGCGCGGGCGAGGCGGCGGCGGACTAGCCGCCAGCTCCGCCAGAGCCAGCTCAAAGACCTCGCTTGGCCGGCCAAAGGAGTCCAGCTGCTCGCGTAGTCCGGCCAACGGGTCAGGCGCCGGGAAGTCGGCCGGCGCCTCGATCGCGTGCAGTCCCGCGGCGAACTGGCCGAGCTGGCCGACCAGCACGCTGCGCGCCTGCGCGTACTCCTCGTCGCGCAAGATCCTGCGGGCGATCGTCTCACCAGGGACCCGGCGCATGATCATGCCTGGCGTATCCCAGCCGGCGCCTTCGGACATGACCAGCAACTCCGGAACCGGCAGGCCGGCATCGCGGGCGAGGCTGATCGCAGCCGCCTCGCGGTGCGTGACATCCGGGTCACTCGGCCGCCCCGGCGTATCCCGGCGGAGCACGAGTTCGGTCCGGGTGCCGTCCGCGCCAATCGCGTCAAAGGACCACGTCTCCTTGGAGGCACCGCCAGACAGCCTGGTGAATCCCTCGATCGTGGCTGGCCCGACCCACGGCCGCAGCGCCCGGGCCACCACGTTCCCGTCCAGAGGAAGCTCAGTCATCAGCTCTGCGTCACGCCTTTCGGGGCGCGCTGGCGCATGAAGCCGAACATGTATCCGGCAACCCGGCGCATCTGGATCTCCTCGGCGCCTTCGGTGATGCGGTACCGGCGATGGTGGCGGTAAATGTGCTCGAACGGCTTGTGCCGCGAGTAGCCGAGCCCGCCGTGCACCTGCATCGCGCGATCGGCCGCCTCGCAGCACAGCCGGTTAGCCCAGTAGTTGCACATGGATACCTTGTCCGAAGCGGAGAAGGGGCCATCGCGGTCCATCAGCCAGGCCGTCTTGTAGATCAGCGCGCGCAGCATCTCGCACTGGGTCTGGAGCTCGACCAGCGGGAACTGGATCGCCTGGTTGGCTGCCAGCGGCTTGCCGAACGGCTTGCGCTCAAGGGCGTAGGCCACCGACTCATTGATGCAGTACTGCGCGGCGCCCAGGCTCGAGGCGGCCTGCCGGATCCGGTTCTCGTTGAAGAAGTGCTGCACCACCTGCAGGCCGCGGCCCTCGCCGCCGAAGATCGCACTGTCCGGCACGCGGACGCCGGCAAAGCTCACGTGCGCGTGATCGGTCGGCATGTTGAACGTCCACAGGTACTCCTCGATCGTGAAGCCAGCGGCATCGATCGGCGTGAGGAAGGTGGTGATCCCGTCGGCATCGCCGGGCTTGCCGCCGGTCCTGGCGAAGATCAGGTCGTGCGACGCGGCGTGCACCCCGGTGTTCCAGGTCTTCTCGCCGTTGATGACCCAGTCGTCGCCGTCGCGCACGGCGGTGGTCTCCATGAACGTGGCATCGCTGCCGTGCGCGGGCTCGGTGATGCCGAAAGCGAAGCCGCGGCGGCCGGCCGCCAGGCCGTCGATCCACTCGGCCTGCTGCTCCGGCGTGCCGTATTCGATCATTAGCAGCAACCCGACGTTGTTCCCCACGATCATGTGCTCGTTCTGCAGGTCGCAGTGCAGTCCGAGGCCCTTGCTTGCCAGGTGCTCACGGATGACGGCCATGCCGAGGTTGGTGCCGTCCCGGCCGCCATACTTGACCGGGAACGCGTACCGGTAGTGGCCCGCCGCGTCCGCTCTGCGCCTGGCCTCGGCCAGAAGTTCCTCCCACTGCCGGCTCGGCAGCCCGCCCCGGTGCCAGTCGGTCCTGGCGTCCTCGCGCCGATGGTCGAAGAACCGGATGTTGTCGTCCTGCTGCTCAAGCGGCCGGATCTCGCGCTCGATGAACTCGTCCAACTCGGCCAGGTAGCTGGCCAGCTCTGCCGGGATGTCGAAGTCCACGTGCGCTCCTTCCGATCGGCCGGGTGCCCGGCCGCTGCCCGGCGCCCGGCTGCTGCCCGGCCAGCCGGGTCAGGTCCACAATCGCACCGAATCTTGCCACGCGGTATGCAGCGCTCTAGAGCAAATCGGTACTGGCGGGTAATGTCGAGATGACGTCCCACGCAGGAGGCCGCCGTGAGCACATACGAGCACTACACCACGCCGGTTGAGCCGGGGACCTGGGATATTCCCGCCGCCGGGTCGGCGAGGTTCAGCTGGGAGTACGACGAGGGCCGGAGCCGGCTACTCGATCTGTATCAGCGCGGTAAGGACAAGCAGTGGGACGCCGCGAAGCGGATCGACTGGGATATCCCGGTCAATCCGTTCAACGTCATGGAGCAGAGCGACGAACTCAACCCGATCTACGGCTCGCGGCAGTGGGACCTGCTGAATCAGAAGGAGCGCGACGAACTCGCCCATCACCTGTCCGCCTGGTTGTTCAGCCAGTTCCTGCACGGCGAGCAGGGCGCACTGACGGTGGCCGCCCGGATCGTCCAGTCGGTGCCCGACATGGACTCCAAGTTCTATGCCGCGACCCAGGCCATGGACGAGGCCCGGCATGTCGAGCTGTACGCCCGGTTCATGCGGGAGAAGATCGGCCTGTACTACCCGGTCAACCCGGACCTAGCCAAGCTGCTGGCCGACGCGCTGTCCGACTCCCGCTGGGACATGCCGTATCTCGGCATGCAGGTGCTCATCGAAGGCCTGGCCCTGGCTGCCTTCGGCGTGCACCGCGACTTGTCCAATAACCCGCTGGTGACCCAGCTGCTCGCCTACGTCATGCAGGACGAGGCCCGGCACGTGGCCTTCGGCAGGCTGGCTCTGCGGGATTACTACAAGGAGCTGACCGAGGCCGAGCGGGCGGACCGGGAGGAGTTCGTCGTCGAGGGCTGCTACCTGATGCGCAACCGGTTCACGGCGCGCGAGGTGTGGGAGCGGATGGGCTACGACGTGGACGAATGCGTGGAGTTCACCGAGCAGTCGCCGGTACAGCAGGCCTTCAGGACGCTGCTGTTCTCCCGGATCGTGCCGTGCGTGAAGGACATCGGCCTGTGGGGACCGAAGGTGCAGCACGCCTATGTTGACCTGGGTGTGATCGACGCTGCCGACAGCGACCTCGAAGTTCTGATGCGCGCCGACGAGGAGCTGGCGGAGAAGATCGACGCCGAGAAATACGCGGCCGAGCTGGCCGGGCGCCGGGCCGAGGTGGATGTCGCGATCGCGGACGCGGCCGACCGGACCTAGCCGGTCTGCGCCGGCCCTGCCTGGCTGGCCTGTTCCGGCCGGACGAGCACTTCGAAGCTGCGTCCGTCGGTCGACGCGTCGAACATGGCGATCTTCCGGAATCCGAGCGCCCCGACCACGCGCTGCGCCCTGACGTTGAAGCTCGCGATCGTGACCCGGAACGCCAACGGCGCGAACAGCTGCCGCCCGAACTCCAGGCCAGTCTGGATAGCCTCGCGGCCCAGCCCTTGGCCGGTGAGCTCGGGGCGCAGGCCGCCGCCGGTATCCAGCGCCGATTCGTCGTAGCAGTACCCGGGCACCCGGCCGTCCTCGCCGAACGAGCGGAAGCCGATCAGCCGATCCTGGTCGACCAGCGCGTAGTAGCCGCCCTGCGGACTGGCAATGAAGTCCGGGTCTGCCCGCGTCATGTCGTAGTAGTCATAGGGCGCGGCGTAGCGCCAGGTTACGATGTCGGCCGCGTAGGCCCTGGTCATCGGGACTATCTGCACCCGGCCATCCCATCAGGCAGGGACATGTGCATGTCACGCAACGCGGTCTGGGCTGCCCACATGCCGCACATCCCGTGCACGCCGCCGCCCGGCGACGTGGATGCCGAGCACAAGTACACCCCTGCCAGCGGAGTGCGGTAGGGGTTCGGGCGCATCACCGGCCTTCCAACGGTCTGCCGTAGCGTCGCGGCCCCGGCGGATATGTCACCGCCCACATAGTCGGGGTCGTAGCGTTCCATCTCCGCTGCGGTGCGCACCGACCTGGCCAGGATCAGGTCGCCGAAGCCGGGCGCGAACCGCTCGATCTGCGCCTCGATCCGGTCCGCCTGGTCAAGGCCCGACCCAGCCGGCACGTGGCAGTAGCCCCACAACGTCTGCTTCCCGGCCGGCGCCCTACTCGGGTCAACAACCCCTGGCTGGGCGACGATGCAGAACGGCCGCTCTGGGTGCCGCCCGGCGTTGACCTCGGCCGCACTACGCGCTACCTCGGCGAAGGTGCCGCCGACATGGACGGTCGCCGCCTCCAGACATGCTTTTGACTGCCAGGGAACGGGGCCGTCCAGCGCCCAGTCGACCTTGCATACGCCTGGTCCGTACCGGAAGCGGCGCATCGCGCGGCGGTAGCCAGCCGGCAACCGGTCGCCGGCCATGGCCAGCAGCTGGCGGGGAGTGACGTCGAGCAGGACCGCACGGGCCGGTGGCAGCTCTTCCAGTCGCCCGATCCAGCTGCCCGTCGTCAGTGTGGCGCCGAGGTCGGCTAGCTCCGCGGTCAGCGCGCCGGCAAGCTGGCCACTCCCGCCCGCTACGACCGGCCAGCCGGTGGTGTGCGCTAGCAACATGAGCGTCAGCCCGAATGCCCCGGTCAGTGGTGCGGAAAGTGGCCGCATGGAGTGACCGGCAACCCCGGCCAGCAGCGCCCGGCCTTCCGGCGTGCGCAGCCGCCTGGCCAGCACGCTGGCGGGCAGCAGTCCCTGCACGGCAAACCTGGCGGCCGGACCGACGCGCTCGGGCAGCGACCGCAGCGGCGCCGAAAGCACCATGGACGTGATTGGGTCGGCGGCACGGACCAGCGGCTCCATCAGCCGCCGGTATGGCCCGGCGTCAGCGCCGAGCAGGCTCGCCGTCTCGGCCACCGACCCGATGATGGCGCTGGCGTGGCCGCCAGCCAGCGGGTGCGCCACGGCGACCTTGGGCGTGAGCAGCCGCACGCCGCGAGCCTCGAGGTCACAGCCGCGGAAGAACGGTGACGCCGCTGCCAGCGGATGCACGGCCGAGCACACGTCATGGGCGAAGCCCGGCAAGGTGAGTTCCGCGGTACGGCAGCCCCCACCGATCGTCTGCGCGCCCTCGAAGACCTGCACGCTCAGCCCGGCGCGCGCCAGGGTCAGCGCGGCGGCCAGCCCGTTGGGTCCAGAGCCCACGACGACAGCATCGACCTGCGGCACAGCCCGATTCTTGCTGCAGCCGCGAAGCTGGCGTACCGCAGGGCCGCATCGGCCACTACCATCGCCTGGTGAGCGATCTCCCGATGCCGCCGTTCCCGCCGTTCCCGCCGTTCCCGCCGTTCCCGCCAGATTTTTCCTGGGGTGTCGCAACGGCCGCCTACCAGATCGAGGGTGCGGTAGCCGAGGACGGCCGCGGCGATTCGATCTGGGATACGTTCTGCCGCAAGCCCGGCGCGATCCGGGACGGGCATACCGGTGACGTCGCCGACGATCACTACCACCGGTGGCCGGAGGACGTCTCGCTGATGGCTGACCTGGGTATCGGCACTTACCGCTTCTCGATCGCCTGGCCCCGGATCCAGCCCTCAGGGAGCGGCGCGGCGAACCTGGCGGGCCTCGATTTCTATGACCGGCTTACCGACGCCCTGCTTGCCAGGGGCATCACGCCGATGCCGACGCTTTATCACTGGGACCTGCCTCAACCGCTTGAGAATGCGGGCGGATGGATGGCGCGCGACACCGCTTACCGGTTCGCCGATTATGCGAGCCTGGCTGCGGGGCGGCTGGCCGACCGCATCCCGATGTGGATCACGCTGAACGAGCCGTTCGTAGTGACCGCGTTCGGCTATGCGCTCGGAATCCACGCGCCGGGCAGAAGCCTGATGCTGGACGCGCTCGCCACCGCGCACTACCAGTTGCTCGGGCATGGCCTGGCCAACTCGGCCTTGCGCACGGCCGGCGTGCGGCAG
>Ga0187819_10001822_pt1 | contig 11082 bp, 10 predicted proteins | sample NC_wetland_sal_i_15_FD_132411 | JGI IMG/M metagenome (GOLD analysis project Ga0187819, IMG submission 132411) | Wetland sediment microbial communities from Neuse River Estuary, North Carolina, USA - SO4_4 | ecosystem: Environmental > Aquatic > Freshwater > Wetlands > Sediment | place: USA... | reverse complement strand
TGATCTGGTCATGATTGCCACGCCGATCGATTTGGCGCGGGTGATCAAACTCGACAAGCCAAATCTGCGGGTCACCTACGAAGTGGAAGAACTCACTAAGCCAGGACTGGCCGAAATGCTGGTCAAATTCACGCACGAGCACGAGCCAGCGCTGGCGGGAGTCAGAAAATGAACGGCAAAGATTTTCTTTCCATCAAGGATTTTTCGCCGTCGGAGATCCAGTACCTGTTAATCCTTGGCCGTCAGGTCAAGACCCATCCCACAACCTACGGTGAGACGCTCAAGCGCAAGACGCTGGCATTGATCTTCGAAAAGCCGTCCTTGCGCACGCGGGTGAGTTTCGATGTCGGCATCCAGCAACTGGGAGGCTTCTCGGTTTATCTCTCGCCCGCCGAGATCAGTCTGGGCAAGCGCGAGTCGGTGTATGACGTGGCCAAGAACCTGGAACGCATGGTGCAAGGCATCATGATCCGGACTTTTGCTCACGAGATCGCCGAACAGATGGCACAGTACGTCAGTATTCCTGTGATCAACGGCCTCACCGATTACAGCCATCCCTGCCAGGCCATGGCCGATTACCTGACCATGTGGGAAGCCAAGGGCAATCTCGAGGGCCTCAAGGTCGCATTCGTGGGAGACGGCAACAACGTCGCGCACTCGCTAATGTTTGCCGGCGCCCAGCTGGGCGCGCATGTGTGGGTGGCGACCCCGCCGGGATACGAACCGAAAGCCGAGGCCGTCCGGTGGGCAAGCGAGCGCGGCAAGGAGACGGGCGGTACTTGCACGATCACGAACGATGCGCGAGACGCGGTTCTGGGCGCCGACGTTGTCTATACCGATGTCTGGGCTAGCATGGGTCAGGAAGCGGAGACGGAGAAGCGAAATAAGATCTTTCGCCCGTATCAGGTCAACGGCGCGCTGTTCCGCCATGCCAAGCGCGATGCCATCTTCCTGCACTGCCTGCCCGCACACCGCGGCGATGAAGTCACCAGAGATGTCATCGATTCGCCGCGATCGCTGGTGTTCCAGCAGGCAGAGAACCGGCTGCACGTGCAGAAAGCCATCATGCTGGAACTGATGAAAGGCGAGTTCGTGAAGCTGCCGGGCTTGGTGGAGCTGCAAGAGTTGGTGCATGTGTAAAAAACAGTAGCTAGTAGCTGGTAGCTAGGGGCTAGTAGCTAGGAAAAACGAATGGCAACAAAACAGTGGCTGGGAGCGAGGAAAGCGAATGGCAAACGTCGTTAGCATGCGCGGACACCGAGATCTTTTCGCCTGGCAGAAAGCGATGGAACTGGTGACCGAGATCTATCGCCTGACTCGCGAGTTTCCCAAGGACGAGCTGTACGGATTAGTGAGCCAACTCCGGCGGGCTGCCGTTCCAGTTCCCAGCAACCTCGCCGAAGGATACGGCCGCAATTCAAGAAATGAGTTTCATCATTTTGTGGGTCAGGCGCGCGGATCGTTGGCGGAAGTCGAAACGCAAATTGAAATCGCCAAGAATCTTGGTTATGTGAGTGCTGAAATCTGTTCCGGCTTGCTGTCGAGAGTCGATGAGGTTGGCCGTTTGTTGACAGGACTACGCAGCTGGTCGGCAAAGGCAGAACAGCAGTAGCTAGGAGCTAGTAGCTGGTAGCCAGGAAAACGAATGGCAACCATCATAAGCGTACGCGGGCACGCCGGTCTGATGGCCACCTGGCAGAAGGCGGTGGAACCTAGCTCCTAGCTACCAGCTACTAGCTACTACTTATGAAAACCATGCTTCTTGCCGTTGGCGGAAACTCCCTGATTCGCGCGGGAGAAAAGGGGACGATCGCCGAGCAGCTGGCGAACGCCCGGCGAACGGCAACGGAGATTGCCGGCCTTATCCGCGACGGCTACCGAATCGTCCTGACTCACGGAAATGGCCCACAAGTCGGAGCCGCGCTGCTTCGCTCGGAGCGGGGAGCAAGCCAGGTTCCCGGACTTCCCCTCGATGTATGTGATGCTTCCACGCAGGGCGAGATTGGGTACATTCTCCAACAGGCGCTGGAAAGCGAGCTACGGTCAGCGGGTCTGCAGGTGCCTGTGGTCGCCCTACTGACGCAGAGCGTTGTCTCCCTAGACGATCCGGCCATGCAGCATGCCAACAAGCCGATTGGACCGTTTTATTCGCGGGCGGATGCCGAGGAGCGCAAGCGCCAGTTTGGATGGGAGATCGTGGAGGACGCGTCGCGAGGCTACCGGCGTGTCGTACCCTCGCCTGAGCCCACCGAGATTGTGGAACTGGAAGTAATTCGAGATCTGGTTGAACATGGTGTGCTGGTCATTGCGTGCGGAGGGGGCGGAATCCCGGTAGCCTGGGATAACGGGCAACTGCGCGGGGTCGAGGCTGTGATCGACAAAGATCGCGCTTCCGCGCTGCTGGCTTCGCGTCTCCGAGTGGATCTTTTCGTTATTTCCACGGATACGGATTATGTGTACCTAGACTACAAAAGACCCACGCAGCGGCCGCTGCGGCAAGTGAGCGCCGCTGAGCTGCAAAGCCACCTCGTAGCCGGGCAGTTTCCGCCGGGAAACATGGGCCCGAAAATCGAGTCGGTGTTGCGGTTTCTGGCTGGCGGTGGACAACAGGCCATCATTACCTCTTGCGAAAACCTGCGCAGCGCGGTCGCGGGATCGGCAGGCACGCATATGTTCCCAGATCATGACAAGGTGGAGGTTGAGCTGAATGGGCAGCTCGAACTTCCGGTGGGGAGACGCTGAATATGCCAGATCCTACTTTCACGCCTGTTAAGTCAGCTCAGACACTCGAATTTGGCCATCGTGAAATGAAATTGAACCATGTCGTCGAATCGCAACAGTTCACCGTTCCTTTGCTGATGGAGTTGTTCGACCGGTCACGAGGGATGGAGCGCGTTGTGGCGCGTGGTGGCTCGCTCGATTATCAGAACCGGATCATGGCCACGCTCTTTTACGCGCCTTCCACCCGAACCCGGTTCTCCTTCGAGGCAGCCATGCACCGGCTGGGCGGCCGAGTCTTATCCACCGAACATGCTCGGGCGTTTTCCTCTGAGATCGAGGCGGAACAGGTAGAGGACTCGATCCGCATCATCGGCGGCTATTCGGATGTGATCGTTGTCCGGCATCATGAGGAAGACGGCGCCAAGCGAGCGGCTCAGGTTTCGCCAGTACCGGTCATCAATGCGGGAGACGGCAACGGCGGACAGCACCCCACGCAAGCTTTGCTCGATCTTTACACCATTTATCGGGAGCGTCCGCTCAACGGCCTTAGCGTCGCCATCATCGGAGAGCTGGACAAGGGGCGCACGGCGCGATCGCTCGCCTACCTGCTGGCCAAGTTCGAACGGGTGAAGATGTTTTTTGTCAGTCCTCCCGAACTCCAGATGAAGCCCGATATCCTGGAGTATCTTGATGAGCACGGGGTCAGCTACGAGCTGGGGTCCGACATTGACCGCGTGATCGGCGAAGTGGACGTGGTTTACCAGACCCGGATTCGGCCCGAGCGGGTGCACGATTTGGGTAATCTCAGGCGTTACGCGATCGACTCGGCAGTGGTACGGCGTATGAAGCCGGATGCACTCATTCTGCACCCGCTGCCACGCACCGTGGAACTCGACAAGTCGGTGGACGATGATCCCCGTGCACTTTATTTCCGCCAGGCCAGAAACGGCCTCTATGTGCGGATGGCACTGTTGACAATGCTGTTGGAGTAAGAAAAGCAGCTAGTAGCTAGGGGCTAGTAGCTAGGAATTACTACCAGCACTGAATGAAAGGGAATACATGCCTACTGAAGTCATGACTGAAAAACGCACCCAGGATTTTGTGGAGCTCGAAAACCAGTATGGAGCTCACAACTATCACCCGCTGGATGTTGTGATTGAGCGCGCGGAAGGCGTGTGGGTCTATGACGTCGAGGGCAAGCGCTACCTCGATTGCCTCGCCGCCTACTCGGCGGTGAATCAGGGACACTGCCATCCCAAGATCCTGCAGACGCTCTACGAACAGGCTCGCAAAGTCACACTGACCTCTCGGGCGTTCCGCAACGACCAGCTTCCCCTGCTCTACAAAGAGCTGCACGACTTGACCGGTTTCGATATGGCGTTGCCCATGAACTCGGGAGCCGAAGCGGTGGAAACCGCGATTAAGACCGCCCGCAAGTGGGGTTACAAGATTAAGGGCATCCCAGAGGGCAAGGCCGAGATCATCGTCTGTGCCAACAATTTTCACGGGCGCACAGTGACGGTCGTGAGCTTCTCCACCGACGAGCAATACCGCGACGGCTTCGGGCCGTTCACGCCGGGTTTCAAGGTCATTCCTTTTGGCGACGCGAAAGCTCTGCGTGACGCCATCACCCCCAACACGTGCGCGTTTCTGGTCGAGCCGATCCAGGGCGAGGCTGGAATCGTGATTCCGCCCCGAGGCTACCTCAAGGAAGCAGCCGAAATCGGCCGGCAGAATCGCGTGCTCTTGATGACCGACGAAATCCAGTCCGGGCTGGGCCGGACCGGCAAGCTCTTTGCCTATATGCACGAAGGAATCAAGCCGGACGTATTGATTGTCGGAAAGGCGCTGGCCGGCGGATTTTATCCCGTCTCGGCGGTATTGGCTTCTCGCGAGATCCTCGGCGTCTACAAGCCCGGCGACCACGGCAGCACGTTCGGCGGCAACCCACTGGGGTGCGCCATCGCCCGCACGGCGCTGCGCGTCCTGATCGAAGAAAAAATGGTGGAACGTTCCGCGGAACTCGGAGTCTACTTCCTCGGCCTGCTGCAGACCCTATTCAGCCGGGATCTGAAAGAAGTGCGGGGCCAAGGCCTATGGATCGGGATTGAGTTGCACAGCCTTGCGCGTCCCTACTGCGAGGCGCTGAAAAAAGAAGGAATTTTGTGCAAGGAAACCCACGACAAGGTGATACGGATTGCCCCGCCTCTGGTCATCACTCGCGAAGAGATTGACTGGGCTTTCGAGCGAATCCGGAAGGTGATTGAAAAGCACTAAGGACTGGACGGCGCCTCAGCCTGGGCTGTCAGGAGTCCGCCGTCAGGGTCTATTTCCCAATGGTAAGTGAGCTAGGTCACAGCGCGGCGCGGATGGGCAGGACTAGGATTTTATCAGGCGCGACCGCGGAGGTGCTGCCATGTTAGCCACACGATTGGTGCGACTCATCGAGTCTCATGCTGACCGGCTTTCTCACTGCGTAGTCGAAAAGCTGGAGCACGATCCCAGATGCAGTGACCTGCGCAAGGTCCCATCAGACGAATTAAGAGCCCGCAGTTACGAAATCTACTGTCATCTGAATGAGTGGCTGCTGGGCAAGACGGAACGTGAGTTGGAACGGCTGTACACAGAGATCGGCATTCGCAGAGCCCAGCAGGATATCCCCTTCAGTCATGTTCTGTGGGCCATGAATGCGATTAAAGAGCAGCTTTGGCAGTTTCTGCAGGACGAAGGCGCGGTGACCAAGCCGATGGAGTTATTTGGCGAGATGGAACTGTTTCTTCTGGTGGAACGATTTTTCGATCGAGCCGTTTATTACGCGTGCGCGGGCTACGAAAGTGTGTTAAGGCCGCAGGCTGTAGCTGCTGCTTGAACGCCCGAGTCAGTTTGTGGTTCAGGCCGAACCGCTGCCGCGGTTGGCAGCGAAATCGTGCCATCTTAGACCTTCTCGGCTTTCTCGTACACCACCAGCTCTCCCTGACCGTGCAGGTCGCCGAGGTGGTAGCGCGGAATCGGTAACTCCAATTCCTTGAATTCGACTGGCACCGTCTTCTTGTCGACCAACCCTAGCGCAACAGCTACGCCGTAGATGATCGCTTCAGGCCGCGGCGGACACCCGGGGATGTAGTAGTTCACGGGAACGATTTTTTCCACCGGCCCGAGAACCGGGTAACTGTCGAACCATACACCGCCGCCGCAGGCGCAAGAGCCTATGGCGAACACCAACTTGGGCGCGGGCATGGCTTCGTAGGCGCGTCTCAACGCCTGAGCCGTCGAGCGCATGGCCGGCCCCTGGCACAGCATGACGTCAGCGTGGCGCGGCGAACCGACCAGCTTGATGCCGAAGCGCTCCACGTCGTAATAAGGTGTCAGCACGTTGAGTACTTCGATATCGCAACCGTTGCAGCCGCCGCTGTTGGCGTGGTAGACCCACAACGACCGGCCAAACATTTTCTGGCAAAGGTTCTTGAACATAACTCAGTCCAGTTCAATCTTGATATCGTCTACTACCGGTTCGCCCTCCAAGCGCGCTTGCGAGCGGAAAATCCAGCGCTCGTTCTGCAAATCGTCGAAACGGTAACCTTTCATCTTCAACTGCTCGAGCACCGACGGTTCCTTGAAGCAGCGTCCGCATCTCTGGCAGGTGCTCATGAAAAGCTCCAGCCTCTGCTGGATGTCGCCAATTTTGTCGGTGCCGTTTTCGAACTCCTGGCTCATGGTGATGGCCTTTTCAGGGCAGAGATCGGCACAGCGTCCGCAATAGGTGCACCGGAGCCCGAGATATTTCAAAATGCGGATCTCCTGGCAAACATCGAACACGAGAATTTCGCGGGCTGGGCAATTGTTCGCGCACCCGGCACAGCCAACACATTTCGCGGCGTCGAAAATGGGACGGCCGCGAAAATTTGCCGCCACCGGCTCCGCCTGTGCCGGGTACGGCAGGGTCACGCGTCCAGCCTTCAGGCAGACCAGCGTTTCTTCGAGTTTGCTCAAGATCGACATTTACGTATCAGTTCAGTGTCCATAGCTCGCCAAAACCAATGCAATCAGCCCTACGCCCATCAAAGTGCTGAAGTAGCGGATGGCCTGATCAATCCGGTAACGCGCGTGGGTTGCGGCCACGACCGTAACCAGCAGGACCAGCACAAGAACCTTCGCCCAGAACAGCAGCCAGCCCAGCGGGAAGACGAATCCCGAGCCCCAAGGCGCGAAGAGCGCTACAAAGAGCGCACTGTAGACGATCAGTTTCGCCATCTGCGCGTATTTGAGCAGCGCCAGTTTGGGCCCGGAATACTCGCTCAGCGGGCCTTCCATCAGCTCAGTTTCTGCCTCTGAGATATCGAACGGCACCCGCTGCACAAACGCCTGGAAGGACAACAGCATTACTCCCAACATAAGCAGGCCGGACCACGGAAAGCCGCCGGCTACATAAACCGAGCCGTTCAGGACCGAGTCCAGCCGGAACGACTGGGTGTGCACCGCGCCGACGACGATAGCGATGGCGAACAGCGGCTCGAGCGCAATCATGCTCATCATTTCGCGGCTGACTCCCAGCAACGAGTAAGTGGAACCCGCCGCTAGTCCGACCAGCAGCGTGCAAATTCCGCAAAGCGTCAGCAGATAAATCAGCAGGATGACATCACCGGCGCTGTTCATCGGGGCAGCAAAGCCCATGGGGACGAGGCATGCGACCGTCAGCAGCGTCGCCAGCGACAGATAAACCGCAAACCGCTGCATAACGGGCGCCTCACCCGATTCAATGTCCTCTTTACCCAGCAGTTTCAACAGGTCGAAGTAAGGCTGCAGGAGTGGCGGTCCCTGGCGAGACTGAATTCGCGCCGTAACCTTGCGCAGCACACCTTGGCACAACGGGGCGATCAGCAGGACGAGACCCACGTTCAGCAGACCACTCACGATCATCCAAATCACACTACGGTTCATGAGTCCTATGCCTTCTTTGCGCGCGTCAACTTCAGCAACTCCTCCTGCGACCAGACTTTCACTGCGCCGGAGTGCAGATCGATGGTCTCCAGCCGGTCGGTGCAGGAAAAACACGGGTCAATGCTTCCCAAAGAAATCGTCATGTCGGCAATCTGCTGGTCTTTAATCATGGCCGGCACGGCCTGCAGGTTTTGATAGGTCGGCGCCCGAACCCGCCAGCGGCGCGGACGATTGTTCTCGCCGGTGATCACGAAGTGATGGCTTTCTCCACGCGGAGCTTCGACCGAAGACAGTCCCATCCGTCCGACTGGCAGTTCGTCGGTAATCTGCAACTGGCGCGGCCCATCTTCCATCTTGTCCAGGCAGTGGCGGATAATCTTGATGGACTCGAACACTTCTTTCATCCGCACCAGCAGCCGCGCCCACACGTCTCCGCCCTGCTCAGTAATGACGTTGAAGTCCACGCGATCGTAAGCCGCATAGGGATGATCGCGGCGGCAATCGATGTCCACGCCGGCGGCGCGCGCCACCGGGCCAAGCAGGCCGGCACTCTTCACCAGCACTTTGTCCGCCACACCGATGCCGCGCGTGCGCTTCTGAATGTTCTTGTCTTTACTTACCGCGGCCACGACGGCGCTCCATTCGGATTCGAGCTTGTCGAGCGCGTAGCGCAGTTCAGCTTTCACCTCGTGCGTGATGTCCCAGCGAACGCCGCCGACAACGCACAGCGCGTAGGTCTTGCGATTCCCGCTGATCTTTTCCGCAATCCACATTATGGGTTCGCGGATGCGGAAGCTCTGCATAAAGAGCGTGTCGAAGCCCACAATGTGGCAGGCCAACCCGACCCACAGCAGGTGGCTGTGCAGGCGTTCCAGTTCCAGCATGATGGTGCGGATGTACTCGGCGCGGAGTGGCGGCTTGAGCCCAGCGGCTTCTTCGACGGCCTGCACGTAGGCCACATTGTGCACGCAGCCGCAAATGCCACAGATGCGCTCGGCCAGCATCGGAATATCGTTGTAGCTCATCACCGATTCAGCCAGCTTCTCGATGCCGCGATGCACCATGAAACCGCGATACTCGCAGCCCCGCACCATTTCGCCTTCCACGTAGAGGCGGAAATGCGCCGGCTCATCGAGCGTGGGATGGAATGGGCCAAAGGGCACAACGGTGCAACCTTCGGGCGGTTCGTCGAACTTGAATTCGCGCTGGTCGTCGTACTGGTCGGGGACCTGGTTCCAGGACACGTCTTTGCGCAGCGGATGCATGCCGTCGGGCCAACCATCGGGCAGCACCAGCCGTTTCAGGTAGCGATGACCGACCGGTTCGATTCCGATGAGGTCACGCATCTCCCGCTCCGCCCAGCTTGCCGCTGGCACCATGTCCGAGATGCTGTCGATCTTTGGATCATCCGGCGGCAAGTAACTCAGCACGCTGCAGAGCAGGTGGTCGTGGTCGAAGGCAAAATTGTGCGCGACCAGAAACTTGCCGGAGAACGGCCGGTCATCGGCACCGATGCTGGCCACATAACGCGCGTCGAGTTCGCGGAAGATGTGCTGGCAAACGTATTTCACGGCCGACCGGTCGACAAAGACAAACAAACGGCGATCGCTCGGCAAATCGGCCCGCTGAATCAGAGGTCCGAACCTCGCTTTAAACTCCTCGAACATCTCACGGGCGATCATGTGATTTCTTTCACTGCGGGCGGCCTGGCGGGGCGCGGATGAGGCGCACCACCCAGCCATCCGAAGTAGCGTTTAATCTCACCGTAAAAATTGTGCGCAACGTAACGATGGCATTCCGCCTCGCGCACGTAGCCACAAAGCCAGGGAACAGCGGCACGACGTGTTGAGCCACCGACCCTCGACAAGCCATACGAAAGCAGAAACATCAGCCCCAACACCACCACCAGTGCCAACGGAACAAACAGGGCGGTGGAATTTGCCACATCCACGCCAGCCAGCAGACCAGTCTTTAGCGGCATCGCGTCGGCCAATGTGGCGCCAAATCCCTGCCGGCTTGCGTTCAGCGCATGTTGTACCAGCCAAAAGCCCAGCGCAGGCACGACTCCCAGCAAAATGCAGAGCAAAGCCAGCAGAACTTGGGGAATCTGCATGAGCCAGGGCACTTCAAGCCGGCCCTTCTTTGCCACTTGCTGGTTCACCAGCGCGCTGGTGCGCGCAAGGAAAGTCAAGCCAAAGAACTTAACAAACGAGGCTAGAGTGAGGGCGCTGGTCAAAATGGCAACCACCGCGCACACCGCCAGATACTTTGCTGAGGCGCTTCCTTGGATCGCGGCCAGGTAAATGGCCCACTTGCTCACGAAGCTGTTGAACAGGGGTATTCCGGAAATCGAGAGCGAGGCCACCAGGGCCGTGACCGCGGTCAGCGGCATGAACTTCATAAGGCCGCCTATCTGGTCCAGCTCTTGGGTACCGGTGGCGTAAAGCATGGAGCCGGCGTTGAGGAAGAGCAGTCCCTTGAACAGGCCGTGGTTCACTACATGCAGTAAGGCGCCCAGCATCGCGAGGGCAGCGACTGCCGTCGCCTGTGAACCGCCAAGCGGCAGCAACGCCATGCAGGTCCCCGTGCCCAGCAGGATGTAACCAATCTGCCCGATACTGTGGAAGGCGAGCAGGCGCTTCGTCTGTGCCTGCTTGAGCGCCTGCATGGTGCCCGTGAAGAGGGTGATTGTGCCCACGATGGCGATGGCCATACCCCACCGGGCCATCGGATAGACGCTGCGAGCGCCTACGGGCACGAGCCAGAGGAAGAAGCGCATCATTCCATAAACGCCGACCTTGATCATGACACCGGAGAGCATCGCGCTCACCGGCGAAGGGGCGGCCAGGTGCGCGTCGGGCAACCAGATCTGTCCAAAAGGCCACATGCGCATGTTGATGCCGAAACCAACAAACAACAGTCCAAAAGCCAATGCGGCCGTGCCCGGCCTGGTGCTGAGAACCTGGAACAGGTTCGCGCTCAGCGAGTCAAATCCATACCCTAGGCCGATGTCACCATGAGTTGCCTTGCTGGCGATGGTGAGAAGCCAGGCTCCGCTCACCGTCACCGTCCAAGCGATTTGCATCATGATGAGGAATTTGTTCGCAGCGCGGACGTTTTCAGCCTTGCTGTTGTCGAATCGAATGAGGGCATACCCGGACAGAATCATCATCTGCCAAAAGATAATGAAGAACCACACCATGTCCCGGGTGCTGAACAAGCCATAGATTGCCGCAACCATCAGCAGGAAATATGGGTAGTACCGGGCCACCCCGCGGTCCTGGTAGTACCGCATATAGCCGATCGAATAGAACGAGGCCGGTACGGCAACAATAGCAGCCACCAGGAGGAACACGGCCGTCAACCCGTCCACGTGGATTCGCAATGCGAAGCCGATCTGAGGAACGATCCAGAAGGTGGCCG
>Ga0187819_10001821_pt1 | contig 11082 bp, 7 predicted proteins | sample NC_wetland_sal_i_15_FD_132411 | JGI IMG/M metagenome (GOLD analysis project Ga0187819, IMG submission 132411) | Wetland sediment microbial communities from Neuse River Estuary, North Carolina, USA - SO4_4 | ecosystem: Environmental > Aquatic > Freshwater > Wetlands > Sediment | place: USA: North... | reverse complement strand
CGTAGAGCGGTGCGACCTGGTCATAACCATTGAACATCAGCGTCGGGCGCCGGAAAAACTCGCCCAGGCGCCGCTCTTTGGCTTGGCTCCAACGAGGGTGGTCCACTTGGGGGTTGACGTTGGAATAGAATCCGTATTCGTTGGGATTCGCGAAGTTCCAAGTGGTGGCCGGTTTTTTCTCCACGAGTTTAATCGTCACCAGCGACTTGATGCTTTTGAACCCATACTTCCACGGCAGCACCATGCGTACCGGCGCGCCATCCTGATTGGGCAGGGTTTCCCCGTACATGCCAAAGCACAGCAGCGCCAAAGGGTGCATGGCTTCATCCATCCGCAGGCCTTCGATGTAGGGCCAGTCGAGAATGCGCATCCTCTGGCCCGGCATCTGCTTGGGATCGAGAATGGTCGTGAACTCCACGTACTTCGCTTTCCCGAGCGGCTGCACCTGCTTGAGCAGCGTGCTCAGCGGATAGCCGACCCAGGGGATCACCATTGACCAGCCTTCCACGCAGCGATGGCGATACACGCGGTCTGCGAGCGGCGCCAGCTTCAGGATGTCGTCGATGTCGAAGGTGCGCGGCTTCTGCACCAGGCCCTCCACCTTCACCTGCCACGGGCGGGTGCGGAAGTCCTTGGCGAGCTGCGCAGGCCCGTCCTTATCGGTGGAAAACTCGTAGAAGTTGTTGTAGGTGGTCACGTCCTTGTAGGGTGTGAGCTTCTCATCAGTGCCGAACGGGCCTTTGACCGTGCTCAGCTTCGCGCCCGCCTGCGCAACCTCGGCGGGAGTCGCCATCTCCAGCAGTCTGCGCCCGGCGAGCAGCGTCCCGCCAGCAATGGCGGCTCCCGTCATGAATGCCCGCCGGCTCAGGTAGGCGCGCTTGGGCGTGATTTCGGATGAGGCTACGTCGGCAGGCTTTTTGATCAGCATGATTGTCCCCACACCTAGTACGTATTTTAATGACTTGTGGATTGCACGTACCGATTCAGATTAACAAGATGGCAGGAAGTTCCGCACTCCGCCCATTTGTAGAGACGTAGCTTGCTACGTCTCGATTTCCGTGTCCAGAAAACGGCTTGAAATAACACACAATATCGTATTAAACTGCACATCCTATGGACCTCCTCCGTCCGCGCGATGCCGCCACCGTGCTGGGCATCAGCTATCCCACGGTGAAGCAGTGGATCTACAAAGGCAAGCTGCGAACCGTCAAGACCGCCGGCGGCCATCATCGTATCCCGCAGAGCGAGCTTGACCGCTACCTCCATCGGCTGCGCGAAAAGCCCGGCCCGGAACGGCGCCGCAATTTCCGCCGCATCAGCGGGCGCAACCAGCTCGTCGGACGCGTGCTCGAAGTACGCACCAGCGGATTGATGGCGCAGGTGAAGATCTCCATCGGCGGCCAGACCATCACCTCCATCATTACCGCCGACGCGGTGCGCGAGATGCGGTTGAAAAGGGGCGACACTGCCGCCGCTCTCATCAAATCTACCGAGGTGATGATCGTCCGGGTGTGAAGCGGACGTGAACCCGCATGACGACGTCGCCCTCAACCATCGCCGAGCCAAAGGCCCGTATCCGCTTCGATCGCAACGAACTTTCCGGCGCCTTCGGCGACATGGGCACAGATTTCCCGCTGATTGCCGGAATGATCCTGGCGGCGGGCCTGAATCCTGCCAGCGTGCTGACCCTGTTCGGCGGCATGCAGATTCTTACCGGGTTGCTGTACGGCATTCCCATGCCGGCGCAACCGCTGAAGGCGATGGCGGTCCTGGTGATCAGCAAGAAGGCGAGCGGGCCGGTGCTCTACGGAGCTGGTCTGGCGATCGGCGTGGTGATGCTGGTTCTGGCTGCCACAGGCTTGCTGACGTGGATGGCAAATGCCGTCCCAAAATCGGTGGTTCGCGGGATCCAGTTTGGATTGGGTCTCCAGCTGTCCATGCTTGCGTTGCGTGATTATGTGCCCGCGGAAGGCCGCGGCGGCCTGATTCTCGCGGTCCTGGCTTTTTTGCTTACGCTCTTGTTATTGGGGAACCGGCGCACTCCTCCAGCGCCCTTCGTGCTGGCGCTGGGTTTCGCTTTTGCGCTGTTGTTCAGGGTTCATCCCGGGCTGCTCGCTCACGGTGTCGGATTCGTCCTGCCGGCACTGCATGTGCCCACCCGCCACGATATCTGGGTCGGCTTTTACGTGCTTGCCATCCCGCAGCTTGCATTGTCCTTTGGCAACTCGATTCTGGCCACACGGCAGGTTACTTCTGACCTGTTTCCCCAGCGCGACCTCACCATCAAGAAGATCGGCCTGACGTATTCGGCCATGAACCTGGTCAACCCGTTTTTCGGGGGAGTGCCCACCTGCCACGGTTCGGGCGGAATGGTCGGACACTACATGTTCGGAGCGCGCACCGGCGGCTCGGTGATCATCTACGGTCTTTTCTATCTGATACTCGGTCTCTTCTTTTCCGCTGCTTTTCAGCAGGTCATCCCGCTGTTCCCGAAGCCTGTGCTGGGAATCATGCTGTTGTTTGAAGCCGTGGCATTAATGCTTCTGTGTCGTGACATGGCCTCGTCAGCCGCCGATTTCGCGGTGGTCCTCCTGGTGGGGCTGAGTGCGGTGGCATTGCCTTACGGGTATGTGATCGGACTCATTCTCGGGCTGCTGCTTCACTACCTCTTCCTGAACCGGCTGCGGCGCCTCACGCGGGAGCAGGCGAAATAGGCCGCACCGCCGTTTTTTCGTCACGCGAAGATGTGACCCATCTCACAGCCGCCCGTCCGCGGCCCCCTTTAGCATGGTCTCATTATGAAAATGAAATTCAATTTCACTTTCAATCTTCCCGTCTTCTTACTCGCTCTGATCTTTTGTCCATGGGGAAGGGCCGACGCGAGCGCGGGCCTCGCCGGAACCGTCGTTGACCCCAGCGGCGCCGTCGTGCCGGGCGCCACGGTCACGCTTCAGAACTCCGGCAATGGTTACCAGCAGAACGGCGTCACCGGCGATGATGGTTCTTATAGCTTCGCCGCGCTCACGCCCGGAAACTACCAGATCCGCATCCAGGCTCCGGGTTTCAAGCCGTACCTCCGGAGCGGCATCGCTGTGGCAGAGGCAGCGCAACTCAGAGTAGACGCGGTTCTGGCTCTGGATTCCGCGAGCACTATTGTCGAGGTCTCTGCCGAAGGGTCGGAAGCGGACCTGTCTTCCACGCAACTGGGCGAAACCATTGCCGCGAAGAAGATGACCAGCGTGCCCCTGAATGGCCGCGCCTACACCGACCTGCTGGCTTTGCAGGCCGGCGTGGTTCCGGCCAGCTCGCGGCAGCCCAACGCCGTGCTCATGTCCGGATGCACGAGCACGTCTCCCTCCGGCGATCTCAATCCCGGCAACATCTCCGTGAGTGGCCAACGCGAGACCGCCAATGGCTTCGTGGTGAACGGCGCGAACGTGGAAGAAACCTTCAACATGGGCACAGCAGTTGTCCCTAATCTGGACTCGATCCAGGATCTCCGGGTCCTGACCAGCAACTTCGACGCCCAGTACGGCAATTTTAGCGGCGGACAGGTCGTTGTCACCACCAAATCAGGCACCAACCAGATTCATGGCAGCGGATTCGAGTTCCTGCGCAACACCGCTCTCGATGCCCGTAATTACTTCTCCCAGGACCGCGCCACATATGACCAGAACCAGTTTGGCGCCGCGCTGGGCGGCCCGATCCGGAAAGACAAGGTGTTCTTCTTCGCGGACTATCAGGGAACGCGCCTGATCCAAGGCATCGATACCGGGCTCATCACGGTTCCTTCGATACAGGATCGCAGCGGCAATCTGGGCGACCTTGCCAGCCAGCTTACCGGCCAGGTTAACGGACAAGCCCTGGCGGCTTCGCTCTCCCAGCGACTGGGCTACACAGTCACTCCCGGCGAGAGCTACTACACATCCGGGTGCACGAGTACAGCGCAGTGCGTATTTCCGAATGCCGTGATCCCCCAAAGCGCATGGTCTGGCCCGGCCAAGAACCTTCTGCCGTACATTCCCGCGCCAAACCAGGGCAGCGATCTGTTTTCTACGTCAGCGCAGGACAAAACGCTGCGCGACGACAAAGGCGCGGTCAGAATCGATGCGAATACGCGCTGGGGGAATCCTTCCGCCTATTACTTCGTCGACGATTACTACCTGAACGACCCCTATCCAACCGGCCAGGGCGGGGCCAGCGCCGGAGCCAGCTGTTAAGTCTCGGCCTCACCCGCGCCATTGGCGCCAACGCGGTGAATGACCTCCACTTCAGCTATATCCGGGATGCGAACGTGGTGGGTAAACCGCAGGGCGGCGTTGGGCCGAGCCTGGCCTCGCAGGGATTCGTCGATGCCTCGGGGAACCAGTCCATCTACGCGCTGGCGCCGCAGATTGAGGGGATCGAGAATGTGGTGTTCAACGACTTCACCATGGGCGTCGACACGACCGGCCTCACCGAAGCCAACAATACTTACCAGTGGACGGATGACTTCTCCCGGATCATCGGCAAACACACTCTCAAAGTCGGTGGCGGGTTCCACCTCGACCAAATCAACATCAGCCCGGACGCCATCTACAACGGTTCCTTCGCCTTCACCGGTTCTGCCACGGGATCGGACTTTGCAGACTTTCTCCTCGGGCTGCCCAGCACGTATTCGCAAGGAGACTCGAGCCGGTTCTATCTGCGAAACAAATACATCGGCTTGTATGCCCAGGACAGTTGGCACGCGAAGTCGAACCTGACGCTCAACTACGGTCTGCGCTGGGACGTGCTTCCGCCATGGCGGGAGAAATACAATCAGATCCAGACGCTGGTGCCTGGCGAGCAGTCGGTGGTTTATCCCGGCGCTCCGCAAGGGCTGGTGTTTCCAGGCGATCCTGGAGTTCCCAGCACGCTGGCGCCGACCAAGTACACGAATTTTGCTCCCCGGCTCGGTGTGGCCTACTCGCCTGGTTTCGAGAAGGGCCTGCTGCACAGAATCATTGGAAGCTCAGGCACGACCAGCATCCATGCTGGATACGGCGTGTACTACACAGCCTTCGAAGGACTCTCGGCCGGCATCATGAGCGCCAACCCGCCCTATGGCTATGACTACACCAGCCTGGCGCCGCCGACCTTCGCCAACCCCTTCGTAAATGCGGCCACCGGACAGAGCGTACAGCAGCCGTTTCCCGAGCCGATTCCTCCCTATGGGGCCTCGGCGAGCAATCCCAACTCCTCCATCAACTGGAGCCAATACCTGCCCATCACCGGCGTTCCATCGTTCTACCACGGGAATGTCCCGCCCTATACTGAGAGCTACACGCTCTCGGTCCAGCGCGAGATTGCAACACACACCGTTCTAAGCCTGGGATACGTTGGCAGCCAGTCGCACCATCAGCTGGTACTCATCTCGGCCAACCCAGGCAATCCCGCTGAATGTTTGGCTCTCAATGCGGCGGGTGCGACACCAACCTGCGGGCCGTTCGGAGAAGGTGGCACGTATACACTGCCCAACGGTCAGGTTGTGCAGGGCACACGGGGACCCTTCAGCTCCCAGTTCGATGCAGTTACCTATCAGAAGACGATTGGCAATTCCAACTACAACGCGCTGCAGGCCAACCTGCGCCATCACAGCGGCGGCCTGGAATTGCTGGTTGGATACACCTACAGCAAGACTATCGACCAGTCTTCCAGCCTGGCTGAAGCGATCAACCCGATCGATCCGAGCCTGAGCCGCGCCATCTCGGCATTCGACATGCGGCACAACTTCGTGGCCAGCTACAGGTACAGCCTGCCGATCCAGGCTCTGCTCCGCCACGAGAATCGCTGGACGCGAGGCTGGTCCGTCTCCGGAATCACGCGCTTCAGCACCGGCCTGCCGGTCACTCTTTACAACAACACCGATAGCTCTCTGCTCGGCACCATTCCTAATGGCATCAACAACAACGGCATCGATACCCTGTATATGGCCCCTGGAAGTCTGGCGATCAACACTAATCCGCGCAATGGGCAGCCAGCTTTCAACGCTGCGCTGTTCAGCATTCCCCTGCTGGGCCAGATGGGCAACGTCCCTCGGCGCTTCTTCTACGGCCCAGGCCTCGAGAACTTCGATATGGCCTTGCAAAAGGCTTTCATGCTGACAGAATCCAAGTCTCTCGAGTTCCGCGCCGAAGCCTTCAATGTTTTCAACCACGCGCAATTTTTCGGTGCCGCCACAGTCGAGGGCAACATCAGCAGCGCCAACTTCGGGAAGATCGTCGGCGCTGACCCTCCGCGCCAGGTGCAGCTGGTTGCCAAGGTGTATTTCTGAACGTGGCTGCCCTCAAGGTTGCTGATCGAAGCCGACGAAGACGGGTTCCGGGTGAAGCTGCACGCCGAACGAATCGAGCACGCGTTGCTGGATTTCATCTTTCAGCGCGATGATGTCGGCTGCGGTTGCGCCGCCGCGATTGACGATGGCCAGCGCGTGCCGGCGAGAGATTCCGGCTGCCCCGCGCGACATGCCCTTGCTGAAGCCGGCATGTTCTACCAGCCACGCCGCCGCTACCTTGACCATACCGTCTCGGGCGGGGAAGTTGGGAATCGGTCCATTGTGCGACTGCAGTTGCTCAAATGCTTCGCGCGTCAGCGCTGGGTTCTTGAAAAATGATCCTGCGCTGCGGCAGTCGTCGTCCCCCGGAACAATCAGCATCGCCTTGCTGAGGCGAATGGCGCGGACAGCTTCGCGTGTCTCTGCCAGCGTTGGCGGGCCGCTGCGGCCGGCGAAGTAATTCTTGAGGTCGGCGTATGCGATTCGCGGCGCGCCTTCCGGCCGGAGCCCAAAGCTCACTCGCAACACAATGTATCGCCCGCGCTCCCGCGCGTTGAAGATGCTGGAGCGATAGGCGAAGCCCGAGTCGGCATTCTCCAGCTCGCGGGTATTGCCAGTGGTCGTATCGAGCACGCGGACGCTTGTGATGGTTTCAGAAACCTCCTGGCCGTAAGCGCCGACGTTCTGCACGGGAGTGCCGCCGACCGTTCCGGGGATCCCGCTGAGGCATTCGATGCCGGCGCAATCCTGCGCAACCGTGTGCGCGACAAATCCGTCCCAGTCCTCACCCGCCGCGGCGTCGAACAAAGTGCGTGGACCCTCGCGGCGTTCCGAAATCCCGGTAAGCGCGATCTTCAACACCATGCCCGGCCATCCTGCATCCGAGATTACGAGATTGCTCCCTCCGCCCAGCACGAACAGCGGCCATCCCCGGTTGCGCGCTTCCGCCACGGCCGCGCATACGTCCGCCTCGCTGCGCGCTTCAACGAAGTAGCGTGCCGGTCCGCCGACCTTGAAGGTGGTCAGCGGCGCGAGTGGAACCTCTTGCCGGATCTGCATGTGCGGCCAGAATAACAGAGGGAAAACGGTCAGGCACTTCGCATTAGGGCTCCGGCTCCTGTGCGATGTAGCTCTTGACCGCGATCTGGTTCGGCTGAATGCCGACGGGAACCAGGGTGTGCAGAGCAAAGGGAGCGGGATTGGCCTTGGTGGTTTTGTCGCGTTTCAGGATCACGGCCACGTCGCCGGCAAGGGCGTCGGCGACCAGCAGGAAGTGTTGATTGGGACTCAGCACCAGCGCGTCGGGACGGCTGCCGACCGGCACCGTGGCGACGAGCCTGCCGGCATCGATGCTGTAAACCGCCACCGCGTCGGCGCCGAAGTTGCTCACGTAGAGCAGGGAATTGTCGTTGCTGACGACGGCGTGAGACGGGTGTGTGCCGATCAGGAAGGTGCTCCCGACTTCGTTGGTCGAGGTCTCAATGACGGAGACGCTGTCGGAATCAAAGTTGCACACGAACAGTTCGCCGCCATCGGGCTTGAGCGCCATGCTGACCGGAGTTTGGCCGACATCAAGCAGGGTGAGCAGGTTCCCGGACGCAAGGTCCACGACCGCAACCTGCGACGAGGCACTGCACGCCACGAACGCTTTGCTCGAATCCGGCAGAATTGCCACGTCTCCCGGCTGGCGGCACACGGCGATGGTAACGCGGACCTGGTTGCGGCCCGTGTCGATGAGCGAGACGGAATCGCCGCCGCGGTTGGAGACAACCACTGTCTTGCCATCGGGCGAGACGCGGGCCACTCCCGGCGTCCCGCCCACGCCTATCGTCGCCAGCACGCGTCGCGTCTCGAGATCGACAACCGACACATTGGCGGAGCCGGAATTGGCCACATAGCCGCGCCTGCCGTCTGCCGACACGTCGATGAAATATGGTGCGCGCTGCACCGCGATGGTCGCCGCCAGCAGGTTGCGCTCCGCGTCCATCACGCTGATGTTGTTGGATTCGGTGTTGACGACGTAGATCTGATTGTGCGTGGGACTGGCGGTCACGCCCGTGGGGTTGCGACCCACAGGAATGGTCTTGATGGTGCGGAAGCTGTAAAGGTCGATAACACTGACGCTGTTGCTCCTGCCATTGCTGACGTACGCATATTGCCGGAGATCGGGAGCTGGTTGATGGCGGCAGCCGCCCAGTGCGAGCAGGCAGAGACCAGCGAGGACGGCAGCGATATGCTTTCCAGAATTCACCGTCTAGCGCGCAACGGCGGCCACGGGCGTCAGTTCGCGGTGCAGTACGGCGGCGATCTGTCGCACTTCCGACATCAATAGGTCAAACTGATCGGGATAGAGGGATTGCATGCCGTCAGAGAGCGCGCGGTCGGGATCGTTGTGCACTTCGACGATGAGGCCGTCCGAGCCTACCGCCACCGCCGCGCGCGAAAGCGGCGTGACTTTGTTGCGCTTGCCGGTGCCGTGGCTGGGGTCCACGAGGATGGGCAGGTGGCTGAGGCGATGCACCGCCGGCACCACGCTCAGGTCCAGAGTGTTGCGGGTGTGGTCGGCGAAGGTGCGCACCCCGCGCTCGCACAGGACCACGTTGTAGTTGCCCTCGCACATCACGTACTCGGCCGCCATGAGGAACTCTTCGAGCGTCGCAGCCATGCCGCGCTTCAGCAGCACCGGCTTCTTCGCCCGCCCGGCGCGCTTGAGCAGCGAAAAGTTCTGCATGTTGCGGGCGCCGATCTGGATTACGTCGGCGTACTCTTCCACCAGCTCCAGCGATTCGTTGTCGATGGCCTCGGTGACGATGCGCATGCCCCAGCGCTCGCGCACTTCCGCCAGAATGCGCAGACCCTCCTCGCCCAGTCCCTGGAACGAATAGGGCGAAGTGCGCGGCTTGTAGGCCCCGCCGCGGAAGAATTGCGCTCCGGCGCGGTGCACGCGCTCGGCGATGGCGAGGGTCTGCTCGCGGCTTTCCACCGCACACGGCCCGGCGATTATCGCCAGCTCCGGACCGCCAATGGTTGCGGAGCTCCCCGGGAAGCGAACGATGGTGTTCTCCTGCTTCACGTCACGGCTCACCAGCTTGTAGGGCTTGGTAACGCGGATGACTTCGGCAACGCCTGGCATCTCGTCGAGGCCGATCTCCACCTCGCCGCGATTGCCGGTGATGCCGATGGCGGTGCGCTCCGCCCCGGGAATGGCGTGCGCGCGGAAGCCCGCTGCTTCGATCTTCTCGCAGACCGCACGCACCTGTTCTTCGCTGGCGTGCGCTTGCATGACGACTAGCATGGTTGGACCTCAGCAGAACAACTAGTGTACCGCAGAGAAGGCCCAAAAATGACGGCCTCCCCGGCATTCGCTCGGCGTGCGGGCGCACCGTTTAGCCACCGAAAGAATCCAATCGCTTTGTGCTGACTGCTGAGTGCTGACTGCTGAGTGCTTTTGTTATGCCAATATCCATGGCCCGCGAGCAGGACATTCTTAAGATGCCGCCACCCAAGCGGCCGCCGCGCCGGACTGCGCGCCGCATCGGAATTCACACATCGACTGCCGGCGGCGTTGAAAACGCGGCCGAGCGCGCCTGGCGGCTGGGCTGCAGTACCTTCCAGATCTTTTCGTCCAGCCCCCGACAATGGAAGCCGTATGAATTAGGTTCAAAGCAGTGCGCGGAAATGCGCCGCCTGCGCGAGAAGTACGATCTCAAGCCGCTGGTCATCCACGCCGGCTACCTGCTGAACCTGGCTGGTGGCAATCCCGGTTTCTATGCCAAGACCATCGCCGCATTTCGTGGAGAAGTGGAGCGTGCGCTGGCGCTCGGCGCTGAATATCTTGTCGTCCATCCCGGATCGTTCCGCGGCGCGAGCCGCGAGGAAGGACTGGCGCGCGCCGCCTATGCCATTCGCGAGGGGACCGAGGGCCTCGACTTGGCCAAGGCTGGGCTGACGGTGCTGATCGAAAACACGGCCGGCGCCGAGTACTCGCTGGGCGCGAGCTTCGAGCAGGTGGCGGCGCTAGTTGGCGTGCTGCGCGAGTTCGTCCCCGCGGCCGCATGCCTGGACACCTGCCACATCCACGTTGCTGGCTACGACATTGTCGGTCCTGAAGGTTACAAGGCCACGCTGCGGCTGATCGACGAGACGATCGGTCTCAAGAACATTCCCGTGTGGCACTGCAACGATGCCAAAGCCGCCTTCGGATCGAAGCTCGACCGCCATCAGCACATCGGCCAGGGCACCATCGGCACGGCGCTTTTCAAGCGCCTGCTGAACGACTCTCGCCTGACACACGCCGCCTTCATCGCCGAGACGCCGATTGACGAGCCAGGCGACGACAGGCGAAACGTGGAAATGCTGAAGTCCTTAGTGAATCGATCTGGATCGCGAAAAGAGAAGTAGAGACGCAGAATGCTGCAGGACTTCCAAATTAGCTGTCCACCGGCTGTTACTCCCCGCCTTAATGTTATCCTGAGCTTGCCTTCATCTCGCTGGCACTCGGTTCGGTCCGTGCTAAGGATGACACTCCTGCATGCTTCTCTACAGAGGTGGGGGATGCGTAGCCCGTCCGTGTAAAATCTAAAGATTACTCTGTTACCGATTCCACTTAGGCATCATGCCCGAGCCGAATACCCAAGCTGAAATCGCCCGCGACGCGCGCTACGCCCCGCAGCGCATCGAGGAAAAATGGTCGGCGCGCTGGCAGCAGCAGCCGGAGCTGTTCCGCGCTGAGCCCTTCAATTCGCCGCGTCCGAAGTACTACGTGCTGGAGATGCTGCCTTATCCCT
>Ga0187819_10001819_pt1 | contig 11088 bp, 8 predicted proteins | sample NC_wetland_sal_i_15_FD_132411 | JGI IMG/M metagenome (GOLD analysis project Ga0187819, IMG submission 132411) | Wetland sediment microbial communities from Neuse River Estuary, North Carolina, USA - SO4_4 | ecosystem: Environmental > Aquatic > Freshwater > Wetlands > Sediment | place: USA: North... | reverse complement strand
GCGCTCGTATAGATGAATGTGACCGCTGCGCTGCGCGCCTGAGAGGGGAGCGTGACGCAGGCTAGTCCAAGGAGTAATGCGCGTAAGAAGAGAGCAGGCCCAAAGAAGACCGCGAAGATAGGCGAGCAGCCGCCTGACGCGAGTCGAATCGAAGCGGGGCGATCCGGAAATCCGGGCCGCCCCGCTTCTGTCTTGTGCCGCGCTTCTCTCCCCGGCGCGGTTGCCCCGGAACAAAAAATGAGCGATGCTTCCGCCTTCGCTTCAGCGACCAGCAGCAGGAGGAGGCCATCATCGTGTCCGCAAAGATCCCGGAAAAGTATCTCGATCTCTTTCAGAAGCGCGCCTTCGGCAGCCTGGGCACGCTCATGCCGGACGGCAGCCCGCAGGTGACTCCCGTTTGGGTTGACCTCGAGGAGGGCCGCGTGGTGGTGAATTCCGCCAAGGGCCGGGCCAAGGACCGCAACATGCGGCGCGACCCGCGCGTCTCCATCGCCCTCGTGGACCCCGACAATCCTTACCGCTACCTCGAAATCCGCGGGCGCGTCATCGAAGTCAGCGAGAAGGGCGCCGACCAGCACATCAACAGGATGGCGAAAAAATATCTGGACAAGGAGATCTATCCCTACCGCCAGCAAGGAGAAGTGCGCGTGCGCTACATCATCGAGCCCGAGCACTTCACCTCTATGGGATGACGCGCAGGACCGGCATTTTTGCGCTCTCCGTGACTGATTCAGGCATCCGTTCTCTATCTCCCGCTGGCAGAGCCTGACGCGCGCGCCGCGACCCCGCTCCTCGGTCCCGCGTCGTTCCGCCGCCGAAAAAACCTGTGAGCCAAATCAGCGCGGCCGGCGTCTGTGTCTATGGGACGCAAATGGATGCCTTGGCAGCCAGTCTTCCCGGAAGCGCGGTGAGCTTCGATGCTGCGCTCGCACGCGAGTTCGACGCGCGGCTCGCGGATTGCCCGAAGCTCGCCTATCGCGTTGCGCTCGGTGTGCTCCGAAACGCCGCGGAGGCCGAAGACGTGGCGCAGGAAGCGATGCTGCGCGCCTATCGGAACTTTCACCGGCTGCGCGACCGCGACCGCTTCCGCGGCTGGATCGCGCGCACGGCCTGGCGCCTCGCGCTCGACCGCATGCGCGCCGCGCGGCGGCGCGAAAGCCGCGAGCTGGCCGCGGTGGAGAGCTCGCCGGAGCGGGGAGTCGAGAACATCGTAGCGTCGCGGGAATTCGAGCTCCACGTGGCGCGTGCGATGGATGCGCTGCCGGAGAAATTGCGCCTGGTGATGGTGCTTGCGGCCATCGAGGGCTACAACACGCGAGAAGTGGCAGCCTTGCTGGCGATTCCCGAGGGTACGGTGAGGTCGAGGTTGTTTCTTGCGCGCAAACAATTGGCGGAGAGCCTGCGATGGCTTGTGAAAAATACTCCGGCTGGATAACCGGCGCCGCGCTTGGGGCTCTGCGGCCCGACGAGGAGCGGGAGCTTCGCGCGCACGCTGCAGCCTGCGCCGATTGCCGCAGCGAATGGGAAGCGGAAAGGGCGCTGGCTGCCGCCGTCAGCGGCGCCGTCGAGTCAGTGGTGAGCGGCGAGCCTTCGCCGCAGTTCGCAGCGCGACTTCGCGCGCGCATCGCAAAGGAGCCCACGCCCGCCGCATGGCCTTTTCTCACCTGGCCCGTTTTGTCCGCTGGAGGGCTCATCGCGGCCGGCGTCCTGCTCGCGGTGCTGCTGATCCGCTCGCCGCATCGGGTGAGCCAAACGGTCGCGACGGCTGTGTACAGTCCTGCGGCCGCTGTGAAGCCGGCGCAGGCCCCGGCTCAGGCGATCCTTTCGGCGGAGCAGAATCGTGCCACGCGGCCTGGCTCGTCGCGGCGCCTTTCGGCTCGCCAGCAGAGCGATGCGGCGTCTTTCCCGTTCGAGGTTTTGGTTCCCAAGGGCGAGCTTTCCGCGGCCCTGCTGCTCAGCGAAGCCGCGAGCGACGGCAGAATTGACGGCGCGCAGCTTTCCGCGCTCGCGGAGGAAGCCGGAAAGCCGCTCGAGGTGAAGGCCATCGAAATCGCGCCACTCGAAGTTCCCGGCGCGGACCAAGCTGCCAGTGCCGATTCTTCGCAGGGCTCCGTTCAGTTCTGAACGTATGCTTCGCGAGCGGCGTCTTGTGTGCATGAGGGGAAAGTCGCAAGCCGAGGAAAGGATGAGCCACATGAAAAGGATGCTGATGTTGATGGTGATTCTGACGGCTGGACTTCTGGTGCCGTCCATGCGCGCGCAGGAGAAGCCGAGCGCGCCCGCGCCCGATTCTGCGCCGGTTGTTACCGCGTACCGCGTGCAGGTAGTGATCTCGGAATACGACGGCGCGACGAAGCTGAGCAGCCTGCCGTATACGATTCCTGTAGCGCAAATGGGCGACCCTGGCATGCGTGACTCGCGCGGCTCGCTCCGTGTGGGCATCCGCGTTCCCATTAGCTCCAGTTCGAAAACCGGCGAAAGCGTGATTCAGTACATGGATGTGGGAACAAATCTGGATGTGCGCGTGAAGCGCGCCGACTCGGAGCGCTACGGAGTGGAACTGACGCTCGACCGTTCCTGGCTCTACGTGCGCGATCAGAACAAAGAGGGAAAGGCGGAGGGCCGGCCATGGGTCCCCGGCGATCCCGTTCCGAGCCTTTCTCCTCTGGACCACCAATTCCGCGCCAATGTGGAGTTCCTGTTGCACGACGGCCGCGCCTCCGAGACGGCCCTGGCCACCGATCCCGTCACCGGGCGCGTCCTGAAGGTGGATGTGCTGCTGACGGTACTCAAATAGCGTCGGATCAATCCCTTCGCCTGTTCCGGCCCGGGATCACTCGCAGGGGCACGGCATGCCGTGCCCCTACTGTGCAACCTGGTGTCCTAATCCTCGGGCGGGACTTCCGCAGCGGTTCCCGCGCCGCGCTCGTGGGCGGGGCAGATCAAGCGATAATCGCAGAAGCGGCAGTTGAATCCTGGTTTGGCGGGAAAGTGCGCGGCGCGAATTTCCGCGGCCACTTCCTGGAGGATGGCTTCGGCTTCGGCGATGTCTTTGTCCTCGCGCTGGGAGATCACCACCGTGTCGTTTTTCAGGTAATGCAACGCCAGGCGCGGCCTGCCCAGGTCCAGAGCGTCGCGCGCGGCCAGAGCGTAGTAGCTGAGTTGCAGGCTTTTCTTGGCGTGTTTTTCATCATGCGGGGTTCCGGTCTTGTAGTCCACGATTTCGTGGCCGCCGCCGGGCAGGCGGTTCACCTGATCCACGCGGCCGGTGAGCACAACATCGTTGGCGAGCGGGAGGCTGAAAGTTTTCTCCTGGTCGCGGAGCGCGGGCGGGGCCGCGGAGGTCCGGGCGTGGAATTTGCGGAGCCATTCGAGGCCATCCTGCCGATACGATTCTTCCTGGTAGTCATCCTCGAAGCCCACGCTCTTCCATTCCCGGTCATAGAGTGTGAGCAAATCTTCGAGTGAGGGCTTTTGGCCCTCGCTCACTTCCCGGATGAAATGTTTGATCACCGAATGCATCAGGCTGCCGAAGGTAATGGCCGCGTGCGGTTTGCCACGCAGGCGCCAGCTGCGCTCGAAGAGAAATTTCTGCGGGCAGGTCTGGTACAGCTCGATGGCATCGTCGCTCAGTTCGAGCGGGCTGCCCACCGGCGGGCGATAGTCCGCGGCCCAGGCGCCGATGCGCGAGGGCTCATACGCGTTTCGGGTATCTTCCGGGAAGAGACTCGAAGACTCCGCAGCGCCGGGCGCAGGCGCGGGGCGCTGGGCCGGCGACTCGCCGGCGTTTTTTCCCGCGGCGCGACTCGTGGATGCGGCCGGGGCACGCGGTACGGCCGGAGCCAGCCGTTCCACATCCTTTGTCAGCAGGGCCATCTCCTGCTCGATATCCTCGAGAAACGGCGAAGGCTTTGAGCGGTCGCGCACGATGGTGGTGAGCGTTAACCGTTTGCGGGCGCGCGTGAGCGCCACGTAGAACAGGCGGCGCTCCTCGAGAATGTGATGGTCGCCGTGGGGCAATTCTTCTTTCATCAGCGCGTCGGGAAATTCGAAGGTGGGCCTGCGATTGCGCACCGGAAAGGAATTGCGGCACAGGCGGATGACGAACACGTGGTCGAACTCGAGGCCTTTGGCCGCGTGCACGGTCATCAACTGCACGGCATCTTGGGCGCCGGCGTCCGCCTCCGTGATTTCGCCCGCGCCGTGCTTCTCATCCAGCGTGATGGAGCCGCCGGCCTGCTGGAAATAGCGGAAATATTCGAGGAATTCGTGCAGGCCGCCGGCGGGCCGGGCGGCCTGCCACTCCTGGAGGAAACTGAGGAAGGCGGCGAACGCGCGGCGGTCACTCTCCGTCGCGAGCGGGAGCATGCCGAAGCCAGTGGCGAGTTCGTTGAAAACAGCGAGCAGCGGCTCGCGGCGCGCCATCTCGTGCAGGCGCACGTGCAACTGGATGAGTTCCGCGGCAGCTTCTCCCCCCTTCTCCCCGGCCGCACCGGAATCCCCCGCGCCCAGCGCGTCCCACAGCGACTTGCGGGGATGTTTTGCCGCGCGCTGTCCGATCCGCACCAGATCCTCGGGAGTAAAACCCCAGCGCGGAATGGCCAGCACGCGGGCACAGGCCACGTTGTCGCCGGGCCAGTCCAGCCAGGCGAGCGCGGCCAGCAGGTCACGCACCACCGGATGGCTGAGCACGGAAAGATTGCGGATGACAAAGGGAATGCCGCGGGAGTCGAGCGCGGCCACCAGATGTTCGCGATGCGCGTGCGTGCGGTAGAGCACGGCGAAGCCGGACCAGGGACGGCCCCGAGCGTGGTCCTCTTCGATTTGCGCTGCCACCCATTCTGCCTCGGCTGGTTCGCTGGATAGTCCGGCAACGCGGATGCGATCGCCCTCGGGATTGGCAGTGGTGAGCTGCTTGCCGGGAAACATGCGATTCGCTGCGCCGTTGTTGCGGATGACAGCGCCGGCCACGCGCAGGATTTTCTTGGTGGAGCGGTAATTTTGCGAGAGGAGCAGGCGCGCGTCCCCCGCCGGCGGTGCAGCGACGGGGGGAAGAAAGTCGCGCTCGAAAATCCGAAAGCTGCCGAAGGAGGCTCCGCGGAAGCGATAGATGGCCTGGTCGTCGTCGCCGACCACAAAGAGGTTGCGCGGCTCCCCCGCCAGCAGGCCGAGCAGGCGGATCTGGGCCACATTGGTGTCCTGGAACTCGTCCACCAGAATGAAGCGGAAGCGACGCCGGAGCGCTTGGCACGCGGCCGCGTCCCGCTCGAGGCGGCGCACGGTTTCCACCAGGCTGGCTCCAAAGGTGAGCAAGTTTTCTTCGCGTAGCAGGCACTCGCTTTCCGTATAGGCGCGGGCGAGCTCGAGCTGCTTTTCCGCGCCCTTTCGGGCTTCGTCGTCGGCACCGGCAGCCAGCCGCGCAGCTTGTTGCTGGGCGTAGCGCAGGTATTCTTCCGCAGTCACCAGCTCGTCCTGGCAGCGGGAAAAGAATTTGGTGAAGTCGTTGAGGAACTGCCCGGGATCGTAGAGGCGGCGGAAATGGAGCAGGCCGAGGCGCGCCAGGTTGCGACGCAGCAAGATCCAATGCTCGACTTCGTCAATCAGGCGCAGGCCGGGATTTTCTTCTTCGAGGCGTTCGTGGCAGAAGGCGTGAAACGTGGTGGCCACCAGGCCCTTGGCGCGCTCTCCCATGTCCCTGCGGACGCGCCAGGCCATTTCGCCCGCGGCCTTGCGCGTGTAGGTGAGCGCGAGGATTTCGCTAGCGGAGAGATCGGTGCGGGTCTCGAGCAGGCGGCGGATGCGCTCCACGATGACGCGCGTCTTGCCGGTGCCCGCGCCCGCAATCACCACGAGCGGCCCCTCGCCGTGCTCAACGGCGCGGCGCTGCTCGGTGTTCAGGCTGTCGTCGTGTTGTTCGGGCGAAGGCATGTCAGTGAGCGTTCCCATATCGCGCACGCTACCGTGCGCATTTCAGCCGGCAGAAGGCTTAACGGTCCGCCACTCGAATGGGCGGAACTCGGCGAGCCTCCTGAAATCGCGCGCGTTGGCGGTGATCACCGTGATTCCCGCGCGGCCGGCGCTCAGGGCGATGAGCGCGTCGTTCGTCAGCCGGCCTTGCCCAACACGCTCGAATCCGTACTTGGCGGACAGCAAGGAAAGCACGCGGCCAGTCTGGGTCCAGTCCGCGAGATTGGGTACAAGAATGCGCCGCGCTCCTTGAAAGTCACGCCCCAGCTTTTCCACCTCGGGGCGGCTTCGCGGATTGGCTCCGGCGTATAGTTCCTCCAGGACCACCGAGCTCAACCAGGTGACCGCGCCTCCTGCTAGGCCGCTCAGCGTAAATGGCGGGGCGCCTTTGGTTCTCAGAGCCGTGATATAGACCGACGTGTCGAAGAGCACGGCTTGCATCATTCGTCCAGATTGCCGTACACGTCCTTGATTGGGGCGCCGCTTTTCACGAAGCGCTCGTTCGCCTCGCGCACCACGCGATTCCTTTCATGCTCGGCAATCACCTGATCCAGCGCGCGGTCGATGGCCTCCGTTTCCGTCTCCGCGCGCAGGACTTTCTGGGCGCGCTTGATCTTGCGGGCGTTGAGGCGGAAATGTTTGTGGGTTCGTTTCCCGGCGACGGGCATAAACGAGCCTCCTGTTTGCGGCAAACTCCGTGTACACGATATCACATTTTATGAACACGGAGAGGGCAAAAGGGAATTCCCCGTCGCCGCTGACCTGGGCGCGCGGCAGACGCTGGAGCAAGTGGGTGGCACCCCCCCCTGGAAGCCGAAAAGGATTCCCATGGATTTGACGTTCCGCTTGGACGGGGCGTAGGATTTCGTTTGAAGAAGAGCGCTAAAGAGAAGAGGTGCCGCCATGGATTCCGCCGTCATACTGAGCGCAGTGCGCACGCCCGTGGGTAAGTTCCAGGGGGGGCTGTCGTCGTTCTCCGCGACGCAGCTCGGCGCCAAAGTTGTGGCCGAAGCGGTGCGTCGCGCGGAAATTGAACCGAAGCAGGTGGACGAATGCATCATGGGCAACGTGGTCTCCGCCGGGCTGGGACAGGCCCCGGCGCGGCAGGCGGCGCTGGGGGGCGGGCTGCCCCCGGAAGTCGCGGCGATGACCATCAACAAAGTGTGCGGCTCAGGGCTGAAGGCCGTGGCGCTGGCGGCACAGGCGGTGATGGCCGGGGAATCAGAGATCGTGGTAGCCGGGGGCATGGAGTCCATGTCCAACTGTCCATACCTGCTGCCGCAGGCGCGCACGGGCTACCGGCTGGGCCACGCGCAACTCCTCGATTCGATGATCACGGACGGCCTGTGGGATCCCTATGAAAATTTTCACATGGGGATGACCGCGGAACTGGTGGCAGAGAAATACAACCTGGGGCGGGAAGCGCAGGACCGGTTTGCCGTGGAGAGCCATCGCCGGGCCGTGCACGCGATGAAGTCCTGCTTCTTCGAGTCGCAAATCCTGCCCATCGAGATCCCGCAGAAGAAGGGCGAGCCTGTGGTGGTGCGCAAAGACGAATCGCCAAGGGAAGACTCCACCATGGAGGCGCTGGCCAAGCTGAAGCCGGCGTTCAAGAAAGACGGCACGGTGACCGCGGCGAACGCGCCCGGAACGAACGACGGCGCCGCCGCGGTAGTGGTGACCTCCGACCGCACCGCCTCGCGGCTGGGCCGCGCACCACGGGCGCGCATCGTGGCGCAGGCGGTGAGCGGCGTGGAGCCGAAGTGGATCATGATGGCTCCGGTGATCGCGATCGAGAAAATCCTGAAGAAGACGGGCTGGGACCGCGACCGCGACGTGGACCTCTACGAACTGAACGAAGCCTTCGCCGTCCAGGCGCTCGCGGTGATCCAGGAAACCCACCTGAATCCCGAAAAGGTGAACGTAAACGGCGGCGCGGTAGCGATCGGGCATCCCATCGGCGCGTCGGGCACGCGCATTCTGGTGACGCTGCTCTACGAACTCGAGCGGCGCAATCTGCATCGCGGAATCGCCGCGCTGTGCCTGGGCGGAGGCAACGCCGTGGCCCTGGCGGTGGAGCGCTGAGCGAGTTCCCGGCTGGTCGGGTCTCGCGCATCATGGAATGGCAGGGAAAATCGTTGTGTAGCAGCGCAACACGGCGGGCAGTCCCTAAGGCGATCCCGCGCGGTAAAGTGCTCTCCTCTTCGCCCGGCTGTGCTTGAGAAACTTAAACGGGGTTCTTACCTGTGACGTCCCATAGGGCCATTCATTTCCTGCGGAGCTGGCGGATGCACTTCCGCACGGCAGAGTGAAACCTTGCTACCGCCCCAGCTTGTTCGACAAACGGAGCGGCAGTTCGAATGCGGATCCAAGGGCAGAGGTTGCAGGGGCGAATCCGTGTGACCCCCGTTCCGGCCTCTTGGGAATAAAAGGCGTACTCCCCTCCTTGCTAAGAACGAACTTGGCTGTGACCCACGGCGCGGCCTCGGGCGGAGTTGGCTGGCGGCCTACCCACAGGAGATGGCACTACAGGAAGGGCCTTCGCCCTTCCAACCCGTTTCGGCATCTAGACTTTGCCCGTCGGCAGGGAGTAAATTCCTAGCACTCTTTGGTAAGGCGGGAAAGCCGAATGACCGAAAGGGGCGGCCATGAAGAATAGATTGTGTTTTCTCGCATTCGCGGCAATTATTCTGGCGTTTCCTGCGGTTCCACGGTCTTCAGGGCGCGATTCGGCACAGCCGGAAAGCGCCAGACCCCGCGCCGGCGAAGTGGCGGCCACGCAAGGAGGTTCCCAGCACAAGCCGATAACCCGCGGGCAGGCACGCAGTGTCCAACCATCTGCCCAGCAGGTGTACGGGAGGCTTCCACTCCAGTTCGAAGTGAATCGCGGGCAGAGTGATGAGCGGGTGAAGTTTCTGGCGCGCGGAAACGGCTACGTTTTCTTCCTGACGCCGTCGGAGAGCGTACTTGCATTGCGGCATCGGCTCACGCCAGATGCTTCGGAAGGAGTCCCGCTACTCGAGAAAGGACGCGGAGGCGCGGACGATCCCCTTCAGTCCCGCTGGTCGCAAACCGTTCTCCACTTTGAACTGGTGGGGGGAAATCCCAATCCCAGAATAGAGGCGCAGGAGCGCCTGCCGGGCATTTCAAACTACTTCATTGGAAACGATCCCAGCAGGTGGCGGACGGGGATCCCCAATTATGCCCGGGTCGTCTCCCAAAGCGTCTATCCAGGGATTGACGCCGCCTATTATGGGAATGAAGGCCGGCTGGAAACCGACTTCATCGTGGCGCCCAGGCGGGACCCCGGCGCCATCCGGTTGAAAATCACGGGCGCGAAACACCTCGAGGTGAATTCCGCAGGTGACCTCGTTCTGACCACAACCGAGGGTGATGTAAAGCTCGAAAAGCCGGTGCTCTATCAGAAGGTGCGTGGCGCGCGGCGAGAAGTCGAGGGCAGCTACGAACTCCTGGGCGCGGACGAAGTAGGGTTTGCCGCTGGGGCGTATGACCGCGGACTGCCTTTGGTGATTGACCCCACGCTGGTGTACTCGACATATCTGGGCGGGAGCGGAGCGAGCGGCGATCTCGCAACTGCGATTGCGGTGGACGCGAATGGAGCCGCCTACGTTACAGGTTTCACCACTTCGACGGACTTCCCCGTCACGCTGGGAGCCTTCCAGGGCACGCCCAAGGCCGGGTTCACGGAGAATGCGTTTGTCACCAAGCTTGCGGCCAACGGAGCGAGCCTGGTGTTCTCGACGTATCTGGGCGGGAGCGGGACGGATTTCGGGGCCGGGATCGCGGTGGACACCGCTGGGGAACCGTACATTACCGGCACGACCACTTCTGCAGACTTCCCGAAGACTTCGGGGTCCGGGCTGACGAACAGCAGCGCGAACGCATTTGTGACGAAGCTCTCAGCCAACGGCTCCGCACTGATGTTTTCGTTTTATTTGGGCGGGAATGTTTCCGATGCGGGGTACGCGATTGCGGTAGACGGCAGTGGAAACGCTTACGCGACCGGGAACACGAACTCCAGCAACTTTCCGGTGACTGCCGGGGTGTTTCAGGGCACGCGCAAGGGCTCTCAGAACGCATACGTTGCAAAGATCAGCGCGGCAGGAGGGGTGACCTGGGCCACGTATCTGGGGGGCGAGGCGATCGATAGTGGCTTAGGCATCGCCGTGAATGGCGCCAACCCGCCAGACGTGTTCGTTACCGGGTTCACGACCTCAGCCACATTTCCGACGCAGTCTCCAATTCAAGCGAATCTTGGCGGCCCGGCCTTCAGTACGTACAACGCATTTGTCACGGAGCTGAATCCCACCGGGACGATGCTGGTGTATTCGACGTACTTGGGCGGCAGCTCCACTGACACAGGCTTCGGGATTGCGGTGGATTCCGGAGGAAATGCCGTGGTGGCCGGAGTGTCAAGTTCTCAAGACTTCCCACTGTTTGCCCCTCTTCAAGCGCATAGTCAAAGCCCGGATCTCTTCGTCACCAAGATTGCGGCGGGGGGCGGCTCGTTCGATTTCTCCACCGTGTTCGGCGATAACAGCGGGCAGACCCAGGCAAGCGCGGTGGCGCTCGATCCGTCGGGAAACATCTACGTTGCGGGATACACCAGAGCCTATCTTCTTCCCACACTCGATCCTTTGCAGGGGCCGAGCATGCTGCTGTGCGAGTGCGGAGGAGGAGAATCCTATCAGACTGGGATGGTCCTGGAATTGAAGCCGGACGGCTCGGATTATCTCTTTTCGACGTTTTTCGGCGGCGCGGCTAGCCCCGTCAGCAGCGGTTCGTTCAGCGAAATGGCTTCCGGCATCGCCGCGGACCCGCAGGGGAACGTGTATATCGCGGGCCAGGCGTCGAGCATGGACTTTCCCACGGTCGGTCCGTTCCAATCCACGCTGAACTCGCCTGTCTCTAACGGCTTTGTGGCCAAGATCTCCCAGGCCACGCCGGCTGGGCCGCAGGTGTTTCCCTCCGCACTGAACCTGCAAACCAGCGCGGTGGGCAGCACTACTCTCCCGTTCGATGTCACTGTTCTGAACGGCACGAATACTCTGACGTTCTCCAGCATCACGTTCACCGGAGCCAATGCCGCCGACTTTGCGG
>Ga0187819_10001816_pt1 | contig 11090 bp, 10 predicted proteins | sample NC_wetland_sal_i_15_FD_132411 | JGI IMG/M metagenome (GOLD analysis project Ga0187819, IMG submission 132411) | Wetland sediment microbial communities from Neuse River Estuary, North Carolina, USA - SO4_4 | ecosystem: Environmental > Aquatic > Freshwater > Wetlands > Sediment | place: USA... | reverse complement strand
GCTTTATCCCCGATGGCCAGTTGCTCGGGAGTGGGATTGGGCACCTGGGTGATGGCCTGCACCGTCTTGAAGAGGACGGCCAACTGCTGGTTCGGTCCGTACTTGGGGTCGTCGAAAACCTTATCGAGGCCCTGATCGATCAGCGGTCCAGCCGTGTCTACGGCCTTACCCCACTGGCCCACGCCGGCATAGGCCTGAACGAAGTACATTTCGCGATCGTTCTTGAAATCCGAGCCCGGATACTTTTGCTTCCATGTGTCCAGGTCGGCAAGCGCCTGCTTCCAATCGTTGGCTCCGGCGCTCTTGGTGACTTTGCCGAACAGATCGGCCTCGGTGTTGTCTTTGTAGTTTTTCTTCGTCTGAGCGCGACCGTACTCGTGCGTTCCGGCTGCCAGAAGAATCATGGCAACCGCCATCGTCCCGCTCAAAATCCCGTTTAAGAATTTCTGCACGTCTGCTCTCCTGCGCGTAGGTTTTTTCTTTGCAACTGGTTCGGGGTTCCGATACGAGGGAGTATAGCGGACGGTTTCGCGCCCGTGCAACCTGCAAAGCACCATTTTGCGTCGCGTTTGTGTACTGATTGTGTCACGAAGCGAGCTATCGGCTTTTGGCTGATGGCTACTTCTTCTTCGTCCCCGGACGGTGCGCCGGAGCGGTAGAGCAGGGCTCCACTTTGAGGCCTTCGATCTTGGCCTTTTCGGCGGTCATGGTCAGCATGAACGGGTCGCGCGTGAATTCCACGGGGACACCTTCCCAATGGAATTCGCTGTTCAACTCGGGCTTACCGGAGAGCGGGGCATCCAACTTCAGAGTGATTTCCGCTTTGGGCGAAGCCGGCGCGGCTCCGTCGGGCCCCGGAACGGGAACGGCCACCAGCAGTTCCTTGGAATGACACGCAGGCTTGGCCTCCACCAACGTTCCGCGCAGTTGCGGCACGGCGGTATTAATGAGCTGCGACTGGAAGTACTGCTCGCCATTGGTGTCGCTCAATGCGCCCTTGATCTTCATCCAGAGCGCGAGTTGGGGATTGCTCTTTTCGAATTCGGCTTCTTTTTCCGCGGCGATTTCGGTCGCCGTCTTAATATGGAAACCGGCCGGCGGCGTGGGCGACGCCAGCGCCTGCTGCTTGAGCTGATCCAGCCCTTCTTCGCTGCCGTGCCAGCTGGTATAGATCTTCTTCAAATAGGTATCCACGTCGCTGCGCGCCTTGGGATCGGCGATGCCGCCTTTGGCCGGATCGAGCGCGGCGCCGCGCGCAATCTCATAGATGCCCATCGAAACCTTGTTGGGGTCGGTAGCCTGTTGGGCCACTTCGGACGCGCCCAATTGATACGCGATCTGGCCGCTATCCGGATTCTGCTGCAGCGCTTTCTGAAACGCTGCCTCGGCCGCCGCATAGTCCTTCTTCTGCATGGCATCGGCGCCGGGCTTCAGAGCCAGATACATCAGCGCGCCCTTGGCCGCCGTCTGCATTTGCTCGCGCGCTTTCGCCCAGTCGGCGTCACTAGCGCCCTCCGGCTTGGTGTTGTAGTCCATCAGCATGTGAGCGGCTTTTTCCGCCGTGGCCAACTCTTCCGGCGTCGGGTTGGGAATCTGCTGGGCCGCCACCACGGTGGTGAACAGGACCTTAACCACCATCTGCGGCCCGGCTTTCGGATCGTCGAAGACCTTGGTAAGATCGCGGCTCATCAACTGGCCGGCCACGTCTATGGCTTTGGCGGGCTGATTGGCGCCGGCGTAGGCCTGGATGTAGTAGACCTCGCGGTCGTCCTTAAAGTCGGAGTCCGGGTACTTCTGCTTCCAGGTGTCCAGGTCGGCGATGGCCTTGGTGAAATTCTGCGTCTGGACATCCTTGAGGGCGTTGTTGTAAAGGTCGTACTCGGTTTGGTCCTTGACCGCCTTTTGATGAGCCGCCGGTTTGGCGGGCGGCGTCGGCGGGCCGGCCGGGCTCGCGTTCTGCGCGTGGGCCACTCCCCACAAGGCCAACACCGCTACCGCGGCTCGCGCGTTGCTTAACTTCGACACTTGCTCCTCCTCAAAAAAAGCAATCAGCCATTAGCTGTCAGTTATCAGCATAAGCCTCGCCGCGCCTGCGGCGCGGCCTGAGAACTGATAGCTGATGGCTGATAGCTGATAGCTAACATACCAGATCAACGTTATGCTGAAAGCTCACTCGATGCGTTACCTCGACCTGGCAATCATTCTCGCGTACCTGGCCGGCGTTACCTGGTTCGGCGCTCGCTTTCGCACCGGACACAAGAGTCTGCGCGACTACTTTCTCGGCGGACGAACGGCGCCCTGGTGGGCCATCTGCCTCTCGATCGTTTCGGCTGAAACCAGCACGCTCACGATCGTCGGAACCCCCGGACTGGCGTTCAACGGCAACTTGGGCTTCTTGCAGATCGTGCTGGGTTACCTCCTGGCACGGATTGTGATCTCTGTTTTGTTTTTACCGCATTACTTCCGCGGCGAGATGTTCACAGCGTACGAATTGATGCGCCGCAGGTTCGGCGAGCGTATCCGGAAACTCACCGCTTCTATCTTCCTGGTGACGCGTGCTTTGGCCGAAGGAGTGCGGGTGTTCGCGGTTTCCCTGGTGGTTGCGGTGGTGCTCGGCACGGGCGAAGTCACCAGCGTGGTGCTGATCACGCTGTTGACCCTGTTCTATACCTTGCAGGGCGGCATGACGGCGGTGATCTGGACCGAGGTCACGCAGATGATCCTGTACCTGGTGGGCGCAGTGCTCAGCTTCTTCCTTATCCTCGCCAAAGTTCCCGGCGGCTGGGCGCATGTGGCCGCCGTGGCCGGAGCGGCGCACAAGTTCACGATTTTCGATTTCCGGTTCGCGCCTACGCTGGCCTTCTTCTCGCGCCCTTACACCTTTTGGGCTGGAATTCTGGGTGGCTGCCTGCTGACCACCGCCACCCACGGCACCGATCAGCTCATGGTGCAGTGGCTGCTGAGCGCGCGTAACGAGGCGCAGAGCCGCGCCGCGCTTCTGGCAAGTTGGATAATCATCGCGTTTCAATTTACTCTTTTCCTGCTCATTGGCGTGTTGCTATTTGTATATTACGGCGACCGCCATGCCGCGCCGCCTCTCCACATAGACCGGATTTATCCGGCGTTTCTATGGAATAACCTGCCGCCGGGGCTTGCCGGCGTTTCGGTGGCCGCCATTCTGGCGGCGGCCATGGCGAACCTGAGCGCCGCTCTCAACGCGCTCTCGTCCACCACCGTAGTAGATATCTTTCACGCCAAATCCGGGGCCGGAAACGATGTGCGATCGCTCCGCCTGGCGCGGCTGTGCACCGTCGGCTGGGCCGTGGTCCTGATGGCGATCGGTTACGCATCGCGCTTTTCTCATTCGGTGCTCGAGGCCGGTCTGAGTATCGCGTCCGTGCCGCTGGGAGCGCTACTCGGAGTCTTTCTGCTGGGAGTCCTGACCAAACGCACCGGGGAGCGCGCCGCCATGGCAGGAGTGGCCGCAGGACTGGCTGCGATATTGTTTGTTTATTATCGAACCCCGGTGGCCTTTACATGGTACGTGCTGATTGGAACGGGAGTCACGTTCAGTGTGGGTCTGGCCGCGTCGCTATTGGAGAGAAAAACGGTTCGTGAAAGCTGAAGATGGCAGCTGAACTCAAACGCGACCTGGGTGCCTGGGCGGCGGCTTCAATCGTGGTCGGCACCGTGATCGGCAGCGGCATCTTCCTGGTGCCGCACGATATGGTAGCGCGCGTGGGCACGCCGGGGATGGTTTTCGTAGTTTGGATTTTCGGCGGACTGCTTTCCCTGGCCGGCTCGCTCAGCTATGCCGAATTGGCCGCCGCCATACCCGAAGCCGGAGGGGAATACGCTTACTTGCGCGAAGCATATGGACCGATCTGGGCTTTTCTATACAGTTGGACGCAAATGTTCGTGGCGAAGAGCGGCTCCATTGCGACCCTGGCGACGGGATTTCTAATTTATTTAACCAATTTTTTTCCGGGATTAGACACCGTCTTTTATCGTATTCCGCTGCCACTCGGTCCGGGTGGCGGGCCACTGGAATTTCGTTACGGTCAAATAGGAGCAATGGCTCTGATTTTGGCCCTCGCATGGCTGAATTACTACGGCGTAAAGCTGGGCGGCGAGGTACAGGTGACGGTCACCGTGGTGAAGGTCGCGCTGATTGCCGGAATCATCGTGGTGGGGTTGGGCTTTGGCTCGCCGCACGCCGCGGGGCAGGCTCCCCTGGCGGCAGCCGGGACCGCCGGTTTCTTCGCCGCCCTGGCAGCGGCCCTGTGGGCTTATGACGGATGGAACAACGTGGTGATGGTGGCCAGCGAGGTGAAGGAGCCGCAGCGCAATCTTCCGCGTGCGCTGGTGCTCGGAACCGCGGGCGTAATCGGCATCTATTTATTGGCAAATGCCGCTTATTTCCATGTGTTGACAGCCGCCGAGGTGGCTGCAAACCCGCGCGTTGCCGGCGAAATGATGCGGCGGGTCCTCGGATCGGGCGGCGCCGCCGCAGTGTCCGTGGCGGCCATGATCAGCATATTCGCGGCCCTGAACGGTTCCATCCTTACGGGCTCGCGCGTGCCCTACGCCGCTGCCCGCGACGGATATTTCTTCCGCGCGGTGGCCCATGTGAACCCGCGCTACCACACGCCGGGAGTTTCGATTCTGGCGCTCAGTATCTGGTCGGCACTGCTGGTACTTTCGGGCGGATATCGCCAGCTATTCACTCTGCTGATTTTTCCGAGCTGGATCCTTTATGGCATGACGACCATGGCCGTACTGGTATTGCGAAGGAAAAAGCCGGACTTACCAAGGCCGTATAAAACGGTGGGATATCCAATAATTCCAATCGTATTTGTATTGGTAGCGTGCGCATTTATTGTCTCCACCCTGTGGGATTCGCCGCGTGAATCCCTTATGGGAATTGCCTTAATCGTACTGGGACTTCCGTTCTATTCCTATTGGAACCGACGTAAGAAGAAAAGTACATAACGCTGGCACGCCCTTTACTTCGAGTGAAAAAAGGTCGTATGATTTTCCTGTAAATTCACGCTTATACTCTTGAAAATATGTGTCAACAGGTAGAGAATCAAAGTGGGATTCCGGATGATTTCGCCGATTCAATATGGCGTTCGGACGGTATCCGGAGGGTTAGTTGATGGACGTATCCAAAATCCTGGCGGAATTGAAAGCCGAGCGCGCGCAGATTGAAGAAGCGATCCTCAGTCTGGAACGCCTGGCCCGAGGGCGTGGCCGCCGGCGCGGCCGGCCTCCTGCCTGGTTGTCTGCGGGCGAAGAGCCGGCACCGAAACGGCGGGGTCGTCCGCCGGGCAGCAAAAACAAGCAACCCGCCGCGGCGCTCGCGGCTGGAAAGGGAAGCGCGGTAGCGTAATAAAGTTTGATCGCTGAGTCGAAAGGGCCGGTAATCCTCGATGGGATTATCGGCCCTTTTGCGTTCCTGATTCAGTCTCCCCTTCTCACAACTGCTGCGGGGCTTCGCCCAGCCTGACCGTCACTTTCTGGCTGTGGCCGTTACGATAGACAGTGAGGTTGAGCGGATCCCCGCCGTGCTTGCGATCCATAACGCGCTGCAGAGTTTCCTTGCTTTCGACTGCCTGCCCGTCCACTGCGGTGATCAGGTCGCCGCCTACGCCTAATTGGTAGTTGGCTACGATGACGATCTGGGTAGGACCGCGCAGTCCGGCCTCGGACGCCGGCGAATCGCGCTCCACGCGCTGGATCAGCAGGCCGCCTTTAGCCGGCAGGTTCAGCATTTCCGCCAGGTCGCCCGAAATCCAATAGGTGGTAATGCCCAGTGTCGGACGGGAAATGTGTCCATGCTGTTGGAATTCATCCAGCATTTCTTTGGCGCGGTTGACCGGCATGGCAAAACCGATCCCGATGCTCCCCTGCGAGCCCAGGATGGCTGTGTTGATGCCGATGACGCTGCCGTGCGAATCGAGCAACGGGCCGCCGCTGTTGCCGGGATTGATAGCGGCGTCGGTCTGGATCATGCCCTCCAGCCGGCGGCTGTCCTCGGATTCGATGCCGCGGTTGAGCGAACTGACCACGCCGGTGGTCAACGTGCCCTCCAGCGCGAAAGGATTTCCGATGGCCAGCACCTTCTGGCCCACCAGAAGGTTGTCGGAATCGCCCAGGCGCAAGGTGGGTAAGGCGTGGCCCGCGTCGATTTTGATCAGCGCCAGGTCATTGCGCGAGTCCGTGCCCAGCACCTTTGCCTGGTAGGATTTCGTATCGGAGAGCCGCACGGTCAACCGGTTGGAGCCGCTCACCACGTGAAAATTGGTGAGGATTTCGCCGTCGCGATTGATGATAAAACCCGAGCCCGTGCCCTCTTCGGGATAGACACGGAAAAACCAGTCCTGCCGGTAGACGCGCGAGGTGATGTTGACCGTGGCTTCGCGCGCCATCTTGTAAATGTCGATATTATTCTGCTCGTCGGGTGAAAAGGACGACGCGGCTGAAGCCGGTTCTTCCCACAAATGAGCATCGGAGTGGGCCTGCGGCAGGAAATGTGCGAGCTTCCAGTGACCCGTCGATGTGACATACAAAAAACCCGCCACCAAAACGGCGGCCCATAGAAATGGTCGCAGAATTCTCATGATTCGATTCTCCGTAACGCGTCGTAAACCGACCGAGTCTGGTGCAATGTATCTTCTTTAGTGCCTGATGTATCTATGACGAAATCGGCATATTTTCGTTTCTCGGCGAGCGGCATCTGCCGGCTGAGTCTCGCCAGCACATCGGATTCGGCTGCGCCGTCGCGCCGCAGCGCGCGCTCGCGCTGCTGCTCCCTCGTGCAGGTGACCAGCACGATGCGGTCGAAGCGGCGGTAGCTGCCGGTTTCAATCAGGATAGCCGCCTCCACCACCGCGATGCCGTGCGGCTGGCGCGCGGTGAACGCGGCAATGAGCTCTTCTTCGCGGCGCAATACCGGCGGATGCACCAGGCCGTTGAGCCGCTCCAGCCGGCTGGGCGAACCGAAAACCATCGCAGCCAGGCGGCGGCGATTGATGTGGCCGTCGGGGTCGAGAATTTCCGCTCCAAACTCGCGCACAACTTCATCGTACGCCTCGCCGCCCGGTTCGAGCACCTGGTGTCCGAGCCGATCGGCCTGGACGAGCAGACAACCGAAGCTGGCCAGTGCTTCGCCGACAAAGGTCTTGCCGCTCGCCAGGCCGCCGGTGAGTCCCACTTTCAGCATGGGCTGCGCTCCGGGACAGGGCGGCAGCAACGACCGACCGCTCCCTCACGGTCGCGGCTCCGATTCGCTTTCATGCCGTGCGCCGCCGCTCGGCCGAAGCCACCGTGTTGGCCATCAGCATGGCGATCGTGAGCGGGCCGACGCCGCCTGGCACGGGCGTGTAGGCTCCCGCTATTTCCGCCACATCGAGCGGGTGGACGTCACCTACCAGCAGGCCCCCGCGCTTGTCGAACGCCGCCAACTTCTCCGCTGAATTGCGGAAAATGCGCGCAATTTCCTCACGGCTTTCCACACGAGTCGTGCCTACATCGATCACGGTCGCGCCCGGGCGGATGAATTCTCCGGTCACCATAGCGGGCCGGCCCATGGCGGCCACCAGGATTTCGGCCTCGCGGCAGATGGCGGGCAGATCGGGAGTTTTCGAATGGCAGATGGTGACGGTGGCATGCTCGTGCAGCAGCAAAAGCGCCACCGGTTTGCCGACGATATCGCTGCGCCCCACCACCACCGCACGGCGGCCGGCAATGGGGATCCGGTAGCGCTTCAATATTTCGATAATGCCGGCGGGCGTGCAAGCGCGCGGTCCGGGCAGCGCGGCTACCAGCGCGCCCACGTTGCAGGGATGGAAGCCATCCACGTCCTTTTGCGGCGAAACGGCCAGCAGAATCCGCTTGCTATCGATTTGCGCCGGCAGCGGAAGCTGCACCAGGATGCCGTCGATGTCGTGGCGGGCGTTCAACTGGTCGATTGTGGCCAGCAGACCCTCGGTGCTGACGGATTCCGCCGGCCGCGAAGTCTCTGAATAGATGCCGAGGTCTTCGCACGCTTTGATCTTGTTGCGGACGTAGACTTCGGAAGCCGGATTGTGTCCCACGAGCACCACCGCCAGACCCGGCGGCCGGCCCGCGGCGGCCAGCGCAGCCACACGCGGCTTTAGCTCGGCCTTAATTTCGTCGCGCACACTCGCGCCATCGAGAATTTGGGGCATTTATTACATCATAAACAAGCTGATAGCTTGCCTTTAGGTAGGCCTCTCCGCCGCGGGTGCTCCGTGCGCCGCATGGACCCCGCGATGCGCGCGGTCGCGCAGTTCCCGCAGGTTCAATCCGGTGAGCGCGGTCGCCACCGCGCCGCCGATCAACAGCGGCAGGGTTAAAGCAAAAAACATGATAAAGGAAAAATCCTTGGCAACGTTCTTTTCCACGTCGAACCGGGTCAGCGCCACCACACAGGCGGCCTGAAAGAATCCCAGGTTGCCGGGAGCGCTGGGCACCACCGTGCCGAACCGCACCATGGTCAACACGCCTGCCGCGACCCAGAAAGAAAGGTCCAGCCCGTCCGCTTTCATCAGCGCCCATACCGACAGGCATTGCAGGAATAGGTAAAGCATGCTGATGAGCGCGGTCATCCCCAGCGTCTGGCGATTGCCCATGAGGCTCAGCCCTTCCACAATATGGCGCAGCGTGGCTGCCCAGCGGCTCTCGGTAATAGCGGCGTGGGCCTCATGCCTGCGCGTCACCACCCAGAACAGCAGCACGGCACCCATGATTAAGAGCCCGGCGATGATCTGTACCAGGATCGTCAGATCCTCGGGAATACCGCGCACGAGTTCGGCCGTAATCAGAAAACAGATGACCATCCACAACCCGTCGATCAGACGTTCCACCGCCGCCGACGCCAAGCTGAGCGAGATGCGCAGGTTATTCCAATGCGCCAGCAGGTAACAGCGGATCACCTCGCCGGTGCGAAGCGGCAGCACTTCATTGGCGAACAAGCCGATATAAATGGCCTGGACGGTGCGCCACAGGCGCAGCCGCACCACCGGAGCGAGCAGTGTCTGCCAGCGCCATCCGTGCGAAACATACACGGCCAGATCGAAAGCCACGGCCAGCAGAACCCAGCGCCAGTCCAGCTCGCGAATAGTAGTGATGAGTTCGCGCCAATTGTAGCCATGCATCACCCAAACCAGGCACATGGCGGACCCGGCATAGGCCAGAGCCTGGAGCACCCAGGAAGGAATTTTGGCTCGTTTCGGTGAAGTATCGCTCAATGGCGCCATGCCTTTTAGGGATCGAACCGCTACCGCACGCATCCATCATAACGTGGGGGATTCGATTCATCTCATGAAGCAGATGCTACGAATCGCGGCCTTGTCGCTGCTTGCTCTGACAGGGTGGGCGCAGAATCGGCAAGAACAGAAGATCTCGCAGGAACTGGGCGCGCATGAGATCACGCTGCACGGCGTACTGATCGATGCCGGCTGCCCGGACCGTTCGCTTTGGAACATGACGCGGCCGCCGGAAGCGCAGGCCGCGTCCATGGCTCCCATGGGTCCGACCACGGCTGGGCAGGCGACGCGCGACGGGCAGGCGGCCCAGAGTGAGGGCATCAGCGTAGATTCCAAAACCATCGGCCTCGAACGGCAGGATGTGACGATGGTGATGAATCCGGATTTGAGCGCCCGCCAGACGGACCCGACGTGCGCCATCAAGGCCAACACGCGCAGCTATGCCCTGCTGCTCCGCGACGGCCGGCTTCTGGATCTCGACGACGGCGCCAACACTCTGGCGACCGCCGCCGTGCAATCGTCGCCGGCGGGCCGGCAGATGATCAACGGCCGCGGCCCGGGTTTCAAACCGGTAGTCACCATTGTGGGACGGGTGCACGGCGACCGCTTTTTCGGCGATCAACTGAGGATGGACAAGTAGAACGCGGCTCCACATGCGATGATTGAGTTTTCATGGCTACCGAGGCCGAAAAGGAATCTTGGCTCCGGGCGGCGCAGTCCGCCATGGAGATTGAATCGGCCGCGGTGGCACGCGCGGGCGGGCGGCTGGACGGCAGCCTGATCAACGCCGTCGAGTTGATTCTGGCGCATCCCGGCAAAGTGGTGGTCACCGGCATCGGCAAGTCGGGGCACATCGCGCGCAAAATGGCCGCTACCCTTTGCAGCACCGGAACGGCGTCCGTTTTTCTGCATCCGGCCGAAGCGGCCCATGGCGACCTGGGCATCTACACTCCCGGCGATCCCACCGTGCTGATTTCCAAGAATGGCTCTTCCCGGGAGCTATTGACTTTGGCCCCGCTGTTGCGCCAATTCCATTCGCCGCTGATCGGCATTTTGGGCGGCGCGGCCTCTCCTCTGGCGAGCCAGATGGACGTGGTGCTCGATGCCTCGGTGGAACGCGAAGCCGATCCCCACAACCTGGCGCCGACCGCCAGCGCGGTGGTGGCACTGGCGGTAGGTCACGCCCTGGCAATCGCGCTGATGGCCGCGCGCCACTTTACCCCCGAAGACTTCGGACGCTTTCATCCCGGCGGACAACTTGGCCGCAACCTGCGCTGTGCGGTGCGCGAAGCCATGCACGGCTGCGAACAATCGGCTATGGTGTCGCCCGGCGCTCCGTTGAAAGAAGTGATCATCGCTATGACCGAGCGGCCTTTGGGTGGGGCGTGCGTAGTGGCGCCGAATGGGCGGCTGGAGGGCTTCATCACCGATGGCGACCTGCGCCGCGCGCTGACCAGTCACGACGACATCCGGCAGTTGCTTGCGGCCGATGCCATGACGCCCAAGCCGGTCACTATCGGCCCCGATGCGACGCTGGGCACCGCGTTGGAGTTGATGGAGCGCCGCCCTTCGCAAATCTCGGTGTTGCCAGTAGTGGATGACGCGGGACACGCCCTGGGCATCCTGCGGCTGCACGATATCTACCTTGCCGGACGTGGTTGAGCAGTACCCGCAAGACGGTGGGCCGCGTCCAAGGTTTTTTATGCACATCAGAGGGGCCGTATTGGGTTTGAGTGTCTTTTCACTCTTTGTGGCGGAGGTGTGTCCAGCCGGAGAAAACAACCAGAAGCATACGAT
>Ga0187819_10001814_pt1 | contig 11091 bp, 7 predicted proteins | sample NC_wetland_sal_i_15_FD_132411 | JGI IMG/M metagenome (GOLD analysis project Ga0187819, IMG submission 132411) | Wetland sediment microbial communities from Neuse River Estuary, North Carolina, USA - SO4_4 | ecosystem: Environmental > Aquatic > Freshwater > Wetlands > Sediment | place: USA: North... | reverse complement strand
TCTCTATTCCCGTGTATAAAGGTAAAAGCTGTTAAAAGGCGGAATCTAGGCAGAAATTGGGGAGGTCACTTGGCACTGTCCGCAGACGCGTTCAGGACGATGGTCAGCGGGGTGATGCGATCCGGCTTGACGTAGCGATTGACGAGGAATCGCTGGCCGTCCCGCGTCACGTCGTAACTGAAAAGATCCGACGAGGAAATAGGCGGGCGCCCGTGAAATTGGAATAGCGCGGCCGGCGTGCCGGTCGCGAACGTGCCTTGGGTCCTCACCGGCACCGCGGTCAACATCCCGCCCGGTCCTATATAGAAAATCTCCTTGCCATCTCCCCGCCAGCGCGGCTCCGTTCCCCCGCCGCGAGAGACCTGCCAGCGCCCCGCCGGATCGGGGAATGTGGTTACGTAGATCTCCCAATCCCCCGAATCGTTGGAGGCGTAGGCGACCCATTTTCCGTCTGGTGAGATCATCCCGTTGGTTTGACTGCCGCTCGTTGTCCCAAATCGAATTAACTTCCCTCCCGCCGCTGGAACTAAAGCCAAATTCGACCCGGATGGCGTCTCATGAGTGCAGAGGATTTGGCGCCCATCCAGCGACCAGGAATTCGGGAAGAGGTCATCGACGCCAGGCAATTCCACGATCTGCCTCTCACGTTCCAGCCCCGAGGCTGGTTTCGACACTAAATTCACTCCTTCTTCCCGGTTCACGCGATAGGCCACCGTCCTTCCGTCTCGCGACCAAATGCCCACCACCTCTTCGCTGGGGTCGAACGTAAATCGCGTGTTGGTCTCTCCGCGAGTGCTCTCGATCCATATATCGACGTTGTTTGTCTTTTGATCGGCGATGTCCACCACAACGCGCGAGCCATCGGGCGAGAGAGAGGGATTGTCCATGATTTCGGGCACTCCCACTTTGCCTTGCACTTTTCCGGAGCGGTCCATCCAGGTCAGCTCAGACAGAGCGGCGCCAGCGCTCTCGTTGTAAACCAGGGTGCCGTTTTGTGCGACTGTCAGCGCCGTCCACCACACGGATGGCTGATAGCCCACCGAGTTCGTCACCACGGCTGCACTTCCAGAAATCACGCCCTTGGAAGTGTCAAAGGCCGCGCTAACCAGTTGGTGCTCCTCATCCGCGTAATATAGCCGTTTGGAATCGTATCCGAAGCTCGAATGACAAAGTGCCAGCAGCCGCCGCTCTTTGTTGTTATCCAATGATCCTGCATAGATTCCGCTGGTCCGATCGTCTTTGGAATTTCCAAAATTGCCGGCCCAGAGCAAAAAGTGATTGCCGTCCGGAAGAAAGAGCGGCCAGCGATGCGTGTTGTCTTCCTTGACGAAAATTTCCTGAGTCAGCGGCGCGTTCCCGGTGCCGTCCGCACCAACCCGCCATAAGGGCCCGCCGGCATCTCGCGCGTAAATGATTACATCTCGCGAACCCCAACTTCCGCCACGCGCCGCTAACACATTTGCCAACACCTGCGGGCTGCCGCCCGTTGCGGGAACCTTCTTTAGCTTTCCATCCGCAAAAAATGCCACATACGCGGCATCCGGCGACCAAAACGGGTAGCTCGCGCCCTCCGTTCCAGCCAAAAGCTTGGCCTCAGCCGATCCGATAGGTTGCACATAAATCATGGGCAGCGCAGAGTTGGCCTCGGGACTGACAAAAGCCAGCATCGAGCCGTCGCGCGACAGCGCCATTTGGCTAACTTCTCCCGAGGCGGGAATGGCGAACTGTATGCGAATTCCGGCTGCGGGCCGCGCCGCAAAAAACCAAGTAGCACCAACGGACGCCAGCAGTGCCAGCGCAACGGTCAACCAGACCACCGCCGGAATCCTGCGTTTCGGCGGAACGGCGCGCGCAACCGCGCTCGCGTCCGTACCTGAGAGGGCGCTAAGCGCGAACGAAAGGTCGCGCGCCGATTGGAACCGCTCCCCAGGGTTCTTCTCCAAACAGTGTCGCACCACATGTTCTATCGCCGGCGGTATCTTTTTCCCCTCCCCCGATAGCTCCGGGGGGTCTTCCTTCAAAATCGCGGCCATGGTGTCCGCTGACGAATCCCTCTCAAACGCTCGTCTTCCCGAGAGCATCTCGTACAGAATGGTGCCCAGGGCGAAGATGTCGGAACGCGCGTCGGCCACTTTGCCGCGCACCTGCTCCGGCGACATATAACCGACCGTACCCAATACCACTCCCGACTGCGTCTGCACGTCCGCGGTCTGGGTCGCCCCGTCTGATCCTCCGTTGGCGGACACCACGCTCTCCGCAAGTTTCGCCAATCCAAAATCCAGAATCTTCACGCGCCCATCGCTGGTCAGAAAAATGTTCGCCGGCTTCAGGTCGCGGTGCGCGATGCCTTTCTCGTGTGCCGCCGCAATTCCGTGCGCGGCTTGTATGGCCACTTCCAGGGCTTTTCGCACAGGCAGCGCCCCGCCCTGCAAACGCTCCCGCAGCGTTTCGCCTTCCAACAATTCCGTCACAAGAAATGGCGTGCCTTCTTGCATCCCCACGTCGTAGACCGCAAGAATATTCGGGTGATTCAACGCTCCGGCAGCGCGTGCTTCCTGCTCGAAACGCCGCAGGCGCTCCGCATCTCGCGCAAAAGCTTCCGGCAGCACCTTCAGCGCCACCTCACGCCCCAGCCGCGTGTCCCGCGCGCGGTACACTTCTCCCATCCCGCCCGCACCGACGGGCGACACAACCTCATACGGTCCAAGTCTTACACCCGAAAGTAATGTCATGGATTTGCGCGCGAGATTATACCGTGGCTCGCCTTCGGCGAGTAATCTTTGCGCCAGCGCGAGGTTTGTAATCGGCGGAAGCGCGGCAACTGTCTGCTTTGCGTCGCCCCCGATGGCCGATGCGTTTCAGCCCTGCTTGCAGCAGTCAGGGTTGGCTGCTGCCTCCGCACTTAGATTTGCTCCGTCGCAGAATCGTGCAGGGGTTATAATGCGCGCCGTGGCGGTTTAGTGTCCACGATGGGGGTAATCTATCGCTCAGTGGTCCAGGGGTCTTCTCGGCGTTCTTGCAGGACCGGACGGGGGGTGTCATGGGCTTGCAGATTACTTCGCGCAAGTCGGGCGATATCACGATTCTCGACCTGTGTGGGCGCATCACGATCGGATCAAGCAACGACACACTCGGCAGCGAGTTGCGCAAACTGGCTGAAGCGGCGCCGTGCAAGGTTCTTGTGAATCTTGGTGGCGTGACACAGGTGGACAGTTCGGGCATCAGCACGATCGTGCGCTCGTTCGTCACGCTGGAACGGCGCGGAGGTCAGCTGAAAATTCTGAAGCCGGGAGGACACGTTCGCGAAGTCCTCGAACTCACTCGCCTTATTCGTTCGATTCCCACCTTCGACAACGAAGATTCGGCCCTCGCCAGCTTCGCCTAAAAAGCGAGATCGCATTTCACAGCGACTGACCACGATTGAGGTCGAGGTCGTGTAGTCGCGCGAGTTAGCGACATGATGAGTCTCGAGGGCATCGAGGGCACGGAGCAATCAACGCGGCATCTGCACAACGACACTTCGAGCCCAGAGCTGCGACGCATTTGCGTCGAGCACAACCAGCCGGACCAGGTAGTTTCCCGGTTTCACGTCGAAAATCGTTCTGACAATCATGCCCGTGCTGCGCAGTTTTTGCAGAGTTGCGTCGAGAAGGCTTAATTGCACGGCCTTCTTGATGCCACGGAGGATTTTGCCGTTGCGGTCGAATAAGGCAGTGACGATTATCAAGTCATCGTCACTGCGCCCGCCCGATTTTTCAAACTGAATTTGGCCGATATCGAGGTGCGCCAAGACCGTAACCTTCGCATCCGACGGATTGATTTTCTCGTATTGAGTTTGAAATTCGACAGGAACGCCCTCCTCGGTCTCACGCGAGTATACAGCCTGTTCGAGTTCCTGTTTTTCCGATTCCTGAGCGGAGACCTTCCGCTTAGGGTCGTAGAATCCACGGCGGGCCTGGATAGCGACATGCTCTTTCGTGGCCAGGCTCACTTTCAACTTGTGGAACTTGCCGTCGTACTTCAGATTTCGCGGCGTGAATGCAATGAGGTAGGACACCTCCGGCAGCGAGGCGAGGCTGCGAAGTTCGCCAGCAAGATCGTTGTTGTGAAGGCTCAGCCCGCCTGTGCCCTCGGCCAGCGCATCAAGAGTCTGGGACTGAGCCGACTGACCAGCTGCGCGAACTCGGTCTCGAGTGGTCAACCAGCCTGCCCCGTTGCAGGCCGCCCCACACTGAGATTCCACCTTCGCCAGACCAGCATCGCCCAAATCGGGAGTATAGAGTCCACGGGCATCAAGCGTGTTGATGAAAATGTTCAGACGGTTGGCGCGGTCGATGACGTCCGCTAGCTCGTATTGGTTGTTCGGACAAATGAATCCCGGGGAGAGCAGAACGAGGCTGCGTTGCCCCGGGCGCGAAGACAGGTTCTGAAGCACTTCTTCGAGTCGGCGAAACGACTCGCCCGTTTGCATTTCACCGGCATCGTTGACTCGCCTGGCCGTGGTCATCGCCAGGATGCGGGCTTGGGGGAGTGCCACCGGATCGTCCCCATAGGCGCAGTTCAAGGCGTCGTATACGGCCACGTTTGTAGCATCTTGATCGTGAGCGTTCACTATGCGATCGGCCTGGTAATAGTCGATAGTGGGGCACTCGCGGGTTCCCGGCGTGTCAGCGTCACCCATTGTGCGCTGACGCAGGCCGAGGAGCGCAGCGTTCAGCTTTTCTCGATTGGCTGTGAAATCCAGCTCCGACTGGCCGGAGATGGCGACACGATCGGTCGGCTCAAGCGAGTCGTCCACGAAGCGAATCGCGGCATCTCTGGTTCGCGACAGGTCTGCGGTGTCGATGTGCACGTCGTCGAACAGGAACGCGACGAAATGCGCGGGCGGGAGAAAACTGGCATCCAGTTCATTGGACGCTCCTTTTCCAACCGCAGCGGCCACTTCAGCGCTGGGAACGGCGGCTTTCCCGGCAGTCGAATCGGTGAGCCCGAGTGGCTGCGGAAGTGCCTTCGCAGTCTCCACGGAGAAGTAGGCGATATCCTCCGGCTTACCGTCCTCGAACACCCGGAAGTCTTGTTTCCGCAGATTGGCAAGTGGACGTCCATTCATATCGCGAACGACCACGCGAACAGGGATCAAGTCGACCCGCGATTGCAGCGGAACAGTTGACTCGGGTGTGTCGGCTTTCGCTTTCCCCGCGGCGTCAGACGCTTCCGTTGCGGTTGCTGAGGTTTGTGTTTGCTGTGATTGATTTGACCCCGCAGAATCGCTGCCCCGAGATTGGGCATGCAAGGACGTTAGCGATAGAAGACCTACACAGAGGGCCAGCAGACTGGACCCGACGGCTACGCGACTGGTGGGGTCTGTCCGACCGATCATGAGCCCTCTGATGCCGCCGCTCGTGGCCCCGGTTTTCCACCACGATGCTGACTGTTCTTAGTCTACTACACTCAAGTGAAAACGGCTGACGACCGCTATATAGCTTTAAATCCTTCGGCGGGGCATGGCAGTCCAATTATTGCGTCGCGCGGTGGGTGGGGCGACCAGGTCGGGAAACCGAAGCGTCTCGTGCCCACGAAGCAGTCACGGTGCCCCACGACGCGTTCCGGTCGGGGTTTTGTTACAGGCTCTAAGGTATTCGGCGGCATCTGCGGGCGAGAGCGCGGTATGGATAAGGGGCTCGTCGCGTTCGTTCCACGGCGAGTCATGACCGAGTTCGACTTCGCGGACGCAGCGGATCACGGGCGTCCAGAAATCCCCAAGCGAAACGACGGGCTTCTTCTTCATGACGCCCTTGTTGATCATTTCCCACACGACGGATAGTTCGACGAGAGTGCCCGTGCCACCGGGACAAACGACATAACCATGTCCGCGTCGAATCAGCTCGAACAAGCGGTCCTGCCACGTATCGACGCGAATTTCTTCGTCCACCCACTTGTTCGCGTGCGCGCGAAAAAACTTTGCGGTGACCGCGAGCGTTTTCCCGCCAGCTTCTTTGGCGCCGCGCGAAACTGCTTCCATGACGCCCGCATATCCTCCGCTGCAAACGATGAAGCCCTTCGACGCGAGCGCCGCCCCGAGCTGCTGCGCTTCGTCATAGTGCGCATCACCATGGCGCGGACGCGAACTCCCGAAGACGGTCACGACTTTGGCAGGCGATTTCAGTGTTTCCCCTTCGGCGAAGACGGCCTTCGGGCAGGACCGAGAGTCTGCACCATGGCCATGCCGATCGCGTCCATGGCAGCCGTTGCATCGCGGCCATGCTCCGCGTCGTTGTTCGCGAAAATCGAGAAGGCCAGATTCTCTCCGCGCAAGGTCGTGACATACCCCGACAGCGAGTGAACATGTTCGAACGATCCGGTCTTCGCTTCCATCGCCGCGGGTCCGCTGATCTGTTTCATGCGGCTTTCGAGCGTGCCATCGACGCCGGCGATGGGCAGTGTCGACATCCACTCCGCGCCCCAAGACTGATGCGCCGCGTAGCGAAGCAGCGCCACCACCGCGCGAGGTGTCACCAGATCATCTCGCGCCAGACCCGAGCCATCCGTGAGAACCACGTCGCCATCGATCACTCCGGCTGCTTTCAGAAACTCCTGCCCGAGCTTCAGCCCCGCTTCCGCTGAACCGAATCCAGTCTTCTCCCGCGCTACAGTGCGCAACAGTAGCTCGGCATGCAGATTGTGGCTAATTTTGTTGGTGAGACGAATACTTTCGATCAACGGTGGCGACAGGTGTTCGGCGAGAACGAATGCATTCGGCCCCGCGGCACTCGGAGCAGGCGGAGGAGGAGGCGGTGCATTCCCGGTGTTGTCGCTGGTTTCCGGCGGTGGCGCGTGCACGGCACGGACGTTTCCCGTCACGCGAACGCCGCGCTGTTCGAGCAACTGCTTGAGGGCAAGGCCCGCCGTTTCCGCAGGCGCGATCATGGCCAAGTCGAGATCGGCCGGCGCGTGCCCCAGCGGGATTGTTCCTCGAAGCGAAAGAAAATTCGGTCCGGGCTGGCGCGCGACGGAAAAGTACGGATTCCCTCCGGGCGGGCCCGTGGTGATTTGGTTTGTGAAACTCTCCGCCGCAGCGCCCGGCTGAATGCCGAGAATAGCCGGATCACCCGCTTGGGCGCCTGCCTGCACTTGGATGGAAACCGTGTTGTCGTTGAAGGCGATGGCGCTGACCGGCGCGCCATACTCGAAGAACATGTCCCCGATGTTCCAACCCTCAGGATATGGGTCGTACGGGAAATAACTGTCATCGGCGACGAGATCGCCGTCGACTTCCTTCAGTCCTTTGGCCACTGCGGCATCAGCCATCTGGCTGAGAATTTTTTCGACAGGGCCGTCACGTTCGCTTTTCAACTGATACGGAAATTTGCGATTCGAGAGATCGGGATCGCCTCGGCCGACGAGGACCAAATCTCCCGCGAGTTTGCCATCCGCATCCAGCCTGCTTGCTGATTCCAGTGTGGTGCGAAATTGATAGTTGCCGCCTAGGGTTGAAAGCGTGAGCGCGGTGGTAAAAAGTTTCGCGTTTGACGCAGGCATGAAGAAATGATCGGCGTTTAACTCATACACAGTTTCGCCGCTGTCGCGGTCGGCGACCACGATGCCCCAGAAAAGTCTCTTGGCGTGGGCGTCGGCGAGAGCCGCGTCAACCCGCGCGCGAAAGCGAGGTATGTCCCCGCGAGGTTTCGTATTCGCATGCGCAGCTCCGTGGATAACCGCTGGCGCTCGCCGCGTCGCCCCAGGCGGATTGGCGCGAATCGACTCGAATGCAAACAGGGAAACGCACCCTGCGACGGCAAACATCCATGAAAGCCAGTGGCGGCGCTGCCTCATGTGCGGGCTTGAGTTATTCTTTGGCATGTTCGCCCGAGCCGGGCGATTATACGCCACAGCTTCGCGCCCGGCCGACCGCAGGAAAAACTGTGCTTGCGCGAAGAATTCAATTAAACTTAAAACTTGTAGGGACCGGCCCTGATACCTTTGTTGGATCCGCTGGAAATCGATCTTCAATCACGATAGTTCAGGAGGACAGAATGAAGAGGCTACTTTTTCCGCTGCTCGTAGTTGCGCTTCTTGGCCTGCCCACGCTTTTCTGCCCGTCTTCGGTGCGAGCGGACGACAAGTCCAAGGACGAAGGCCGGCTTGAAAACTCTGGCGTGGTCATGAAGGAAATTATCGATATTCCCGACGATATTCCCCAGAGCTTGCTGGACAAGGCGGAGTGCGTGATCGTGATGCCTTCCGTCATCAAAGCTGCATTCGTTGTGGGCGGCAGCTACGGCCGCGGCGCGATGACCTGCCGAAGCGGCGACAATTTCGACGGCCCGTGGGGTGCTCCGACGATGATGCGTCTCGAAGGCGGCAGCTTCGGATTTCAATTGGGCGGCCAGGCGACAGATTTCGTGTTGCTTGTCATGAACGGGCGCGGCGCAAGCGCGATCCTGAGCAGCAAGGTGAAGCTCGGAGCGGACGCTTCGGCAGCGGCAGGACCCAAAGGCCGAGCTGCGGAGGCTGACACTGATGTGACATTGCGCGCCGAGGTCCTCACCTATTCTCGTTCCCGAGGCCTGTTCGCAGGCGTTTCGCTCGAAGGTTCGACTCTTAGACCTGACAATGATGCGAACGAGGCCATCTATGGCAAGAAACTCGAGGCTAAAGACATTGCCTTGCACGGAGCGGTCCCAATTCCGGCAGCGGCGAAGACTCTCATTTCCACTTTGAACCAGCACAGCCCGCGGCATACGTAATCACTCGAAACCGGTCTCCCGCACTTCAACCGGATTCGGTGGGCACTTCTGTAGATTCTCCGGGCCGGCCCGAGATCCGGCTGCGCGAGATCTCCGGGGCGGGCTCCATTTTTTCACGGCGCGACATGCTTGACTTCTTTTCCAAACATGACTTATGGTCGTATTTGAGCGAGAGTCATAGATATGAAAACCGAACCCCATCCTTCCTCGCGTGGCCGCACCCCTGCAGGACGGCAAATGGGCCGCCGCGAGCGTCACCGCGCGGAGACACGCGAAAGAATCTTTCGCGCCGCTTTGCGTCTGTTCGCTGAACGCGGCTATTTGCAAACGACCGTTGAGGACATCACCGAAGCGGCCGACGTGGGAAAGGGAACTTTTTTCAACTACTTCCGCACAAAAGAGCACGTGCTTGCGCGCTACGGAGAAGAGCGAATCGAGGAAATCGAGCGATCCCTGGAAAGAGCGCGCGGCGAAAAGGAGCCCGTGCTTGGCGTGCTGGAAGAGTTGGCCACCGATCTCGCCGGCCAATCTTCGGAATCACCGGAGTTGCTGCGCGCCGTGTTTGCGGCGCACGTGTCGTGTGCGCCTGTCCTGGCCGAACTTCAGAAGCGCATCCGCCTGGGGCGCGAGTTGCTCACCGAAATTTTTGCGCTTGGGCAAGAGCGGGGCGAAATCCGGCGCGACGCTGCGCCCTCCGAACTCGCCGGCCTCATGCGTTTGATCTTCATGGGCGTCACGCTGTCGTGGGCGGTCAATCCCGAGTCCTCGCTGCGCGGAACCGCCGAGCGGGTATGGTCGCTTATACGTCCCAGCTTGACGCCAGCGGCAGCGAAACAGCGTGCCCGGATTGGCAAGGTCGGAATCAAAGCGGAAGCCGTTCATCGCAAGGCTCGCAAACGCGCCTACAGGCATCGAGCCGCTGAGTCTTGAGGGGTTTCGTCATCATCCATAGATCATGAGCAAGGAGGCTGATTACGTGAAACTCGGTAGTTTCATCTTACTGATGGCCGCAATGCTCGTATGGGCAGTTCCTGCCCATTCACAGCTGCCCGGGGGTGCAACCACGAGCGCCAGTTCCGCCGCCCAGTCGCAAACGACGGGACAAACGGGAACAGGATCGCAGTCGATGCCAGCTGGGGCGCAGGCGCTTTCGGCTTCGCAGAATCCCTATTCCGGCAGCGTGCCGTCAAAACCCGTTCCGGGGGTTCTTCCGCTTTCGCTTCAGGACGCGATCGATCGAGGTCTGAAACAAAATTTGGGCCAACTGCTGGCCAGCGCCGACGTCGAATCGGCGCGCGGCCAGCGCTGGCAGAAACTGAGCGCGTTGCTGCCGCACGTTTCCGCAACACCGTATATTGACGTCTCGCAGATCAACCTGAAAGAATTTGGATTCAGTTTCAGCTTTCCGGGAGCGAACATCCCGAGCATCGTCGGGCCGTTTTCTTATTTCGATGCCCGCGCGAACTTAACGCAAAATCTGTTCAACTGGCAAGACATGCAAGACGCTCATGCGGCGACCGAGCGGTTGAAATCCAGCCAGCATACCTACAAAGACGCGCGCGATCTGGTGGTTCTGGCCGTCGGCTATAACTATCTGCTGTGCATCGCCGATGAGGCCCGCATTCAAACTGCCGAAGCACAAGTCAAAACGGCTCAGGCGCTGTACGATCAAGCCAGGGACCAAGTGCAGGCAGGCACTTCTCCGGCCATCGACGCTTTGCGCGCCCAGGTGGAACTCCAGACGCGCCAGCAGCAGTTGATTCAAGCCAAGAACGACTTCGCCATTCAGAAGCTGACGCTTGCTCGTGCTGTCGGCCTTGCCCCGGGTCAGGAATTCGACTTGACCGACAAGTCACCGTACCAGCCTTTCGAAGGCATCACCGTCGAGGAAGCCGAGAAACGCGCATATGAGTCGCGCTCGGACTTCCGGGCGGCGCAAGCCACAGTTCGAGCCGCCGAATATGCACACAAAGCCGCACTGGCCGAACGCTATCCGTCGTTGAGCTTCAACGCCGATTATGGCGTTGCAGGCGTGCACCCCAGCGAGTCGCATGGCGTCATGGACGTGCGCGGCACACTCAATATTCCGATCTTCACGGGCGGCGCGACGCACGGCGATATTGTACAGACGCAGGCTCAACTGGAGCAGAGCCGCGAGCAGCTCGAAAATCTGCGGGGGCAGATCGATGCCGCTGTTCGCACCGCGCTTCTGAACTTGCAATCTTCCTCGGATCAGGTCAACGTGGCGAAGAGCAACATCGATCTCGCGCAGCAAACACTCACCCAGTCCCGCGATCGTTTCTCGGCTGGGGTCACCGACACGGTGGAAGTCGTTCAAGCCGAG
>Ga0187819_10001813_pt1 | contig 11092 bp, 6 predicted proteins | sample NC_wetland_sal_i_15_FD_132411 | JGI IMG/M metagenome (GOLD analysis project Ga0187819, IMG submission 132411) | Wetland sediment microbial communities from Neuse River Estuary, North Carolina, USA - SO4_4 | ecosystem: Environmental > Aquatic > Freshwater > Wetlands > Sediment | place: USA: North... | reverse complement strand
GGGGACAGCTGCCCTCGGAGCAACTCCGCAGCTGGGCACCGCCCAAGAAGCTACTACCTCTTGATCACTTGTGGAAACCGGAGAGGCTGTCTCCACGTGACATCAAACGAACGACTAACTTGCCCGGCTCTTCAAGACTTCGATGGCCTTTTGCATCTGCTGGTCGGGCTGCTGGGGCCGGGCCGTTCTACCGGTAACGTCAGCAGGCGCGGCATTTTCGTCCTCGTCCGGCACTGGACCTTCTTCCTCGGTATCAGCCACCAACACGTTTGGGGTTATGGCAGTGTCCTGAATCGCTTTGCCGGTTGGGGTGTAATACTTGGCGACCGAAAGAATGAGTGCCGACCCATCCGGCAGTTCCATGGTTTTTTGGATCGAACCATCGCCGAAAGTCTTGTCGCCGACAACGTCGCCGCGAGCATTTTCAAGAATGGCCGCAGCGACGATCTCGGCCGGTCCCGCCGTCCCCTTATTTACCAGCACAACCACGGGCAAATTGGTGATCGCTTTAGAAGGATCCGCATTGAAAGCTTCGCGAGGATACTTCTGACCCTGCAAGTAGGTAATAGTGCCGTGATTCAGGAAAAGGTTGGCGGTCGCGATGCCTTCGGCTTCATCGCCCTCGGCGCAGTTACGCAAGTCCAGGATCAGTTTCTTTGCACCTGACTTTTGCAACGCCTTAATCTTGTTTGCCACTTCCTGTGACTTACCCTTGGTGAAGGCATCGACACGTATGTCAGCAATATTTTCGTCGACCATCTTATCGCTCACGGGCGGAATAGCCACGACATCGCGAGTAATGACAACCTTCTGCGGCTCCGCGCGCCGCGCACGTACGAGCGATACGGTCACGTTCGAGCCGGGCGCACCCGAGAGCAGGCTGCGAACTTCTCCCACCGACATCTCGCGCGTGCTCTTGCTCTCGATGGCTTCAATAATATCGGTGTCCTGAATGCCGGCCTTGTCTGCCGGCCCGCCAGGAATGACCGAGATCACCGAGGCGTAACCGAAGCGCTTGGAAATGGCGGCTCCGATGTCGGCCTTGCCTTCAGTCTGATGAGACTTGTAATCCGCGTACTCATCACGGCTCAGATAACTTGAGTTGGCGTCCAGAGATTCGAGCAATCCATGCAGAGCGCCGGTCGTCACAACCGGGATGTTGGGCTCCTCCACATATTCACTGCGCACGCGCGACAGCACCTCGCTATACACCTGCAGTTGGCGGTAAGCGCCGTCGTTGCTGGAGGCGCGAACGCCATCCATTCCACCCACGACCATGAACAGCAGCACGACTGCAGAGGAAGCAAGAATTACAGCTTTAGTCTTTATAGACATCGGATTCGTTTTCTCGGAAAGGAAGTCACTTCCTAGGAAGTGCTGTCATTATATCTGGTTTGATGCCAATTTCTCAGAGTTTGCTGCGGCAAAATCGCGCTCATTAGTAACTTGGAGCTCTCCAGTAGTCGGCAACGGACGGTAGAAATCCAGGCTTTCCGTTCCTTCTATTCATAAAAAAGGACTTACGGCGGCTGGCGGCGGATTGAAGAGTTTTGGCTCCGGCCACGATGTGCACTGGCTCATTGGACGATCTGAACTACCAGTCCGGAGCTGAACCGGAAATTTGAGTCTCCGCCATAGTCGGCCCACATGTGGTGCGTGCCCTTGGTAAGCGTCGAAGTTTTGTATCGCGCAACGCCGCCGCTGAGAGAGACTTGCGCCATAACCGAGGCTCCGTCTTTAAAGGTAACCAAGCCGGTGGGAGTGCCTCCGTATTGACCGGCAACGGTTGCCGTGAATTTCACAGTTTGCCCAACTTGCGACGGGTTCGGCGAGGAAGTGAGAGTAGTGGTTGTGGGCGCTTTCAGCACCCTCTGCTTCAGTGGCGCGGAGTTGCTGGGCAGAAATGTTGAGTCTCCTGAATAGGTCGCGACAATCGAATCGCCGCCGGGTGAGGGGAAAGAATAATTCAAAGTTGCCTGGCCGTTACTTACCGTCCCCTGACCTAACGTCGTCGCCCCCGATTTGAAGGTGACCGTCCCGGTAGGCGAGCCGCCAAATTGAGTTGTGATGGTAGCGGTGAACAGAACAGACTGATCAACGACCGAAGGATTTGGCGAGGAGGTAAGTGAAGTGGCCGTCTCCAGCCTGAAGCCGTTTACGACGTTTATTAGAACCGTAACCGTGGAAAGCGAGCCACCCGCGACCGCGAGATCAGGTTTGTGATCTCCGTTGAAATCACCGGCGGAAACAAATATTCCGCCTGGGAAATAGTGGAGAGGCGCTTGAAGAGTTCCATCTCCATTTCCCAGCAGGATACAGGTGCCGTCGCTATTGGCAACCACGACATCCGCGCTGCCGTCTCCGTTGAAGTCAGCCGCCACGACGGAGTATGCGTTTTGTCCTCCAGAATTGTAGGCATATGCTCCCCAAAACGTACCGTGGCCACTGCCCAACAGGCCGCTTACCACGCCGCTGTCGCAGTTGGACGTGCTCTGGCAGAGGTTTGAAACCACGAGATCAGCTCTGCCATCCCCGTTCAGGTCGATTACTGCCACCGAGTCCGCCAGAAAGCCGCGCGAGTTGTAGCTCTGTGCGCTCTGAAATGTTCCGTTGCCGTTTCCCAGCAGCACGCTCACGCCGCCGTTACGGCAACTGGTGTCCTGACACTGGCTGGTCATCACTAGATCAGGATTCCCGTCTCCATTGAAATCCCCCACAGCCACGAAATTGGTCTTATATCCAGCCGACGAAAAACTCTGCGCCGGTTGGAAAGTTCCGTTGCCGTTCCCTAGTAGCACGCTGACCGCGCCGTTCTGGCAGTTAGTGTCCTGGCATTGATTTGCTACCGCAAGGTCAAGATTTCCGTCCTTATTAAAATCCGCAATTGCAACCGAGAGGGCCGTGTCACCGCCAGAGGAGTAGGTCTGTGCTGGCTGCAGGGTTCCGTCGCCATTTCCCAGGAGTATGCCGACACTGCCACCACTTTTGCAGTCGCTGGTGCCGCACTGGTTGGCCACGACCACATCGGCATTCCCATCGCCATTGAAATCAGCAATCGCTACCGAGGAGGCTCCGAAACCCCCCGTGGCATACTCTTGTGCTGCCTGAAACGTTCCATCGCCGTTTCCCAGCAGCACGGCTACGTACCCGCTATTCTGTTGGGTGCAAGCGTTGCCTTGACAAAGGTTCGCTACTACGAGGTCCACGTTCCCATCCCGGTTCAAATCGCCGACAGCCACTGAATCGGCATCGTAGCCTCCCGAGCTGTACGTCGGCGGCACTTGAAGTGTCCCGTCGCCATTACCCAGAAATATGGTGACCGTTCCAGCGCAAGTGCTACTGCTCTGGCATTGATTGATCACCGCTACGTCCGGCTTCTTATCTCCGTTCCAATCCCCCACAGCCAAGGATTGTGCAAAGACTCCATCAGAAAAGTAGTTCTTAGGGGGCTGAAAAGTTCCATCCCCATTTCCCATGAGCACGCTCAAGTTCCCCACACCACAATTTCCGAGAGCATGGCACTGATCGGCCAGGAGCAGGTCCGCGTGCCCGTCTGCATTGAGATCGCTGACCGCGACCGCCGCTGTACTATTTCCTCCCGAGGCGTAATTCCGCGCGGTCTGGAATGTCCCGTCGCCATTTCCCAACAGCACACCCACGTTGCCGTTCCTGCAGTTTGCCTGGCTCTGGCATTGGTTCACCACCGCCAGATCCGCTTTCCCGTCCCCATTAAATTCGCCGGTTGCTACGGAAACCGCCGTGTACCCTCCAGAAGCATAGCTTTGCGCGGCTTGAAACGTCCCATTCCCATTCCCCAGTAATATCCCCACATTCCCGTTGCAGTTTGAGCCGCTCTGGCACTGGTTCGCCACTGCCAAATCAACTTTCCGGTCCTGGTTGAAGTCACCGACGGCTACCGATACGGCCGTCATCCCTCCGCTGGCATAGCTTTGTGCCCGATGAAACGTCCCATTCCCGTTGTTCAGCAGAACGCCTATACCGCCGCTCACGCAACTGGCGTCCAGGCACTGATTGGCCACGATCAGGTCGAGCTTTCCGTCACTATTCACATCTGCCGTCGTGACCGAGGTTGCCACGACTCCGCCGGAAGCGTAGGTCTGCGCGGCTTGAAACGTCCCATCACCATTTCCCAATAGAATGCCAACAACGCCGTTCGTGCATTGACTGACGCTTTGGCAACCATTGGCCACGATCAAGTCGGCCTTCCCATCTTTGTTGACATCGCCCACCGCCACCGAGTAGGCCTCAGATCCCCCGGAGGAATAGGTTTGAGCAGCCTGAAAGGTTCCATCGCCGTTGCCCAGCAGCACGCTTACCGCACCAGCGTCGCAATTGCCATTCGGGCACTCATTAGCCACTGCCAAATCGGCCTTCCCGTCTCCATTGAAATCGCCAACCGCGACCGAGAAGGCGTAGACGCCCCCGGAACTGTACGTTTCCGGATTGAAGAAGATTGGATTGTTATTCGCAACGTACGGACTAAGCCCTGTACTGTGGACTCTCCTATCATGCAAACTCGTCTGGGGCAACGCCGGAGAAGAAGCATGGCCAGCGCCTGAAGATATTGTCCGATTAACCTTCAGGTGCGTTGCCGCCCAATGTGATTCCGGCAGTCCTTCACCTGAGATAGTCAGAAAAGGGGAAAGAACCAACGCACAAAAAAGCACAACAACGACGACAACCCGAACTGCGAAGAACCATTTTGGGGCCATCGTTAAATCTCCACCACGGTGATACTGCGATATGAATGAGGCCAAGGGTGTACGTGTACGGCGGGGACGGAGCGGCTCACCCTAGCTTCGGGCGCAAGGATTATATCTCCTCTTTCGCGAAAATGGACCTCTCGATGTACCAGTGAGTATTGGCTGGATCTTTTTCCCGGCGCGGGTCAAGCCTGTCAGCTAGGGCCTCGGCGAAGGTTCCTTCCCGGGCTGAGATTCTGGGACCTAGTGGGGATCAGCAGTCACGGCTGTGGGATTGGGCAAAGATGAGTTTTCGCCGGGGCTGCGGGGGTTCGCATAATTTACCCCAGTGATTTGATAGTCGCTGTAATCGATGGTCAGGACGGCTTTGCCTCCCATGCGGACCTGGGTTTCCGACTCATTGTGTGCGGGAAGCCAGAAGCCTCCGATTTTCTCCCAACGATATTCGATCTGGGTACGACTAACCCAGATGGACGGGTTCTTAGCCGGTTCGCCCTCCATGCGGGCGACGGCGAAATCTCTGGCATCGACCCAAAGTTTTCCCTTATAGAGGTATTTGCTCTTGCCCTTGGGACTTACCGCCAGCACATAGGAATCTCCTTCTGGCGTATGCTCGGTCCCGGCCAAAGAGAAATCGTAGTTCCTGGGACTGATTTCCAACTGCTTCCGGTTCTGCTCTTCCTGAGCTTCCTGTTCGCTGCTCAGTAGCTTCAATAGCACGTGATTGATCAAGAGCTTGGAACCAGCCTGCGAGATAATTTTGAAATCCTTCCGGTCCGGGGCGTTGTAAGTGGCGTCTACTTGCATTTCGGCATCGTGGGTGCCAAAGAGGCCGTGATAGTCCAGGTGATACACCCGTCGGCCCCGATATCCTCGCAGGGTTTGGGCGCGCTGCGCATTTGCCGCCATCAATCGTTGCACGATCGTATTGGCCGAGAGAACAGGCGGAGGCGAGTGTGGGTCGCCGTCAGCGAGGCTAAAGCTAGCCAGCAATGTGAACAGGACAACGCTGGCGTGAGCCGGGAAAGTACAACCGCGCTGCTGATCTCGCGACAATCGGGGCAACTCCACCGGGTAGGAAGAAATCTGCAAGCGATTTTCCAATCTACCACATTCAATTAGCGACTGAAGTCACGGAAGGAGCACAACCGTCGCATAAAACGAAACTCACCAGCGAGGAATGGGTCTAATCCCTCAAACGCCGCACTACCTCGGCAATATCGTTCTCCTGAAAAAGCCGGATGGCGGCTATACCAACCGCGCCCGCATCCATGCATGCGCGAGCGTTCGTTAGAGTGACGCCACCCAAGGCAAAGACGCGAATCTTCTGCCGGCAAACTTCCCGCAATCCATTAAGGCCAGCGGCGCTGCTTTGCGGCGCATCTTTCTTTTCGAAGACTGGGGCGAACACGGCGAAGTCTGCTGCTTCGTCGGCGGCGCGAGCAACATCGGCTGCGGAATGGCACGAAACGCTGATCAGCGGGCAAGCAGGCTGTCCTGCATGAGCCCAAATCTTCCGCACCTCCGAGGGCGACAGATCGTCCGACCGCAAATGCACTCCATCAGCGCCACAGGCAATGGCCACGTCACTCCGTGAGTTAATGAGCAGGCGGGTCACTGGTTCCCGGTTCTCACTTTTCTTTGGAGAATTCTCGCGGACGATAGCAAGGGCCAGTCGCGCAAGCGCCTCGAGTGCGCGAGTGTGAAGATCCTTCTCGCGCAACTGAATAAAGTCGACCCCGCAACGAGTGGCTTCTGCGATCTTCGCCAGCAGAGCCCGCTGACGGGCGCTTTCATCCCCTGGAAACTGACGGCGGTCGGTAATGTAAAAAAGAAGCAAGCCGTTACGGATTTGTCTTCGCGATTTCGGGCGTTTGTTCGCCTTTATGTTTTGGTTCCGGTCCGAGATGGTATTTGGTCAAGCCATCGCGCAGGAATTCGAAACCTTCTTCCGGCGAGTCCACGATCTTGAAGAGTTCCAGATCCTCCGGAGAAATCGTTCCCGCATCCACCATAGTTTGAAAGTTGAACAGTCGGTTCCAGTATTCGCTGCCGTACACAACCACCAGAATCTTCTTCGCTAGCTTCTGCGTCTGCGCCAGCGTGAGGATCTCGAAGAACTCATCCATGGTCCCGAATCCGCCCGGAAAAATCACCAGCGCTTTGGACAGGTAGGCAAACCAGAACTTGCGCATGAAGAAGTAATGGAATTCGAAATTCAGCGACGGAGTGATATAAGGATTAGGCATCTGCTCGAAAGGCAGGGCGATATTCAGGCCTATGGTCTTCGCGCCCGCCTCCCGCGCCCCCAGATTGGCCGCTTCCATGATCCCCGGGCCGCCTCCGGTCGTAACCACAAAGCGGCGCCGCCGCGCGGGAATTTGAATCGACCACTTGCTCAACAAAAAAGCCAGCCGCCGCGCGTCCTCATAATAACGCGCCATGTTTACGGCCGCTCCTGCCCGTTTCCTGAAGGTTTCAAGCTGGCCGCCCGAAAGCTGTGAGCCGGTCAATTCCAACTCCGCCACTTTATCCTCCGCCGCGGAGCGGCTGTGGAATCGGGCCGAGCCGAAAAACACGACTGTGTCTTGAATTTGCTCGCGGCGAAAGCGGGCAATCGGTTCCATGTACTCGGACAGTATGCGCAGGATGCGCCCGTCCGGGCTGTTCAAAAACGCTTGGTTTTCGTACGCCAGGGGCGCACGTTTCATCTCCCGTTCACTCATAATCACGCCGTCTTTCCGTGAAGTTCGTGGAACTCAATTATCCGGCACGCCCGGTTGAATCAATGCAATCGCCGGGAAAGACCTTCTTGCTTCAGGGGCGCTTTTCCTCGTGGTAGTGAATTGCTTCGGAGAACCCAATCCAGATATCGAGTACTCCCAGCCCACTGCAGAGTCCGCGGACAAAGCCGTTCGCAACGAATGCTCGCAACCCCGGGGATCCCATTAGAAGATGGTTGTCCGTCCACTCCGGTCTCCAGGGAAGAATCACCAGAAGCACGCCTACAACGGCGCAGACTAACCCGAAGGTCAACACCGTAATCCGATGGAGCCAAAGTTCGAGGCCTACATAGCGCTGTCCTTGCGGAGGCTCCGGTGGCGTTTCCACAGCCGTGGCAGACGCATCGTTGCGGTCCTGGGAAGGCTGCTTCGCCCCCAACGAGCTGGGAGGAATTGTTTGGGGCCTGTTCGGGTCCACCGTCACCGTGTGCTCCCGAAGAGCGTCAGCGTTGCCGGCCGGGCATTGCGAACGCACATTCCCAGCGCGAGAGAATAGAAACCCATTTCGACATTCTACGACTTCAGGGTCTTAATGCGCTCGGCTACATCCCGGTAATCAATGTTGCTTCCGTACACTTCCATGAAATGGTGCAGGGCTGCGGTCTTGTCGCCCGCAGTTTCATAAGACGAGGCCAACTCGTAATGCAATGCGGTACGCGTGTCCGCATCGATGGTGGGCAGCTTAAGCGCCTTTTCATACCAGCGGATGGCTGCTTCCGGAATGCCCTTGTCGAGAAAACATTGCGACAGCCAGGTATAGGTTTGCATGATATGCGGGAAGGGATGGCCACGATCCACCGCCTGGCACACCTTCTGCAACTCGCCGATTGCCTCGTCCAGGAGTCCCATCTCCCGGAAGGCCACTCCAAGGTTGTAATGGGTTTCCGGATCTTCCTCGCTAGTGGCTGCGCCTTCCTCGAGCTCGCTTTTCAGCTCGCCGAACATATCCACGAGGTCCACACCCGGGCCCGAGTCGAATTTCGGCGGGGCCGCGGCTGGGGCCTGCGCAGTTAAAGGCCGAGCGACTGCAGGATGATAAGTGAAAGTAGGTGAAGCAGTGACTGCCTCGTGTGCTGCCCCAGCGTGGGCAGCGGCTGCCATTGGAGCAGGAACTTGTTCCGGCGATGAACCGACGGGAATGGTTGCTTCGACCTTTGCCGAAATCGGCTGTGGCTCCGCTTTTTTCTCCGGTGCCGCCTGCACCACGCTTTGAGGCTCGGCCTGCGCGACCGGAGCTTCTGCTAAGAAGCTATCTCCAAGCGAAGCCTCAAGGTCCGCCACAAAGGAATTCAGCTTCCCGCCGGGTTGATGTTGCGGAGCGGCTGCGGCCAGTTCTGCTTCTTGCGGTTCCGGCTGAGGTTGAGAGGAGACCTCGTGGGCTGCAGTCTGCGGCAAGAACCCATCCCCCAGCGAAGATTCCAAATCGCTGACCAGCGCATCCAGAGCCCCGGCCTTTGGCTCGGGAACGGAAGAGACTTCCTCCTGCGGCGCGACCGGTATGTCAGCAACCGAAATTTCCTCGATAGCTCCCGCCTCCGCGGCTGGAGCCTGCGCCGAACCGGCCTCGATCTCCTCGCTCAAGCGCAACAACAAAGAAGGCTCTGGCTTTAAGCGCTGCAGCTTGGCAAATGCCGCCCCGGCCTCTTCGTGCATCCCATTCGAAAGGTAGAAGCGAACCTCTTCGACGGCTTCCTCGATGGCTTCGGAGTGGACAGGCTCAGCAGAACCAGCGCCTTCGACAGACCTTTCTGGAGAAACAGACGCTGTCTCGCCTGAAAGTGAATCTTCCCACTCTGCCGAGAGATCGATTTCTTTCTCGGGGGAAACTGCGGACTGGATTTTGAATTCTGCGTGCTCTGGTGCCTCGGGCACGGGAGCCGGTGCCACATCAGCGTGGGAGAATAAATTCGATGCGCCGGCAGCAACCTCAGCCTCTGGCGGTGCAACCTCCGTGACCGATGCTTGAGGCGCAAAATCGACGGCCAAGGTCTCAGGCGCCGCGAGCTTCGGCTCCGCATGCGTTACGGCTGACACGCCGGCTTCCGCCGGAATCGCGCTTCCACGCTCCTCATACTTCGCGGCAAGTTCACCGTAGCGGCTAGCTTCATCCGGATATCCGGCGTCGTGGTAGATGCTCTCCAAAGTGCGGCAGCAAACTGCGGCTTCCGTGAATCGGCCGGCGCGCGTGTGCAAAGCGGCCAGCCTCTGGTTAACGCGCAGATCGCGGGGCGCCTGGGGTAACGCGGAGAGCAATGGCCCCAGAGCTTTTGCCGGCATGTTGTAAGAAATGAAAAGTTCGGCGTCGGTCAGAGCTGCGCGAACGAACAGCGCCACATCATCGGAGTAGCGCTGATCAATGAAGGGTGCGGTGGCCTCCAGTTCGTCCACCAGAACCGAGCCTTCTTCAGGAGTAATCAGGCGTGACCCGGGGGAAGTTCCCAGTCTGTCGACCACCTGTTGATAGTTGCGCGCATGCAACTGATTCTCAGGCTCGAGTTGGGTGAGTTTGAGGTAGTAGTCGCGAGCCTTCTCCAGGTCTTCTGCTTGCACGTAGCCATGGGCCAGCAGTTCGTAAACCTCGGTGAGATGGGTACTGTCTCCCGCCTTGTTCAGCAGCTCGAGCAACATTTCGAGCGCAGCCGTATTCTCCCGCACTGGACCAATGAGAGAATGCAGGTTCTCCAGAATTTTTCCGCAGTCCGCAGCCAACAGCCGATCAGAATGCTCCTTGTACAACCGCAAAGCATCTTCACTCTGTCCGGCTGCAATCAAGGCGTCGGCGTACGACAAAATCGCGCCGATGTCATTGTGGACCGAGAACAACTTCACCGCCAGAGTAGCGGCCTCGGGTAAACGGCCAGTCTGTAGATAGGCTTGGAGCAGAGTGCGCAAACCGTCAGGATGGGTATCGAGGTCCGCGACCTTTTCCAGAAACTGGATCGCAGCCGCATTATCGCCAGTGTCAAATGCATTCCGGCCGCGCAGCAGCAATGCATAACTGTTGCCCGGATCGAGCGTAATCATGCGCTGCAGAATCTCTTCCGCCGGACCCAATTGGCCTTTGCCGCGCAAAGTCTCCGCTGCTGCGGAGAAGATCTGCCACGCCTCCGTCTTCTTGCCCAGACGAACGTAAACCTCGGCCAACCGGGTCCGCATGCCTACGTTCTCGGGGTCCATTTCGAGAGTTTTCTGGAAGATTCTGACTGCCTGTTCCAGTTGACCCTCGCGCAAGAATTCTTCCGCCACTTGCAGGTACTGAGCCCGCGCGTCATTAAAAAGCCCCTGCTGCGTGTAAAGCTCGGCCAGCCGCAGCGAGCCTTCCAGCGATGCCTTCAGCTTGCTGAGCTTTTTGTACATGGCAATCGCTTTAACCGTGAAGCCCTGCGAGGCATAGGCATCGCCCACGCTCTTGAAGCATTCCACGGCCTTTTCGCTATTGCCCAATCGCGAGTAAAGGTCCCCCACGGTATTCATCACCGTAAGATCCTTGGGGTCGGCTTTGAGGACTTTTTCGTACTCAGTGATCGCGTTTGGCAACTTGCCCTGTTGGACAAACTTCTCCGCAGCACTGAGAACCTTCTGCTT
>Ga0187819_10001812_pt1 | contig 11092 bp, 4 predicted proteins | sample NC_wetland_sal_i_15_FD_132411 | JGI IMG/M metagenome (GOLD analysis project Ga0187819, IMG submission 132411) | Wetland sediment microbial communities from Neuse River Estuary, North Carolina, USA - SO4_4 | ecosystem: Environmental > Aquatic > Freshwater > Wetlands > Sediment | place: USA: North... | reverse complement strand
TGAAGCTGCCCGCCGAACGGCCGATGCAATAGGCGGGGCGCGCGCATGTCGTTCACAGACATCTTCGTTAGGCGCCCCGTCTTAAGCTCGGTCGTGAGCCTGCTGATTCTGCTCATCGGCTTGAGCGCCGCTTTCAACCTGCCGGTACGCCAGTATCCGGAGCTGTCCAACACCACGATCACCATCACCACGGTCTACCCTGGCGCCAACGCCGACGTGATCAAGGGCTTCATTACCGTCCCCATCCAGCAGGCGGTCGCCAGCGCCGAAGGCATCGACACGCTCACCTCGTCCTCGCGCCAGAACGTCTCAACCGTCACGCTCAACTTGAGGCTCAACGCCGACCCCGACCGCGCCGTCACCGACGTGCTGGCCAAGGTCAATCAGGTGAAGAGCATCCTGCCGCGCGAATCGCAGGACCCCATCGTCATCAAGCAGACGGGCGAAGCGACGGCGCTGATGTACCTGTCGTTCAACAGCGACGTGCAGACGAGCTCGCAGATCACCGACTACCTTACGCGTGTGGTGCAGCCCAAGTTGCAGACCATCAACGGCGTCGCCAACGCTCAGATCCTCGGCGGGCAGACGTTCGCAATGCGCATCTGGCTCAACCCCGAGAAGATGGCGGCGCTCGGAATTACGCCCATGGAAGTGCGCAATGCGCTCGCCGCCAACAACTTCACGTCCGCAGCCGGCCAGATCAAGGGCGACTTCGTGCAGACGACGATCAACGCGGAAACCTCGCTCGCCAGCGCCGCCGCGTTCGGCCAGCTCATCGTGGCGGCGCGCGGAGACGCGCTCGTGCGCTTAGCCGACATCTCGGAGATCACGCTCGGCGCCGAGAACGCCGATTCTTCCTCCGTGTTCAACGGGCTCAAGGCCGTGTTCGTCGGCATCTACTCGACGCCCACGGCGAACCCGCTGACCGTCATCGCCGACGTGCGCAAGACCTTCCCCGAGATCAAAGCCCAGCTTCCGCCCGGCATGGACGCGGCGATCGCCTACGACTCGACCAAGTTCATCGACGCATCCATCAAGGAGGTGGAGAAGACGCTAATCGAGGCAGCCCTCATCGTCATCGTCGTCATTTTCCTGTTTCTCGGCAGCCTGCGCTCGACGCTCATCCCCATGGTTACGATCCCCCTTTCGCTAGTCGGGGTCATGTTCGCGCTGCTGGCGCTTGGCTATTCCCTCAACCTCCTGACGCTGCTCGCGCTCGTGCTCGCCATCGGCCTCGTCGTCGACGACGCCATCGTCGTGGTCGAGAACGTGCATCGCCACATCGAGGGCGGCGCGACCGCGTTCAACGCGGCCCTGCTCGGCGCGCGCGAGATCGCCACCCCGATCATCTCCATGACGATCACGCTCGCCGCGGTCTACGCGCCGATCGGCTTCGTCTCCGGCCTCACGGGCGCGCTATTCCGCGAATTCGCCTTCACGCTCGCGGGCGCCGTCATCGTCTCTGGCGTGATCGCGCTGACGCTGTCGCCGATGATGTGCTCGAAGCTTTTGCGCGGGGAGGTGCACTCGGGGCGTTTCGTGCGCTTGCTCGACCGCGGCTTCGAGGGGCTGAAGCATCGCTACCAGCGCCGACTCAATCGCACGCTCAACTACCGGCCCGTCACGGTGCTGGTGCTGCTCGGCACCATCGCCGGCACCGTGCTGATGTACACCACCGCGCAGAAGGAGCTCGCGCCCGAGGAGGACCAGGGCATCCTGTTCAACGTGATCAAGACGCCGCAGGGGGCCAACCTCGATTATCTCGAGCAGGTCACCGCGCACCTCGACAAGGTGTTCGACACGGTGCCGGAGAAGGAGCACGTGTTCGCCATCAACGGCATGGGCTCCGACGTGCACCAGGCGTTCACCGGCATCCTGTTCAAGCCGTGGACGGAGCGGCACCGGACGCAACAGCAGATCCTGCAGGAGCTGCAGCCCAAGGTCGCGAGCATCGCCGGCGGCCAGATCTTCACCTTCGGGCCGCCTTCGCTCCCAGGCTCGACCGGCGGCCCGCCGGTGCAGTTCGTCATCACCACGACGGCCGACTACGAGCAGCTCGCGCAGGTGCTCGCCAACATGCAGCAGGAAGCCTTGAAGAGCGGCCTCTTCATCTTCACCGACTCCGACTTGAAGTTCGACACGCCGCAGGTCGAGGTGAAGATCGACCACGACAAGGCGAACCGCCTCGGCATCACCATGCAGGACATCGGCAGCTCGCTCGCGACGCTGCTCGGCGGCAACTGGATCAACCGCTTCAACCTGTACGGGCGCAGCTACCAGGTGATCCCGCAGGTGCCGCGCGACTTCCGCCTGGCACCGGAATGGATCAAGCGCTACCAGGTCAAGACCTCGTCGGGCAAGCTCGTGCCGCTTGCCAACGTCGTCGACGTGCGCCAGTCCGTGCAGCCCAACGCCTTGACGAGCTTCCAGCAGCTCAACTCCGCGATCCTGCAGGGCGTGCCCTTCCCGGGGCGCACCGTCGGCGAGGTGATCGACTTTCTGAAAGCCAGGTCGGCGGAAGTGTTCCCCGAGGGCTTCACCTACGATTTCCAGGGCGAGAGCCGCCAATACGAGCAGGAGGGGAGCAGGCTCGTCGTCACCTTCGTGTTCGCGCTCATCGTCATCTATCTGGTGCTGGCGGCGCAATACGAAAGCTTCCGCGATCCCCTCATCATCCTGATCGCGCTGCCGACCTCGATCTTCGGGGCGCTCTTACCGCTCACCGCCGGGCTTGGCACCGTCAACATCTACACGCAGATCGGGCTCGTGACGCTGATCGGTCTCATCTCCAAGCACGGCATCCTGATGGTCGACTACGCCAATCACTTGCAGGCATCCGAGGGGCTTTCGCGCCGCGAGGCGATCGAGCGGGCGGCCGCCATCCGGCTCAGGCCGATTCTGATGACGACGGCGGCCATGGTCATCGCGATGGTGCCGTTGATCCTCGCCTCGGGTGCGGGCGCAGCAAGCCGCTTCGCCATCGGGGTCGTCATCGCGGCCGGCATGACCGTCGGCACGATGTTCACCCTATTCGTGACGCCGGCGATGTACACCTACATCGCGCGCGAGCACCAACACGACGCGGATGCCGTTAAGGCGCCCGCCGCACGGCCCAAACCCGCCGAGTAGAGGTGTCGCGGAGCCTACGCGAGCAGCAGGTCGGCGAGTATCTTCAAGTTAAGAGCGATCACAACCACGGCGACCAGCACGGCGAGCGCCGTCACCCAGCGCGGTGCGACGAGCTTGCCCATCTTGCGCCGATCAGCGGTGAACATCACGAGCGGCACGATCGCGAACGGGAGCTGCATGCTGAGGATGACTTGGCTCAGGATCAGCAGCTTGCCGGTCCCCGAGACGCCGTAGAGTGCAATCGCGATGGCCGCCGGAATAATGGCGAGTGAGCGCGTGGCGAGCCTACGCGCCCACGCCGGCAGGCGCACGTTGATGAAGCCCTCCATCACGATCTGGCCCGAGAGCGTCGCGGTCACCGTCGAATTCAAGCCGCAGCACAAAAGCGCGACGCCGAACGCAGTCGCCGCGGCGGCCGAGCCGAGCAGTGGTGTGAGCAGCTTCTGCGCCTCCCCGAGATCGGCGACGCCATGCTCGCCTGCCTTGTGGAAGGTGGCGGCGGCGAGGATGAGGATCGAGGCGTTGACGAGCAGCGCCAGCATGAGCGCAATCGTCGAATCGATGGTCGCGAACTTGATGGCGTCGCGCTTGGCGGAAAGCGTGTCGGCAACCATGCGCGTCTGCACGATCGAGGAGTGCAAATAGAGGTTGTGCGGCATGACGGTGGCGCCGAGGATGCCCATCGCCAGGTAGAGCATGTCGGGGTTGCGCACGATCTCAACCGTCGGCGCGAAGCCTAAGATCACCTCGCGGATGTCGGGCCGCGCCATGCCGACCTGGATGGCGAAGCACACGGCGATGACCAAGAGCGTCGTGACCACGAACGCCTCGATCCAGCGGAAGCCGAGGTTCTGAAGATAGAGGATCAAGAACACGTCGAGCGCGGTGATGAACACGCCGAGCTCGAGCGGGATGCCGAACAGGAGATTGAGGCCAATCGCGGTTCCGATCACCTCGGCGAGGTCGGTCGCACAGATGGCCACCTCGGCGAGCAACCAAAGGGCATAAGCGACGGGCTTAGAGAACGCATCGCGGCACGCCTGCGCGAGATCGCGCCCGGTAGCGAAGCCCAGCCGCGCGCACAGCGCCTGCAGCAGGATGGCCATCAGGTTCGAAAGCAGCGCGATCGACAAGAGCGCGTAGCCGAACTTCGAGCCGCCGGCGAGCGAGGTCGCCCAATTGCCGGGGTCCATGTAGCCGACAGAGACGAGGTAGCCGGGGCCCAGGAAAGCCAGGAGCCGGCGCCAGCCGGTGCCGCGCACTGGGATCGAGCCCCAGACCTCGCGCAGCGACGGCTGGCCCCGCTCGCGGCGCCATCCGGTAGGGGAGAGTGCGGCGTCGGGGCGGTCCACCAGGTCGTGCATCGAGTTCGGCTTCCATCTAGTTGCAAATGATTTGCAACTGCAAATTAAGGTAAGCGCGCCGCCATAGTCAATGGGGCGACCATCAACATACTGAAGAATCGATATTTTTCTAAAGCGTTGATGCCGCAGGCGGCTCCGATCGCGATGAGCTGATTCGCCGGCACAACCGCGCTAAGCCGCGCGGCGGCGGCTCGCGAGCTTGGCCGGTGGCTCGGATGAGCGATCGACTGGCGCCTCGAAGCGCCCATAGCGCAGGGCGAGCGTCGGCAGCACCAGAAGGTTGAGCGCCATGGAGGTCAAGAGGCCGCCGACGATGACGAGCGCCATCGGCCCTTCGATCTCGCGGCCCGGCTCGTTCATGCCGATGGCGAGCGGAAGCAGGCCAAGCGCAGTCACGATCGAGGTCATCAGGATCGGCGCCAGCCGGTCACCCGCCCCTTTGACCGCGGCCTCCGGCCCCCACGCGACGCCCTCCTGGCCGACGAGGTGCTCGAAGTGCGAGATCATCATGATCGAGTTGCGCAGCGTGATGCCGAACAGCGTGACAAACCCGACCATCGAGCCGAGCGTCAGCACGCCGCCGGTAGCGAACACGGCGAGCACACCGCCGACGAGCGCGAACGGCATGTTGGCCAGCACGAGCAGCACGTTGCGCCAGCTCCCAGTGACGACCGCCAACAGCATGATGATGCCGAGCCCCGCCACCAGCGAGTTCATCATGAGGTTGCGCCGAGCCTCGGCCTGCGCCTCCGCCGAGCCCGCGAACTCGAGGTGGACCCCGTGCGGGAGCTGCACATGCGCCATCCCCTCGCGCGCCTCTTTGACGAAAGAGGCGACGTCGCGGCCGATGACATTGGCGGTGACCGCCTGCACGCGCTGACCGCCGAGATGCTGCACCTGGTAGCGGCCGGCGGTTTGATACACGTCCGCAATCTGGTGCAGCAGCACGAAGGTGCCGGAGGGAGTGCGCAGCGGCAGGTCGCCGACCTTGGCGACGCTGTTGCGACTTTCCTCATCCAGCATCGTGATCACGTTGAAGACGCGATTGCCTTCGTAGCTTTGGCCGACGATGTCGCCCTGATAGGCGGCGCGCAGCATGTTGAGCACGTCGACCGAATCGAGCCCCCAGCGCTCGAGATCGGCCTTGCGCTGGCGGATGGTCAGCTGCGGCATCCCCGGCGGCGATTGAAGCTGAACCTCGGTCGCGCCCGGGATCTCGCCCAGCTCGCGCGCGACGCTGCGCGCCGCCGCGTCGAGCTGATCGAGATCGTTGCCGTAAATGTTGACGATGACGGAGGCGGTATAGCCCGACAGCGACTCCTCCACGCGCTCGGTGAGGAACGGCTTCAGCGCGAAATTCACCCCGGGGAAGCCGGCGAGCACCTTGCGCATGGCCGCTTGCGCCTCGTCGGACTCCTCGCCGGAGAGGTCCCTCTTCAAGTCGACTTCGAACTCGCTGTAGTGCGTGCCCCAGGTATCATCGGCCTTTTCTGCGCGCCCGATTCGCTGCGAGATGACGCGCACGTACGGTAGCTTGAGCAGCGCGTTGGTGACGAGCGCGCCGATGCGCTGCGATTCCGCGATCGACGTGCCGGGCACCGCCGCCATGTGCAAAGTGAAGTGCCCCTCTTTCAGCTCGGGCAGGAAGCCGGCGCCGAAGAATGGAAGCGCGGCCATGCCGGCCAGCGTAAAGGCGAGCGCCGCCGCGATCGTGGTGCGCGGGCGCGCGATGATCCCCCGCAACATCTTCTCATAGCCCTTGCGCAGCCAGCGCGTGACGGGCGGATCATCGGAAGTGCGCGAGACGCCGTCGGTATCCTTCGTCTTGGGCGCCAGCAGCATGCAAAGCGCGGGCGTCACCACCAGCGCGACCACCAGCGAGGCGAGGATCGCCATCACGTAGGCGAGGCCGAGCGGGGCAAAGAAGCGCCCGGCGAGCCCGGGAAGCATCACCACCGGCAGGAAGACCAGGATCACGGCGAAGGTGGCATAGACGACGGCGCCGCGCACCTCGAGCGAGGCGTTGAGGATCACGTCGGCAACGGGAAGCGGATTGGCCCTGCGGCGGTTCTCGCGCAAGCGCCGCGCGATGTTCTCGACGTCGATGACAGCGTCGTCGACGACCTCGCCGATGGCGATGGCGAGACCGCCGAGCGTCATGGCATTCAAGGTGGCACCGAGCGAGTTCAACACCACGATCGCGGCCAGCAGCGAGAGGGGAATGGCCATGCACGAGATGGTCGCTGTGCGCAGGTCGAACAGGAACAGGATTAGCACGACCACGACCAGCACACCGCCGAGCAGCAGCGAACTCTGCACGTTGCGGGTCGAGATGTCGATGAAGTCAGCGGGCCGGAACAGGTCGGCGCGCAGCTCGACGCCTTCCTTCTGGATCACCGGCTTCAGGTCGGCGAGCGCCTCCTCGATGCGGTCGGTCACGTCAATGGTGTTGGCGCCGAGCTGGCCGGAAACGAGCAGTACGACGCCCGGCTTGCCCTGCACGGCGGCCCCACCGATCGCGGGCTCGGCTGCATTGACGACGTCTGCCACATCCTTGAGGAGGACGCTCGAGCCGGCCGAGCTTACGACCACGGTGCGTGCCACATCCTCGGGATCGATCGACTGGCCCTCGGACTGGAATATGATCCGCTGGTTGTTGGTCTCGATGAACCCTGCGCCGGTGACGGCGGTTGCCTTTTTTGCCGCTTCGAGCACGTCGTTGAACGCGAGGTTATAGCGCAAGAGCTCGTCGGGGTGGACCTGCACCTGGATCGAACGCACGTCGCCGCCAAACACGGCGACCTTGGCGACACCAGGGACCGCGAGCAGCCGCAGCCGCAGCGTCCAGTCGGCGAGCGTGCGCAGATCCATGAGCGAGCGCTTCTCGGAGGTGAGGCCGAGAACCAGCACCGTCGAGGACGAGGAGGTCAGCGGCGTCATCGTCGGCGCGGCGACATTCGAGGGGAGCTGCCGCGCGGCCTCCGCGAGGCGCTCGCCCACCACCTGCCGGTCGCGGTAGATGTCGGTGTCGGGACGGAAGATGATGGTGATGACCGATAGGCCCTGGATTGAGGACGAGCGCAGCGACTGCACGGCGGGGACGCCGTTGATGGCGTTTTCGATCGGCTGCGTCACCAGAATCTCGACCTGCTCGGCCGTCAGCCCCGGTGCTTCCGTCTGGATGCCGACCTGCGGCGGCGCAAACTCGGGGAAAACGTCGTACTTGGCGCGCATGACGGAGAGGGTGCCGTACCCGAGCAGCACCAGCGCGAGCGCGACGATGACGCCGCGGAAGCGAATGGCGAAGCCGATGACCGCGGCTTGGAGGCCGCCCGGCGGGGCTGCCGGTGGTAAGGACGACGGCATCAGTCGGTATCCCCGCCCACCTGGATCTGCGCCCGGAACTCTTCCGACAACAGAAGCTGCGCCGCCTGGACCACGATTTGCGGCGTCTCGCCGTCGCCGAGCGCGTGCACGGGAACGACGAAACCGCTGCCGTCTCTGGTCGGCATGTCGGTCGGAATCTCCCGGCGCGTGAAGGAATCCTCATCGAGGCGCAGGTAGACCCAGGCGCGGCCCGACCACCACACCACGGCCGCGGAGGGGATGACGTAGCCTTCGACGGAGTGTCCGGTGGCGAGGTAGGCGCGTACGTTCATTCCGGGTAACACGCCCGTGTTGGCGCCGGCCGCGTAGAAGAAGCTCAAGCCTTGGATCTTCGGATCGGTTCGCGTCGCCGGAGAGATATAGCGCACGTCGAACCGCCGCGCGCTTCCCCCGACCTCGACCGAAGCCGTCGGCGGCGGTTCGATCGAAACGCTCGGAGGCAGCGTGACCTGCAGCAGGAACTCCTGACGCTCGATCAGCCGATTGACCAAGCCCGCGCTGGAAACGAGCGCGCGCCCGACGACGGGACCCCATTCCTGCAGCGCAGTCGCAGCCAGCGTGCGCACCTGCGATTCCGCTGCGGCGACTGAAGCCTTGTCGGAGAGGACCGCCGCTTCCGCCGTCTGCATCTGCGCAAGACTGCCGATGTCTTTGGCGTATAGCGCTTGCGCACGGGCGTAAGCGGGCTGCGACGCGGCGAGCTTGGCCTCCGTTGTGTGAAGCTGCGAAACCGCGGCCACGTAGGTGGTGTTGAGCGTGGTGAGCGTCGCGAGGTCGAGCACCGTCCCGTACGCACGCACTCGGTCCTCGTAGGGGGACGCGGTCGGCGTCATCAGCTCGAGGCCGATGGTCTTTTGGGTGGGCGCATCGAACGTGACGATGGGCTCGCCGCGCGCGGGAAGCTTCACGCGCAGGGGAGGTTTGATCGGACCTTCCCGCTCCGCCTCGACGGCGGCTTCCTGCCGGCCCTCGACAAATCCCGATACGACGAGCGCACCTAATCCGCCCAGCAGGGCCAGGGCGAACACCAGGCCGAGCATACGGTGCCCGAACGCACGTTTTGAGGTACCACTTACCAAAGACGCTTCCAATTGCCTGGCCGCTCTGCCCAAAGCCGGCCCCTGGCATTTATCTGCGGTCGCACGGCAACCGCCAGCGACCGATTAGACCCACATTTAAGAATGGTTAGCGTGCCTTACGCAAGCCGTTTGGATCAGCCGCCGTCCTTCCCCGCACGATGCCTTTCCACCCGCCGGTGCAGGTGGCCCCTTTACCGGCCATGCTTCCGCCGTTCTCCTACGTTCACGAGACGGCGACGCGGTGGATCGCCACCGACCCAAACACGAAGGGCCGGTGGAAACCATCCCGATCCGGCCAACATGGGCCGGTTGAATGGCTTTGCTAGTAGTGGCGACCACCGCCGGATACCCGAGGGGAGTGAGGGGAGTCGTGACAGGACCCGTTTGTGCCCTAAGTTCGAGGGCCACGCATCGCGCCACAGCGCGCGCAAGCCTCGCCATGCTTGTTTCGTGTCTCCTTGCCCTGGGGGTCGCGCCGACACGAGTTGCGGCCGACGAAGTGGAAGCCTCTGGCCGACCGGTGACGGTCAAGGTCCTGCTGAGCTCGCGCAGCGAAGCCTGCTACGACCCCGGCGACGTCGGCGCGATCAAGCGGCTTGCGCGGATCGAGCAGCAGCGCGTCAACGAGAGCGGCGGCATCGCCGGGCGCAAGCTGCACGTGGATTTCCTCGACGACCAGCGCGACGACCAGCGCGCGGTCGGGAATGTCCACTCCGCCTTCTCCGATCCCGACACGATCGCCGTGATAGGCCTGTCCAATCCTAAGCACGCCAAGGCAGCCTTTGATTCGTTGGCGCGTGAGATCAACGACACCAAGATTCCGTTCCTGTCGGACATCTCGATCAACAGCCTGTTCGCCAAGTTCCCCAACGTCTACACGACACGCCCCTCGCAGGACGACGAGCGGCTGCCGGTGCTCATTCAGTTCGTGCGCCAATCGGGCGCGGCGAAGACAGCCTTCGTCGGCTTGAAGGACAATCTCTTCAGCACCTCGCTCGCCGAGGGACTGAAGCGGCCGGCAAGCGGCACCACGCTCGTCGCCGATCACCGGCTCACGCTGAAAGACGACAAGCTCGATCCTGCCGAGGTCGCCGCCGCGATCGCCAACCTCAAGCAGCAGAACCCCGACCTCATCTACTTTAGTTTGGGCGGCAACCGGCTCGGTGGCGTCCTCAAGGAGCTCATCGCCGCCAAGGTGACGCCACCCTTGTTCATCGGCTCGCGCATCGACGCCATCCCGCCCGAGATCGCGCACGCCTACCCGAGCGACATCTACCAGATCGCCTGGGAGGATTTGCCCGGCGTCTACAACGACCGCATGCGCCGCATGATCTCGGCCGCGAGCCCGATGAAGTGGGTATTCGAAGGCGACCGCAACTCACAGGCGCCGGGCTGGAACTCAGGCGAGTGCAAGCCGCGCCCCGATGACTACGAGCCCGATCCCCTCTCGACCGAAAACCTGCGGGCAATCCGCGTCGGCGGGCAATATGCCGACATGATCGGACTGATCGCCGCGGCTGCACGCAGCGCCAGCCTGCCGACCGACATTGGCCAGCTCCGCACGCATATCCTTGAGCAACTGCAAACCACGTATGCGACCGGTCGCGGCACCTTCAAGGGCCGCTTCGACGACTGGTCGTTCCGCCCGCAGACGCGCGCCGCCGCGCGCACGCCCTTCATCCTGCGGCTCGTGCACAGCCTTGGTGTCACGCAGCTAGCGCCAACGCAGTTCGTGCGCCTGCGCGACGAGACCTTGCGCGCGGTCAACACGCTCTACCTCGACATCGACCTCATCCGCGCGTTCAACATCGACGATAACGACAAGTCGTTTTTCGCCGAGTTCTACCTGTCGATCCACGACGACGGCAAAGGCGCCTCCATTGATCAGATCGACTTCTCAAACGCCTTCCTCGATCCCAAGACCAACGACCGCCAGCTGACGGTGCGCGTCCTGAACGACGGCGGCAAGAGCGCGGCCTATCCCGACGACATCAAGGTCTACCAGGTCGCGGGCCGCTTCACGTTCAACCCGGAGCTCGCGAACTACCCCTTCGACACGCAGCGCTTCGCCATCGATCTGCGGCCGCGCCGCGCCGACATTCCATTCATCATCCAGCCGCCGCCGCAGGAACT
>Ga0187819_10001810_pt1 | contig 11094 bp, 4 predicted proteins | sample NC_wetland_sal_i_15_FD_132411 | JGI IMG/M metagenome (GOLD analysis project Ga0187819, IMG submission 132411) | Wetland sediment microbial communities from Neuse River Estuary, North Carolina, USA - SO4_4 | ecosystem: Environmental > Aquatic > Freshwater > Wetlands > Sediment | place: USA: North... | reverse complement strand
TCGATCACGGAATACACATCGAAACCCACTTCGTCGGCATGTTCGATCTGCCGCATGATCTCCCAGGTCAGGTCGTAATGCGACTTTCCGGGAGGCGTCTGCATTTCGCAGTAGATACCAAATCGCATACTCCGTCTTTCTCCTCGGTCCCTTTGACTCTTACCAGCTTAGACGTGCCACGAACTGTAGCTGTCGCGGGTTGAATACGGCGCTGGGGGTTCCGTACAAAGAGTTCGGCGAGCCTTCGCGGTAAAACTGAGGCGCGCCCAAACAGCCTGGGGCGGCTGCGCCCGTCGTGGTGTTACAGAAGTCGGCCGCGCCGTAGGACGTATTGAAGTAGCGGACGTTGACCGTGTTCAGCAGGTTATAGGCTTCTGCCATGAGTTGCAGTCTCAGGCGCTCCTTGATGGGGAAAGTTCGTTCGAGGCGCACATCCACCGTCTGCAGGGAATCTCCCTTGAACGTGTTGCGGGCCTCGCTGCCCACTCGATCGTTGTTGCCGAAGACGTCGCCGTTCGCGTCAAAGCCCGCGTACTTGGTGAAGTACTGTGGCGATTGCAAAGTCAGGATGAGGCTGAAGGTGAAGTCGCGCACGAACTTGTTCCAGTCCGCGGGACTGGAAAAGATCGCATTGCCAACGAAGCGATGACGAGCGTCGTCGGCGGAACTGGCCCGCTCCTCTCGAAAGTTCCCGCTGTCCTGGGGAATCAGGACGAAGCTCGGGTTCGGCCCGTCGTCGATCGAATGGGAATAGGTGTAGCTGATGTTATAAGAGAAGTTACGGGAGAAGCGCCGGTTGAGCGTGACCAGCAGGCCGCTGTAGACCGAATCCCACCGCGAAGCGGCTTCAAAGAATACGCTGTATTGCGGATCCCGGAATCCCGGAACTCCGTCGATATGGGGTAGGTTCGGGATGACCATGGCCGCCGGATACGGCGTGCAATCGGGGGGGGTGATGGGATTTGGTGGGATGGGAGTGACAAAGTCAAAGTACACGTTCTTGCAGCCGGTGCCTCCCTTCGAATCGTGCACAAATACAGTCCCGCTGGGGTTGGGCTGGTTCACATTGAAGAAGCTGCCCAGGTGTACGCCGCGCAGGTAAACGCCGGAAACGTTGAGCACGGTGTCTTTGAAGGGCTGGAACTCTAGCGAAGCACTGGTCTGGATGCCGTAGGGATTCTGGCTGTTCTGATCGAAGCGGACGATGGTCGCGTCCTGCAGGAAGCCGCAACTGGCGAGCGTGCCGTCGGGGCAAAACGGCGCCGGGGTTCCGTTGGGATAAGTCGCAGCCGGCGAGAGCAGCGCGTTGAGACCCAGATAGTTGATGAAAGGAGAGCTGGCAAAGCTGAACAGACCCGTATTCGCGTTCAATCCATTCTCAAACGAACGCCCAGGATAGGTCGACAAACCGCCGCACGAGGGCGCCTGGCACATCAGCAGGGGCGACGGAATGATGCCGTGAAACAGCCCAAAGCCGGCGCGAAACACGACGTTACGTGAGGTGCCAAAGCTGTACGCCAGTCCCAGGCGCGGGTCCACGTTCTTCCATTGCGTGTTCAAAACATGCGACGGCCAGGTTTCAAACTCCCAACGCACACCTGCGTTGAGTGTCAGGGCATGGGTCATGTTCCACTTATCCTGCACATAGAAGCCCGTGTAAGTGTGGTCCAGCGTCGCAGAGGACTGCTGTCGGATGTTTTGCGGAATCGGGCCACCCTGGTAAATTGCGTTGCCTCCGGCCAACGCGTCTTCGGTGAAGGGCGGCGTCGTCGTGGTGCTAAACCGTTGGAAGAAGATGACGAACGGATCCGGGCATACCTTCCCCGGACCGCATGCCGCGCCGTCGGTGCCGAGAAAAGCCGGCAAGCTCGCGAAGTCCGCTTCAAACGGATAGAACAGCGGGAACGACTCGTAGGTGGAAACCCGGTTGAAGTCGCCGCCAAAGCTGACAGTGTGGCTGGAAATGTTGTGGGTCGCGTTGTCGACCAGCTCGAACCGCCCCTCGCGATAAATGTCGGGATTGCCCCGGTTGACTCCGACCGCAAAGGTATTGGCGACCTCGAGATGGGGCTGAGTCGAAACGACGGGAAAATCAAAGGTCCGATGCGCATACTGCATGCGCAGTTCATTCACCCAGGAGGGTGAAAAGGTCGACGTCAGGCCGCCCGCCACCGACTGGTCACGGATAAAGTTGTTCTTGAAAGCCGAGGGTAGGTCGAAGCCATTGTTCAGAGGGGACTGGTTGGTCAGGCGATCGTCATTGATGAAATAGCGTGCATACAGGTAATTCTTGGCATTCAGGTTCTCATCGACGCGTATGAACCCGTTATCGGTGTTCGCATCCCGCAGCACGAACAAATTCTCGGCGGGCAGACCATAGAAGGATGCCTTCACGTTATTGATGGCATCGATATTGCTCAGAACCGCGGAGTTGTAGGTGGGCGATTCGGCATGCCTCTGCCCTTCATAGTTCGCGAAGATGAACGTCTTGTCTTTGCGGATCGGCCCGCCCATCGCGACGCCAAACTGGTTCTGCCGGAGCACGTGGAAGCCGGGGACTGACAAGACGCTGATGGCATCCAGCGCATCGTTGCGGAAATACTCGTAGGCCGAGCCGTGGAGGTGATTGGTGCCACTCCGGGTGACGATGTTCAGGATGCCGGCGGTGGCGCGTCCAAACTCGGTTGTGTAGTCGGTGTTGATCACGCGGAACTCTTGAATGGAATCCTGGGGCGGCGTGCCGCGCTGGATGCCGGAAGCGGTTGAGATGTCGTCAGCGCCATCAACCGCGATGAAGTTGAAGTGAATATTCTGTCCCGCAAAAGAAAGCTTGGTGACCGGCTCCACGATGACATCGGTGCTGCCCGAGGTAGTGTTGCCGATGGTGACTCCCGGAGCCAACAGGGCGAAATCCACGAACTCGCGGCCGTTACTGGGCAGGTCCTGAATCTGCTGGGTGTCAATCACCGAGCTGACCATGCTGCGGGTAGGTTCGGCCACCTCGCCCACGTCCTGCACTTCGACTTGCTGCGTGATCTGGCCGACGGCCAGGCTGAAATCGAGATTGGCGGCCCCGCCTACTTCCAAATGAATCTTCTTGGCAGACTTCTGGAAACCAACCTTCTCCGCGGTCATGGTGTAGTCACCCGGAGGCAGCAGGGTAATCTGGTAGTCGCCCGTAGCGCCGGCGGTGACTTTGCGACTCAGGCCTGTCGCATCGTTCAGCGCTGTGACCTGGGCCTGCGAAAGCGCGGCACCGGTGGCGTCGTAGACGCGGCCTTGGACGGAGGCGGTGACCACCTGGGCTGCCACTGGGCCGCTCAGGAGCAGGAGCAAGGTGAGACAAAATCCGCAAACAAAGACGGGATGGGGGAATCTCACACGCACTTGGCGCTCCATGGGGGTCTCCTTAGCGACGACTTCCAGCCACAACTTTTTGACTTCGGATCTTGGTTCCCTGCGCAGGGCGCTTGTTCACCTCGGCACTCAGTTGGCTGTCCATGACTCGAGCCAGTCTGGACTCAGAGTCGTCGAGGTGGCGGGCCAGCATGGTCGCGCACTGCTTCAGCTTTCCGGCGGTGAGCAACTGGTACAACTTGCGATGCACGGGGATCAGCATGCCCGGGTCGTCATGCCGGCGGTCGACCAGCACCATACCCATGCGCAGCTCTCCGAGCAGCTTCTGGTGGAAGGCTTCCAGCCGCTTGCTGCCATGAAACCGGATCAACAAGCTGTGGAACAACAGATCGTGGCTCACGGCGCTCACCCAGTCGCGGGCGCGCACCGCGTTCTCATACTGGTCGAGAGCGGAGCGAATGTCACGAAGCAACTCCGGGCTGCGATCGCGGGCAGCCAGTACGGCCGCGATCTCGAGCATGCGCCGCACGTGGTAGATCTCGTGCACATCCTTGCGGGAAAGCTGGGCCACGGCGATACCCCGGTGGATGCTGCGTTTGAGCAAGCCTTCCAGAGAGAGAATGCGCATAGCCTCGCGCATGGTATTGCGAGAGACGCCCAGCGCGGCGGCCAGGGGGATCTCCTGGAGGGGAGTGCCGGGGCGCAATTCGCCTCCCAGGACTCGCTGCCGAAGAATGGCGGCAACCTGGTCCGCCACGCTCACGCGCGCAATTTGGGTACGCTCCATCGAAGATCGTCGACGGGCTGAGTTGGCCCCGATATTGCGTCGAAATGTTCAATCTGTCAAGTGTCGAACAATTGAAATCTTGCAACATTTTCCGACTGCAGTCTCTGGTTGCGGCCCGGTGTGCCCAAGCGAAACTTTTCCGCCCATCCCTCGAACGGTACAAACCGGCTCGCAGGCGCTGGAGGAAGGCTAGTTCTCGCTGTTTTGGAAAGGGGTTGGGTCCCGGTCCGGCTCGGGGACGACTCGGCCGGGTGGACCCGGCCGCGGTCATGGAAATTCAACTCGAGCGCGATTGGTGGGAAAGACGTGAGGAACGACGTCGATACCTTGTCTCTACCTTCATTGGATAACCAGAGCGGATACGTCGCGGTGACAGATTTCGATAGTCGACCGGCAGCCGCCCGCAAACACCCTCCGCAGCATGCGCCACTCTCTTGGCGTGCTCCTTGTCATTGTCATTCCTCTGGGAACGCGAGCGCCCGCCTGTCCGCGGTAAGGACCAGTTGGTATCCCGGGCCGCCGCGTTCGGTTTGCACCGGTTCAAAGCCCAAGCACTAGTCGGGGCGACGCACTGTCCGGCTCATCGGCTTTCCTGCTCAACCTCAAGTGTGCGCACCAGCCAGGGCACGATTACCTGCTTGAAGATCACGGGATCGGGCCAGACTTTGACCTGGCGTCCGAGATGCCCTCCCTGCGGATTGATCCATGCGGTTTTCGGGACGTCGCCTTGGCTGAGGAGCAGGTAGATATCCGAGATCGGAACCTGGGTGTCCAGCACCCCGGCCAGGACCAGCATCGGCGCCATCGGCTTTCCTAGCAGACCTTGCTTGACCAGGGACATTTTCGGCAGGATCTCCGCCATTTCGTCGAGGGTCCTGACATTGTCGAAAATTGCCATCAGGGCCGGGACCTGGTCGAAGAGATATTCGCGGTTGCCGAGCAGCGAATTCATCAGGAAGTCTTTTTGAAAAAACGCGTCAATCGGCGGCGACTGCGCGCTCGCGCCCTTGAGGCGTGCGTGCTCGACAATAGCCATTTTCGTCGCCCAGTAGGCGCCCCAGCTGACGCCATGGATAGCGATGCGGTTCTTGTCGACTTCGCGCCGGGTCTGCAAGTAGTCAAGCACACGCGACAGCTCGCGCTCGGCGTTCTCGCTGACTTTGATCGGCGATTGCCCTGTGCCCGGGCCATCGACTGCCAGGAAGCCGACGCCATACGGTACGATCGCGGCAAAGCTCTCGGTTAGATCTTCTTTGCGGCTGTCCAGTCCGTTTACTGCGATCACCATCGGCACGGGACCCTTGGCGCCTCTTGGCAGCCGCATGTAGGCGATGATTTCCTTCCCTGCGAAAGGGATGCGCACGATTTCCAGAGGCGGATCCCAGAAACGGGCATGTGCCAGGAAAGCTTCGATGGCTTTTTCGTACGAGCGCTGCTTGCCGGGCGAGGCAGGGATCGGCCAGCGACCGAAAGAGTACAGCCGCCAGGCGCGAATGTAGTCGGCGTTAGCTTTGGCTGGGTCGGTTTTCTCGAGCGACCTGGCCTCGCTCATGTAGCGATCGGCGACCGCCATAAAAGCGGCGGCCCACTCGTCCTTATCTTTCGTATGGATGGAAGCGAAGGCCTCGCGCACGTCACCAGGGTCAAGACCAATGAGCGGATACATGCCATTTTCGGCGCGATGGATGGCCTCGGTCTTGATCTCATCGAGGGTGCGCTCTGGTTTCTCCGCGGAGAAGATAGGGAGCGCCGCCACCATAACGAGACAGAGGACGGCGAGCGGAAGATGACGGAAAGCTGGCATGGAATCGAGCACCGGAGTTCTCTTTCTGGTTGGCATGACCTTGTTGGCGTCAGCTTGCAAGCGGCTGGTGGATGTGACTGAACTGTAATCCACCAACCGTTGGGGCCGGACCTGCCCCCTTGGGGGAGCGCGGGCAAATCGCCTAGAAAGTCAGTTTCAATCCCAGTTGGATGGCACGACTGCCTCCCGAACCGATGACCGGGTTGGAAGCGGCGACGTCCGGGGTTGCGCAGGAGCCGCCAAACGAACCTGTTGACGGGTCGTTGTGGGCCCAACCATTCTGTCCGCCAAATGGATTGGCGAAGTTGGGGTGGTTGAAGATGTTGAAGAACTCGACGCGGAATTGAGCTCCAAGGCGCTCGCCCCAGTTGAAGTTCTTGGCCACGGAGAAGTCTACGTTCCTGAATCCGGTGTCACGGAAGATGTTCCGGCCCATGGTACCGAAGGTGCCGAGCGGAGGCGGAATCAATACCGACGTGCCGGCCGCATAACAACCGAACGCCGCCAGAGCATAGCTCGCCAGACCGACGCTTCCCCCATCCAGCGCCAACGCGCTTGCCCCACAAGCGGCGTTACTGGGATTGGCCGGATCGCCACTGCCGGGGAAAAATGGGATTCCCACCGGCGTCGATTTGAAATCGTGGGTGTTGCCAAAGAAGTCCCAGCGATCAGAGATGAACTCACCGGTCCCGCTGACATCCGTGCTCGCATCCATCACCCCAAAGGGTTGCGCGCCGTACAAGCTGATGATGGAGTTGAGTTGCCAGCCTTTAAGGAGTTGAGCGAAGCCTTCTTTCCCCGGAAGCAGGTACGTCATAGACAGGGTGAATCGATGGCGTATATCGAAGTCGCTGCTCGCGTACTCACGATTAGTATTCGTGGCATCGGTCGGCAGGCCCAAACCCGCGCCGAAATCCCAGTTTGCGCCCACCTGGTCCAGGGCATGGGCCCAGGTATAGCCGGCCACCATGGTGAGCCCATGAAAATTCCGGGAAGTCAGGGTAGTTTGCAATCCGTTATAGTTCGAGCGGTAGATGTTTCCCATTTGGTAAATCTGGGCGAGGTAAGGGAACGTAGAGTTGTAAGGACGCGCATTCTGTTCAGCGCCCGCGTCGGTGCCACCCACACAATTGCTGAATGGCGCTCCGGGTGGAGGTCCCGTTACACAGGCCTGGATCGCGGCCGCGGTCCAGCCCGAACCAGTTGTGGGCTGGTTGATGTCGCGGATGCCCGCCAGCCTTGATCCGTGATTGCCCACGTACGCAATCTCCAAAACCAGATTGGGGGTGAAGGAGTGCTGCATGCCCACCGTCCACGTGGAGACATAGGGAGTCTTGAGGTTGCGGTCGACACCCATGACCGTGCACGGCCCACCCGTCACCGGATCGCAGTCGATGGTGTTACCACCCGGAAACACGGTGCCATACCAGTTCAAACTCGATCCCGGAAAGAACACGACGCCGGTTGCAATGTTGCCACCAGACGTGTTTCCGGCGGAGTCAATCTGGGCTCCGGTGGGGATAGTCGCCAATCCCAGCGAGTTGTTCAAAGCCAGAAACGACTCCCAGTTGAGAGTTTCATACATGATGCCGCCGCCCCCGCGCAGCACGGTGCGGCCATTGCCCCGGATGTCCCAGGCTAAGCCGAAACGTGGGGCAAAGTCCTTGCGGTCGGGGTTGTACGGACCATTCACCCCGTTCACTCCAACCTGCACCAGTCCCTTTACCGGATCGAAGTTGCCGAGCAGATTATGATCTTCCTTGATGACGGTGTTCACTTCATAACGCAGACCCAGGTTCAACGTCACATTGCTGGTGACCCGAAAATCATCCTGAATAAAGCCGGCATATCCCCAGTTGTGAATTTGCCGGGTGGGGTCGCCGATCAGCAGAGTGGCATTGGTTGGTGCGCCCGCGAAGAAGTCCTCGATTCCTGATGAGCTTCCCGAAGGGTACGCCGCGCCGCCGATGAACTTGATCCGGCCTCGGGAACCTCCATAGGCGCCGCCACTGAAGCCGTCGTGATGAAGCTCTCCACCAATCTTGAGGCTGTGCTTGCCCGCTGTGTAGGAGACGTGATCGATGAACTGAAAGCGGGTATCTGGCCCCTGCACCTTGGGCCAGTTAAAGCCACCCAGTTCCTGAGGGAAGACGTAGAAGGGAAATACGTTGATGCGCGGCAGCCCGCCGTAAAGTGGGTTCGTGACTCCGGTGTTTAGACCGTATTCCGTAACAAGGTTCGTGTTGTGATCGTTGGTGAAGGTCGGTTGATAAAGACGGTTGTAGCCAAAGCGGGCTTCGTTGACCCAGCGCGCATTGGGTACGAATACCCAGTTCGCGCCAAAGACCTGCGCGCGAGTGTGAATCTGGGTCAGCCATTTGGTTTGCAGTTGGCTGGCATCCGAGACGGTCCCGGAATTGTTGCCAAAGAAATACATGCCGCTGAGCGTGTTGCGATTGTTCAGGTGGTAGTCGACCTTACCCACCGCGTTGTCGGAACTCACACTGTTGGGCAGGCCGAAGTTGATGAAAAGGTTGGCAGGATCCGTGCTGGTATTGATCGGGAAGCCGCTGCCATCGCAATTGACGGTGTTGGGGGGTGTAAAGGCGCAACCGCCGATCTTTAGGCTGGCTGCGCTGACATCGTTGGGAATGACCTTCTGCACAAACGCGGCATGCACGTTGGCGATGGCGTCGGGGATGCTGTTAGCGCAATCGCCCATACCCGTATAAGCGCAGTAACCGGCTTTTCCCGCTGGCACGGTGGGCAGGGGAACCGTGGACCAGGTCTCGAATGAACCGGTGTTACCGACGGTGTAACGCTGGCCCTCGTACCCGCCAAAGAAGAAAAGCTTGTCTTTGATGATCGCACCGCCGAGCGAGCCGCCGAACTGCTCCAGGTTGCGAGGATTCTTGGTTTGCGGGATCGGGTTGAAATAGTTGCGAGCGTCAAACGGCGTGTCACGCCCGAAAGCGTAGCCACTGCCGTGAAACCGGTTGGTGCCGGATTTCAACGCGACGTTTACGATCGCCCCCGGTTTCCATCCGAACTCCGCAGGAGGATTCTGTTGCAGGTTGAATTCCTGGATGGCATCCAGGGGCAAAATCGTTGCTGAGTCGCCGGCGATGCCAGCGCCATTGATAATACTCTGGCCGGAGAAAGGCTCGCTGTTGAATAGCCCCTCGACCAGATAAGCGTTATCCTCGGCGCGAAGTCCGTTGGCGCTGGTGGTGGAAAAGCCGCCCCCCGGGTAGCGCATCACGCCCGGGCGGAGTTGCAGGAGGTTTTCGTAGTTGCGCCCGTTCAAGGGGAGGTCGTTGATCTCTTTGTTGCTGAGCGTCCCACCCAGAGTGGCGGAGGTCGTATCAAGCAGGGGGACATCGGCTGAAACGGTTACGGTCTCGTTGACATTCCCTGGCTGGAGAGAAAAATCGATATCAGCATCTTTGGCGACTTCCAGCACGACATTAAGGCGTTCCACCGTCTTGAACCCCTTGGCTTCAATCCGAATAACATAGGTGCCGGGAGGCAGGGCCGGAACTACATAGGCACCAGACTCGTCGGTGGAGACCGTGCGGGTGATGGCTCGTTGGGCGTCGGAAACGATGACGGTGGCGCCGGCAACCGCGGCTCCACTTTGGTCGTACACCTCGCCCAAAATGCGCCCCGTGATGGTCTGGGAAAGCAAGAGTGGAACGCAGACCACGGCAAAGAGGCAGACGACGGCCACGACCCGAATGCCTTTCAACATGGAACGCATTGCGGACCTCCAAAAGGGGGTGGATGGGCCAGCTATTGGTCTGACAGCTGTACCACCTGATCTTGTACCGTGTCAAGAATCATTTGGAGGTGAACTTGACGTGGAAGTTATATCGGATGGTAATGTGGTCAGACCACTTTGCTTGGCTTCCGCGCTTTGCTGCCGTCCGCGCCAAGTCCTTGGCGCCACCCCAGGAAGCAGGACGAAAGGAAGAACTGTCTATGGCGATCGCCAGCGTAAACCCAGCAACGGGCGAGCTTGTGAGAAGTTTTGAACCCCTGTCAGCGACACAGATTGAGCAGAAGTTGCAGCTTGCCACATCTGCGTTTCAACGGTATCGCCGCACTTCGTTCAAGGAACGGGCGCAGAAGATGCTGCGAGCGGCAGAGATTCTGGAGAAGGAGAAAGACGAGTGCGCGCGCCTGATGACCCTGGAGATGGGCAAACCGTTCAAGGCCGGGTTGGCGGAGGCGGTTAAGTCTGCCACCGGGTGTCGCTACTACGCGGAGAATGCTGCGCGCTTCCTGGCGGATGAAGTCATCGAAACTGGCGCCCGGCGCAGCTTCATTCGGTATTTGCCGATTGGGCCCATCCTTGCCGTCATGCCCTGGAACTTTCCTTTCTGGCAAGTGTTCCGGTTCGCCGCGCCGGCGCTGATGGCTGGCAATGTGGCGCTGCTGAAGCACGCCTCGAACGTACCGCAGTGCGCTCTGAAGATTGAAGAAATCTTCCAACAGGCGGGGTTTGCCGAAGGCGTTTTCCAGACCCTGCTGATCGGATCCGGCCCGGTCGACGCGATTCTGAATGATTCGCGCGTAGCCGCCGCAACTCTGACGGGCAGCGAGCAGGCCGGGATCCAGGTCGGAGTATCGGCCGCCAAACGGATCAAGAAAGTCGTGCTTGAGTTGGGCGGCAGCGACCCCTTCATCGTCATGCCTAGCGCGGATCTGGATACCGCGGTTGCGACTGCGGTCGAGGCTCGCATTCAGAACAACGGCCAGTCCTGCATTGCGGCCAAACGCTTCATCGTTGCCGAGTCGGTTGCGGACGAATTCGAGCGCAAGTTTGTCAGCCGGATGGAAGGCTTACGCGTAGGCGATCCCTTTGACGAGAGCACGCAACTGGGGCCGCTCGTGAATGCAGATGCGGTGACTTCGCTCGACGCCGATGTGCAGAAGACGCTGGCGGGGGGCGCGCGTTTGCTGACAGGAGGCCACCCGCTCAAGCGTCCCGGCAATTTCTACGCTCCCACCGTGTTGACCAACATTCCCAAAACTTCCCCCGCATATTCCGAAGAATTCTTCGGGCCGGTGGCCTCGATTTTTCGCGTCCGGGATGTGGATGAAGCCATTCAGATTGCGAACGACAGCCGCTTCGGCCTGGGCG
>Ga0187819_10001808_pt1 | contig 11100 bp, 10 predicted proteins | sample NC_wetland_sal_i_15_FD_132411 | JGI IMG/M metagenome (GOLD analysis project Ga0187819, IMG submission 132411) | Wetland sediment microbial communities from Neuse River Estuary, North Carolina, USA - SO4_4 | ecosystem: Environmental > Aquatic > Freshwater > Wetlands > Sediment | place: USA... | reverse complement strand
GCGATGTTGTTCATCGTGTTCGACATCGAGATCATTTTCCTGTATCCCTGGGCGGTCACCTTCAACAAGCTGGGCGCCTTCGGCCTGGTCGAAATGGTGACCTTCGTGATCACCGTGCTGGTCGCGTACGCGTACGTCTGGCGGCGCGGCGGCCTGGAGTGGGATTAGCCATGGGAATTGAAGAGAAGCTGCCGAGCGGCGTGCTGCTGACCTCGGTGGAGAAGCTGGCCGGCTGGGCCCGGGCCCGGTCGGTGTGGCCGGCCACGTTCGGGCTGGCCTGCTGCGCCATCGAACTGTTCCAGACCGGCGGACCAAAGCACGACCTGGCCAGGTTCGGCATGGAACGTGCGTCCAACACTCCGCGGCAGGCGGACCTGATGATCGTGGCGGGCCGGGTCAGCCAGAAGATGGCGCCGGTGCTCAGGCAGATCTACGACCAGATGTCCGACCCCAAGTGGGTCATCTCGATGGGCGTGTGCGCCTCCAGCGGCGGCATGTTCAACAACTACGCGATCGTGCAGGGCGTCGACCACATCGTGCCGGTGGACATCTACCTGCCCGGCTGCCCGCCCCGCCCCGAGATGCTGCTCGACTCGATCGTCAAGCTGCACGACAAGATCATCAACATGAAGCTCGGCGTGGATCGCGACCGGCAGATCACCGAGCTGGAGGAGGCGCGGCTCGCCATCCGGCCGCTGCACATCGCCCCGCCCGAGGGATCCTCGCTGTGAGCGGACCTGAGGAGACACCGAAGGCAGGCCCCGGAGAAACCCGCGGATCCGGGGCGCCGCAGGGCCCTAAGCCTCCGTCGGCTGAGGTTGTGGCGGCCGAGGCGGACGGCGACCCGGCCGCCCGGCTCGGCCAGGCGCGGCTCAGCGCGCCGGTCGAACGTACGGGCATGTTCGGCGTGCAGGACACCCCGGACACCTCAGGTTACGGGCTGCTCAGGGTGCACAGGGCGCACCCGATCGAGAGTCCCCGTCCGTACGGCTCCTATTTCGACGAGGTCGCCGACGCGCTCGGCGCCGCGCTGCAGGCCGGCGGGCTGGGCTTCTCCGACGCCATCGAGCGCGTGGTCGCGGACCGCGGCGAGCTGACCTTCTACGTCCGCAGGGAACGGTTGCCCGAGGTGGCGGCGAAGCTGCGCGACGACCCTGACCTGCGCTTCGAGCTGTGCAGCGGAGTATCCGGCGTGCACTACCCGGAAGAGGTCGGACGTGAACTGCACGCGGTGTACCACATGCTGTCCATCACGCACAACCGCCGGGTGCGGCTGGAGGTGAGCGTGCCCGATGCGGACCCGCACGTTCCGTCGCTGGTCAGCGTGTACCCGACCTGCAACTGGCACGAGCGGGAGACCTGGGATTTCTTCGGCATCATCTTCGACGGGCATCCCGCGCTGACCAGGATCGAGATGCCGGACGACTGGAAGGGCCACCCGCAGCGCAAGGACTACCCGCTCGGCGGCATCCCCGTCGAGTACCGCGGCGCCAAGATCCCCCCGCCCGAGGACCGGAGGCACTACTCATGACGGGCAGCATGCCGCACGCGGCGGCGGGGGCGAGCGACGCCGAAGCCGCCGAGGGTCGCGTGTACACGGTCTCCGGCGAGGACTGGGACGAGATCATCGCCGCGGCGAACGAGGCGGGAGACTTCGAGAGCGGCGAGCGGATCGTCATCAACATGGGCCCGCAGCATCCGTCCACTCACGGCGTCCTCCGGCTGATCCTGACCCTCGAGGGCGAGACCGTCGTCGAGATCCGGCCGGCCATCGGTTACCTGCACACCGGTATCGAAAAGAACATGGAGTACCGCACCTGGACGCAGGGCGTCACGTTTTGCACCAGGGCGGATTACCTGATGCCGATCTTCAACGAGACCGCCTACTGCCTCGCGGTGGAGCGCCTGCTAGGCATCGAGGACCGGATACCCGAGCGCGCGCAGATCATCAGGGTCCTGATGCTGGAGCTCAACCGGATCACCTCCCACCTGGGCGGGATCGCCCCGATGGGCCTGGAACTGGGCGCGACCACGATCTACACGCAGGGCGCGCGCCTGCGGGAACGCGCCCTCGACATGTTGGAGCTGATCACCGGCCTGCGGATGAACCACGCCTTCATCAGGCCCGGCGGAGTGGCGCAGGACCTGCCGCTCGGCGGGCTCGAGGCGATCGGGGCGTTCCTGTCTATGGCGCCCGGACTCGTGCACAACCTGCGCACGCTGATCGACGCCAATCCGGTCTTCATCGGCCGGAACAAGAGCGTCGCCTACCTGGACCTCGCGAGCTGCATGGCCCTCGGCGTGACCGGCCCCATGCTGAGGGCGACCGGGCTGCCCTGGGACCTGCGCAAGTCCCAGCCGTACTGCGGCTACGAAACCTACGACTTCGACGTGCCGGTGACCAATACGTGCGACGCCTACGGCCGGTACCTGATCAGGATGGACGAGATCAGCGAGTCGCTGAAGATCATCAAGCAGTGCGCTGACCGGCTGGCGGCCCGCGGCCCGGGCGATGACCCGGTGATGATCCGTGACGCCAAGGTCGGCTGGCCGGCCCAACTGTCGCTGGGCCCCGACGGCCTCGGCCCCTCACCCGAGCACATCGCGCACATCATGGGCCAGTCCATGGAGGCGCTCATCCACCACTTCAAGCTGATCACCGAGGGGTTCCGGGTACCGCCCGGGCAGGCGTACGCGGCTATCGAGTCTCCCCGCGGTGAGCTGGCCGCGCACGTCGTGAGCGACGGCGGGACCAGGCCTTACCGGGTCCATCTCCGCGACCCGTCGTTCACGCACCTGCAGTCGGTCGCCGCGATCTGCGAAGGCGGCTTCGTGGCCGACCTGATCCCCGCGATCGCGAGCATCGACCCCGTGATGGGAGGCGTGGACCGGTAATGCCGTTCAGCGACCAGGTGCGCGCCCGGCTCGACGCGGACGCGGCGCAGATCATCAGCAAGTACCCGGGCTCGAGATCGGCGCTGCTGCCGCTGCTCCATCTCGTGCAGGCCGAGGAAGGCTACGTCTCCGCCGACGGCATCGAGTACTGCGCGGACAGGCTCGGGCTGACCGAGACCGACGTCACCGGGGTGGTCAGCTTCTACACCATGTACAAGCGCCGCCCGGTCGGCCAGTACCACGTCGGCGTGTGCACCAACGCGGTGTGCGCGGTCCTGGGCGGCAACCAGATACTCGCCGAACTCCGCGAGCACCTTGGCGTGGCAGACGACGAGCCCACACCGGACGGCCAGGTGAGCCTCGAGCACATCGAGTGCAACGCCGCCTGCGTGTACGCGCCGGTCATGATGGTGAACTGGGAGTTCTTCGACAACATGACACCGCAGTCCGCCCGCAAGCTCGCCGACGACCTGCGCGCCGGGAACCAGGTGACCCCGACCAGGGGCCCGGGGCGGCTGGTCACCTGGCGCGAGGCGGCCCGGATCCTGGCCGGGTTCAACGACGACCAGGCCACCGACGGCCCGGCCGCCGGGCCGGCCGACCTGCTCGGCCTCAAGATCGCCAAGCAGCACGCCTGGACCGCTCCGGAGCCTGCCCCGGCGGGCGACCAAGCGCCCGCCGCCGCAGGCGGCCAGACAAACAAGGAGCCGCGGTGACCGACACCCTGACCCCGGTGCTGACCGCGGACTGGGACCAGCCCGACGTCTTCACCATCGACGGGTACCGGCGGGCCGGCGGCTGGCAGGCGCTGCCGAAGGCGCTCGGCATGCGGCCCGACGAGGTCACCGCGATCGTGAAGAGCTCCGGGTTGCGCGGCCGCGGCGGGGCCGGCTTCCCGACCGGCGTGAAGTGGGGCTTCCTGCCGCGAGGCGACAACAAGCCGCACTACCTGGTCGTCAACGCGGACGAATCCGAACCGGGCGCCTGCAAGGACGTCCCGCTGATGATGGCCACCCCGCACACGCTCATCGAGGGCGCGGCCATCGCCTCGTACGCCATCGGCGCCAGCCACGCGTTCATCTACGTCCGGGGCGAGGTGCTGCACGTCGTCCGGCGGCTGCGGCACGCGGTGCAGGAGGCCTACGAGGCCGGCTTCCTCGGCCGCAACATCCTCGGCTCCGGGTTCGACCTGGACGTCATCGTCCACGCCGGAGCGGGCGCCTACATCTGCGGCGAGGAGACCGCGCTGCTGGACTCGCTGGAGGGCAAGCGCGGGCTGCCGCGTTACAAGCCGCCGTTCCCGGCCGTGGCCGGCGTGTACGCGCTCCCGACGAACGTGAACAACGTGGAGTCGATCGCCAGCGTGCCGTCGATCGTGCTGAACGGGGGCGACTGGTTCGCCTCCATGGGTACCGAGAAGTCCAAGGGCTGCGGGATCTTCAACCTGTCCGGCCACGTGGCGACACCGGGCACGTACGAGGCTCCGCTCGGCACCACGCTGCGCGAACTGCTCGACCTGTCCGGCGGGATGCGGGGCGGCCACCGGCTCAAGTTCTGGACCGCCGGCGGCTCGTCGGCGGGGATACTGACCGACCAGCACCTGGACGTGCCGCTGGACTTCGAGTCGGTCGCCGCCGTCGGGTCCGCGCTCGGCACCAGGTCCGTGCAGATCTTCGACGAGACGACCTGCGTCGTCGGCGTGGTGCTCCGGTGGACCGAGTTCTACCAGCACGAGTCGTGCGGGAAGTGCACGCCGTGCCGCGAGGGCACGTTCTGGATGGTCCGCCTCCTGGAGCAGCTGGAACACGGCCAGGGCAGCGAGGAAGACCTCGACAAGCTCCTGGATATCTGTAACAACATCACCGGCCGCGCGTTCTGCGCGCTCGGCGACAGCGCGACGCCCCCGGTCACCTCCGCCGTCCGCTACTTCAGGGACGAGTTCCTGCAGCACCAGAAGGAGGGTGGCTGCCCCTTCGACCCGGCGGCCTCGACGGTGTGGGCCGAAGGCCTCGGGGGGTCCGGGGGGTTGTCCCCCCGGGGGACAGCAGGGAGCGAGACATGACCGTGCAGACCACGCAGGACACGGTCACCGTCACCATCGACGGGTTCGAGATCGTGGTGCCGAAGGGCATGCTGATCATCCGGGCCGCCGAACTGCTCGGCATCGCGATCCCGCGGTTCTGCGATCATCCGCTGCTCGACCCGATCGCCGCCTGCCGCCAGTGCCTGGTCGAGGTGGAGGGCCAGAACAAGCCGCCGGCGGCGTGCATCACCCCGTGCTCGGAGGGCATGGTGGTGCGGACCCAGCTCACCTCCGCGGTCGCGGAGAAGGCGCAGCGCGGCGTGATGGAGTTCCTGCTCATCAACCACCCGCTGGACTGCCCGATGTGCGACAAGGGCGGCGAGTGCCCGCTGCAGAACCAGGCCATGTCCAACGGCCAGGGCGAGACCCGGTTCACCTACGGCAAGCGGACCTTCGACAAGCCGGTCGCCATCTCCACCGAGGTGCTGCTGGACCGCGAGCGGTGCATCTCGTGCACCCGGTGCACGAGGACCTCGGAGGAGATCGCCGGGGACCCGTTCATCGATTTCCTGGGGCGCGGCCCGGCGCAGATGATCGGCACCGCCGAGGGCAAGCCGTTCAACTCCTATTTCTCCGGCAACACCGTGCAGGTCTGCCCCGTGGGCGCGCTGACCGGCGCCGCATACCGGTTCCGGTCCCGGCCGTTCGACCTGAAGTCGGTGCCGAGCGTGTGCGAGCACTGCGCCGCCGGGTGCCGGCAGCGGACCGACGTCAGGCGCGGCCGGGTGATGCGGCGCCTGGCCGGCGAAGACCCCGCTGTCAACGAGGAATGGAACTGCGACAAGGGCCGATGGGCGTTCACCTACGCGACCCAGCCCGACCGGCTGACCACCCCGCTGATCAGGGACGAGCGCGGAGTGCTGGTCCCGGCGTCCTGGCCGCACGCGCTGGCCGCGGCCGCCGCCGGGCTCGCCGCCGCCCGTGACGCGGATCCGGCGGGACCGCACGGCGTGGGCGTGCTGACCGGAGGCCGGCTGACGCTGGAGGACGCGTACGCCTACGCGAAGTTCGCCCGGTTCGCCCTGGACACCAACGACGTGGACATGCGGGCGCGCCCGCACTCGCCCGAGGAGGAGCAGTTCCTCGCGGCCTGCGTGGCGGGGCGCGGGATCGACGTCAGCTACGGCGATCTGGAGCAGGCGCCCGCCGTGCTGCTGGCCGGATTCGAGCCCGAAGACGAGTCGCCCATCATCTTCCTCCGCCTGCGCAAGGCGGTCAGGCGCCACCACCTGCCAGTGTTCTCCATCGCGGCCCTGTCCAGCCCCGGGCTGGCCAAGCTGTCCGGAGAGCTGCTCGCCACCGTGCCGGGCCAGGAAGCGGACGCGCTGACCGCGCTCGCGGCGGGCGGTACTGGTGGAGACACCTCCTGGTCGCGGGCCGCCCGGGTGCTGGGCGCGCCCGGCGCGGTGATCCTGGTCGGCGAGCGGCTGGCCGAGGTACCAGGCGCGCTCGCGGCCGCGGGCCGGCTCGCCGTCGCGTCGGGCGCGCGGCTCGCCTGGGTCCCGCGCCGCGCGGGCGAGCGCGGTGCCGTCGAGGCCGGGGCCCTGCCGGGCCTGCTGCCCGTCGGCCGCCCGGTGACCGACCCCGCGGCCCGGGCCGAGGTCGCCAGGACCTGGGGCAAGAGCAGCCTGCCCGCGATCCCCGGGCGGGACACCGCGAGCATGCTCACCGCCGCGGCGGAGGGCGAACTCGGCGGCCTGGTCATCGCCGGGGTCGACCCCGCGGACCTGCCCGACCCGCGGGCCGCGCTCAGCGCCATCGAGGCCACCTCCTTCGTCGTCAGCCTCGAGCTGCGGGCCAGCGCCGTGACCGACCGCGCCGACGTGGTGTTCCCCGTCGCGGCGGTCGCGGAGAAGGCCGGGACGTTCGTGAACTGGGAGGGACGCGGCGGCTCGTTCGGCGCGGCGCTGAGCGTCCCCGAGGTCCGCACCGACCTGTACGTGCTCGGCGCGATCGCCGACCAGATGGACGTTCACCTCGGCCTGCCCGACGACGCAGCGGCGCGCGCCGAACTCGCCGCCCTCGGCAGCTGGCGCGGCCCCCGTCCGGAGCCGCCCTCGGGGGACTTCGGGGGGATCCAGAACGAGGCTGGCATCATCCGGCTGTCTACGTGGCATCAGCTGCTCGACAGCGGGCGGATGCAGGACGGTGAGCCGGCGCTGGCCGGGACGGCCAGGCCCGTGGTGGCCAGGATGTCCGCGGCCACCGCCGCCGAAGCCGGGGTAGCCGATGGCGATAAGGTAACCGTGGCCACCGGCCGGGGCTCGGTGACGGTTCCGGTCGAGGTCGTGCCGATGGCCGACCACGTGGTCTGGCTCCCGTCCGCCGGGCTCCCCCAGGGGGCCAGGACGGAGCACGTCGGCTCGACCATCCGCGCGGAACTCGCCGCCGGGCACGGCGCCACGGTCACGCTGAGGAGGCCGGAATGACGGACCACGCGGCGCTGCAGCACCTGCTCGCGGCGCCCGCGACCAACCCGACGTTGAGCGACTTCAACCAGCTCATCTGGTGGCTGGTGCTGCTCAAGGTCGGCATCGTCTTCGTCTTCCTGCTGCTGACGACCATGTTCATGATCTGGGCGGAACGCCGGGTCATCGGCCGGATGCAGAACCGGCCGGGCCCGAACCGGGCCGGGCCCTTCGGCCTGCTGCAGCCGATCGCGGACGCGCTCAAGCTGCCGCTCAAGGAGGACATCATCCCGCGGACCGCGGACAAGCTGGTGTTCGTCATCGCGCCCATCGTGTCGGCCGCTCCGGCCTTCGTCAGCTTCGCGATCATCCCGTGGGGCCCGGAAGTCTCGATCTTCCACCACCAGACCCCCCTGCAGGTCGCCGACCTGCCCGTCGCGGTGCTGCTGGTGCTCGCGATGAGCTCGATCGGCGTCTACGGGATCGTGCTGGCCGGCTGGGCCTCGGGGTCGCCGTACTCGCTGCTCGGCGCGCTGCGCTCCGCCGCGCAGGTGATCAGCTACGAGATCGCGATGGGGCTCGCGTTCGTGGCCGTGTTCCTCTACGCGGGCTCCCTGTCGACCAGCGCGATCGTCGGTGCCCAGCAGCACGAATGGTACGCGTGGCTGCTGCCGGTCTCGTTCGTGATCTACCTGTTCACCATGGTCGGCGAGACCAACCGGCTGCCGTTCGACCTGCCGGAGGGCGAGGGCGAGCTCGTCGCCGGCTATCACACCGAGTACTCGTCGATGAAGTTCGCCATGTTCTACCTCGCCGAGTACGTCAACATGACCACGGTCTCCGCCCTGGCCACCACGCTGTTCCTCGGCGGCTGGCGGGCGCCGTGGCCGCTGTCGCTGTGGGCGAGCGCGAACCGCGGCTGGTGGCCGGTGCTGTGGTTCCTGATCAAGGTCTTCATCATCCTGTTCTGCTACATCTGGCTCCGCGGGACCCTGCCCCGGGTGCGGTACGACCAGCTGATGGCCATCGGCTGGAAGGTCCTCATCCCGGTGTCCATCGTCTGGATCCTGCTGATCGCGACCGTGCGCGCCTGGCGGCTCGACACCCACGACAAGGCCCCGTACGTGGTGTTCGGCTTCGTCATCGTGATCATCATGGCGCTGGCCTGGATGTGGGACAGCGCCGCCCAGCAACGGGCCGCCAGGTACGCGGCGACCGCCGAAGCCGAGCCCGTCACCGGTTCGGTGTACGGTCAGGCTCGCGGGCCCGGCTTCCCGGTGCCTCCGCTCGACCTGCCGCACTACCACGGCGTCGGCGTCGGGACCGAGGCGGAGCTCAGTACTACGGGCACCTCCCCCAAGGAGGTCACAGGTGCTTGATTTCCTCAACCCGGTCAAGGGGTTCGGGGTCACCTTCCACGAGATGTTCAGGAAGGTCGAGACCGTCGAGTACCCGGAGGTCAAGAAGCCGACCGCGCCGCGGTTCCACGGCCACCACCAGCTCAACCGCTGGCCGGACGGGCTGGAGAAATGCATCGGGTGCGAGCTGTGCGCCTGGGCCTGCCCGGCGGACGCCATCTACGTCGAGGGCCGGGACAACACGCCGGACGCCAGGTTCTCCCCCGGCGAGCGGTACGGGCACGTCTACCAGATCAACTACCTGCGGTGCATCTTGTGCGGCATGTGCATCGAGGCCTGCCCGACGCGCGCGCTGACCATGACCAACGAGTACGAGATCGCCGACGACAGCCGGGAAAACCTGATCTGGACCAAGGAGCAACTGGTCGTCCCGCTGGCTCCCGGCATGGAGGCCCCGCCCCACCCGATGCGCCTCGGCGAGCGCGAGAAGGACTACTACCGCCTGGGCGAGGCCGGGCTCAGCGACGGCCCCAGCGCGCCAGGGATGGCCGGGCCGGGCGGGCCGTCGGGCCCGGCGGTCTCCGCCGACACCCCGGATGAATCCCTGTCGTGGGCCCCGCCTGAGGTCCGCGAGGCGTATCCGGACTGGGGTGAGGGCGAATGACCCACGTCCTCGCGGCCGCAGCACCCAATGCCGACACGATCACGCAGCACCTCGTGTGGTGGATCCTCGCCATCGTCTCGGGGAGCGCCGCGGTGGCCATGATCCTGGTCAGGCGGGCGGTGCACTGCGCCATCATGCTGGCCGTCGTGATGCTCTGCCTGGCCACGATGTACGCGATGCTAGGCGCGCCGTTCCTGGCGTTCGTCCAGATCATCGTCTACACCGGCGCGGTCCTCATGCTGTTCCTGTTCGTCCTGATGCTCATCGGCATCAGCTCGTCGGACTCGATCGTGGAAAAGATCAAGGGCCAGCGGCAGGCCACGGGCCTGCTGGCGATCGGCCTGTTCGTGCTGCTGGTCGTGGGCATCGGGCACGCCAGCCTCGGGCCCGCGGTCCCGCAGACCGCGGCGAACGGGACGAACAACCTGTCCGGGATCGCCACGCTGATCTTCACCACCTACGTGTTCCCGTTCGAGGCCACCGGCGCGCTGCTGATCACCGCGGCGCTCGGGGCGATGGTGCTGGCCCACCGCGAGCGCGCGGTACCCAGGCCCACGCAGCGGGAACTCGCCGCCCGGCGGCTGGCCAGCGGCCAGCTGGCGCCCGACCCGCCGCCTGGCATCTACGCGCTGCATGACGCCGCCGACCGGCCCGCCCTGCTGCCCGACGGCACGACTTCCGGGCTTTCTGTGAGCACCACGCTGTCCCCGCGCGACGTGATAGAGGCACCACAGTTCGTTCCGGCTGAAACGAGGGTGGCGATTACGGCCGAACGCCTGGAGCAGGAGCTCGCCCAGGCCGGGGAGGCCGAATCGTGAGCCCGATCTATTACGTCACGCTGTCGGTGTTCCTGTTCGTGGTCGGCGGCGTCGGCGTGCTCGTACGGCGCAACGCCATCGTGATCTTCATGTGCGTGGAGCTCATGCTGAACGCCTGCAACCTGGCGTTCGTCGCGTTCGCCAGCATGTGGGGCAACCTGCACGGCCAGGTCATCGCGTTCTTCGTCATGGTGGTGGCGGCCGCCGAGGTCGTCGTCGGCCTCGCGATCCTGATGGCGATCTACCGGGCCCGCAGGTCCGCGTCGGTGGACGACGCCAACCTGCTGAAGTACTGAGGGGATGACGACGTGACCACCATTGCGGCAACCGGCGTGCTGCGGGCCTCGTGGCTGCTGCTCGCCTTCCCGATCTTCGGTGCCGTGGTGCTGCTGGTCGGCGGCCGGCGCACCGACAAGTGGGGACACCTGCTCGGGGTCGCGATGCCGGTCGCGTCGTTCGTCTACGCCGTGATCGCCTTCTTCGCGCTCCTCGGGGACCGCGACCGCAGCCAGGACCTGCACCTGTTCTCCTACATCCCGGTAGGCGGCTTCCAGGTCAGCGCGGGGATCCTGCTGGACCCGCTGTCGGCCAGCTTCATGCTCCTGATCACCGGGGTCGGGTCGCTGATCATCATCTACTCGGTCGGCTACATGGCGCACGACAGCGACCGGCGGCGGTTCTTCGGGTACATGAACCTGTTCATCGCCGCCATGCTGCTGCTCGTGCTGGCCGACAACTACCTGGTGCTGTACGTCGGGTGGGAGGGCGTCGGCGTGGCGTCCTACCTGCTGATCGGGTTCTGGCAGTTCAAGAACTCGGCCGCGGTCGCGGCGAAGAAGGCGTTCGTGGTCAACCGGGTCGGCGACGCCGGCCT
>Ga0187819_10001807_pt1 | contig 11100 bp, 8 predicted proteins | sample NC_wetland_sal_i_15_FD_132411 | JGI IMG/M metagenome (GOLD analysis project Ga0187819, IMG submission 132411) | Wetland sediment microbial communities from Neuse River Estuary, North Carolina, USA - SO4_4 | ecosystem: Environmental > Aquatic > Freshwater > Wetlands > Sediment | place: USA: North... | reverse complement strand
GCAGATAGCCTTGTTCGGCGGTTCCGTTTAGATTCTCACGTCCCGGCGTGCGCGGCACGTCGCCAGCGCCGGGCGCGAGCGTTGCGAAGATCGGGTCGAGTCGCTGGACGACATTCTTTTCGCCGCCGATCATCATGCAGTAGCCGCGCTCCAAGCCCCACACGCCGCCGCTGGTCCCCACATCCACATAGTGGATTCGCGGAGCCGCGAGGTCTTTAGCGCGCCGGATATCATCCACGTAATAGGAATTGCCGCCGTCGATCAGGATGTCTTCGGGCTCGATTAGGGGGAGAAGCGCTGCGATTGTTTCATCCACCGCTGCCGCCGGGACCATCATCCAGATCGCGCGAGGTTTCTCCAGCTTCGCCACTAGGTCTTGAAGCGAGGTGCTTCCCGTCGCCTTCTCCTGCACCAGCTCGTTCACCGCCTTCGGCGTCCTGTTAAAGACGACACATTGGTGCCCGCCTCTTAGGAGCCTGCGGACCATATTCGCGCCCATTCTTCCGAGACCAATCATTCCTAGTTGCATGGATCACTCCTCCGCAAGTGCCGTAAAGGATCTGTTGTGACCGCGAGTCTTATGGTGTCACTTTGAGTTTGCGATAGCGGCGGATCAAATTGTTCGTCGAACTGTCGTGATTGAGCGCAGGCTCGGTCCGGCTCTCGATTTCGGGGATGATGCGCTGCGCCAGCACTTTGCCAAGCTCCACGCCCCACTGGTCAAACGAATTGATCTGCCAGATGGTCCCTTGTGTGAAGACGATGTGTTCGTAGAGCGCCACCAGCGTGCCAAGAATTTTCGGCGTCAGCTCTTCCGCAAGGATCGTGTTGGAAGGGCGGTTGCCTTCGAAGACGCGGTGAGGCACGAGCCAATCGGGCGTGCCCTCGGCTTTGACTTGCTCAGCGGTCTTTCCAAACGCGAGTGCTTCGGTCTGAGCGAAGACGTTGGCCAGAAGCATGTCATGATGGCGACCGAGCGGATTCAACGCCGCGACAAATGCGATGAAGTCGCAAGGAATCAGCCTGGTACCTTGATGAATCAGCTGGTAGAAGGAGTGTTGCCCGTTCGTTCCCGGCTCACCCCAGTAGACGGGGCCGGTCGCATACGTGACCTCCACGCCGTCGAGCGTGACGTGCTTGCCGTTGCTTTCCATCGTCAGTTGCTGCAGGTAGGCGGGAAAACGCTTCAAGTATTGTTCGTACGGCAGCACCGCGACCGTTTGCGCACCGAAGAAATCGTTGTACCACAGCGCGATGAGTCCCATGAGCACGGGCAAGTTGCGGTCGAGCGGGGCGGTGCGGAAGTGCTCGTCCATCTGGTGGAAGCCGTCGAGCATGGCTCGGAAATTTTCAGGGCCGATGGCCAACATCGTGGAAAGGCCGATCGCCGAATCCATCGAGTAGCGTCCGCCAACCCAGTCCCAGAATTCGAACATGTTGGCGGTGTCGATCCCGAATTTGGCAACTTCCGCGGCGTTGGTCGAAACCGCGACAAAGTGTTTGGCCACAGACTTTCCGTCGCTGCTGAAACCTTTCATGGACCAATCGCGCGCCGTATGGGCGTTGGTCATGGTCTCGAGCGTAGTGAAAGTCTTCGACGAGATGATAAATAGAGTTTCCGACGGGTCGAGATCCTGCACAGCTTCGGCGAAATCGGTGCCATCCACATTGGAAACGAATCGGAATGTCATGGCGCGATCGCTATAGTGCTTCAGGGCTTCGTAGGCCATGACCGGTCCCAGGTCGGAACCGCCGATTCCGACGTTGATGACGTTGCGAATGCGTTTGCCGGTGTGCCCTTTCCACTCCCCGCTTCGCACACGATTTGAAAATAGAGACATCTTGTCAAGCACAGCGTGGACCTGCGGCACTACATTCTCGCCGTCGACGACGATGGAAGCGTTTTTCGGCGCCCGCAAAGCCACGTGCAGTACCGCCCGCTTTTCCGTGGTGTTGATCTTTTCTCCGCGAAACATGGCGTCGATTCGAGGCCGCAGACCTGATTCCTCGGCGAGTGCAATTAGCAGTTTGAGGGTCTCGCTGGTGATGCGGTTCTTGGAGTAATCGAGGAACAGGCCCGCCGCCTCCGCTGTCATGCGCTCACCGCTCTTGGCGTCATCCGTCAAAAGATTCCGCACATGCAGCAGGGACACCTTTACTTGGTGGTCTTCCACCGCTTTCCACGCCTTCCGCTTCGTTAGGGGTTCTACAGACCGGGGCGTGGCGTCTGGTGTGGCGCCGGTTGCCATATTCTTGCTCCTTTCGCTTCCAGTCCTTCTTTGGGCGAGGGCCTTCGCTCAGTTTATGGGCACAGCCTCGAACGTCTTTCCCGTATTCGATGTTCGAGCGGGCCCGCACCGCTTCGAATTTTTCGTCAAATCGCGCAGCCATGCGAAGGCCCGATCGGACAGCATATCTTCCGTGCAGCGCCAGGTCCAATTGCCTTCGGCGCGGCCGGGAACGTTCATCCGAGCCTCTCCGCCCAGATTGAGCAAATCCTGCAGCGGAGCGATTGAAACTGCGGCTTCCGAGGACCAGGCCAGATTCATCAGGGTCGGGGCGGCATCTCTACTGTTCTCGACTGGAATCTCGAGGTAGTCCGACAGGTCTTTTCGCTGGGAATCCGTCAACTCGTCGAACCATCCTCGGGTCGTCGGATTGTCATGCGTTCCGGTGTACACCACCGTGTTGTGATTAAAGTTGCGAGGGAGATGCGGATTGTCGGGTTTGCCGTCGAATGCGAATTGGAGGACGTGCATGCCGGGCAGGTGGAACTGATCGCGGAGCGCATACACGTCCGGCGTGATCATCCCCAGGTCTTCCGCGATGAACGGAAGGGCGCCTAGTTCTCGCTGAAGCGCATGGAAAAAATCTTCGCCTGGGCCGGCGACCCATTCTCCCACTTGAGCTGTCGGCGCATCCGCCGGCACGCGCCACGCGGCTGCGAACGCCCGGAAATGATCCAGCCGGATTACATCGACGTGAGCCAGGAGAGCTTGTAGCCGGGAGATTACCCAACTGTATCCGGACTGGCGAAGGGCGTCCCAGTCGTAGATAGGGTTGCCCCAAAGCTGCCCATTCGCGCTGAAGTAGTCGGGGGGCACGCCCGCTACAACGCGCGGGCGAAGTTGCTCGTCCAACAGGAAAAACTCGGGATGCGCCCAGACGTCGCTCGAATCTGGAGAAACATAAAACGGCAAGTCGTCGATCAAGCCTACGTGTTTGGCGCGAGCGTGCGCTCTCAGCCGCCGAGCCTGGCGGAACAACAAAAACTGCATGAAGCAAATTCGGTCGATTTGATCCTTCAATTCTCGCCGCGCCTGGTCAAGCGCCGTCGCCTGGCGCCGAACCAACTCCGCGGGCCATTCCAGATAATATGCGCCATCGAATTTGACTTTGAGCGCGCGGAATAATGCGTAGTCCTCCAGCCGGTCCGCCTGATCGCTGCGGAATTGCTCATAAGCCGGGAGCAAATCAGCGCAGGCTCCACTGCTAAAGTTGGACCAGGCTTTTTCAAGCAGTCCTCGCTTGAAAGGAATCACGGCATCAAAGTCGATTTTGTCTTGCGGGAACGAGCGGGCCTGACAATCGCTTGCCTGTAGCAGCCCATCCTCGATCAGCCAGTCCGGGCTGATGAGCAATCCATTTCCTGCAAAGGACGACATGGGCTGATACGGCGAATGGTTGTATGCGGTCGGACCGAGAGGCAGCACCTGCCACCAACTTTGTCCGGCCTGGGCGAGACGATCGATCCAGGACATCGCCGAAGGACCCACATCGCCGATCCCATAAGGCGAGGGAAGAGAAGTCACGTGCAGCAGCAAGCCCGAAGCTCGGTATTTGGGAGGAAACGGCGGCGCGCAAACACGGCCGGAGCTCATTTCTTTCCTTCCGGGAAGTTCAGGGCGTTGTTCACAATTTCCCCGGCCTCAGTCAGGATGGCATCCAGGTGCGTTTGATCCTTAAAGCTTTCCGCGTAAATCTTGTAGATGTCTTCCGTTCCCGAAGGTCGGGCCGCAAACCATCCGCTGGCGGTCACCACCTTCAACCCTCCGATTGGCGCATTGTTTCCGGGGGCGCGGGTCAGCTTGGCCAGGATCGGCTCCCCGGCGAGAGTTGATGCGGATACGGCGTCTGGGGACAGCCCCTTCAACTTTGACTTTTGCTCCGGCGTGGCCGGCGCATCGATGCGCGTGTAATAAGCCCTGCCAAATTCCGCCGTCAGTTCACGATAATGCTCGCCCGGATCCCGGCCCGTGCGCGCCGTGATTTCAGCCGCCAACAGATCCATGATAAGCCCGTCTTTGTCGGTTGCCCAGACCGTACCATCGAGGCGCAGAAAGCTCGCCCCCGCACTTTCTTCGCCGCCGAAACAGCACGAGCCGTCAAACAAGCCCGAAACGAACCACTTGAACCCCACGGGAACCTCTAACAATCGGCGCTTCAGCTTCTGCACCACCTTGTCAATCATGCTGCTGCTGACCAGCGTCTTGCCGACTGCAATGTCCTTGCGCCACAAAGGACGATTACCGAGCAGGTAGCGGATCGCCACTGCGAGGTAATGATTGGGATTCATCAAGCCCGCGGAAGGAGTGACGATTCCGTGACGATCCGAATCCGGATCGTTAGCGAAGGCGACCCGGTATTTGTCCTTGAGCCCGACGAGCCGGGCCATGGCGTATGGGCTCGAGCAATCCATGCGAATCACACCATCGTGATCCACAGTCATAAATGAAAATGTCGGATCGATGACCGGGTTCACGATCGTGATGTCTGTTTTGTAAATGTCGTTGACCGGTTCCCAGTAGGGCCTTGAAGCGCCTCCCAGCGGGTCCACGCCAAGCTTCAGCCCGGCGCCGCGAATCGCATCTATATCAACCACGTTTCGCAGGTCCCGAACATATGGGATGACGAAGTCCTCCTCGTGGGTGCTCGCTGCTTTGAAGGCCGTTGCGAAAGGTATGCGTTTCACGCTCGAGTTGTTTCCCCGCAGCAGTTCATTGGCCCGGTCCTCGACCCAGCGCGTTACGTCGGTGTCGGCGGGACCCCCGTTGGTCGGGTTGTACTTGAAACCTCCATCTTCGGGGGGATTGTGCGATGGCGTGATGACGATGCCGTCCGCAAGGTGCTCTTTGCGGCCGAGGTTGTAAGCGAGAATGGTCCGAGAGATGACTGGCGTCGGTGTGACGCCGTTATCCCGCTGAATGATGGTGTCCACGTTGTTGGCGGCGAGAACTTCGAGGGCTGTGCGCTGGGCCGGGTCTGAAACCGCGTGCGTGTCCTTGCCCATGTACAGCGGGCCATCCGTGCCTACGCTTCGGCGGTAATCGCAGATGGCTTGCGTGATCGCGAGGATGTGTGCTTCGGTGAAGGTGCCATGCAGCGGCGAGCCTCGGTGGCCGCTGGTACCGAAACTGACCATTTGGTTTGGATCGCTCAGATCAGGCCTGCGGTCAAAATACTCGCGTTCGAGCCGAGCCACGTCGATCAGCATCTCTTTTGGGGCAGGCTTCCCGGCAAGTGGAGACACTTTCGGGACGGACTGAGTTCCTACGGCACCGGACATGGTTTCACCTCCCAAATCTGGGTCGCGTATTCGGCGATGGTACGGTCGCTCGAGAACTTTCCGGAGCTCCCAACATTCAATACAACCTTGCGCACCCATTCGTCCGAATTAGCATACAGATCGCGCAGCCGCAGGTCCGCCTCGAGGTAGGATTTCAAATCCGCCAGGTGCATGTAGTGGTCCCCGTTTGTCAGCAACGTGTCATAGATCGGACCGAAAATGCCGGGTTCGCTACCGCTGAAATAATTGGAGGAAATCATGTCCAATGCCGCGCGGGTTTCCGGGTCGTGTTCGTAGTGCCAGCGCGGGTTATACCAGCTGCGGCTGCCCGCGACCTGTTGCGCAGTCAGGCCAAAGAGGAAGAAATTCTCCTCGCCCGCCTCTTGCGCCATCTCGATCGTCGCGCCATCCCGCGTGCCGATTGTCAGTGCGCCGTTCATCATGAACTTCATGTTGCTCGTGCCGCTGGCTTCGTAGCCGGCGGTCGAAATTTGGTTGGAGACATCGCTGGCGGGGATCAACCGCTCGGCCAGTGTGACGTCATACTCCGGCAGAAATAAGACCTTGAGCCGGCCTTTCGTCACCGGATCGCTATCGATCGTGTCCGCCAAATTCTCGATGAATTTGATGATCAGTTTGGCAAGCTGGTAGGCCGGAGCCGCTTTTCCGGCGAAGAAAAACGTGCGCGGCGACATCTCCATCTTGGGGTTCTCTCGCAAACGGTTGTAAAGCACCACGACGCGCAGGGCGTTGAGCAGTTGCCGTTTGTATTCGTGGATGCGCTTGATCTGGCAATCGAAGATCGAGTCGGGGTCAACGGTCTCGCCGGATGACGATTTCAACCAATCGGCAAATCGGGTCTTGGCCTCGCGCTTGGCTTTCCGGAAACCATCGCGAATCCCCTTGTCATCCGCGAGTGGCTTCAGTTTGTGTAATTCGCTGAGATCCGTAATCCACTCCTCGCCAATCGCGTCGGTGATTACGCGAGCTAAGGGAGGGTTCGCCAGCAACAGCCAGCGGCGGGGCGTCACGCCATTGGTCTTGTTGTTAAAACGCTCCGGAAACATCTCCGCCAAATCCTTGACCGTCGTCGTCCGCAGCAGTTGGGTGTGAATGGCGGCAACACCATTGGTGCTGTGCGTACCGACAATGGCGAGATTGGCCATGCGCACGTGCTTGACCGGGCCCTCCTCAATCAGGCTCGCCCGCTGGACGCGCCCCTCGTCGCCAGGAAAGCGCCCGCGAACCGAATCCAGCAGGCGCCGGTTGATTTCATAAATGATTTCCAGATGACGCGGCAGCAGCCTCTCGAACCAGGCGACCGGCCATTTCTCGAGCGCTTCGGGCAGCAGGGTGTGATTCGTGTACCCCAGACTCCTCAGCGTAATGTCCCAAGCCGTGTCCCATCCGAGGTGAGCGTCGTCGAGCAAAATCCGCATCAGCTCAGGAACCGCGAGCGACGGGTGCGTGTCGTTCAGCTGGATCGCGATTTTTTCGGGAAGCTTCGTCCAATCGGAATTGCCGAGCCGGAAACGCCTCAAGAGATCGGCAAGCGAGCAGGCCACCAGGAAATATTCCTGCACGAACCGCAATCCTTGTCCGAGGCTCGTGGAATCGTCCGGGTAGAGCACTCGCGTGAGCGTTTCGGCTTCTAGAGTTTCCGCCACAGCGCCGACGAAATCGCCGTGGCTGAACGCCTGAAACCCGAAGTAATCCGGAGCCTTCGCAGCCCAAAGGCGAAGCGTGTTGGTGCTCTTCCCTCCGTATCCAACCGCGGGCCGATCGAAAGGGACGCCAATCAAACTGGACGCCTTGCCGTCGATCGCGCGCAAGGCCCCGCCTTGCACTTCGAAAGAGCAGGGCAGCTTGACTTCAACATGTTCGAGCGGGCGCGCGACTTCCCATGGGTCCGGGTGACGAAGCCAATTGTCCGGCTTTTCCTGCTGCCAACCGTCCCGAATGGATTGTTTGAACATTCCATATTCGTACCGCAGGCCGTAACCCATCGCGGGGAGTTGCATCGTCGCCATGGAATCGAGAAAGCATGCCGCCAAGCGGCCAAGTCCGCCGCTGCCCAGGCCGGCGTCGGGCTCCTGTTCAAGCAGCATCGGCCAATCGAGGTGCTCCTCCTTGACTGCTTGCTTCGTAACTGGATCGAGCAGGAGGTTCGTTACATTGTTCGCGAGCGAACGGCCAATGAGATATTCCATCGACAAGTAATAGATTCGCTTCGGGTTTTCGTGCGCGTACGTGCTTTCGGTCTTTATCCAGCGTTGCGACAGGATATCGCGCACGGAACGCGCCATCGCTTCAAAACGCTCACGCGGGCCAGACTCCGCAAAGTCGATGACATTGTCGAACATCAGGTGCCGCTCGTACAACGCATCCTCATTGCCCGCCAGATCGATCGGGCCTGTTCCGCACTGACTGCGAAGTTTCGCAATCGCCTCAGACTCAATTAGCGGTGCTGGCTGCTTTACTGCCTTTGTGGCCATAATGAGGTTTCCTTTAGTCGCGCTTTGGCATCGGCGCCTCTACAGTTGGATGTTGCTTTCACGTGCTTGGTGTCATTCCAGAGCTGAATGACTGGCTGGGAAAGACTGTCTTCATAGCCGAGGGTACTTACGCTTGCCGTGCTCAACAGGAGGTATCTTCCATCCAGTGCTCCAAGAGTCAGCCAGCGGGCCGCAAACACTCGCAGAAAGTGACCGCTTGAAAAGAGCAGCGCGTCAGTTTCCAGGGGGAGCAGCCGGCTCAGTATGGTATCAGCCCGAGCCGCCACTTGTTCCGGCGATTCGCCGCCCGGGCAGCCGTCTCGAAACAGCTGCCAGCCCGGGCGCTGGGCGTGGATCTCGGCCGTGGTGAGTCCCTCATACTTCCCGTAGTCCCATTCAACGAGGTTGCCATCCACTTCGGCTACGGCACCGAACCCGGCCAGCTCACAGGTCTGACGCGCCCGCCGCAACGGACTCGTAAATACCTTGCCGAATTTCAAGCCTGCCAGCCGTTCGCAGAGCGCGCGGGCGTTCTCTTCGCCGTGCTTCGTCAGTGGAAGGTCTGTAAGCCCCGTGTGCTGACCTGAAAGGCTCCAAGCTGTTTCGCCATGCCGGGCCAGGTAGATGACTGGAAGAGCGTTACCCATGTGTTCGTTCCCGAGGAGGCCTGAAGGCCCGCCCAATCTGCAAGTCATGGATCGCACAGACAGATGAGGAAGGCACGGAAAGTTCTCCCATCCTTCGACCCAGGCTGACCAGCGAGCCGATTAGCGGCCGGCAGTCAGATGACAGACGCGGTTGATCTTCTTCAGCCCGAATCACGCGATGATTCCGCCTCAAGCTACTCCACCACAATACGGGGATGCAGTGAGGAGAGCATCACGACATCGAATGGTTTTTCGCTACCCCTCTAGGAACCATTTGGAATACCACTTTCAGGGAAATGGAATTGAGTTTCGATTCGCGCATACCATCTTTTGGAGGCGACGGACCGGCTTCTAATCAAAGGAAGTCAGAGCGGATTCCTGGCAACACTACGATCGGATGAATCCGCGACGCGCCTCGACATTGAGCGCGTCGGTCTGACCGTGGGCGCCTATATTTTGCATTATTTGTTTCAAATGGTTCTTCACGCCGCCTTCTAAATTTCGCAGCCGTTGTCCGACATCGACATTTCGTTTTTCCCTCACAGCTTCCGCCGAAGCCACGGTTTCTTTCACCCTGGCGTGTTTATCGCTGGCGCGCTGCGCAGAGTCGGAGGAGCCCGGAGGCAGAAAGGTTTTCCTGCCGTCGTGTACCTGGCGGATGGCGTTGACTATTTCACGCGGATGCATGGTTTTGAGAATGTGGCCCCAAGCTCCTGCTTGCCTTGCGGTTTGCGAATCGAGATCCGTATCGAAGGTGGAGACAGCGATGAAGCGGGCGTCAGGATAGTGCGCGAGGATGGCGATCATCGCGTCCATTCCGCTCGAATCGCGCAGCCTCACATCCATCAGCGTGACATCCGGCAGATGTTCACGAAATTGCTGCAAGGCTTCAGGGCCGCTGGCCGCTTCCGCGACGAGCAGCATGTCTGGTTGATCCTTGATGACTGTGGCAATTCCTTCCCGAAATAGCCGGTGATCGTCGACACTCAGAATATGAATTTTCTCCCGATTGTTCATGAGGGCCCCCTTTTCCCGGACCTATGCTCGTCCCGCGCGAAGGCATTGAGATTCATCGGGCCTCGGCTTGCTCGAAAGCAACGCGGCCTGGCACGCACAACACGACCTCTGTCCCGAGCGCGGCGCTGCTCCAGAGATGAAGCCGCGCACCTATTCTCTCGGCCCGTTCACGCATTCCCCGCAGGCCCCAGTGCCCGATCCGCTCCCGCTGCAAGTCCTGGGAGCCGATCCCGCGCCCGTTGTCGCGCACAGCGATGCGCAATTCCGTGGGCCGATACTCGACCTCAGTTTCGATTTCTTTTGCTTGCGAGTGGCGGCAAGCATTTACAATCGCTTCGCGGCCGATGCGGTAAATTTCGTCCAGCAATCCCGCCCTCAGCTTTTTCTCAATTCCAAGAACGACCACTCGAAAGCCGGCTTCCGAGGGGAACCCCAAGTCGTTTGGAACACGGGCAAAGGCCGCCCCGAGAGAGTCCATATGGCCATGAGGAGACCGCAGCCCTTGCAGGGCACATCGACCCTCTTCGAGCGCGCTGTCCACTAACTGGACAACACGGTTAAATTGTTGCTTATCGGCGAAATCCGGAGACAGGCGATCCACTGCCGCGTGCAGCTGCATGGACGCAGCGAGGAATCCCTGCAGCAGCGTGTCATGCAGCTCTTGGGCGATCCGCGTGCGCTCATCAAGGCCCTCGTCAACCAGCGCGGGTGCATTTTTTCTGGATTTCTCCAAGGGAGCATTGAGGAACGGCGCGCAAAATCCGCCGTCCAGGGACGTTCCAACAAAATCACCTACCTGACACAGCGCGTTATATTGCGGTTTCCAATTCACCAAACCATTTAAATACATGGCGAGCCCCCTCAGTTTGACCTAGCCGACCTTCGAGCCTTGCCCGACCGCCAATCACTCTTTTTGCGAGATGCTTCCTCCTCTTTCCGTATCGATCCACTCGCGGATGTAGGCTGGGCACTCTTTCAACTTGATGCCCTCCGCTTCGCAGCGCTCCAGAAATTTCACGGCATCCCGATCGACAATCGTGATTTCACGCAAATCGAAGGTGACGTCCTGCGCGGGAGCTTCCAGAGCGAGGAGTCTTTGCAGTTCTACGATGTCCTCTGCCTCGATTCGACCGCTCAAGGAAAAGACCACCCCTTCCTCAGATGACCGCTGAATTTTGAGCATGTGACACGCGTCACGGGCCTTGTACAAGCAATGTCGTGGCCAATCACATCTTATTGAAAAAAAAGAACTGGGATAATTGAGTTTCGCGAATTCGCGAAGTTTTCGCGAATATTCGACGCGAGAATTTGAGCCTATGTATTTTTGAAACGGAATTTATTGATTTTCAACGACCGGATTTTCGATTCCAAAGTC
>Ga0187819_10001806_pt1 | contig 11104 bp, 9 predicted proteins | sample NC_wetland_sal_i_15_FD_132411 | JGI IMG/M metagenome (GOLD analysis project Ga0187819, IMG submission 132411) | Wetland sediment microbial communities from Neuse River Estuary, North Carolina, USA - SO4_4 | ecosystem: Environmental > Aquatic > Freshwater > Wetlands > Sediment | place: USA: North... | reverse complement strand
GCCCGGTTCGCGCGTCTTGATCCAGCACATGATTGACCGCGCGTGCGTTGGCCATTGCTTCAGCTACGGCAATTACGAGCCGTCCTCCGGCATGTTTCGCGTGCGTGCGCTGCAGGGGAATCCTTATTGCATGACGGACTACGATTCCGCGGCGGACATGGAAGACGGAACGTACGAAGTGACCGCTGTCGATTTGCCCGCCTACCAAGTCTACCAATGCATCGTCACGGGATCGGAATTGTGCATTCGCCCACTCGAGGAAGGCGAGGCGAACGACCGGTTGGGAATTCATCCGCCCCAACCGCAGTGATGTGGGATCACGGGAGCAGGCCGAAGACGATCACGCCGGTGGGCGTGCCGACGTATACTTTTCCATTGGCGATCATCGGCGTGATGAATTTGTTGTCGGAGAAATTATCGCGACCGTTGGCCGCCTGGTTGCTGTTGTACAACTCCTTCGTGAGATCGCTCGCCTGATACGCGTGCAGCACGCCTCCCCCATTGTTTTGCACGGCCCAGACGATTCCATTCGAAGTACCATTCGCGGAAACGCTTGGGGTCGTCCCCGGATACGCGTAATTGGCGGATGTCTGGGAACCCGGCGGGCTGCTGAGCTTGGCGTCCGCGATATTGAAAGCCTTCAGCGAATCGTTCTGGCCGCCGTAATAGACCGTGCCATTGAAGTAGGCGGGCATGGCCCAGACGCCGCCGACGGCTCCATCGAGCTCCTGGTAAATGGCGTTGTCATTGCTGACATTGAATTTGCCCATGGAGTCGCAGTTCACGACGTAGATGTTTCCGTCTTTTCCGGCGCCAACAGCCAGATGCCAGGTAGTTCCGTTATCGTCTGCTACATCGGGTAGAACCATGGCGCCGCCGGACCCGAGATCCTCGTCACCATTCGATTCGGCATCGGTATTGTGCATGGTGAAATAGTCCGCCACGGCGAGGGCATTCCCGCTGGTTGAAAGTTTCACGAACGCATTGCCGTAGTCGCCATTTTCGGGGAAACCCTGGGCGTCGAGCGTGTCGTCGAAGGTGCCATTGGCATCGAGAAAATAAATATTATTCGAGGAGTCAGCCGCCAGGCCCGCACCAGCCATCCAGATGGCGCCGTCGTTGCCGTTGGGGGTGACATCAATGATGCTTTCTTGCGCCAGGGTGGTTTGGTTGTAGCCCATCAGCCAGCCGGTGTAAGGGCCGTCATCGCAGTGAGACGCCCAGGCGGTGTAAATCACGCCATTCAGGAGCAGCAGCCCGGCGCGTTCTTTGTACTGCTTGGGATCGAAGGTCGTATGTCCGCCGGAATTGGGGAAAGTGCCCTGAATGGTGACCGGGCTGGCAGATTCTTCGGCGCCGGTGGTGATATCTAGCGCATGCAAGCGCTGGAAGTAAGTGGATCCGTTCTTGGACATGGCCACGAGGTAAATCGTTCCGTGAGTGCCCGCCTTGGGGTCGATGACAGGAGTGGAAGTGATCCCAATTTGGGGTGTCACCTGGCTGCAGCCTCGGTCATCGCTGGCGGTTTCGTTTGACCCGAGCACGGAAACTTTCCAAAGCAGCGCGAAGGTGTCCGCATCGAAGGCGTAGACGGAGTCATTTTCGGTGACGACGAAGACGACGTTGTGCACCTCACCCGAAATCGTCAAGTTCGGGACATAGAGCGGCTCGGCATCCACCAAGCCGTCCACCGTTAGGAAGCCAAGTTTGCCGAAACCCGTGGAATTTACGCTGCTGGTGGTCAGAATCGTCTCGTTCAGATTCTGTCCGGTGCGCCCGATGTCATTGTGATAGGTGAGGACGGAGACGGTGCTGGGAGTCGGCGGCTTCACAGTCAAAGTGGCAACGGCGCTCGGCGCATTGCCGGCCACATTGCTGACCGTAACCTGAATTTTCGCTGCGTTGTCCCCGTTGGTTGTCGATTGAATCGTGTATGTCGAGGAATTCGTGCCGACGTTCGTGCCGTTCATCTGCCACTGGTAGGAGAGAGGTGCCGTTCCCGTAGCGACAACGGTGAAGGTCGCAGGCTGGCCCAAAGTAACGGTCTGGCTCGCCGGCTGTTGTGTAATGGATGGCGCCGTGTTGGTTGACGTCACTGTGAGCGTGGCAGTCCTGCTGGTGATGGTTCCCGCGGAGTTGGTAATCACGACCTGAAATTTGGCGTTATTGTCGGACGCCGTGGTGGCAGGAGTGGTGTAGCTCGGAGAATTGGTTCCGACATCGGTCGTCCCCCTCATCCACTGGTAAGTGAGGGGGGCGGTACCCTGGGCTGCGACGCTAAAGGTCGCCGTGTGACCTTGGGTCACTGACTGATCGGCGGGCTGCGTGGTGATTGTTGGAGCGACGCCAGTTCCGGGATTGCCATTCGAGGAGCTCGTCTTGGCGCAGGCGCTGAGAAGCGCCGTTGCCAGGAGGATGGCAGCGAGGAGTACTGAATTCGATCGAGATATCATGCCCATTTCTCCTTGGATAAGGGGCGGGCTGGGCGGCCCGACGAGGGTCGAAGGCAAACAAGAAACGAAGGAAAAGTTGGCGATTGGAATTCGTCACTGGCCTTTGTTTTCATCGACTTATGGACATTTCTACTAAAAAAGTTGGCGATTGAAAATTCTCTTGTTCGCCTGGAATTTTTCCGGGCGCCGCCTCCCGCTCCGTCCAGTCGCTGCTTCCCAATCACGGGTATCTCGATTCCGTGGGCCATTAGAAATCTCTAGCTCTTGCGCGGACCCATCCCATAAGCTTAAGCGGAAAGGGGCGAAAATCCACCTGTACAAAGGGACAGATACAGTCCAGTGGGCTTCGCCATGCCTTCCAATCGGGCTAGGGGGCTGCGTCCCTGCAGGGCTGGGTGAGCAACTCAATCACCAGCCAAAACATTATAGATGCGCGGCGATCAATGCGGCGGAACAACTCTCAATTGAACGAAGATGGTCACCTCATTTCCGGCTGGGGGGTCGGATGTGAGAGGGCCGGGATAAGCGACGTTAAAGTCTCGAGAGCGCTCGGCCGGGGGCGCCACGGGCACAACTCTTCCGGTGCAATCGGAACCCGAATAGGCTCTCATGTTGATCTCGGGATTGGGCGGCTTACAGTTGCGATCCTCGACGACGACGGGCCAGATGCTATCGCGAAGCGCCGGCCACAGTTCCGGGAAATCCTCGCGCTGGATGGTGGCCAAGGCAGAGACCTGGATCTGGCCAGCCTTGAGTCCTTCTTCGAGATCTTCGCGCGGCGTTTGGACGATGAAGGTGACGTCTCGAGCGAGGCGATCCGTGTCCGGGTCGCTGTAGGCGGCGCCGTTATAGGCAATGCTCCAATTCATGGTGGGTTCACGCACGACATGGGTGAGGATTAGATCACCGGTCAGCTTGAGCTTGCCGTCGGAGGTCCAGGCCGCGCGCTTCGACTTGAAACTCAAGAAGGAGTAGCGAGCCAATTCCGCATAGCTATCGAATCGTAAATTTCCATTCGCGTCGAAGAGGTACGCCCGCTGGCGCGCGGGGTAAATAAAAAATTCGAAAGTAGCTTTGAGAGGATCCGTTTCCTGAGGAGTCACCCAACCCATGACTTCAGCGTTTCCGACGTTATAGGGCGGATTGGCATCATTCGAAGAGGCAAGAGAAAGACGGGCAAAGGAGTGGCCGGAATCGATGGACAGGGACTTCGTCTGCGCGAGGGAAAGTGGCGCAAGGACGAATGCGAACGTGAGGGCCGAACCGAGGCGCGCGAACCTGCGAAACATGGCGGCCTCCCGGCTATAGGATGCACCTTTCGGCGCATTCGTGGCAACCCTCCCGGGAGGTGAGAACGAGCGATAGCGATTCCTGACTTTCTTGACCCGGGGCAATCGGCGCTCTTCGAGTGCGGAAACATGTCCCGGAAGGGGATTATCAAGACCTATCGAGATTCGGTTATCTGCGATCCTTGCGGATTTTTCCTGAATTCTTCGTCAGATGCCAAGCGTCGCACCAGGAACACAGATAGGCTCGAAGTTCCTTTGGCGCATTCGCGATTGCAATCTGGTGCGCGGCTGTCGCCAAAGCTTCGCCTTCGCTTGCGTACTTGCGCTTGCCGGTGACCGGACACTTAGATTCGTTGTCCACCATGGGGCCTCAGGGAGATCCCTTCCTCGCTGTGATTCAGCAATTGGGCGTTCGGATTTTTCCGTTCCGTGCGGGGAACTCACATGATCTGCCAATACAAGTCCATCGGGCTAAAGGGTATCGCAAAGTCAATTCTGCGTGCTACTGCCGTGGTGTAAACTCGCAAGAAGGTCTATAAGGTGATTGACGCAGGGAGAAGATATTTACGGCGCGACAACCGGGACAGCAACCGAAATGTCTGAGACGAACGGGAACGCGCAGCAGGAGTCGTGCGCGAAATGCGGGGCGGCCCTGGTGCTCAAACCTGTGCCCGGAGCACGGAAATTTCCCTGCCGGCTGGAATGCCCGGTGCATGGCTGGCACCAAGAAGATGTGCGGCCTATTCGGATGAGGTTCCACAAGGACAGCCCCAACTGGTAGAAGGTTGAAAGGGGGCGTGAAGGACGGCGATAAACGCGGCCCGAATCTAGTGGGGGAAACCGGCCAGTACGGGCGTCTTTCCCGGCGGCAAGGGAGTTCTCGCTACGTTCAGTATCATGGCCAGCGCGGTGTAGTAGCCCACAGTAGCGGTAAGATCGATTACGCCCTGCTCGCCAAGGCTTTTCACAGCCCGCTCGAAAGTGGCATCGGTGACGCTTTGGTTTTGCGCCAACTCGGAGCAAAAGTCGTAGGCCAATTCCTCATCGGCGGACATTCCCGCCGGCCGGCGCCGGTCGCGAACCGCGGCCAGAATTTCCGGCTCGACGCCGGCTTTCACGGCCAGGTCGTAATGGGAATCCCATTCGAATTGCTGGGTCCAGTGGCGGGCCGTTATCAGGATCGTGAATTCCGTTAATTTGTGACCCAAACTGTTTTGGTAACGGATGTACTCTCCGACCTTTTGGAGCCGGCTCATCAGCTCGGGGCTTCGAAGCAGCGGTATGAAGGGACCGAGCAAAGCTCCGCGTGGACCGGCAATCAACTCCGCCGCGACTTTCTTTTGAGCCTCCGTCATCTTGTCGGCCGGGATGGGCGGCATGCGATCCTGAGCGGCAGCGATTCCCGCGATAGAAAACAGGATCAGTGCGGCGAGACTGACTTTGGCAATTTTCATGGAAGACCTCCTGACGTGGGGGTAGACGACGGCAAGTATAGCCGCCGTCTGATGAACGAATTCGGATATCTTTGTGTGAAGCAATCGGAGATGGCACGAGCGCCAAAACCGCCGGAGGAACTTCGGCGACTGTGGAATCGCCGGAACTCTCGCAGCCGCGCGAGATACGCAGAGGAAAGTCTTCCGGCGACAACTGGACCTAACGGTTGAATGAGGCAATTCTCGGACTCGTCCGATGATCCGGCTGAGTGGGTACCAGGGCAATCCCGCCCTCCGCGCGCTGCGATTAGGACGGGGTTGCCCTCTCGAGAATCGACTTGCTAGGCTTTCGCCGGGCGCCCATGCAGATGGGCCATTTTCTGAGCCATGAACAGGAGCAGCTTTCGGTCGCTCTCGCTGGTCCGCTTCAGAAGCCTCCGGAAGTTGCTTAGGATCCGAGCATTCTTGCCGGAACTACCCCAGGAAACATCGTCCCGGTCCTTGCCCTTGAGGAGATTGGGCAACTTGGGAGGTTCTTCCCCATCATAGAAGAGTTGATAGAGAGGAACTTCCATGGCCCGCGCCATCTTTTCCAGCGTCTCGATGGCGGGAACCGTATGGCCGTTCTCGACGCGTGAAATATAGCAGCGGAGCAACCCGGTGCGTTTCTCGATATCGCCCTGCGATAGATTCTTCTGCACCCTCAAATCCCGCAACCGATCACCAATGACCATCTTTTACTCCTTTGTGTTGGATTACCTGCCTTAGATTCTAACTACCAAGCCAAATTCGTGCTCATTGACGGTGTGACGCTGCCCGCTCGTCCGGGAACTTGGACTGCGAATGGAGTTGCGGCCGCTCCCGCAAATGCTTCCCCAAACGTCACCCTTACTCTCGAACGCCGGGAACACACAACCACTCCCCCATGCGATTGCTATCGTTCAAGACTCATGGAACTTGACCGTCCAAGTTTACAGGAGTACCAGGCCGGGTGTTAGCGACATCATGGGCTCCCCTCGCTCGATCGTGTCTGATTCGTGCCAGCTCGCTCTGGAGAGCCTTCACCGTATCCTGAAGCACGCGAATTTCTCCTTCTTTAAGATGCTTCAGAACGCAGTACTTGCCCAAGACATCTTTTGTTGCGCTTTTCTGTTCTGCGCTGGCCGCAGCGATTGTCGCGGTCATTGCGGAACCCACAGCCAGGAAAACGCCGACGAAAAGCGGCAGGCCCGGCCCATTCTGAAAAGGCCCAAATCCGTGAATCGAACCCCACACGGCAAATCCGCCCATCACCAGCGTGGCCCCTGCGGCCTCCAGAGGACAAAAGCGGACGGCCGCCCATCCCAAAAAGGGGGCACACAGAAACAGAAAGCCGTTTCCCGGAATCCAGTTGACGGGCCGGGGACCGAAATTCAGGACGCACATGACACTGAGCCCTGCAATCATGGCGCCAATTTCGATTTGTTCCGCCAGGCCTGAAGCATGATGTTTGTGCCCTAACAGGAGCACCAGAAACGGGGTCAGGAAAAGTATGCCCAACAGGTCCGCAACGCTCCAAACGAACCACAGCATCGAGAAATCACTCCAGCCGGCAAAACCAGCCGCGCACAGGAGAGCGGCTCCAAAGATGGCGGCCAGCGTCGAGGCCAGAATTCCAGCAAGGATGACAAAGCGTAAGACATCTCGCGCTTTAAAGAAAGCATTGACGCCGTTTGCATACTTATTGACGAGATAAGCCCCTATCAGGGCCTCCGAAGTGTTGATAACGGCAAATAGCAATGCGATTGAAATTGCCCCAGACATCTTAATGCTGAGGAACACAGAGCCAACAAATATGCCCGGCCACGCTCGATTGCCTCGTAAGAGCAAAGCTGCCAGGGAGAGCCCCGCCGGAAGCCAAATCCCGGTGACAGAATCACTCGGAGTAATCAAACCGAGCCCTATCTTCCCGACAAAGAAGTAGGTGAAGGCCAGGGCGGCGTTGAAGGCAAGATTTCCCGGTTCGATGTACGGACCCAGCCTCTTCTCAAATGAAGGCTGAAGAGCAGAGAAGAAATCACGCGGATGGGCAAGTTTGCGGGAAGGGGTCAATTTTTCCTCCGTGCGCCTTCATGCGAGGAGAATGGGCCTCGGACAGGGATGACATTCCTGGAGGCGAGAGCGGTGAGAATGGATTCGAACTTGAGCTGTCGATCGCAGAAAGTGAAGGCGGCGTTAGCTGAAAGGTGCAAAGCGCGTAGGCCCAAGCCCGGCTGGGTATTGGCCCGGCGGCCGGTTCTCGTCCCTTGGTGAGCTGGCGACTCGGATCCGATCACACGCCCCACGCCAATGACATTTAAGCACCGAATGTGGGCCGGACGCGGTGACACGAGGAGCCATATATCACCCAATTTTACGCGACCGTCAAGCAGTTACTAGCACGGGGCCGGTTGGAGGCAACTGGAGGGGGTTTTCAATTCTTACGCGGACTCGGCGGTAGAGATTTCTTCGTGGGGAGTGCCGGTTGCGGCGTTGCGGCGGAGGCGGCCGTAGATCCAGGCCCCGAGGCGCCAGGCGAGGAGCAGACCGACCATCCAGGCGTATTCGAGGGGCTTGCGAATATCGGATTTCACCTGCCACCAGTAGTGGATGACGCCCAGGATCGCGCTCAGATAAATCGCGCGGTGTAGCAATTGCCAGCGTTGACCACCGAGGCGGCGAATCCAGCCCTTTGTGGAAGTGATGGCGAGAGGAATCATGAGCACGAGGGCCGCGAAGCCGACGGTAATGAAGCGGCGTTTCTGCACGTCTTTCCACATCTCCGGCCAGTCGAAGAATTTATCCACGCCAATCCAGATGGAGAAATGCAGGCAGGCATAGAAGAAAGCAAAGAGGCCGAGCATGCGGCGGAAGCGGATGAGTTGCGGAAGGCGGAGAATTTGCCGCAGGGGCGTGATCGCGAGCGTGATGATGAGGAAGCGCAGGGTCCAATCGCCGGTGGCGTGCGTGATGAATTCGATGGGGTTGGCGGTCAGGTAGGTGTCAAAGGGAAGTCCCTGCAACAAGGCGTGGACCGCGCGCCAAAGGAGAGCGCCGAGCGGAACGAGGCACAGGAGAAAGACGGCAACCTTCGCCCATTTACTGGTGAGGATGGAATTCAACCGGCGGCTCCGCTCAGTAGTATTTCCTCAAGTCCATGCCGGTGTAAAGGCTGGCGACCTGATCTCCATAGCCATTGAACATGAGAGTCGGGCGGCGGAGGAATTCGCCGAGGCGGCGTTCCTTGGCCTGGCTCCAGCGGGGATGATCCACGTTGGGATTGACGTTGGAGTAGAAGCCGTACTCGTGCGCGTTAGCGATATTCCAGGTGGTGGGAGGCTGATTTTGTACGAAGCGAATTTTCACGAGCGACTTCGCGCTCTTGAAACCATACTTCCAGGGAATGACCATGCGAATGGGCGCGCCATCCTGATTGGGAAGCGTCTCGCCATACATTCCGACGCAAAGGAGCGCGAGGGGATTCATGGCTTCATCGAGGCGGAGGCCTTCGACGTAGGGAAGGTCGATTCCGGCGGAGCCTCCGAGAGGCATTTGCCTGGGTTCGTAATAGCTCTGGAAGGCGACGTATTGGGCTTTGGAAGTGGGCTCGACCAGCCTGGCGATGGTGCTGAAGGAATATCCGATCCACGGGACGACGATGGACCAGCCCTCGACGCAGCGGTGGCGATAAATGCGTTCCTCGAGAGGCGCGAGCTTGAGGATTTCGTCCATGGTGAATTTTCGAGGCTTTTTTACTTCGCCTTCGACGGAGACGGACCATGGGGAGGTGACGAAATTCTTCGAGTTTTGGGCGGGATCGGCTTTGTCGGTGCCGAATTCGTAGAAATTGTTGTAGTGCGTGACGTCGTTGAAGGGAGTCTGTTTCTCGTCAGTGCTGTAGGGGCCCTTGATTACTCCATTCAATTTCACCGGGACGGAACCGGTGCCGGGGCCGGCCAGGAGATAGGAGAACTTCTTCCACCCGGCGACCGCGCCGGTGGTTACCAGCAGCCCGAGCAGAAAATTGCGCCGGCCCATGTAGATGCCCTTGGGGGTGACGTCTTTGTAGGATAAGTCCGGCGTGCGTTTCGTAAGCATTTCACTCCTTCCCTCTTTTACAGGGTAGTACCAGAAGTACGCGGCGCGCTACTTTTTTAGATGTATTTTGGCGCGCGGCGATACAGGTGGCTAGAGAAGCGGGATTTGGCTACTCGCGAGGGGTAGCTGCCAAGAGCCCTGTTTTCAGCCTATTGCGAGGCGCGCTGCGGACCACGCGCAACTTCCTATCCGGCACGGTGTTTCATAGACAGCGCGGCCATTCATACGAATTCCCAGGCCGACACTTCATACGGGTTGATCCTAATAGGGAGGATGCCATGAGTACGAGAAAACTTATACTGATTGCTGGGGCCTTGCTTGCGTTGTGCGTGCAGGCGGTTTTTGCGCAATCGCAATCGGGCAGCACTTCGAGCGCGTCCAGCAGCGCGGCAACAAGCGCTGCTTCAGGCACGACAACCAAGCCGGAAACGATTCAAGACCGCAAGGAAAACCAGCAGGACCGCATCGCCCAGGGCGTGCAAAGCGGACAGCTGACCGCCGGGGAAACCAAGAACCTGGAAAACAAGGAAGCGGGCCTGAACAAGGAAGAACACAACATGCGGGCGGAAGACGACGGCCACCTGACCGACGCCGACCGCGCCAAGCTGAACAAGCAGCAGAACAAGCTGTCCAATCAGATTCACGACGACAAGACCAACGGCAACACGGCGCATTACGGGAACGGTGAGGTCGGGCAGCGCCGCGAAAACCAGCAGGACCGCATCTCGCAGGGCATCAAGAGCGGTCAATTGACCCCCGGCGAAACTGCCAAGCTCGAGAACCAACAGCAGGGCATCAATCGCGAAGCGAGCGGAATGCGGCAGGCCAACGGCGGCAAATTGACGAACGCGGACAAGGCAGCCTTGAACCAGCAGCAGAACAGGGCGTCGAGGAACATTTACAACAAGAAACACAATGCCGCGAAGACGGGCGCAGCGAAGTAAAGGCGTCTGAGCGGAGAGAATGAAAGCCCCGGCCGGGGTCAGCCGGGGCTTTTGTTTTCTCAGAGTGCGAACACTGAGGATGGCGTGACGTTGAAGCGTCCGCGAGCCCGGGGATTGCACTTAAGATTTATTTCTATGGGATGGAAAAATCCGTGGTGCTCGTCTGACCCGGCTTCACGGAGACTTTTTTCGCCCAGGTTTCGGGCTGGCTATAGATGGGGCGGCTTACTTCCACCTGGGCGGCGACGTCGAGCACTTTTTCTTCGGCAATCACTCGCCAGCCTTCGTGCCAGGCTTCGATTTCGTATTCGCCGGGCGGGACATCCGTGAGCCTGTAGAAGCCGTGCTCGTCGGTGACCGCGTAGTAGGGGTGCTTGACGACGAGGATTTCTCCGTTCATCCACACGTGGCCTGCGTTGCATTTGATGTCCACGACGCCGGCGCGGTGCATGACGACGGGGATGAACTGGTTCTGGAGCGGAAAGGGGATGTTGTTGGATGCCGCGCCCATCATGTGAACCGTGTGCAGGATGGGGTCACTGCTCTTGATCTGGATATTGGCACCCTGCGGCACGAGCAAGATATGGGGAATATAGCGGCAATTTCGCTGGTCGAGATGCTGGCGCTCCTCGGGGAGATCCATGGCCTTGCCGCGGGTGATGTCCCTGAGGTAGACGACGGTATTGGCCACGCCACCGTCGGAGGCAATTTCCAGGCGCTCGAGGTCACGTGTCTTACGAGCATCGGGATCGCAGACGTCGGGATTCTTGGTGATCGGGAGCTTGGGGATTTTGGGGATTGTGCCGGCCCATTTTACGGTTCCGGTGATTGTTCCGCCATTTTCGACTTTGATGGCGGTGTAGTCGGAT
>Ga0187819_10001805_pt1 | contig 11106 bp, 10 predicted proteins | sample NC_wetland_sal_i_15_FD_132411 | JGI IMG/M metagenome (GOLD analysis project Ga0187819, IMG submission 132411) | Wetland sediment microbial communities from Neuse River Estuary, North Carolina, USA - SO4_4 | ecosystem: Environmental > Aquatic > Freshwater > Wetlands > Sediment | place: USA... | reverse complement strand
GTGACCACGCTGGGTCCCGCGGAAAGCTCGGAACAGCGACTGAATCTGGCCCAATCTTTCAATGCGACCGGCGCGGTTCTCGTCGCCCTGCTCGGCTCGAGGTTCATTCTCTCTGGCGTTGAGCACACAGCTGGCGAACTCTCAGCCATGTCCCCGCAACAACTGTTGAGCTATCGCGTCTCCGAAGCGAACATGGTGAGGACTCCTTACCTGGTGATCACCGGGGTCTTTCTATTTGTCGCCTTTCTGATTTTCCTGATGAAACTGCCTGAAATCCACGAACCAGGCGCAGGACCAGGCGCACAGAGCGCCAAGCTTAGCGGTACTCTTGCATTCCCACATCTGATCAAGGGAGCAGTCGCACAGTTCTTCTATGTGGGTGCGCAGGTCGGAGTCGCGAGCTTCATCATCCGATTCAGTGAATTCACCATGCCCGGAACGCACGAAAAAGCAGCGGCTCATTATCTGCAGGCGCACTTGGCAGGTTTCATGATCGGGAGGTTCTCTGGCTCCGCAATCATGCACAAAATTGCTCCCGCCAGATTGCTGAGCGTATTTGCCGGAGGCTCGTTGCTATGCCTCCTGCTGATCCTCATTGGCTCGGGGCGACCAACCGCGTGGGCGATCGTATTGGTGGGTTTCTTTCACTCCATTATGTTCCCGACGATTTTCGCGTTGAGTCTGAAGAGTCTCGGCCCCTATACCAAACTCGGTTCGTCGCTGCTGGTGATGTCTATCATCGGAGGCGCTGTCTGCCCGGCGATCATGGGCCGAATCTCCGACGCCTGGAATATTCAGTACGCGTTCGTGGTTCCTTTGATCTGCCATGCCTATGTTTTTTACTTCGCAGTGCGTGGATATCGGCCGAGTCTCATCCCGTCTACCAACGAGGTCTTGAACGTTCCCGCCGAAGAGGTCCAATGAAACGACGCTTCTGCCTTACCCTAGATCTGAAAAACGATCCGACCCTTATTGCGGAATACAAGCGTTATCACCAGCGGATCTGGCCCGAGATCACGCAGAGCATCAGGGGCTCCGGAATCGAGGACATGGAGATCTATCTCCTTGGAACGCGCATGTTCATGATCATGGAAGTCGGGGACAATTTCTCGTTCGCGGCAAAAGCCAAAGCAGACTCCGTCAATCCCAAAGTACAGGAGTGGGAAGATCTGATGTGGAAATTCCAGCAATCCCTGCCCGAAGCCAAGCCCGGCGAAAAATGGCTTCTGATGGAAAGGATCTTCAAGCTCGACGCGTAGTGTCGTGTCGGTGGAGTGCTGCAATCGTCGCGCTCATCGTTAGCAAAGCTAAGTCTAGGCTTTATTGCTTGAGGTAGGGGATAAAGCCCTGCGTCTTGGTTTCGAGACGATACACCGACGTCGTTGCCGTGATGTACAGCGTGTGGTGGTCCTTGTCACCCCAGGTCAAGTTTGCGGGCTGCTCCGGCATCGCAATTGTACCCAGATGATTGCCCTTCGCGTCCCAGACCCAGATGCCCTTGGGCCCGGTCACAAACAGGTTTCCCTGTCTATCCACCTTGATGCCATCAGGTACACCGTCATGCCTGTCGCCAGGCTCTTCTCCGAAAGTACGGCCGTTGGTGAGGGTACCGTCTGAAGCCACATCGTAAACGCGAATGTTTCTCTGTTCGCTATCGTCGACATAGAAATGTTTGCCGTCCGGAGAAAAAGTCAAGCCGTTCGGTTGGGTAAGCTCTTTGGTGAGCAACCGCACCTTTCCTTTATCATCCAGACGATAAACGCCTTGAAAAGGGATCTCCTGTTTTTCTCCCGCGACAAGGTCAAGCGTCGGGTCCGTGAAGTAGAGTGCACCGTCCGGTCCAACGATCACATCGTTCGGGCTGTTGAATTTCTTCCCGTCGTAGCGATCGGCCAGAATTTTGTACTTCCCATCAGGAGTCACCTCGATAATCGCTCGCAAGACACTAGCACAATCGATCAGATGATGCTGGCGGTCGAACGTGTTGCCGTCCGGATCGCCCAATGCGATCACCTCTTCTTTCCTACCATCGAGATAGACGCGGAAGATCTTGTTCAGCGTTTCGTCGCTGACATAAAGGAACCCGGCCGGATCCCACATGGGGCCCTCGGTAAAGCCAAAGCCGCCCGCAACCGTTTCCAGTTTTGCGTTGCGATCAACGAGATTCCAGAAATTCGGAGAGAGAGATTGTAGCCCGAAGGTATGAGAGTCTTGCGCAGCTGCCATTAGCAGGGAACAGGCCATTAGCGTTGAATGCACCGCAATCTTGCGCACAAATCTCATTCTGGATGGCCCTCGGCTTTGTTGGCGGGAACCCGTTTTCCCTTAGACAAACCCGCGTTCATTAGATAGTTCACCAGATCATCCACTTCGCCCGGGTCGAGACGCTTGCCATAGTCTGTGGGCATCAACGGCTGGCTAACGTATTCCAGCTTCTGCAAATCGACCTTCTGAAAGAAATGGAAACTGCCATCTTTGGTCTGAAGCTGTACGGAGAAATTGTCTTCATTGCGCACGATCCCTTCCAGGCGCTCACCATCCCGGGTTGTAGCAACAGCTGAGTTGTAGCCGGATGGAACGATTCTCTCCGGTTTCAGAATTTCCTCTCGAACCGCTCTTACTGACGCTGCTGAACCATAGCCGGAAAGATCGGGGCCGATGAATCCGCCTTCGCCAGACATGGTGTGGCAGGTCGAACACTCGCCCTTGCCGAAGAAGATCGTCTTCCCACGTCCAGCGTCACCTGGGAGGACCCGGATGTCACTCTTCCCACGCAGATCGCGCAGATAGCTGACCACCGATCGCACTTGGGCAGGAGTTAACGAGTGAAACGCCGGCATTCCCGTTCCTGCGACTCCATTCGAAATAATGCTTGAAATCTGTGCATCGGAAAGCCGTTGCAGCTTCGCATTGCTGACGATGTTGGGAGCCCGCTCACTGCCGCGCCCGTCCAAGCCGTGGCATCCTGCGCACATCGAGGTAAACGTTTGTTTCCCAGGAGGGGGATTCGTTTGGAAATCGTCTTCCCACGAGTCTTGAGCTTGCACAGAAGGTGCGCGGAAGACTGCTGCACACGTCAGGAGAGAAATTGCAATCAACAAGCGCCCCGAGTTGCGGATCAAGAGCATTTGGTTTCAGGAAGTGGGAGGTCGGCCTGCGTTCAAATCGAGGTCAGGACCGCGGGCAGACGATAAAAGCCCTTACTGTCGGTGGTCCCTGTAGTCTTAATTCCAGTCTGGGCATTCGTCGCCTCAACGGTCACATCGGCAATCACCGCTCCACTGGGGTCTGTGACCACTCCGCTGATGCTGCCGGTGATACTCGCTGAAGCGAGAGCCATGGCCAGCAATATGAAGACAGAGCATCTGCATTTAACGATGCGCATGTCGCTCCCCTCGAGAAGCTGAACAGGCGTGTCGCCGTGCTTTTCGTCAATTTGTAAATAGTCCCAGTAAGAAAGCGAGGGCAGAACGAGGATTTCTCATGCGTGGGGCTCGTGTCAACCTTTTCTTTCGCGAACGAATGTGCGGCGTCTGGTTGCGAGACAAGCGACTCTTCCAACCAGGAAGAAACAGTGTTAGAGTCCGCGCAACGTGTAGAGAACTAGGAGGATGGAATGGACAGACTTGGCAGGGTCCGAAAGGTAGGCAAAATCGTCACGGCGTGCATCGTGCTGAGCTTGATCGTTGGTCTTGTGGGTCGAGACCGCCTGGTTCGCGCGCAATCCACTGCGTCCGCTGCCGTTCCTGCGTCGGACGCCGAATTGATTGCCCAATTTCGGCGCGTCGAGGTCGCGTCCGTGTCGGATGCGATTGAGCAAATTACGGGCAAGCGGATGTACATGAGTCATCGCATGCAGCCGATTTTCACTGCCAAATTTGCCGGCTTCGCACGAACTGTGCAGCTCAAAAAAGATGAGGGAAACAAGGATCCCGACGCTCTGACCGGGATGCTGGAGGCCATCGATCAGGGATCGACCGACTCGGTCTACCTAATGGTAGTTGAGGATGGCGAAGACATCGCAGGAATGGGCGGATTGATGGGTACGGCGATGGCGGCGCGCGGTTACGCCGGAGCGGTGATTGATGGCGGAGTTCGCGACGTCGCATACCTGCGCAAGATTGGCTTCCCTGTCTTCGCTACAGGAATCGTGCCCTCTACATCGGTGCATCACTACCGTTTCGCAGGAGCGCAGATTCCAGTGGTGTGCAACGGGGTTCCCGTCAATGCGGGAGACGTCGTAGTGGCCGACAGCGATGGCGTGGCAGTCGTGCCGAAAGCGCAGGCCCAGTCGGTGCTCGCGTTAGCGCAGCAAATGGATTTCAAAGAGCACTCCATGTACGCCGTCATCGAGCAACTGAAGTCCATCGTAGCAGCAGTGAAGAAGTTTGGCCGGATCTAGACAGGGTTGCGGAAAAGCGTCGGTCGTCAGATAATTTGCGCTTCCTTATCTTGCGTCGAGCATGCGGACGGCGGCTCACATTTTCGTGTGTTTCTGCTGTCTGATCGCAGGAGCGGAGCGCGGCTCCGGACCTGTGAAGATCGACGTGCGCGCCGAAGACCTTTTGGCGCATCCGCCCGCCACGAATTGGGTCTCGTACAACGGAGACTATTCTGGCCGAAGGTACAGCAGCCTTGCGGAGATCGATGGCGCAAACGTTGCTCGCCTGCGCGACGAATGGGTCTTTCACGCCCAGAACACGAATTGGTTGGAGAGCACTCCGGTGGTTGTGAACGGAATGATGTTCGTCACTGCGGCGAACGATGCGTTTGCGCTTGACGCCCGCACGGGCCGGGTGGTGTGGCACCATTCGCGGCCGAACTCAGAGGGCTTGATTGACGACGCCTCCCGGCACTTGAGCCGCGGAGTCGCGGTCTGGCGCGATCGCGTGTATATGGAAACGGACAACGCACATTTGCTGTGCCTGGACGCGCGTTCGGGAAATCTGATCTGGGATGTAGCTTACGCCGACTGGAACAAGAACTATGGCGCTACCAGCGCTCCGCTGGTGGTGACGGATAAAGTTTTGGTGGGGACCTCCGGCGGGGATGACGGCGTGCGTGGGTTTCTTGCCGCATACGACGCCATGACCGGCAAGCTGTCGTGGCGTTTTTGGACGATTCCCGGTCCAGGTGAGTTCGGCTCCAACAGTTGGCCCGGTAAAGCGTATTTGCGCGGCGGTGGCACCACGTGGATGCCTGGCACGTATGATCCTGAGCTGAATTTGATTTATTGGGGCACCAGTAATCCTGCACCAGACTTCAATGACGACGTGCGCCCGGGCGACGACCTCTACACGGATTGCGTGTTAGCGCTGGACCCGGATACGGGCAAGCTGCAGTGGTATTTCCAATTCACACCGCATGACTTGTTTGACTACGATGCGGTCGAAACGCCCATGCTGATCGATGCTGTGTACAAAGGTGAGCCGCGCAAACTGCTGGTACAAGCGAACCGTAACGGCTACCTCTACGTGCTCGATCGCGTCAGCGGAAAGTTTTTGAGGGCGACTCCATTTGTTCAGAAGTTGAACTGGGCAACAGGAATCGATGAACATGGCCGGCCGCTTCGCACGGATGTGAGGCCAACCCCTCGCGGAGCACGCGTGTGTCCCGGTTATTCGGGTGCCACCAACTGGTATGCCCCGTCGTATAACGAGTCCACGCGGATGGTGTATTTTCTGACCTTGGAAGAATGTGAAATGTATTTCTCCGGGCCGACCCAGCTTTTTCGCGAAGGAAAGGAATATTATTCGACAGGGGTGAAACACATTCCGGGGGAAGTCTCTCAGAAGATCCTGGTTGCATACAGCCTCGATACAGACTCGTTTGTGTGGAAGTATCCACAGAGAGGGCGAGGCCATTCTTCTGGGGGCACCATGACAACCGCCGGAGGTCTGCTATTCTTCGGCGACGACGCCGGTTCGCTTGAAGCCGTTGATGCGCACACCGGCAAGCCGCTCTGGCATTTCAACACCGGCCAGGACATGAGCGCCTCTCCCATGACCTACGCCGTCGACGGAAAACAATACGTGGCGATCGCCGCTGGCAGCAATGTTTTTAGTTTCGCGCTGCCTTAGCGAGTTTCGAATCTCACTCGTAAAGGAGCTGGTCCATGAATTTCACTTTCACTCGCAGAATGTTTGGGCTGCGGTTCGCCTCCACGCTCTCCGCATTGGGAATTACCGCTGCTGTGTTACCTACACGAGCAGAGGGCTCCCCTGCACAGGATGCCAACGAAATTCGAAAGCTAAACAGCGAAGGCAAGCCGGGCGGCGAAAAAGACATCATCATGCCGGTGATTGTCCACAACGGATTGATTTATGTTTCGGGCCAGGGCGCGCACGATACGCGGGATGCGAAGGAATGGACAATTGAATCCCACACCAGCATGGTCATGGACAAAGTGACGAAGCTTGTAGAGGTCGGCGGTGGAACCACCGACAGCATCCTGCAGGCAAACGTATTCCTGGTGAAGATTGAACACTGGGACGGAATGCACAAAGTATTCTCGACATATTTTCCGCATGGCGGGCCCGCGCGCACAACGGTCGCCGTGGCGGCACTGCCCGGAGATTCGCTCGTCGAAATCAATTGCATCGCCGCTGTAACTCGCAAATAGAGAGCCCAGGAGCACAATTTATGCGATTCAATTCAAATTGGAATCGGCGCGGATTTCTTGGCACTGCAGCGGCCGTCGCGGCGTCCATCTTTGCACCCCGCAAACTGTTTTCGGTGGCCCGCGCGGCGGCGAGTGCCAATGCCGATGTAAGCGGCTTCGGACAAACTGAGAATCCTTATGATGAGCTTGGTCTAACCACTGTGATCAACTGCGAGGGAACCATGACCATGCTCGGTGGCTCGGTTCTTCGTCCCGAACTCGAAGCCGTCATGGCCATGGCAGGTCGCCATTTTGTGAGTATTCCGGATTTGGAGGTGGCCGCAGGCAAACGCATTGCGGAAATGTTGAAACTTCCGGATGGTTACACCGCGCTCGTGACCTCCGGCGCAGCCGCGGCGATTCAGTCCGGCTTGGCTGGCATTCTTACCGGCGACAATGAAGCCCTGATCCGTCAGCTTCCTGATTTAACCGGGATGAAGTCGGAAGTCATCATCCAGAAAGCGCATCGCAATCCGTTCGATCACCAGCTGCGGTCGACCGGAGTGAAGCTGGTTGAAATTGAGACTCGGGAGCAGTTGCACCGCGCGGTCAACGACCGAACGGCAATGATGCATTTCACAAATTTTGCCAACGCCGCCGGCCAGATCAAAGTCGATGAGTGGGCCAAGCTGGCCAAGCAATACAACCTCCCGTGCATGAATGATGCAGCCGCGGACACACCTCCGGTTTCGCATCTCTGGGACTACACCAACATGGGATATGACCTGGTGACTTTCAGCGGCGGCAAGGCGATCCGTGGGCCACAGTGCGCAGGCTTGCTCATCGGGCGCAAAGATCTCGTGGCGTACGCCCTGCTGAACAACAGCCCGCACGAAGATACGCTCGGTCGCAGTCAGAAGGTCGGCAAGGAAGAGATTATCGGCATGGTTAAGGCGCTCGAGCTTTATCTCAGAGAGGATCACGACGCGCTGGCCAAAGAGTGGCAAGACCGGCTCGCCGCCATTTCGCGTGAGCTCGCGAAAGTCCCTGGCGTGAGTACAACTTTCTTCACGCCCGACATCGCAAATCACGTGCCCCACATGCAGATCACGTGGGACGCAAGAATTCCCCTGAGTCCGCGCGATGTTTCGAAGTTGTTGCGAAGTGCAAAACCAGCAATCGTGATGAGTGCAGCTGAAGAACGTCCAGGGCTGGCCATGAACTCGTTCATGCTGCAACCCGGAGAAGACAAAATCGTCGCTGAGCAACTGTCGCGCATCTTGCGTGAGCATTCAGCGTAGATTAGCCAGCGTGTGCAAGCTATGCTCCTCGCGAAGACAACGCGCGTGCGCTGGTTTCTGATTTTCTGGCTGTTCGTTCTCAGCGCGGTGTCCTACCTCGACCGCGTCAACATTTCCATCGCCGGCGGATCGATTGCCGATGCCTACCATCTCAGCGATGTGCAGCTCGGCAAAGTCTTCAGTGCGATGCTCGTCGGCTACGGACTCTTTCAGCTGGTCGGAGGCCGGCTCGCAGACCGTTTCGGTCCACGTCGCGTGCTGACTGGGGGAGTGATGTGGTGGGGAGTCTTCACGGCGCTCACCGCGATGGTTCCGGCTCGGATTGAAGGAGCGATGCTTCTTTTCGTGGCGGCACGCTTCCTGCTTGGTGCGGGCGAAGCCGTGATCTATCCGTCGGCCAATCAGTTTGTCGCGCGTTGGATTCCGGTTGGTGAGCGCGGGATCGCCAACGGTTGGATCTTTGCTGGAGTCGGGGCCGGCGCCGGTCTCACGCCCCCACTCATCACCTACCTAATAGTTCACTACGGTTGGCGCTCCTCGTTTTGGGTATGCGCCGTAATCGGGTTTGTCGCCGGAGGAATTTGGTTTCTCGCTGCGCGTGATACACCGGCCATGCATTCTGCGGTTTCGGCCGACGAATTGGCCGCGATTCAATCTGGCCTAACCTTGGCCCCTTCGCCAGACAAGCCTTCCGCCCAAGATGTAGGGATCGTATCGTGGAACCGTGTTTTGCGGAGCAAAGAGGTGTGGGCCGTGACCATCAGTTATTTTTGCTACGGCTACGTGGCCTGGATCTTTTTCAGTTGGTTCTACAGATATCTGGCCAAGGTGCGGGGGCTTGATCTGAAGTCGAGCGCATACTATTCCACGCTGCCTTTTCTCGCCATGCTCGCGGGCTGCCTGTTGGGGGGAGCCATCAACGACCGTCTCACGCGGTGGCGCGGACCACGCTTGGGACGATGCGCCCTCGCAGCCTTTGCCATAGCCCTTGCCGGCGTCTTCATTGCTCTCGGCGCTCAAGTACACAGCGCCCGGATTGCGAGTGTTGTTCTTGCAGGCGGAGCCGGAGCGCTCTATTTGTCGCAAAGTTCGTTCTGGTCTGTGACCGCTGATATCGCGGGCACATCGTCCGGATCCGTCTCTGGATTCATGAACACCGGCAACCAGATTGGAGCTGCAATCACGGCCACCTTGACGCCGTGGATCGGTGCGCGCTTCGGCTGGACTGCGTCGTTCCTCGCCGCTGCAGCCTTGTGCGTGGTTGGCGCAGCGAGCTGGATGTTTGTGGACCCCACCAGAACCCTCAACTCACTTTCGCCTGAGCATCTCTCCCCAGTGCCTGCTGCAGGGCTGGCCCCAACAATGAGCCCGAGTTCGAGTCCAGGTAGACAGTAGTATTCGGATGCCGACGCAGAATCGATGCCGGATACATTGGGCTAATCTCGCCTTCAACGCAGGCTCTCACTGCTTGCGCCTTGCGCTTGTCCGGAACAACCGCAAGAATTTCCTTCGCCTTGAGAATCTGGCGTGCGGACATCGAGATGGCACGCTTCGGCACTTGCGAAATGTCGCTGAACCAAGCTTCTCCCACTTGCTGTTGGCGGCAGGCTTCGTCGAGAGGAACAATGATGTAGGGATCTTCGGTATCGAAATCCGCGGGCGGATCGTTGAATGCGATGTGTCCGTTCTCCCCGATTCCCAGGAATGCAATATCGACGGGCGACGACGCCAGCTGTTTGCCGACCTCGCGAATGACCGCCCTTGGATCAGAAGCATCGCCGTCGAGCAAGTGATAGCGCGTGATTCCCGTCTTTGCCACCAGCTGCTCCATCAACATCTTGCGGAAGCTTCCAGGATGACTGATGGGCAGCCCAATGTATTCGTCGAGATGAAAGGCTTCGACCTTCTTCCAATCAATGCCCGGGGCTGTCGTAAGTGCATCCAGGAACTCCAGCTGGGACGCTGCTGTTGCCGCTATGATCCGAGCATATCCCCGCTCCGCGATAGCTCGGCGAATGGCGGTCGCCGCTTGTTCGGCCGCCGCGCGGCCCAAGGAGACTTTGTCGTTGAATACTCTCAGAAGCATGCGAGTGCACCCCTGACCATCAGAATGAATTGGACCGCATCGGTCGGTCATTATATAGAATGTCGCAGACGACCACAGATACTCCAACTCACGCAATGAAAACTTCCCGTGAACTTGTTCTACTTCATACAGTCATTGCCTTCTTTGTCGCTTTTTCGTGGCCTGCCGTCGCGCAGAGCGTGATCGTCGATGCTACCCCTAGCCACGCCGTAAACAAATTCAGTCCTGTCTATGCACTGGGATCTACCGTTGACCGCGTGCCCAGTAACGCGACCGATGTCTTCTTCCGACCAGACCAGATCAGCAGGGTCCTGTCCGCGGGCTGGGGCGTCATCAGCTATCGCCAGAATACGGATCTATTTGTCCAGGCCTGGCATTGGAATCCCAACGGCAGCTGGAGCGATCCCGCGGGCAAGGGATATTTCACCGGCGACGCGACTCCCACGAGCGAAATGATCCGCCACTCGTACGGGTATTCGCTCCGTCACCGGGGATTCACCCGCAACGGCGGCACGGAGTTTGATGGGTACTCGCGGCTCGACGATGGAGATCTGGATTCATATTGGAAAAGCAATCCGTATCTTGCGAAAGAGTTCACCGGAGAAGACGACGCGCTGCACCCGCAATGGGTGGTGATCGCGCTCGACAAAAAAGAGTCTGTCACCGCGATCCGCATCGATTGGGCCAATCCTTATGCTCGCGACTTCGAAGTGCAGTACTGGACCGGCGACGGCGATGCAATGGATGAACAAGACAAAGGCGCGTGGACGACCTTTCCTGCCGGAAAGATAACCGGAGCGAACGCAGGCATAGCAACAATCAATCTCGCGCCATCGCCCGTGATGACGAAGTGCGTGCGCATCTTGATGACTCGCTCCTCCAACACATGCGACACTCACGGGTCCGCCGATCGCCGCAACTGTGTCGGCTACGCCATTCGCGAGCTTTATCTCGGAACGACGGACGCGAAAGGCGAGTTCAAAGATCTCCTCCACCACTCTCCCGATCAGAAACAAACGCTCACTCTGTGCTCATCGGTCGATCCGTGGCATGAGCCCTCAGATCTCTATGTCGCGCCCGATCGCATGGAATCAGGCGATCAGCCGGGCTTCGATCTT
>Ga0187819_10001804_pt1 | contig 11107 bp, 14 predicted proteins | sample NC_wetland_sal_i_15_FD_132411 | JGI IMG/M metagenome (GOLD analysis project Ga0187819, IMG submission 132411) | Wetland sediment microbial communities from Neuse River Estuary, North Carolina, USA - SO4_4 | ecosystem: Environmental > Aquatic > Freshwater > Wetlands > Sediment | place: USA... | reverse complement strand
TTGCTGCTTCGTGCCGAGCTTTTGGCACTTGCTTCGGCACATATCGATGGTCGACGGGCGCGGACGACGAGATTGGCTTTGATCTCAAGCCGCCTCAGCGCATGGTCATGAGCTTGCTGCCAGAAGGCTGGCAGACCAATCCTTTGGCCCGTGTTTCGATTGATTCACTCAATAGAGCACGCGCGGCATCCACGCTCTGCCATCATCCGTCGGCAGCTTGGTGTCGCGCACCAGATCCATGCCGCCGCGCATGGAAGGCACGTCCATAAGGCGGCCGGTGACTGCGACTTCAGCGTCTCGAACGGCCGCCTAGCGCCAGCAGACCGAAGAAGCGGTGTGCGGCAGCCTCGTTACGGTCGCCAGGTCCTGCCGGCGTTTCGGCAAGTGCCGAACAAACTACGTGGTGTTTCAACAACACTTCGAACAAGAGCTCCGCACTTACTGGAGTTCATTGATTCGCCCGTTTGGAAAGCCGCATGCTTTGAATAAAAATCGGGATAGCACGAGCTAACCACCTCCCGGACCTTCCTGATCGGGACGGTACAGTGGAGGGCGTTTAGCGCAAAGAAAAAACTAGCGCTGCCTTCGTCGGGCCTCGTCGTTCCACTACATGAAGAGAGGTCACTCTTGATTAAACGCACCTTATGCATTGGCATCGCTGCCGCTATTACCGCGTGCCTGGCGCCCTGCCAACAGATTCTGGCCGACGGCACTCTGGAGCCGGAGAGCAAGCGCATTCTGGGTATTGTGCCGAATTACCGCACTTCTCCGAGTCTCCAGGATTACGAGCCGCTGACGATTGGAGAGAAGTTCAAAGTAGCGTCGGAAGACTCCTTTGACCGGGGGACCGTCGCACTGGCGGCGATCTTCGCCGGGGAAGCTCAGTTGACCAACTCCAACCGCTCGTTCGGGCAAGGAGGGGCAGGATTCGGCCGGTACTTCGGCGCCGCATACGGCGATTTCGTGATTGGAAACTACATGACGGAGGCGGTTTTCCCCACGCTGCTCCATCAGGACCCACGCTATTTCAGGCGCGGCACAGGAAGCGGATGGTCCCGCCTGGGCTACGCCGTGAAACAGATCTTCTGGACTCATCGTGATTCCGGAGGAACACAGTTCAACTATTCGGAAATCGTAGGGAACTCCGTCGCCGTGGCCATCTCCAACGCGTACTATGCAGACAATCGGACTGCCAGCAACGCTATGTCGAAGCTGAGCATGCAAGTCGGCGTCGACATGGCGGCCAATATCCTGAAGGAGTTCTGGCCGGAGATAGAGCGCAAGATCCCCTGGAGACACCTCCACGACCCCAACGCCATCAAATGAGACTGACTCCGTTCCCGCTCCTTCACCTCTCCGTCTCAACCAACCGTCCTGGCGATCGCAGACCCAGTCTTTCCGCGTGGTCGCCGGAGTGGCTCGCTCATGCTGTAAGGTGTCCTTAGAATTGCGGTGTCATTATGTTGTCCGTTGTCATCCCGATTCATAACGAGGAGCCGTCGGTTCTGGCTCTCTACGACCGCCTGACCTCAGTGCTGGAGTCCCTGGCCCAGCCCTACGAGATCATCTTCGTAGACGACGCTTCCACGAACCGCGGATTCACGCTGCTCGCGAACCTTCTGGAGACGGATTCGCGCCTCAAAGTGGTCCGCCTCCGCCGCAACTTCGGACAAACGGCGGCTCTGTCCGCCGGCTTCCATGAGGCCCAGGGAGACGTGGTCGTTTCACTCGATGGAGATCTGCAGCATGATCCCTCCGACATCCCAGCGCTGCTGGCAAAATCGACGAGGGGTACGATATCGCCAGCGGTTGGCAGAGGGATCGCGTGGATAATCCTGTCACGCGAAAACTTCCATCACGTATTGCCAATGGGCTCATGGCCAAAGCTTCCGGCATGGAGCTTCACGATTTCGGCACTACATTCAAGGCATATCGGGCGGAGATCTTGAAGGACATCAACCTATATGGAGAGTTACATCGTTTCATCCCGGCCCTCGCCGGCCTCTATGGCGCCCGCGTGGCGGAAGTGCCGATTCGCAATGTGCCCCGCGCCGCCGGCGAGTCGCACTACGGTTTGAGCCGCACCTTCAACGTGCTGCTGGATGTTCTGACGATCCGGTTTCTAACTAAATACTTCACCCGCCCCATGCACTTCTTCGGCAGGCTAGGCCTGCTGGGAACCATGCTGGGAGGAATCATTCTGGGGTGCCTCGCGGTCTCCAAGCTGACCGGCCACCATCTACTGCTGCAGCATGGGCCCTTGATGGCTGCCGGCGCGCTGTTGCTCCTTACCGGACTGCTCATGTTCACCACGGGCCTACTCAGCGAAATCCTGATTCGGACGTATTTTGAAAGCCAGGGACGACGGATTTATGCCGTTCGAGAAGTCCTCAGCCGTGCTGATCGCGGGCCGGCTGGCGTCTCCACCATGATAAGGATTTGATAGAAAGGAATCATGTCGTAAGTATGATGCGGTTCATTGTTCCCATCGTCCTCCTGAGTGCGCCGGGTTTTGCGAACGCCTTTTCCGAAATCTGCGATCCGGCCGCGGTTCAAGGAGTGTACGGATTCCAATTGTCCGGCGATACAACCATAGCGGGTGATGTGAAACCAGCGGTCAGCGTGGGGCGGATCGTTCTGGACGGTGCCGGCAGCCTGACTGGATACTCATCGGTCAATTTCGGCGGGTATTTTCTTGGAAACCCGGTTAAGGGAACCTACGAGGTTCGCACCGACTGCTCCATTTCCTGGAGTCTGCAGGATGATTCCGGTGCACTACAGCACTTCGGAGGAATCGTCGGCGCGGATGCCAAGAGAGTGCAATTCTCGCAGACGGATGACGGTGCCGCCAAGCGGGGACTCATGGTCAAAGGCGCCGACGCTTGTGGAGAGCTCGATCTGCACAGGGCTTACGCTATGACTGTTTCGGGAAGCACCGTCCCCATGGAAGCCGGTGACACCGCCCAGACGCTGTTTCTCAAAGGCCTAGCGAAGGTCGACACCAACGGCAGCATCAACCTGATCCCAAATGGTTCTGAGCATGAGGAGGCCGCCGGCACGGTCCACGTGGATGCAGACTGTTTCGCGCAGCTCGATCTCTCGCTCCCCCTTCCTCATCTGTCCGCTATGAAATTCCGCGGGGTTCTGCTGGACAGTGGTAAAGAGATCCTGGGCATTGAGACAGATCCCGGAACAGCGGTCAAGATCGAAATGATGGCGCGCGACTAGAGCTGACATGCAGGCTGCCCATGTGACCTCCGCTCGATGACTGTGCCGACCCGCTCGTTCAGCGTTGCACGACGGTTATTGTCACTGAAAGGTGTCCGACGAAAGTCGCGCCTTACGAATTCTGATTGGCGTTGAATAGGTGCGTGTTCCGGTTCAGCTGGAAATGGAGGGAGGCGTTCTCCCAGTAAGGTAATGGAGAGAACGTATGAAGAAGCAACGGAAGCGCTACACGCCGGAAGAGAAAGTCGCCATCCTGCGGCGGCATTTGCTGGACAAGGGGCCTATCTCGAAGCTCTGCGATGAACTGGGTATGCACCCTACGGCCCCCAGCCGGATGCACTCTCCCTTGAGCGATTTGTGCCAACGTTCGATTTTTCCGTTTTAGTGCGACGTGCTCCGCCATCAGCTCGACCAGAACCTCCCAACGCTCCAAGAAAAGCGGGACCGGTGCTGGAAAGCCCCTCTGCCATCGCAGTGTAGGCATTTGCCTCGGCTCTTGACACCGTTTCGGCGCGACACGGCCTCTTGAGACGCATTTAGTATCGACACGCCACAAGAAACTTCTTGGGCCTTAATGTGCACTCACAGACACGGCTGGTCACAGGTTCTCAGCTGGAGGGCGGCAATGATTCGAACAAATGGATTTCTCGGCTCAAAGGCTCGATCGGGTAGACAGATTTTAGTCTACCTGCTGCTACCGGCTCTGTTGTCTCCGGCTTGGCCCCAAGCCGCGCCGCCGCCCCCATACACGCAAGAAACTCCCGAACAATTGCAGCAGTTGGTAGCCCCGATTGCGCTGTATCCGGATTCGCTTGTGGCGCAGATCCTGGCCGCATCCACGTTTCCCGAGCAGGTCGTCGAGGCCGACAGGTGGCTGCAGGCGCACCCTGATTTGAAGGGCGACGCCCTGGGCCACGCCGCGGACCAACAACCCTGGGATCCAAGTGTCAAGGCGCTCACCGCATTTCCGTCCGTCCTGGGGAACATGGACAAGAACCTCTCCTGGACGTCCTCTTTAGGCGACGCCTACTACAACCAACAGCCAGAAGTAATGGATGCGATACAGGGGATGCGCCAACGAGCCCAACAGGCCGGCAATCTGAAGAGCACGCCGCAACAAACGGTAGAGACGCAAGGCTCAACGATCGTCATTCAGCCGGCTGCTCCGGAGGTGGTCTACGTCCCGGCGTACGACCCGTGGTTGGTTTACGGAGATCCCATCGTGGCGTGGCCGGGGTGGTACGCGTATCCCGGCATCTGGTGGGACGGGCCATACCTTTCGTGGGGAATCGGCTTCGAGATCGGTTGGTTCTGGGGTTTCGGGTGGGGCTGGGGTCATTGGGGATTCGATTGGCATAACCACTGGGCAACCTATGACCACAACCGGTACTACTCCCACAGCCGGACCTTTTACAACCGGAACAATTTCTACCGGGGTGGAAGTGAGCGGGGTGGAGGCGCGCGCGGCGAGGGTTTCAACCGCGGTGGCGTGCCATCCAGGTCCTTCAACGGAGACAGCCGGGCTGCTCGCGGATACGCGGAACCCCGCGGCCAGAGCGGCGTCCGTTCGGGAGCCTTCAGCGGCAATGAGCGCGGCGGAGAGGCACGGGAATTTTCGTCTCGTGGCAGCTCCAGCTTCGGCGGCGGCGAACGTGGCGGTGGCTTCGGGGGAGGCGGTTTCGGGGGGCATGGCGGCGGCTTTGGCGGCGGGCATGGCGGTGGCGGGCATCGGTAGGAGAGGAAGTCATATGCGGCAGACGAATTTCGGCATTTCCACAGTAGCGGCAGCCGCTATTCTTTGGGCGGCGTGTCTTCCCAGCGGCTCCATGGCGCAGCAGCCGGGCCAGAAGACATTTCCATCGCCGCAAGACGCGAGCACAGCGCTCGGCGATGCAGCACAGAGCAACAACGAAAAAGCGTTGCTCGAAATCCTGGGACCGGACGGTCAGCAAATCGTCTCGTCGGGAGACAAAACCGAGGATGCCCAGGACCGCGCTGATTTCGTGCGGAGATATCACGAAATGCACCGCCTGGTGAAAGAACCGGATGGATTCACCCTGTACGTCGGCGCCGAGAACTGGCCCGTGCCCATACCGCTCGTGGAGCGAGATCGCTCCTGGTATTTCGACACCGAGGCGGGCAAGAAAGAAATTCTGTACCGCCGCATTGGACGGAATGAAATCTCGACCATTGGCGTGTGCCAGGAACTGGTGGCCGCGGAAAAGGAATACTACTCCACACAGCACGAGTATTCCCAGAAAATCATCAGCGATGACGGGCAGCATGACGGCCTCTATTGGAAAGCCGGCGAAGGCGAACCCCAGAGCCCGATTGGTCCGCTGATCGCCTCGGCCGTTGCCGAGGGCTATGCGAAAAGCCCGAACGGCGCTCCGACTCCTTACCGCGGTTACTATTACCGCGTGCTGACACGTCAGGGGAAAAATAGCCCAGGCGGGCCGAAGAGTTACATCGCCGGCGGCAAGATGACTGCGGGCTTTGCGTTCATAGCCTACCCGGCGGAATACCGGTCGTCGGGCGTGATGACGTTCATCGTGAACGAAGATGGCGTCGTGTATCAAAAGGATCTCGGCTGGAAGACCGATATCCTCGCCAAAGCCATGAAGGAATACAGCCCCGGTTCCGGTTGGCAAAAGGCTGAAGATCAGCAGTGGGAGAACGCTGCCGGGCAGAAATAAGGCACCTGCTCGCTACGGAGCGCTCGACCCCGCAAAGATCATGCGGCTCTTTTCAATTGCGGGATGCATCCGCCTGACATCGACGAGATCCTTCGGGCTACGGAGGAGGTGGGCAAGCGCTTGCTTGAGGCCTAGGCAAGTCACAGGCAGCGGACTCGAGAGGGTGAATGAAGTTGACATCAGGAACTCCCTGCCGCGGACGGCAGCACCACCAGATGCCGTCGTAGTTGTAGTACGCGGCGCAGGCTCCTTCCGCCGACACCATGGTGGCACCCAGCGGGCTCTGCGGCGTACATTCGCGGCCGAATGCGGGGCAATCGTGCGGTTTCTTCAGGCCCCTCAGGACCTGACCGCTAATGCAGATCGCTGGCTCAGGCCCGTGAATCGTCCCAAGCTCGAAGATGTGCTCGGCATCGTAGTCGCGGAACTCGTCATTCAAGCGGTAGCCACTCTTCGGGATGACGCCGATGCCGCGCCAGGCGCGATCGCAGATCTCGAACACCCGCCGGATCATCCGCTGAGCTTCCAAATTCCCTTGCGGGCTTACGGCCCGGCCGCACTGGTTCTCGACCTCGGCGCGCCCCTGTTCGAGCTGGCGAACTGCCATCAGGGTTCCTTCGAGCAGATCGAGCGGCTCAAAGCCCGTGATTACGATCGGCGTCCGGTAGCACGGAGCGATGGGCTCGTACTCGCGATAGCCCATGACCGCGCACACATGCCCGGGTCCCAGGAATGCCTCGACGCGATTCTCGAGCGCTTCCAGAATTCCGGCGATCGCGGGTGGGACCAGAACGTGTGAGACCAGCACGGAGAAGTCGTAGGCGCTGCGCTCGCGCCTGCCACACCGCCATCGCGTTCGCCGGCGCTGCTGTGGTCTCGAAGCCAATAGCGAAGAAGACGACCTTCCTGGACGGGTTGGCGGCGGCTATCTTGAGGCAGTCGAGCGGCGAGTATACGATCCGCACATCGGCCCCGGCGGCCTTCACCTGAAACAGATCGCCGTCCGACCCGGGAACGCGCAGCATATCGCCGAACGAGCAGAAGATCACGCCCGGCCGGCGCGCGATGGCGTGAGCGCGGTCGATCATCTCCAGCGGAATCACGCAGACCGGGCACCAGGGGCCATGCATCAACTCCACTTTTTTCGGCAGGAGGTAGTCGATTCCGTACCTTACGATCGAGTGAGTCTACCCACCGCAGACCTCCATGATGGCCCATGGCCTCATCGCCGCGCGCCGGATTTCAGCGGCTAGCTTCTCCGCCATCTTTTGATCGTGGTATTCGTCGACGTACTTCATGGCATTGCTTCCGGCGGGTTTTTGGCGCCGCGATCTCTTCGAGTTGGTCCATTTCGGCCAGATATTGGTAGGTCCGCGCCGCTTCTTCGGGGTCCACCTTGCTGATGGCGAACCCGACATGCACCATGACGTAATCGCCGATCTGCGGGTCGGGAATGTACGCCAGGCAGGCCTGGCGCGTGATGCCGCCGTAGTCGATGCGGCCCATACGCATCGAACCCTCCTCCCCCAGCTCAACGATTTTGCCCGGAATGGCGAGACACATGGTGAATTGCTCAATAGAGCCGGACTGCATTGTCCAATATGAACGTCAGCCGCGTTTCCGATGGGATCCTGACATGTTGACCTTTGGTTAGGATCTCCGCTCCAGCGCCTGCCGCCGCCCCGGCCCCGAGGCCGATCGCGGCGCCCTTTCCGCCGCCCGCAACCGCGCCGATAATCGTACCCAACAGCGCGGTACCTCCCGCCACCTTGGCGGTGCGGGCGCCGCGCGACGAACTCTCTTCAGTCACGGTTTCGGTATTGACATCCACCATCCGGTCATTTACCTTCACGCTCATCAGGTCGAGGGTGAGGGTAGTTCGTCCGGTGAGCTTACCCGATTCCTTGTCATCCACCAGCTTCACAACCACGTCGGCTCCACGGGGAATTGCGGTTTCACCATCGATCATGACCGGTTCGTCCAGACTCGCCGCGAATGTCTGGCCGATGGTGTTACGTTCCGAATCCACGCCGTCGATCATGCGGATCACAAACCTGGTGCCGGCGGGAAGTACGGTGCGCGGGGCGGCGGGCGTGGCGGCATCCGGGGCGGAACCGAATTGTATCGAGGCGATTTCCTCAACGTCCAGAGTTTGCAGGTGATCGCCGACATCCAGTTTCACCTCGCGCGAAGAACCTCCCAGGCACTCTCAGGCAAGAATATACTGGCGCTTCGGGTCGTGCGGACCGGTGCCGATTTCGACAAGAAGGCCGCGTGACGTCATCGACTTCAACCGTGTCAGAGTGGCTCGCTGGGAAAGTCCAACGTGCTTCGCCACAGCCGCCGTCGACCGGGCAACTTCATCGTTAAACAAAGCGAGGATGCGCCGGTCCGTCTCGTCCGTATGGGGTTGCCTCACCCGCGCGCTGGAAATGGTCACGCGAAAATGCATCCCGATTTCTTCCAGTCTGGGAGCCTCCAGGCCAGCCTCCTGGCAAGCTGCGGTCATGCGCTGAATCCCACTGCCCCATTGTTCAATCAGGTGTAGTTCGTGGAAGACCCGCCCGATCACGCGATTCCGCAACTTGGAGACACCTTGCATAATTTCCTCGATCGTCAGGCCGAACGGCAGAAGGCCGGGATTCTCGATCTCGATCCGGTCATCAAACAGAGCGATACGGATGGGCGCCCCTTGCTGGGCGTAGTCCGCATGGACGATGGCATTCATGAGCGCCTCCCGGATTGCTACGAGAGGAACCGACCAACGATCCTCCCGGCGGACGCCCTCGATGATCGATTCTCGCGTCAGGTGCTTATGTGAAAATGTAATCGCTTCTTCCGCGGCCCGAGGTAGGAACGAGCGGATCTCTGCTGAATCCAGTAGACGTGTTCGATTCGTTCCGGCAAAGCGCCCCGCCTGGATCCAGGCATCCGGGAACCGGGCGAACCTGTTCTTGCCGAAAAGAAGCAGTCCTCCGATAGTCGGCACCTGACGGCCCTGGTGCTCCGTGACGATGCGCAGAGTGGTCCATGCCTGGGCGGTCATTTGCCTGTAAGGCGCAAACGACTCGGAAGCAGCTCGGAAGTCGATGGCTTCCGACTTGAGGTCCGGGATGGCCTGCTCGTCGGCTTGAGCGAAAAGCAGATTCCCCAAATTGTTGAAAACATTTAAAAGTGTGGAGAATTAAAAGAACCGTTGGAGCCGGATGGGATGCGCCCAAGGCAGGTGCGCTACCAGGCTGCGCTACGCCCCGACATTTGAAGCTTTTTCGATTTTAAACTACTTGCGCGATGAACATCCATCCCGAAACTCGTTCTCAGCCCAAATACGTATCAAAACTGCATCAAACCCCTTCTCACTGGACCTTCACCGGTATCAAAACCCCTCACCTCGTTGGGCTTGCAAGTTTATTTTCTCTAAGGCACGCTTCATCTGAGCTTTCACCTGCGAATACCTCTTGAAGAACTTGGCGTCGCCCTGCCGAAGCATCTGCGTACGACGTCTCGCGTCCGTTCGGCGGCGATATGGCCAAAGCGCGGCGGCCGTGAAAGCGCGCGTGCTGGTGATCGTCGCGCTGCAGGACCACATGGTCAACCCGCAACCCGCATAAGCTTTCGCACGTCTGCACGTTGGAGCTGGATAGCGATTGCGGACACTTGGTCAACGGCTGCCAAGCCGCAAAAGTAGACGCCGCGTCGAACGGTTTCTCACGAAATAGCGGATGGCGCAATTCCGGCTCAGCTTTTCAACGAGACCTGCCTTGATCAAGACTGATGTAAGATCTGCTGCCGACGCTTGTGCGCGATACGGCGAAGCTTTACACTGGCTTTCCCAGAGCTCAAAGTGGAAGTTCTGCCCAAGCAACCGGGCGAACGTGGTTCGTCCGAAAGGCGGCGTGCGGTATCAAGGGAGGCAGATATGTTATCGGGCATGAAATGGCGCGTTCTTGGAATCAGCCTTGGCACAGGTGTGTTCCTTTGGCTCGCGGGCGCGGCAAGCGCGCAGAATATCGTGGTGGACGCCGCGCCGTCCCACGCGGTGAATTCGTTCAGTCCTTCGCGCGCTCTCGGCGGGGCGATTGACCGGCAGGGCATTGACGGCGGCCTTACCCGGGAACAGAACGAGAAGAATACCGAGAGGCTGTTAACTGGCCCGGTTCTCAAGGAACTTCTGGGCGCAGGGTGGGGAACGGTCACCTATCGCCAGAACACGGAACTGATGATCGAAGCATGGCACTGGAACGCGCGCGGCACCTGGAGCAATGCGGCCAAACAAGAGGGCTATTTCACCGGCAGCGCGGAGCCAACCGACGAGAAGATCCTCCACTCCTGGGCGTACCCGCTTCCGCATCGCGGGGCCACTGAGGGTGACGGTACCGGCTGGTCCCGCTTGACTGATGGCAATCTGAAGTCCTACTGGAAGAGCAACCCGTATCTAACCAAAGCCTACACGGGTGAGGATGACTCGTTGCACCCGCAATGGGTCATGATCGATTTGGGCGCCAAGGTTGACGTCAACGCCATCAAGATCGCCTGGGCGGACCCCTACGCCAGGCGCTACTACGTGCAATTCTGGACGGGAGAGATGGAGCCCTTCTATGACGGGATCAACAAGGGCGCCTGGCAGACCTTCCCCATGGGGACGATCACCGACGGCAAGGGCGGAACTCCCACCCTGAAGCTGATGAACTGGAAGATTCCGGTGCGTTACCTGCGCATCTGGATGACGGAATCGTCCAACACCTGCGACACGCATGTTGCGGAGGACCCGCGCAACTGCGTGGGATACGCGATCAACGAGCTGTATATCGGGACCGTATCCGCCGACGGCCAGTTCAGCGACGTCGTCAAACACGTGCCCAGCCGAAAGCAGACCATCACCTGGCCTTCATCCGTGGACCCGTGGCATGCCGCTTCCGACCTTGACTATAGAAGAGGGGACCAGATCGGATTTGATTTCTTCTTTAATTGCGGCGTGACGCGCGGTCTCCCCGCCATGATCCCGATCGCAATTCTCTACGCGATCCCGGAGGATGCGGCCAACGAAATCGCGTACCTCCACAAACGGAAGTATCCGATCTCATGGATCGAGATGGGAGAGGAAGCGGACGGGCAGCGCGTGCTCCCGGAGGACTATGCCACTCTGTACATACAGTTCGCCAAGGCCATTCACAAACTGGTGC
>Ga0187819_10001803_pt1 | contig 11108 bp, 14 predicted proteins | sample NC_wetland_sal_i_15_FD_132411 | JGI IMG/M metagenome (GOLD analysis project Ga0187819, IMG submission 132411) | Wetland sediment microbial communities from Neuse River Estuary, North Carolina, USA - SO4_4 | ecosystem: Environmental > Aquatic > Freshwater > Wetlands > Sediment | place: USA... | reverse complement strand
GCCAGCGAGAAGTTTGGATTGAGGCGTAGCGCCAATTCGAATTCGGCAAGCGAGTCGTCAAAGCGCCGGTTATACAAATAGGCGCAGCCCAGAGCGTAGTGAGCCCAAGGATCCTCGCTGTCGGCAAGAATCGCGGCGAGCGCGGCGCGCTCGGCGAGCGGAGCTGCCGCCGCCATATCTGCCCAACCCATGTGCGCGCTGAAGGTGTGGCTGGCGGCGAGCACGCCGAGCGCCTGACCATAGTTGGGGTCGATGGCAATCGCTTTCTCGAGCAGAGCTTGCGCGACTAGGTTGTCCTGGCGCGTCACCCGCCAATAATGTGCAAGTGCGCGCATCACCAGATCCCACGCGTCCAGGGAGTTTGGCGGCTTGCGCCGCGCACGAAAATTTTCCGCGGCATAGATCTGCGGTTCGATCGCGGCGACGATGGCCTCGGTGATCTCATCCTGCACCGCGAAGACGTCAGCCAAGTCGCGGTCGTAGCGCTCTGCCCAGATGTGGCTTCCGGTCGCGACATCGTTAAGTTGCACCGTGATTCGAACTCGGTCCCCGCCCTTGCGCACGCTGCCCTCGACCACGTAGCCGACACCGAGATCATCTGCAATCTGCCGAATGTGCACCGCGCGGCCCTTGTAGATGAAGGACGAGTTGCGCGCGATCACAAAGAACCAACGTAGCTTGGATAGCGCGGTAATGATGTCTTCGGTGATGCCATCAGAAAAGTACTCCTGCTCGGGATCGCCGCTCATATTGACGAAGGGAAGCACGGCAATTGCAGGTCGATCCGTTCGTGGCTGCGTCGAGCGCGGCCGATCCTGATCGTTATCCAGCGTCGTAAGGCCAGCGCCGCGGGGGTCCGGCTGGCTGCCATCCGAGTGCACCGTTACGGCGCCCACAAAACGAAGACCCTTGCGCGCTACAGTGCGGATCAACTTTTGCTGCTCGCCACTGTCACCAATCGCCTTGCGCGCCGCGTTGATGCGGCTGGTCATCGTCGAGTCCGACACAATACGGCCGCCCCATACTGCAGCGATGAGATCCTCCTTACTGACGACGCGGTCGCGATTCTGCAGCAAGTAGACCAACAGGTCGAATACTTGCGGTTCGACGGCAATCGGATCGGAGCCTCGGCGCAGTTCGCGCCGGTCGGTATCAAGTGCATGATCGGAAAATGAAAATTGCACGCGGCTCTCAGCGATTTATCAAGGCAATCTCAATATTAAATCAAGCCCAGCGCAAGGACTTCCGTTCGCTCTGTCGTCATGCTCACCGACGCGTATCCGCTCAGCACCGATTGAAACACAGGAGATACCATGGGTCCATTCATCGCGTTTCTCTACGGAATTGCATCCTACGTTGTATTCCTCGTCACATTTCTTTACGCCATTGGCTTCGTCACCGGTGTCATCGTACCGAAGACCATCGACACTGGGGTGGTAGTCCCGACCTCCGAAGCATTGGTGCTCAACCTCCTCCTGATGTCCGTCTTCGCCATCCAGCATAGTGTGATGGCGCGCCAGCAGTTCAAGCAATGGTGGACGAAGTTCGTACCGAAATCGGTGGAACGAAGCACCTACGTCTTGTTCTCGAGCCTGGCGCTCATCTTGCTCTGCGCAATGTGGCGGCCTATGCCGACGGTGATCTGGCGCCTCGACGATCCGCTGTTCCGCATGGCGACGACTGCACTATCGTTCACGGGCTTTTTAATCGTGCTCTCCAGCACGTTTCTAATCAATCACTTCGAACTGTTCGGGCTGCACCAGGTCACCAGCAACCTCAACGGCGGCGCAATGCCGGTGCCGCGATTCCGTACACCGCTATATTACAAGTTCGTGCGGCACCCACTCTACCTGGGATTCATTATCGCATTCTGGGCCACTCCGGTGATGACAGTGGGCCACCTGTTGTTCGCAGCCGTTACCAGCGCCTACATCGTCGTCGGCATTCTGCTGGAGGAACGCGACCTCATCGATTTGTTTGGTGACGAGTATCGAAGGTACAAGCGCCGTGTGTCGATGCTGGTTCCCTGGCGCAGGTCGGTCGAGTAGCCGCGTATCGCTGGCCATCGGAGCCGAATGACGCTAATAGGGTAGGCAGATTGCGCGTCGAAAGGTGCATTCGCCCGACTGTTGCCGGTGACGACTCTACTCCCGGTATCGGCTCGGAGCGGCCGGTCACGACGGCCTCCGTAGCCGTGGCCAAATGTGACGCGCGACGGATTTAGGGGCGTGCAACCGCCATTTGGTTCACCGTCGCGTGGCGCAGACGTTCCAGGGCCTGCTCTTCTGCATCGCGGACGCAATCCGCCGCGGTCTCACGATCGTCGACGCGGGATGAATTGCGATACCTCTTACGCCGCTCGGTACGACTCGAGTTGAATTCGGCGATTACCATCTGCTGGAATCAAAGGACCGTTCCACGGCGAAGGTTCGTGCGGCATTTGTCCGTTGGATCGAGAAGCAAATCGACGAGCGCCAATCCGCCTGATGGGCCGAAGCCAATGCTGGTCGAAGGGACGAATGAGCACGTCACGCAAAACACAACAATTCATCCCTTGCAATGGTGAGCAAAGTCTTTCCACGCAGACTATCCATGGACGCGGCGATCCACTATTTTGTCGAATACTATCTGCTTTCTTTGCGAGATACTGCTGGTGATACCGCGGGAATCGAGGAAATATCGCGGTGATCGTATTCTTTCGCCAACCGCGAGGGCAGAAGCATGCGATGAACTTTGTAAGTCAGGAGGTCGCCCATCCGCAGAACGTTGCCGTAGGTGGGAGGCAGCTCTTTCGAACATCCCGTCAGTAGCAGCCCTCCGGCGGAGGCGATCAGCAAGCAGCGCGATCCGATCGATGGTCTGATAGAGTTTCCGTGGTCATTTGATGAATTATCGCCTACACAGATCCGACGATAGGCAACCTCATGCTCAAATGGTTCACCGCCAACATCAACTCACTCGCGCAGGCGTACCGTCTGTCCCGCAACACGCATATCAAGACGGTACGCATTGCCATTTCGCTCTATTGGACCAACAACCTCGCGATGTGGCTCAACAAAGGTCGATCATTTGCCCGGGCTGTTCTACCGGACAGGCTATTACTATGGCAAGCAGAAAGAGCGCTCAAGAAAAGAACTCGATACCTCGCCAGCAGTGAAGCTTCGCTGGCGTTCGCTCTGTACCTGATGAGTATCAAATCTGCTCATGGGAGGTGGATTGCGCTGGATTACCTAGTAACACATTCGCGACTAATGAACGAATATTCGCTCATGTCCACACTCGCAAACAGGGAAGTTCTTGATCACTTGGTAGAAGGCACGCTCACTGCTTATGGGCGCTTACCTGGTGAGTATCAAGCATCACCAATTCCAAAGGATTATTGGCACTACCGGTGCTTTCATATTGAACAGGATGATGCAAGTTTATGGCAAATCTCACTCACGGATCGCGACAATATTGCTGAAGAGCGGAAAGCAACACTGCCGGAATACACAGAACTTATTTTCAACTCCGCAGAATTCGAGAGCCAATTTCCCATGCACGATCTGGCAACCGAAGTCGCGATTCGTCAACTTCTGAAACAAGCTAGCGCCAAGGGTCTAGTTGTCCCCGCGCTACTATCGAAATAGCTCAGCGCTTCGTCTTCAGCTTCGTGATCGTGGTGTTCAACCGTGATCGTGCGGATCCATAAAGCATCTACACAAAGAGCAGAAATCCGCGGGAATCGTGTGTGAGAGCAACACTGATTATAAAGCCGTAAACGATCAGGGCCGCAACAAAGCAAGCCAGCCGTACTCGCCGTGTTTTCCCAAGTCGCAACGCGATTAAACCTAATGCGATGTACGCAAGCAGTAGCAGAACTTTCGTCGTTAGCCAGGGTTGAACGAATGGCCACTGACGGATGATGCTCGCCAACAATAATGCGGCCGCGAGCAGGGATGTATCAATTGCGTAGGACAGACGGCGCAACATCGCGTGGTTCGCGTACGCTGAGCCGGTTACCGCGAATACTCCCCGCAATGCAAACAGACCCCCGGACAAAACGACGCAGGAGATGTGTGCCCACTTGATCTGCGGATAGAGTTCGCCGATCAAGAATGTTTCCAACGGGTGCGTCCGCGCGAAACGCGCGCACCTTCCAGCGAGGCCGGTCGCATCATGCGCGAACTTCTCTTACGAAATGCTCTTCGGCTTTATCACTTGTGCGATCGCGGGATTTTTGCTGACAGCGGTGCCCAGTTGGACGGGTCAGAAAGGATACGCGGGCGCCCCGCTCGTAGCGTTGGCACTTGTGTGGTTGATCGCTCGGATCATGATTTGGAGTTCCTCGATATGGCCGCCCGTTCTCACGGCAGCGGCCGACTTGGCGTTTTTACCCTTGCTGGCTGTACGGCAACGCCGTATTGGGTAATGCTCCTTATGGCAGCATTGTGCGGCCTGGGCGGCAGTAATTACAGCTCCAGCATGGCCAATATCAGCTTCATCTTCCCGATGGAGCGCAAAGGCTCGGCCCTGAGCCTCAACGCTGGCCTCGGTAACCTCGGCGTATCGTCGGTCCAGTTCATGGTGCCACTCGTCATCTCGGCAGGCATTTTTGGCTGGTTCGGCGGCAAGCCGCAGACGGTGTTCCGATGCAAGCGCGGCGCGTTGCCTTCGCGGGGGCGCTTCTTACCGTGGGATACATCGTCGCCGTTGCGCTGACATGCTCCGCCACGCTGGGGTTTGCGTGGCGGAAGCTCTTGCGGTTTATATCACTGCGTGATGCAATGCCACCATTGGAGTGTGTGAATGACGCGCCCAATCGACATCGTCTTTTGTTTGTGGCTTGCTGTCCCACCGCTGGCGTGCGCGCAGCTCGGGACTTTTGTCCCGGCCGGCGGTGCACCAGCGGCAGATTTTCGCTTGCCTGACCGCGATGGTCGCACAGTCCTCCTTTCCGGATACAAAGGAAAGGTCATCCTGGTGAATTTCTGGGCGACATGGTGTATTCCCTGTGGCCAGGAATTGCCTGCTCTCGAACGCTTGTGGCAAAAAACAAAATCTTCCGGATTTGCAGTGATTGCCATCGACGCGGGCGACGATGCCGCGGCGATAAGCAGCTTTCTTCGACACATCGATCCACCGCCCTCGTTCACCGTGGCTCTCGATCGCGATCTCACGGTGACAAACATGTGGCGCGTCGATGGAATGCCGACAAGTTTCCTCATCGGTGCGGATGGACGCATCGCGTTCCGGGCAATAGGTGCAGTGGAGTTCGATTCGACGCGGACAACGGACATTTTACATGCATTGTTGAATGCTCCCCGCAAATAACGACGGGCGGCGTCAACGCAATCGGTGCTCCCGCAAATGAACCAGCGTGATGTTCCCTTGCTCCTGTCGAGAGTGCCTCTCTTCCAGGAGCTCGCGGCCGATCAGATAGCGGCCATTGCATCCGACGCGCGCTTGCTCCAAGTGCCGAAGGCCGAGATCCTGTTTCACAAGGGCGACGATTCCCATGGGTTTTTTGTGGTTGTCAGCGGGCAAATCAAACTAGCAGTTGCCTCCTCACACGGCCAAGAGAAAGTCATCGACGTCATCGGACCGCGTCAGAGTTTTGGAGAAGCCGTCATGTTCTTGGGGCGTCCGTATCCCGTGTTTGCGCAGGCCATGTCCGATACACTCGTGCTGAAGATCGGCAAGCAGACGGTGTTCAATCTGCTCGCGGCAGACGCAAGCTTTGCGCGCGCGATGCTGGCCGGTTTATCGCTTCGCCTTCATTCACTGGTCGGAGACGTCGAGTCGTACTCGTTGCGGTCCGGCGTACAGCGAGTCATCGGATATCTGTTACAACAATGCGCTGATCAAGGAAGCGCCGAAGACGAGCCGAGCGTGACGTTGCCGATATTCAAGCAAGTGTTGGCTTCGCGTCTTAATCTGACCCCCGAATCGCTCTCCAGGGAACTGCATGAGCTCGAGTCGGCGAACCTGATAACAGTGCATGGCAGGCAGATCACGATCCACGGTCTCCAGCGTCTGCGCGATTACGATCCTTGAAATTCACATAGACACGACAAGCACCCAACAGATTCGTGCCAAGCCAGGCGCAGGAAATCGCGAATACGATGCCCGCTGGAGGCGCGAGTGGCGGGAAGACCAAACACGCCAGAAGCAAGGCTGTCGCCAGGAAGTGCAGGCGGGCCTGGCCGATCATGGCGCGTTCAGGAATGAACATTTTGATGCTGGGCGGTGCGATGGATGAATAGCTTGGAAGGGAAAGCTTGAGCCAACAGACAAATGGCACGATTTTGTAAAGCATGCCGTTGATCGCCGACACAAAAACTCCCACCAGACACAGTATGCCGATGCACGGGGAAAGCCAGGACGCCGAGGCAACGTCAGGGGAAAAAAGCGGCGCGAACCAACAAACGCCAGCCGCGACCAGCGTGATCATCGCACCGCGAAAAAGTGAAAAAGTTGCGTCTGTCCGTACCCTGCGGCGGCGATGCTGCAATTGCAGGGTAATCAGCGCAAAGGCGATGGCACAGAGCACCGCAAGGGAAATTGCAAGGATCCAAGGCCAGGTCTGCTGCCACTCGATCGCTGCGAGGGCTGCTGCGCCAAGCGAGACACCGAGTGCTATCGGCAGCAGTCGAGGTACCCAGGGTGGATAGCGTGGCGTCATTTGAAACATCGGAACCACGGTAAACGACACGCCAGCCAACAGCATAAATGCCCAGCCGCCTAGTCCCCAGGCCGCGTGCAGATCGGTCAATGCGGGCACTGCCATAATCGGGTGACCCGAGATTGCGTGCGCAAGCAGCAAGCCAAGTACGGTCGTGACCGCCAGCCCCGCGACCGCAGTGCGCAGGGCCAGCAGGGAAACGCCCGTGGCCGGAGTGCGAAACAGGCCAATAGCGGATGTCGCACAAAAAGCACCGAGCCCCGCCCCGAGCAGCAGCTCCGATGCCGTTAGCAATCCGGGGAGCGCAGTGCCCAGGGAGAATGCCAACGTTGTCGCCCCTACCAAGAGCACTGGGTGGATAAGACTGGCAAGCAGCAGCGGACTCCAAATGCTGGTACCCGTTGCAACCGGCATGAACTGCAGCAGCGCGCCACACATTGCCTGCAGCATGAAACCGGTCGTCAAAAGGTGCGTGAGTGCTAGCGCGCTTGGCGTCCATCGCGAGGTGAGCGCCGCCGGGCCGCTCCAGGCGAACAGCAGGCCGGCAGCCACGCCGAACCACGGTGCCGTCAGAAGGAAGCGGAAGCTGGCCGAAATCGGGGGCGCTTGCTCAAAGGACAGCACGTCTATTTGCGTCCCAGACCGAGTTGCGCGATAAGCTCCCCGGCATGATCGTGCAGCGCTGCATCAAGCATTGCGTATAGAACGTTTTCTTCTTTCAGGTTGTGTTGCCTCATTAGGATTAAAAGCGTCGACATGTAGCCGTCGAGGCGCTCCGCGTCACGCGCAGTAAGCGCGAGTTCGATCTGTGTGAGAAGCGTTCGCATGCGATCATGTTCCAGTCGCATTACGGTCGTGGGCCCAGCCTGCATTCCGGTCGTCGATTCAAAAGCCGGAAACAGCACGGCTTCTTCGTCGCCCATATGGACTTCCATCTCGTGATGAAAATGCTTGAACTCGCTAGCCGCGTTGTCCCAGGATCCCTGCGAAGCCTGGATCAGCGCAGCCGCAAACAGATCATCGCACTGGGCATGGTGCCCGGCCATCGCGGATGCAATCTCTCCCATCGATGACTCCGTCAGGAGGGGACGGACTCATTCTTCGCGAAGAGGGTGTCTTTTTCCTTGATTTTAGACAATTCGGTACGTTGGAGATGCGATTGCAAGAATCACTGGACGATCAGCGCTCATTTTCGATGAATCCGAATCTCGTGCGTACCATCATCACGGACCGACTCCTGCCATCCGTAACCATTGCGATTGAGGATGTCGAGAAGAGGTTTCGGGCGGCAATACAACAAAAGCAGCAACTCCTCGCCCTCCGCCAGCGTCTCAAGCGCTGCGAGGGTCCGTTCAAGCGGTTCTGGCGGCATCAGGTCCCGCCCATCGATGACGCAGGTCATGAGCAGGCAGGATGTTCGGCAAGCCAGGCGGTCAGTTCGTGCCGGTGGCCCGCAAGTACTGTGTCGCGTACGGCTTGCACTCTGCATTCCCCCTCTGCTTGCGCTGTGGAACCAACATTCAAAAGGTTTAACGGACCAACAAAACCTGTTCTCCGACCGCCCGGATCCGCACTATGGCTGCGCTCCAGCCACCTTGTTGTTGGTGTTGGTCGCACCACGTACTGCCCTGACGTAACGGGGCTGATCCTTTTCACCCGCGAAATCGACCCCGTGATCGAGACGCCAGACCCAAGCCCCGCTCCTGCGCTTATCAAACTCGGTACCGGTCCAATACCCCGCCTTGCCGTTCTGGGCATTTGGAAAGAACCCTGCAGGCAAGGTGGGTCCTGGAAACCGCACAGTCGCGTCGATCAGCGTGCCCGCCTCCTCCGTGCGCGGCAAGCGCCAATCGGCGTATCCGCACAATCGCTCTGCATTTACTGCGGCAATATACGCCTCAGTATCGCAACGGCTGCCCACGCACACACCGCCGTCTTTCTTGCCCTCGGTCCCGGGGGTCGTGTACTCGTCGCGGGCGTACCAAGTGTAAGTGTTGGTGGCGTTGTGTAGCCCTGGTTTGGCAGTTTTGACTTCCCACGTAAGCGCGGTCTTGTTATCGCGCGCACAGGCCCACGGCTCATCTTCATACCGACCGCTACCCTTGTAGATCGAGCCATCCGCCGCGAGGCGTGTCAGGTCAAACTCATACTTGGGAAGAACTCGATCGCAACCGGACAAAACCGTAAACATGAAAAGGGTTGCATTGAACAGGCTCCAACCTCTTACCATGCCAAATCCCCATTTTTTTGCGGCCTAGATTCCAGCACTTAATGCGGCACCCATGCTTCGCAGGCGCTGATCGCCGGCTGTACGACTCCAGAGAGGCCTCTCTTTTATGTCATTGGCCAATGTTTTTACTTGATTTACCTCAAGGACCGTTCGTTCTGACGGAATCACAATCCACCGAGCATCAATTTTGAAGAAAACGGGGCTGCTCGATAGATCCCCGAAGGCGCTAGCGGCGCGGGTCGCTTCGTCGGCGGTACACGGCAAGTTTCAAGACAGGAGAGCCGGAACATGACATCCGAGAACATCGACAGAAATATGTCCAGAGCGCGTGGCCTAGTTCTGGCCATGGCCGGCTTTACAGCGCTTTACGTCGTCTGGGGGCTAGTCAGAGTATTGTCATAGCTGCTTGGTTGCAACGCTTATCGCGCTCCAACCGGCCTCTGGCGATTTGGTTGGGCTCATCATCCGGTTTGGGTCGTTCATAAAAGCAGGTGATCGGTCATGCATCAGAGTGCAATGAAAGCAGGCATTGTCCGGCCCTGTGCGCAAGCTTTGCTCGCGGCGACCCTTCTTTTCGGCTCTTGGGCCTGGGCCGACCCAGAAGCGGTCAGCATCGTGCAGGATCCCACGGCGGTGGGGATTCCCGTGGGCAAGCGGGAGGCAAAGACCGTCAAGTTCAACCTGGAGGTCCAGGAGGTCTTGGGCATTCTCGATAAGGAGCAGTCGCGCACCTACATGTACTGGACTTTCAACGGAAAGGTGCCTGGGCCGATGTTGCGTGCTCGTGTTGGCGACACCATTGAAATCACCTTAAGAAACAAGTCTGACAGCGCGATGATTCACAACATCGACCTTCATGCCGTGTGGGGTCAGGGCGGCGGCGCGGCGTTGACGATTGTGGCGCCGGGCGAGGAGAAATCTTTTGTCTTCAAGGCGCTGATCCCTGGCCTGTTTGTGTACCACTGTGCAACGCCGATCATCCCGCAACATATTTCAAGCGGCATGTATGGAATGATCCTGATCGAACCCGAAGGCGGACTGCCCAAGGTAGACCGCGAGTTCTACCTCATGCAAGGCGACATGTACGCCGACGACGTCAGGACTTCGCTCGACGTGGGTAATACCGGCACAGCGAACACAGTCTTCAACCTCGACAGGATGCTCGCAGAGAACCCTTCCTACGTCGTGATGAACGGGTCGGCTGGAGCGTTGGCGGCTGCTCCGATGAAGGCCAAGGTGGGAGAAACGATTCGAGTCTTCTTCGGGGTCGGCGGACCCAATCTAACCTCCGCGTTCCACGCCATCGGCGCGATTTTTGACAGGGTCTCCAACCTGGGCTCGTTAACGTCGCCGCTTCTGACCAACGTGCAGACAACCGTGGTACCCCCAGGCGGAGCCACAATGGTGGAGATGAAATTGCGGGTTCCGGCGAATTACATCTTCCTCGATCATGCAATCGGACGGCTGACCAAGGGAAATCTCGCAATCCTCAAGGTCGAAGGCGAAGCCGTCCCGGATGTGTTTCGACCGGGAAAATTGCCATAGGGCGCTGCGCCAATGTGACGGGTCCACGGAGGATTGGCCACGAGTAGACGAGTCACGCCGACCACAAGGGTCGGCCCTGCTCGTTTAGGCTTCATCGCGCTCGCGGTCGGGCGAGGCGCCGCGGGATTCGCTACTGCGAGAGCACCCAGTCGACCAATGTCTTGATGTCCGCTTCGGATACTTTGCCCTTGTTCGGCGGCATCGGCACCGCGCCCCAAACCCCCGATCCGCCATTTGATACCTTCTTCACCAGCATCGCAGGAGCATCGGCGTTACCCTTGTACTTCTTCGCCACTTCCTTGTAGGCCGGTCCGACGAGCTTTTTATCAACGGAATGGCAGTTCATACAACCTGACTTCTTGGCCAGTGCGGCGCCGTCGTCGCATAGTGCAGAATTGCTTAGACAGAAGCCTGCAACGCCGACGATGATCAGCATAGCCTTCATTTTATCTCCTCCCAGATATGATGTTCTCTCGACCAGATGTTATCCGATACGGAAAGAAGGCGACTTGATTTCGAATAGGTTTTTGAGGTTTTTTCGCCCGAATGCCGCTTTGAACAAAACTCGAAATCAGTTGATCACGTGTCATCCCCGCCAGATGATCAGGGACTATGGAAATTCTCTACTACACAGTGACAGCCGTCGTTTTGTATTTGCTCGCCGACTGG
>Ga0187819_10001800_pt1 | contig 11117 bp, 10 predicted proteins | sample NC_wetland_sal_i_15_FD_132411 | JGI IMG/M metagenome (GOLD analysis project Ga0187819, IMG submission 132411) | Wetland sediment microbial communities from Neuse River Estuary, North Carolina, USA - SO4_4 | ecosystem: Environmental > Aquatic > Freshwater > Wetlands > Sediment | place: USA... | reverse complement strand
CAAATCAAATCCAAATACCATGTGCCTGCCGAGCACCCTTGGAGAAGACCGTGGAAGCGGACATTTCTATCTGGCTAAAAACCGGACATTTCTACTTTGCGTTGACAGACCTAAATGCTTCTAGTCTTTGCACAGATTGTCGACGCGGGGGCGACGCAAGGTGTCGCGGCCGGCGGCGATCGGCGTGAACGAAGAGGGCTTGCGTGAAGCGCCGGCAGTTGGTAAGGGATCAAGGAAGGCAACGCGAGCTGGACGACATTCTTGCAGCATTGGAAAGAGTGCCGGACTGGGGGAGAGCCCGTGAGGCTTCTACCGACTGACGATGTGGCAGACGTGCACAGGGGCTCTTTTCGGAACGTTTGTGCCACGAGAACGCCGCGGGGGATTAGACTCATTGAGTACCGTGCTTCAGCCGCCGGTTCCTCGCATGGGGTCGTTCGGCCGTAAGGCCGTAACGCTCACGCACGAGCGGAGGAGCTGATGGTCCGACAAGCGCTTCAATTGCGGATCGTCGCGACCGAGTAATCGGGTGAACTGGCCTCTTCAGAAAGTCTCTAACCTCCGCGGTCATTTTCGTAATATGCCGCCGCATGGCCGTCCGAGCCGCGGCTGGATTGTGGTCCCTCACCGCCGAAATGATCTTCTCATGGTCAACCACGATACCGCTTCCCACTTTGGCGCGAATCGCGATTACAGCATAGTTCATCCAGTCCTGCGAACGCAGCAGATGAACGCAGTAGGCGATGAACCTGTTCCCGGAAGCTTTTGCGAGATTCTCATGAAAATCGACATCCTGTTCGATGCCCAAGTCCCCGGCACCAATTTTCTTCCTTTGCCTCCGGACGCTTTTTTCAAGTCTCGCGATGTCTTGTGCGGAAGCGTTCATCGCTGCTAGGTAGGCACTTTCCTCTTCTATAATCCGGCGAACAGCTAGAAGGTCAAATATGTCTTTATGGCGATTACTCTTGAGCAGCTTCAGGACTTCTTCCGCGGAGGCTCGAACTCGGTGATCTTTCGTTGCGCTCCCGAGCATCCGCACGCCTTTGGGTGTGATGATTCTCCCGTCGACAGTGTCCTTTCGCACAAGTTCTTTACGCTCAAGATCTCGAAGTCTTCGTCCGATGGTTGGTGCACTAACACTGTATCCGCGTTCTCGGAGAAGGAAATAGAGACTCCAGGAACCCATAGGTTGACCATTCGACTGTAGCACTTGGAGGATGACGTGGCTCAGGTCTTGGTTTCCTTCTCGTGGCATATTTATCTTCTTCCGCACCGATATCGAATGCCATTCATGAACGGCTCAAATTGAGTCAGCAAATGATCCATAGACTGTCAGATTTTAAACTTTTGTCAATATGTAGAGCTGTCCGCCGACGTACTCATCGGTTTGCGCTTGGCTGGGACTGAAGAAAGCAAGAAGGCTTCACGGGGCTTCAACTTGACGATTGCCCTGCGGATGACGGTGGGCCGTGCAGCGACGCGTGACGCCGAATTGTGTCAATCAGTCCACCAAAAGCGAAGAAGTAAACTGTGCTCCGTCATCGGTTCAGAGCGGGATCGGTCCCTCAACTCTTAAGAGCAAGCGAGCCGTCCATCATCGCGAACTCGCCGAAAGACGCCCGCCGCTGCGAGCATACATTCACCACCGTCAACTGCCAACACTTCCAGAATTCATGCTGGGTTTCGCAAGCGATGAATAGGTTTCCTGTCCCACTTTCTAGCACGACGGTCTTCTAATTGATCATCAGCGATGAACAGTGTAAGTTTGCACTTGACAAGGATTTCGCATGCGAGTTAGGGTTGTGCCGCTCCGGGCAGCTCACATGAAACTGAGTTTCAGATAAGTCATATCTGGGCGCCTTTCGAGGGCGATCCGCTGTGCGAATCAGTGCGACGAGAGGTGATCCCCATCATCAAGCGAAGATGTTTCCTAGCTCTGTCCACTTCGCCGGCTGGCAGAGCGCTTGTGTACTCCCTGGACCCAAACGCCTTTCCAGTCTTGGCGCAGGACAAGTCGACCTCTGTTCCTCCTGTGCGTTTGTTTGCCAGAAGTCGAGGCGTCCCGCATCTTTCCAGGTGATGGCTGTGGTCCCGGAGCCACGGAAGCTGAATGAGCTGCTACGATGCGATTAACAAGCATGAAGGAGTTGCCTTCCGCCCTAAGCCTGTCACTTGTATCCAGGTGACGGATATCAAGGTAACCCTCCGAGAGGACGAGAAATGAAGACCCTGCCCGCTGTGGATATAGTGATTATCGGTGGTGGATGGACGGGTCTACTCATGGCGAAGGAGTTGGGCGCACGCACCTCACTCTCTGTCGTGGTGCTGGAACGTGGCGGACCCCGCAAACCTTCTGACTATGTTAGCGATATGGACGAAGTAGACTATGGCGTCCGACACCGGATGATGCAGGATTTTTCGAAAGAGGCATATACGATCCGGCACTCCGTTGTCGATAAGGCTTATCCCATGCGGCAACTTGGCAGTTTTCTTCCGGGAACCGGTACTGGCGGCGCTGGCGAACACTGGAGCGCACTCACCAAACGGTTTCTGCCGCACACTTTTGAGATCTTGTCGAAGACCGTTGAAAGGTATGGCGCGAAAAAATTACCAGAGGACCACGCGATTCAGGATTGGGGTATCACTTACGACGATCTGGAGCCGTATTACCACCGCGTCGAGCGACTGCTCGGTGTTTCTGGCCAGGCAGGTAATGTCCGTGGGAAATTGATCGAGGGAGGCAACGTCTTTGAGGGTCCGCGCAGCGCGGACTTCCCAACGCCCGCTAACAAAATAACCCACTATTGTTCGTTATTTCGCGACGCTATAAAAGGTCTCGGATATCATCCATATTCTAATCCAACAGCGCTTCTCAGCACTGCCTACACCAATCCCGACGGCGTAAGTCGCGCGGCCTGTAGCTATTGCGGATTTTGTACCGGCTACGGTTGCATGATCGGCGCCAAGGCGCAACCCACGACCGTCCTTTTGCCGGTGATCGAAAGACAGAAGAATGTATCGATTCGCACTAGAGCATCGGTCCGTCGTATTTTGCACGAGGGTTCCCCGGCCAAAGGCTTGGCGCGGGGCGTTACGTATGTCGACGGGTCGGGCGAGGAGGTCTTCCAACCTGCGGAATTGATTTTCCTGGCCTCCTTCATGCTCAACAATCCGCGACTGCTGCTCCTCTCAGTTATCGGAGAACCTTACGACCCGGCAACCGGCAAAGGCACTGTCGGACGCAATCTGACGCATCAAGTCCTGGCACACAACATGGTGACAGTATTCTTAGACAAACCTCTGAATCGTTTCATGAGCAACGGCGGCGGAGGAGTTAGTTTTGACGATTTTGATGCCGACAACCTTGATCATGCCAACCTTCCGTTTTTGGGCGGATTCATTTTGAGAGCCAACAATGACACCGGGCTACCGATTGGGTCTTTTGGAGTAGTTCCACAATCGGTGAAAGTCAAGTGGGGTTCGGAGTGGAAGAAGGCGGCTGTTAATCACTACGATCGCACCAACACAATCGCTTTTATTGGCGAACACCTGGCCTATAAAAGCAACTACATGGATCTCGACCCGACTTACAAGGACTACAACGGTGATCCCTTAATACGCATGACGATTGACTGGCGAGATAACGAACGGCGAATGGTGGAGTTCGCAATCCAGAAAGCGCTGGGGATCGCGCGTGCAATGGGGATAAAGGAGTTCACGGCCTACCCGGGCTTGGCAGCTCATTACGAAGGGACGCGCTACCAGTCCACGCAAATTCGAGGCGGTACGATCATGGGGACATCCCCCGAATCGTCGGTTGTGAATACATATCTGCAACACTGGCGGGTTCCGAATCTTTTTGTGCTGGGCGGGTCGACCATGCCTCATGCCGCTTCGATCGGTCCTACGCTAACAATGTTGGCTCAAACGCTTCGTACCGCGGACGCCGTCGTGGACCGATACTTGAAAAAGCCAGGCGCGCTTGCGTAAACCTCTTGGAACTTGCTGGAGACTCACGGCGATTTCAAGAGACATTTTCAAGGTGACCTAAACGAATCAAGGCTGGATGAAAAGGTCGAGAATTCTCGCTGGGTCACGGATGCCCGCGTGTTATGGCGGCTAATCGGTCCGAATGACAGACTTTCTACTACCATAACTGAACTCTCAGACCGGAGGTCTGTTGGACAGCGGCTGGACTGGAGGGATAAATTTGGGAACCGACGCGCAGGCAAGCAGAGTCTTTGGCTGAGCATGGTGTCAAATTCGCGTTTGGGTTGCCCGGCGGGGAGATTGCTGCATTTATGGGACACCTGCCGGCGATTCCCGCAAATCTACAAGAATATTACGATTTAGTATAAATGCGAGAAGAGATTTCTGTTCATAAATGGCTGGCAGTTGATTAGAAATACGCAGGCGGGAGCACGGTCGCGGCATGGCAAAACGAATCGACACGCTTGTTATCGGCGGGGGATCGATTGGCGTTTGCTCGGCCTACTTCCTCGCGAGCAAGGGTAGGCAAGTTACCGTAGTTGACCAGGGCCAAATCGGGGCGGCGTGTTCCTATGGCAACGCTGGGGTCATCGCTCGCAGTCATATCATCCCCCTGCCGGCTCCGGGAGTGCTCCTGAACGGGATTAAGTGGCTGTTCAATCCCGAAAGCCCGCTATACATCAAGCCTCGATGCAACCTTTCGCTGTTCTCCTGGCTCACGCGGTTCAGTGTCGCCTGCCGAAGAGATCCCATGCGGAGAGCGATGTCTTTGCTTAATGAGTTGCTGCAAGGCAGCATGGCACTCTATGAAGAACTAGCATCTATAGGCGGGCCGGAATTCCACTTCAACCACAAGGGGTCGCTGGACGCACATGTTCGTGAATCGGGTATCCGTCATTTGGGTCGGATTTCCGAACTTGGAAGGGGAGGGGAACGCAGTCGAATTCGAGATCGTGCAGCGGCCACGGGGACCGGCCCCAAGTCACGAACGTTCCGGCTCAAGCCAGCGAGCTGACCATCGAGTAGAACTGGACGTGGGCGGTCTTGATGTTCTGGTGAGATGAGGGTGATGCCAGCTCTGTTACTCGGCGAGCGTTTGAAGCACCTTCGCACTTGCTTGGGTATCACAACGCGCGGTGTGTCCGAGTTGAGCCAAAGAATAGCAGAAACCGAAGGTAGTGCGGAATTTCAGATCTCGAACAGTTGGCTCACTCAGCTGGAGAATTCTGATTCCGTTCCGAGCATTTACAAACTTTTCAGCCTTAGCTCGATCTACGGGGTGAAATTCAGCCATTTGCTTGCGATGTGTGGAGTAGAGCTCGATCGACTCGTACGGCATCAGTTGACCATAGCACTTCCCAACACTCATCTCATTTCGTTCCACGCGGGTGATCCAGAGAAGCTCGTGTCATTTCCCGTCCAGTTCGATCGTTCTTTTGATGTGAATCATACGAATCTGGTTTCGCGGATGGTCAAGGTGTGGCAAGGAATTCCCAGTGCCGTTGTTCAGCATCTCGACATGCGGCAGAGTCTTTACGGGGTGATCGGTCTGCGGGATTTCACGATGGTTCCTCTACTTTGTCCGGGGTCATTGGTGCAGATCGACCCGGGGGTGCGAACAGTCCGGCCGCATGGCTGGCGCACCGAGTATGATCGACCGATTTATTTTGTAAGGCTCCGCGAGGGCTATTCATGCTGTTGGTGTGAGCTGCAGCTTGAGCATCTGTTGATGCTACCCCATCCGCTGTCTCCCTGCGGTGTCAAGCGTTTGAGCCGTCAAGACGCGGAGATCGTCGGGCAAGTGACTGCCGCGGTGATGCCGCTGACAGCCCCAAGAGCATTCCAAAATCGACAAACGGGCGAAGGCGAGACGGACGACTACTGATCGGTGGCATCCACGTCGTTTAAGCAAGTACTGGCGATGACTCGGGCAGGAGTGGAGTCGGACATTGTCGGGACTGGCCTCGCACGTCGCGGGCTTGTCGAGGATGTACCTGTTCGGAGGGGAGTTCGGGGTACCGCCATCTTTCGTTCCTAAGCGGCTGGTGGCAAAGAACCGAATGGAGATCTGGCTCAGCCGGATTATGCAGCGGGCCATTCCTGGTTGGGACGTTGAAGCCTCAAGGAACGTGTTGAGCAAATTGATCCTAAGATCTAGGCGATTTGAAAAGGGGTGAGAACGTGTTTCGTAGCGAGCTTATCAAAACCGGATTCAGAAACTGCTCTCCCGGATTGCTAATTTGATACCTCAGGAGCGATGGTTCCGAATCATTCCGGTTGCGCTCATCATGTATACGATTTCCTATGTTGATCGCACCAATATCTCGATGGCTTTGCCCGCTATGAGCCGTGACTTGCGGATGGATCCTGTCCAGGCGGGCAATGTTGCTGGCGTTTTTTTCTGGAGTTATCTGCTACTTCAGATTCCTGCCGGCTATCTGGCGAATCGCTGGAGTGCCAAACGACTAATTAGCATCCTCCTCGTCGTCTGGGGCTTTTGCGCTGCTGGCTGTGGCCTGGTTCATACTTACCGCGAGCTATGGGTAATGCGTGTGTTACTGGGGATTGCCGAGAGTGGGGTGTGGCCAGCCACACTCGTCCTTCTCTCGCACTGGTTTCCGCGTAACGAACGAGCCCGCGCTAATGCTTTGTGGATGGTGTGCCTGCCCTTGGCGGTAGTTATCTCCTCGCCGTTTTCCGGCTGGGTCCTGGACCACTGGAACTGGCGAGTCATGATGATCGTCGAAGGAGCGTTGCCTCTATTGTGGCTGATAATCTGGCAGGTCTTTATTGATGACCGTCCGAGTGAAGCGAAGTGGATCTCAGCGGCGGAGCTTAACTACTTGGAATCGACTCTCGAAAACGAGGCGGTGGCTCTCGAACGAGTCGATCCCAATCCCTCTCTGGGAACTTTCTTTCGCCCGCAGGTTCTATTGTTGGTATTGATCTCCTTCCTTCGGAATATCACTGATTTTGGATTCTTGATCTGGCTGCCGAGCGCACTGGAAAGTGCCAAGAAGTTGAGCAACACAACCACGGGAGTCCTCTTGGCCCTCCCATTCAGCGTGGGCATAGTTTCAATGATCCTCAACTCTTGGCACTCTGACAAATCGGGAGAACGGCGTGGCCACATGTCGGTGACGTTCGCGGTCGGCGGAATATTTCTTATTGCAGGTGTGCTGATGAGTGGGCAGTGGCCCGGCTTGGCATTCGCTTGTATTTGCCTAACGGCGGTCGGAACAAATGGTCACCTGGGCCCTTTCTGGGCTATTCCGACAGAAACACTGCCACGCAAGCTGGCGGGACCCGTGATGGGCTTCGTCAACTCAGTCGGTAATCTCGGAGCGTTTTTCGGGTCGTTAGCCGTGGGCTATCTTAATAAACACACAGGAGGATTTCTCTATGGCTTTGGTCTTCTCGGAATAGTTCTGTTGGTCGCGTCCACGCTGTGCCTGTTTCTAAGTGATACGCGCAGTTCGGCTGCAGCAGGGAAGTTGTAGTCCATTTTTTGGCTGTGAGGGTGCTGTATATTGCGGGAAAGAGCGCTGTAATTTTGTTGGTTGTTCATCCGTGGCGACTGTCACGCCCTGCGACGGTCGGGAGTCCCTCCAAACATGGACGGCTGCTCTGAACTGAATACTGGTCGGAATCGTGGGCGTGTGTTCCCCTCAAGTGCGATACTTGCCCGCCTGGAGATTCGAGAGCGCAGGGCGCTCTAAAAACTGCAGAGAAAATGAACCGCAACGTTGAGACGAGCCGAAAGCACGACGCGGCGGAGAGCCCCGAGCTCAAAGAATGTTTATCGCGAGTTGCCTCGGCTGTTTTTGCGAGCCCGCGGGTGAGGGCTAGGACACATGCTCTGCGCCGGTTCGGACATGATGGTGGCGCGCGATTTGAAGAATCAGCCTTCGCGCGGATCTTCACCGGAATGGCTGTGTCCTTCGGCTGGGGATTGGCGGCGGTGAGGCAGCAGCCACGCAGACTCAATTCACGGAGTGACGTCGACTGCGCGGGACACCGCGGGCTGGTTCGTGTTGCCGCGAAGGCTTACGGACTAGCGAGTGGATTTCGCAATTCGTCTTGTGACGAGGGAACCCCCATAAAAGTCGCGATAAGCCGAATTGAATTGTCTTTGGGAATAATCCTGGTATCTCTCAAGGCACCAGGCAGCCAACCCTCAGCAGAAAGAAGGGTACCACCCACACCTCCACCCAAGCGCAGGAACCGTCAGGGCACAAACAGGCTATTGCCCTACCTCCTGCGCTTGCCCTTCTTTCTCATTCCTGTTGGGCTCGCACCGATTACCAAATCCATTAGAGCTGCATTCAAACGCTGCGCCGTGTCTCTATCGGAGCGAGGCGGCAGGCCTTGAAACATCTATGACCAGGAGGAACTCCTCGCTTAAGTCACGGATCCCACGTCAGCGAATGCGGACCGACAAGATGGACGATCTACGTCCAGAGGTGCAAGCGGGACATCATCCCCGCTGGGGAGCGTAAGACGAATCGAACTTGCAGTGCACTCTGGTTTTTGGTTGCCATCCCGCAGAAGGTACTATGTCCATGACCTCTGTGCCCTGATCGCGAATGTATCTATAAACAGAATTAAATTGCGTCCTCCGCTGACTGTGCTATTCCCATTCGTGCATGTTGTTGGGGCACCCTGTTCGCGCAAATTGAAGACCGCAAGTAGGGAAGGGCTGTACAGCTCGGGCAGAGCCTACAGCCCGTGTCCCATACCGGCTCTCCGAGGAACGAGCGCCCTGGGGTCGCGCGTCCCGGAAAGGAACTCCTGTGAGGCCATCGCTGATTTCTTCGCCGCCGGCATTCGTGTCTCGCTTTCGTCCCCGGGGACTTTCAAACCTGTCCTGAGCGAGTTTGTGCGGATGATATGCGGGCACGATTCGTGCCCTCATTTGACCTGCGCATTCTTATAGAGGATCGGGAGATACGTGATGAGTGAATTCGATCGGTTGCCCGGAGTGGAGATCGTAGGTGCCCGCAGCGAGCTAGCTGCCGAAGTACTGCCACTGGAGGCTTTGAGGTTTGTTACGGATCTGGAACGACGATTTGGTGCGAGACGCCGGGAGCTGTTGGCGGCCCGAGCAGTGCGTCAAAGGAGGCTCGACACCGTCGAGCGACCAGATTTCTTGCCCCAGACCGCGGGAATTCGTAATTCCAGCTGGACGGTGGCTCCGCTGCCCGCCGACTTATTGGATCGGCGAGTTGAGATTACGGGACCTGTCGAACGCAAGATGATCATCAACGCGCTAAACTCCGGCGCGAGCGCCTTTATGGCCGATTTTGAAGACGCCAATACGCCCACGTGGAATAACCTCCTTGAAGGACAACACAATTTGCGGGATGCCGTTCGGCGCACAATCTCCTACACCGACCTGAAGACGGGCAAGATATACAAGCTGAATCCCCAGATAGCGGTGTTGCTGGTACGGCCGCGCGGCTGGCATTTGCCGGAGAAACATGTTGTGGTCGATGGCAAGCTGATGAGCGGATCGCTATTCGATTTCGGCCTGTTTTTTTGGCACAACGCGAAAGAGCAGCTTACTCGGGGCACGGGACCTTATTTCTACCTCCCAAAATTGGAGAGTCATCTTGAAGCGCGCCTGTGGAATGACGTTTTCCTCTATGCACAAGACTCGTTAGGACTGAAACCTGGAACCATCAAGGCTACCGTCCTCATCGAGACGATCTTGGCGGCTTTTGAAATGAACGAGATTCTGTTCGAATTGCGCCAGCATTCCGCCGGGTTGAACTGTGGCCGCTGGGACTATATCTTCAGTTTCATCAAGAAGTTTGCCAACGACCCCACTGCGGTTCTGCCCGATAGAGCCCGGGTAACCATGACAACGCATTTCATGCGTTCATACAGCAGACTCCTAATCAAAACGTGCCATCGACGAGAGGTTCACGCTATGGGTGGCATGGCGGCGTACATTCCTAACAAGAGGGATTCGGCTGCGAATCAGACAGCGATGGAGATGGTTCGTGCCGACAAGGAACGAGAGGCCGCAGATGGCCACGATGGTACGTGGGTCGCCCATCCCGGTCTTGTAGGAATCGCCAAAGAAGTATTCGATAAGCATATGCTTGGGCCCAACCAGATCGACCGCAAACTCGAAGACATAGAGATTACAGCCGCTGATTTGCTTCAAGCACCGAAAGCCGACGTCACCGAGGCAGGGCTAAGACAGAACGTTGCAGTGAGCATCGGCTATTTGGAGTCTTGGCTGCGAGGTGTCGGATGCGTGCCCCTTTTCAATCTCATGGAGGACGCCGCTACTGCAGAAATCAGCCGCGCGCAGCTCTGGCAGTGGATACACCATAAGGCTTCTTTGAATGACGGTCGCGTGATCAACCTTAACTTATGCCTCAAGATTGTCGACGAAGAGATGGAAAAGATGCGCCAGTCAGTGGGAGACCAGCAATTTCGAGCTTGTCGCTATCGCGAAGCCGCCGAACTGTTACTCGGCATGATTCGGTCACCAAGCTTTGTCGAGTTTCTCACTCTACCTGCCTATCAGCGACTGGAGTAGAGCGAACGAGGGTGGCAGAACAACACGAGTTGCTCCCACAACCTAGTCCGGACCAAAAGGTGGCGACCGGGTGGCCGAAGGTTATCAGTTCCGTTTGCTGCGCAACTTAGGAGTAGGAAATGAAGACGAAGGGCTCGATCGCGCAATTACCAAAACATCAAAACCCCGGGTACATCTTGAGCAAAGACGGCCGCTTGGTGGTCTTCGATGAATCCTCGTTGCAAGGCTTGGACCCAGTGGGGCTCTTCTTAGGCGACTGGGTAGAGTACGAGGAAATGGATCGGAATGAAGGCAAGCGAGCGTTCAGAATCAAGCCCATGATTCGACGAGCGGAGGAGTAAGTAAAGCTCAGCTCCCAACAAACGTACATAGAGGCAAGCGGCCATCTTGGTCTGGCAATATTCGATCCCATACCAGTATTACGGCGTATCATCTGTTGCAAACGGACGCTGTGTCAATTCCGGTTGAAAATTCCCCATTGTACCGGTCGAAAATTCCCCACCCCTAACCTTCATCGATGGGCCTCCTTGGCCTCGGACGGAGTGGAGCCCAGCGCCGTCTTTTGGCGCGCTTT
>Ga0187819_10001798_pt1 | contig 11139 bp, 9 predicted proteins | sample NC_wetland_sal_i_15_FD_132411 | JGI IMG/M metagenome (GOLD analysis project Ga0187819, IMG submission 132411) | Wetland sediment microbial communities from Neuse River Estuary, North Carolina, USA - SO4_4 | ecosystem: Environmental > Aquatic > Freshwater > Wetlands > Sediment | place: USA: North... | reverse complement strand
GATACGAGCAGCAGAGCGGCTCCTTTTTCCACGGCCACGGTGGGAGCGTCGGACGTGGCATGGGAAAAGAGTCCGAGCGGCAGCCCTCCGGAAGAGAGCTCAGTGATTCCGTTGTTGTCGCGGAGAAGCCCGGGAGTATGTCCGGCATTGGTGTAGCAGAGCGTACCGAACTTCTCGTGGTAGCAGCCGATGAACGCCGGGCAGGACCGAACGCCGCTGGAGCTCTCAATGATGGCGCGATTGATGCGCAGGCTGAGTTCGGTCATGGCCTCGGATTCATTGATGTCAGGGCGCGAAAAGAGCTCAACACCCAATTGGCGGAAGATTTCCTGAGCTGTAATCAGGATGCCGCGGTTATCCTCGCGGCGCCCCGCCACGTCGAGCAGTCCAAACAGAACGCGCTCAGGGCTGACGCGGACCGAGTCGTAGAAATCCCCGGCAACGCGCGTGCCGACAAAGACCGCTGCGATGTCAGCCCCCTCGATCTTGGGAAATACAGTCGGGACGGGCTCGACCGAGGGCGCAGCATCGTCAGGGACGCGGGAGTGGAAGAGAGAACGCATGGAAGGCAGGCCCCAAGCGAAACTAGCACAGGAACGGAAGAGGAGCAATCGTTTGAGCGAATGAAGGCAATCGAAACTATTCGCCGTACCGATCGGCGAGATACCGGGCCAAGTCGGACTCAAACTGGCCGTAGTCGGAGTGGATGGTGGCGCGCAGGGCGGCCTCGGTGGAATTGCCCTGGCTGATGCGCTCGAGAATGCGTTGGATGTCGCTCATGCCATAGGAATCGTTGATGTAAGTGACGGCAGCCAGCGACTCGGCGTAGGCCACATAGGCTTCGGCGCCAGAGAATCGATTGAAGCTGCCTTCCAGCGCATTGAGCGGAATATTTCGTTGCGCCTTGAACAGGAGGGAGAGCTGGTGCCCGTCGCCGCCGAGGCTTCTGGGTTCGACAAACTGGGCGATCCCTTCATGCAGCCAGGGCGGGCAACGGCCGCCGGAAAGCTTAGCAATAAAGGAGTGCGCGAGTTCATGCTTCAGGACGTGGGCGAGTTCCGACGTCATGGAACTCAATCCGCTGATCGGGATGCGCAGCTTGCCGTCATTCAGCCCCCCAGACCAACTGGGAGCGCGAGTGACATCAAAGAAGGCTTGCTCGGTGTAGAGGGTGACAACGATGTTGTCGCGAGGAGGAGTGCCGAGATCGCGAACCAGATCGTCATAGTCGGATTCGAGCGCAGCCAGGATTTGTGTGCGCAGGGCCTCAGAAGTTTGTTTGCCTTCGTAGTGCAGGACGAAATGACTGCTTTCGCCCTGAGAGAACTCGGATTCGACTGTCTGTTCGCGCTGGGCTTTGGCCAGGAACTGCTGGACGGTGGGGTCGGGACGCAATTCGAGAGACCGCTTCCAGGAGGCGACAGCCTCCTTGGTGTGGTCGGAAGCGAACTGGGAGTAGCCGAGCATGGTGTAGGCATCAGGCGAACTGGGCGCGGCTCGCACGGCGCGCTCGGCGTAGGGCAGAGCTTGGGCGGCGTTTCCGGTACGGACCAGCAAGGCCGCGTAATAAACAAGGATGGTGGAATTGTCGGGCTGGAAGCGGAGCGCGCTTTCGAAGTACTGGCGCGACCGGGCGATGTTGCCGTGCTCGAATTCAAATTTTCCAGCGATGAAGTCGGCCGTCGCACTTAGCTCAGCGTTTCCCTTGCCTTCCAATTCGGCCAGAACGTCGGCGTTGACCTTGCCTTCTTTGATGATCCGAGCGACGAGGTCGCCCTCATTCGCCAGACTGTCTGCGGGAGTGAAGGCCGGAAGGTCGGCTGCCTTCAGCGCCGCCGATCCCGAGTGAGCGGGCATGCCTCCGGCATCGATGTGGTCGACGGAGGACTTTTGGATGGCGTAAGAGTCGTCGCCGATATCGTATTCGTAGCGATTTCCGTTTTCACGGACGTGATCGGCTAAGATGGTGCGGCCATTTTTCAGGTGGATCGTGTCAGCCCGCGCACCTGAAAGAGCAGACGCCACCGCTATAAAGAGGATAGTGACACGTAGCCGCATTCAGGCGCATTCTAGCAATTGGAGAGAGCCGAACCACGTGACGAAGGTACTACTCAACATGCGGGGCTTGCGGGTCGCAATGGCCATTTGGCTGGCGGTCGGCGTGTGCAGCGCGGGAGGCGAGACTCCCGCCGATAAGCCAGCGGAGGCGCTTTACCTGCAACTCGGGCAGGTAGGGCTGGATCCGGCGCGGGTATATCAGGTCAGGGGAGCGTCACTGGATCGCGCGGCCGTCCACATTACGCTGGAAGACGGCACGATTGCATTCACGCAGGACGTCATGGGCCGGATCACGGGAGCCTTCTTCGAGGGCGACGGCGAAGTGCTGCTGACGCCTCCTAACACCGTCGAACGCAGATCGATGAGCCTGTTTACGGGGATGGCAATTCTGGAAGAACACTTTGCAAGCGCCTATTTTCGTTTTAACGACGACGCAGCAGCCGAGATGCGGCCCGATCTGCGCGCCACGGACAACAAGCAGGAATTCGTGGACCGCTTCGGGGAGACGGCGAAAAATCTGGCGACCGCGGACGCGATGAGGTTGCTGATGACCTTCAGCCGGATGCTGCCGGTGAAAGATAAGACGACTTCGTCAGAGCCATCCGGGGCTGAACCGCCGAATGTGGAAGACCGCTTCCTGCATGGGCGGTTACAAGGAACGAAGCTGGGCGTGTTTGACGTCGTCTTCGATTCAACGGCGTCGGAGCAGGTTCAGGTCGGCCAGGCCAGAATGGCGGAACACGCGGATCTGTATTACGACGTCTGGGCATCATTTTCGACGGGCAATCCGGAGATCGGAGCGAATAAGCGCGACGGGACGACGTCTCTCCAAGAAAAAACACCGCATGGCGTCCCGGTTGCGGTGCGCCACTATACGGTCACGACCGAGGTGCAGCCGCCGAAGCGCATTCACGCGACCGCCCGCGTGCAATTTGAGATCAGAGCCGTTGGGGCGCGTACCTTGTTGTTTGAACTCTCCCGGTTCCTGCAAGTGGAAAGCGTCAAGCTCGATGGCCAGCCGGTGGAGTTCATTCACAACCCGGCGGTGGAAGGGACGCAGCTTTCGCGCCGGGGCAACGATCTTGTGGCAGTGATCCTCCCGGAGCCAACGCGAGCCGGGCAGAAGATCGACCTTGAATTTGTGTACGGCGGCGAAGTTCTGGCGGAGGCGGGAAGCGGACTGTTGTATGTGGGTGCGCGAGGCACGTGGTATCCGAATCGTGGGTTGGCGATGGCGGACTTCGACCTGGAGTTCGAGTATCCGCAGGGTTGGACGCTGGTGGCGACGGGGAAGCCGACCCCGGTTTCTTCGGCGGAAACAGCCGCCAAGACAAGTGGAGAGCAAACGGCGCACTTCGTATCGGAGCGTCCGATTCCTTTGGCGGGTTTCAACTTGGGCAAGTACAAAGAAGCCACGGCGAAAGCTGGGGACGTGGTCGTGGAGACGTATGCCACGAAAGGAGTCGAGCGAGATTTTCCGACGCCGCGAGCGCAAGTGATCGAGCCGGACCCTTCTGACCCGTCTGCGCGGGTAACGCAGGTCATGGTGCCCAACAACCCCTCTCCCGCTCAAAACGAGCAGACGGTGGCGGAGGCCGCGGCGCGAGCCATTCAGTATTATGCCGAGCGGTTTGGCCCCTATCCCTACAGTCGGCTCGCGTTGACGCAAATGCCGGGGCGGGACAGCCAGGGGTGGCCCGGACTGGTGTTTCTTTCTTCCTATGCATTTCTCGATCAGGCACAGCGCGAGCAACTGCATTACGAACCCTACCGCATCCTGCTCCAGCAATTGATTCCAGCGCACGAGGCGGCGCATCAATGGTGGGGAGATCTCATTAGCTGGAGCGGCTATCGCGATCAGTGGTTTTCCGAAGGGCTGGCGAACTACTGTGCATTGATGATGCTGCAAGAGAGAGATCCTGCGGGCTTTCGGCAGGTCATGGAGAAGTATCGCCAGGATTTGATCGCGAAGAATAAAGATGGGATCTCTCCGATGGAGGCAGGCCCGGTAACTCTGGGAATGCGGCTGCTCTCGTCGCGGTTTCCGGAAGGATATGAAGCGATCCTCTATGGTCGCGGCACGTGGCTGTTCCACATGCTGCGGAGCATGATGAAAGATGCCGCTGCGCAAGAAGTTGGACGCAAGCCGCAGGCTGGCGGCACGGATGAGCCGTTTGTGCGAGCACTGAGAAAAGTTCGCCAGCGGTATGAGGGCAAAGCGATCAGCACAAAAGAATTGATGGACGTTTTCGCGGAAGAGCTTCCGCCGTCGCTACGATACGAAGGCAAGAAATCGCTGGACTGGTTTCTGGAAGGATGGATCAACGGCACCTCGCTGCCTAAGTTGGAACTGAAGGCGGTGAAGTTCACTCCAAAGGGTACGGGTTCGGTAGTGAGTGGAACCATCCTGCAGAAAGATGCACCAGAAGATCTGGTGACGTCAGTTCCCGTGTATGCGGTGATGGCGGGGAAACAGACGGTGCTGCTGGGGCGCGTGTTCGCCGACGGCGAGGAGTCCTCGTTCCATCTGCCGGCTCCGGCTGGAGCGCGCAAGATCGTGCTCGATCCCAACGAGACGATCTTGACAAGTCCGAAATAAGGCTCTGAGACAGAGTCCAGGCGCCGGATTCATTGTGCCGAATCGGTTCTGCTTTCTCGAAACGATTCCCGAAACGGGCGAAAGGGAATCCCGCGCGCGAGTGTCGAAACGGCGCTCCTCACCTAAGTGCTGCATTTCCTTCGGCGATTCCTGCGGCGCCGCTATGGCCAGCCATCTGCTTATAGAGGGATGCGGATTGGAAGATGGTTCATCGAGGCATTTTATGCAAGTGGAAATGACAGAGACGCTGGAAGAGGCGAGTCGGTCGTGTGTGGCCGCGGACGAGAACATGCTGTCGGGAGCGGGGACGATCCTGTTCGTAGAGGACGAAGCGTTCGTGCGGGACGTGACCTGCGAGGTGCTGCGATCAGCGGGATATCGGGTCCTCATGGCAAAGAATGCAGCGGAGGCGATGCGTATCTACGAAGCGCGAGGGAACGACGTGGAGCTCTTGCTGAGCGATGTTGTCCTGCCAGGGGAGAGTGGGCGCGCATTCGCGGGAAGATTGCGGCGAGAGAACCCTGGCCTGAAGGTCTTGCTGGTCACCGGATATGCAGAGCAGATGGGACTGCGCGACGGACTGCAGGAAGAATGTTTAGCCAAGCCATTTTCTACGGAAGTGTTACTGGGAAGAGTGAGGCAATTGTTGGATCGGGTGGGATTGCCGATGGGGACTGAACATCCGTTCACGCACGCCTGCGGTACCGTGTAGCCTGCAGGATCTGCCCGGGAATCTGGGTTAGCGGAACGACCCTTGAGAGGATGCCTAACTCGACACAAGCCCGCGGCATACCATAGACGGTGCAAGTCGCTTCATTTTGGCCGATGGTGATCCCGCCCTGGCGGTAGATGGCCTGCATCCCTGCGGCGCCGTCGGAACCCATCCCGGTCATGATCACTCCGAGCGCAAGGTTTCCGAAGGCTTCAGCCACCGAAGTCATGAGTACATCGATCGAGGGAACGTGAAGATAATCTTCCGGATGCGCGTCGAGGAAGATGATGGCGCGAGAGTCGGACAGGCGCCTCACCCGCATGTGCACTCCGGCGGGAGCGATGTAGACCACACCTGGCTGGATGCATTCGCCATGACCCGCTTCGCGCACGGCGACGGCGCATAACGTGTTGAGCCGGTGAGCGAAGGGTGCGGTAAAGCCCGGGGGCATGTGCTGCACGATCAGGATGGGGACCGAAAGGTCGTGCGGGAAGAGCGGCAATATCTCCTGCAGAGCTCTCGGGCCTCCGGTGGAAGTTCCCAGGGCAACGATCGCGGGCACGGAAGGAAAGGCTGCGGTGAGAGTTGCTGAGCGGGACGACCGTGGAGGTTTCTTGGGCAAAGCGTCGCCTGACTGCGGCTTCCTCGATTGCGCGGCGGCTCGAATCTTGGCAATGAGGTCCGGCCTTATATGAAGGATGTCGAGCGAGGTCGACGAAAGCTGTTTGGGAACGTAATCGAATGCTCCGGCAGCGAGTGCGTCGAAGGTGCTGTGGGCGTCTTTGTCGGTCACCGCGCTCACCATGAGGACGGGCCGCGGGAACTGATTCATGATGGAGCGCAGAGTTTGCAGCCCGTCGAGCCCGGGCATTTCAACGTCGAGCGTGACGACGTCGGGATCGAGCGCAGCGATCTTGGCGAGCGCGTCCGCTCCATTGCAAGCGGTGGCCGCGACTTCGAAGCCGGACTCGGAGGCGATCATGCGAGAGAGTGCGGTGCGCATGAAGGCGCTATCGTCGACCACCAACACCCGGATCGACGAACGAGTTGCGGCATCCTGCTTCATGTCCGGTAGATCGTGCGAACGAGAGCCCGCACCTCGTCCATGTAGGAATCCATTTCAAAAGTGAGGCGGGCCCAGTCGAAATCCTTGAGGCCCTGGCATTGCTGCGACAGGACGGAGAAGCCGGTCTGATCGAGCAAGTTGACCTGGCGGTTCTCCATGTAGCCGTAGTTCAGTCCGCTCATGCGGCACAGCAAATCGCTGAGTTCAACCAGCGCCACCAGTCCGGCATGATCGTGTGACTCCTGGAGATTGTGGTGGAGGGATACGACCTCGCGAAGGTCGGCAGAAAGGTCCCATTTGTCGGCCAGCAAGCGGCCGCTCTCGCAGTGCGTGAATCCCAAGACAGATTGTTCCGCTTCGTGAAGGGGAATTCCCTGGGCGCGTGCGAGCTCGTAGGCTTCCCGGAATTCTTTCGGCAAAACCCACAGATTGACGATGATTCCGAGATCGTGAAGCAAGCCAGCGAGGTATGCCTTGCTGGGATCGGGATAGGAAATCTTACGGGCAAAATGGCGGCAAACGAGGGCGCACCCGAGGGAGTGCTCCCAGAAAACAACAGGGTCGATGCCGCCGCTGTCCTTGGGCATCATGTTGAGCACACCGCACGACATGGCGATGTCGCTGACCCGGTGAAATCCGAGGCCGACGATGGCGCCCCGGAGAGAATCTATTTTCTGCCAGCGGCCAAACAGAGGCGAGTTGGCCATCTGAAGGCACTGCGCAGCCAGCGACTTGTCCTGCGCAATCATGTCGGTGACCTTCTGTACGTCGAGCTGTTCGACTGGCTGTTGCAGGTAGCGCAGCAGTGGCGCGAGAACTGCCGGTATCGTGGGGATGTGGTCGAGTCCCTCAATGCGGCTGAGCAGGGTTGATTTCGTCGCTGCGGTGTTCATGGGTGCCTACTTTCCCGCCTGCGTGCGTTCGCCCTTGATATACGCCGTGGCGCCCGGCAAATGGACCAGCCGGAAGTCGTCCGATACTCCGTAGAGTGATTCGGAATGTCCCAGGAAGAGATATCCATGGGGCAGAAGATTGTTGAAGAAGTGCTGAATTACGCGACGCTTAGAAACGAGGTCGAAATAAATGAGGACGTTGCAGCAGAAGACCACGTCGAGGCCCTTCATGAAGGTCATGCGTCCGTCGTCGGAAAGATTGAGGCGGCTGAAGTTGATGCTGTTGCGGACCACGGGCTGCACCTGCAGCTGTTCCCCGGCAGGAGTGAAATATTTCTGGCGGAAATAGGGAGTCAGATTGCGCGTGCTGTAAGTGCCGTAGATCGCATTCTTGGCGTGAGCGAGGGAGCGCTCGTTGAGATCGGTGGCCAGGATCTCGATGTTCCAATCTTTGAGGCGGCTGTGAGCTTCTTCGAGCAGCAGCATGCTGAGCGTGTAAGGCTCTTCGCCGGTGGAACAGCCGGCGCTCCAGATGCGCAGCCGTCGCAGGGGGAGTTTGGATTTCGCTTCCAGGATTTTGGGAATGACGACCTGGCGCAGCGCATCCAGTTGAGGCTGATTACGGAAGAAGCAAGTCTCGCCAATCGTGATCTCGTTCAGCAGCGCGACCAACTCAGCCTGGCGCATGGGCTTGATGGTGAGGCATTCGAAATACTCGCGCAGGCTTTGTGTCTTCAGCTCTTTCATGCGCCGGCCGCAGCGGTCGAGAAGCAGGCGAAGCTTGTTGTCGGGATGGAAGATGCCGGCTACCTGATATACGAGATCGCGGATGCGCACCAGCTCAGGGTCGGGTGGCCCGTCCTGAGCGACGGCCGTTTGTATTGCAGCGGTGGTCATACCGAGGCCTTTCGGATCGCGGGGATGGAGGGTCGGTGTGCTTTGCTCAAAACGGTGCTCGCAGTGAAACGAATCTTCGTCCAGTTGCTGTCGCGTGACTAACATTTCATCGGCGGCAGAATGGTGTGACTTTAGGGAATCGCAGCAGACGGCTTGGACGGCTGGGCGTCGGCGAGCACATCGGTGCTCACAATGTGTCCACTGAGGATCACAATATCGACGCGACGGTTCTGGGCCCGGCCCTGAACGGTATCGTTGCTGGCGATGGGGTGATATTCGGCGTATCCAGCCGCTGCCAGGCGCTCGGGAGGGAAACTGTAGCGCAGGATGAGAAGACGCACCAACTCTGTGGAACGCGCGGTCGACAGTTCCCAGTTGGATTCCATTTGTGGGGTGTGGATTGGAACATTGTCGGTGTGGCCTTCGATCCGCAGGCGGCAGGTGCGGACGGCGAGGATCGAGGCGATGCGATCGAGCGCCGGGAGAGCGGATGTCTTCAACGCTGGCGATCCGCTGTCGAAGAAACCGAATTCGCGCAAGCTGATCACGAGTCCGTCGGCCTCGCGATGCAACGCGACGGTATGCTGGGCGATTTCGTGGAGCAGGGCCTGCTGCAATTCAGCTTGCAGCGTGGTCAGGTTGGCCTCCTCGGACGCGGAACTGAGCTTGTTTTCGGGAGGGGAGGCGATGCGACCCAGTTCGGTGTTGTGCTTCGCATTCTCGATGGTCTGCACGGTGCTGAACGGCATCGGTTCGCTGGTATTGAGCGGAATCTGGGTGTTGGAGTCGGGAAAGACGCCGAGCTCTTGAAAGGCCACCTGGATGGCCATGGCCAGCCGTCCGACTTTGCGGTGGTCGACCTGAGCCGAGGCGTACAGCACCACAAAGAACGCGAATAGCAAGGTGATGAAGTCGGCGTAGGAAACCAACCAGCGGTCGTGATTGGCGTGCGGACGGGCGCGTCTGCGTCGCCTCATGGGGGGCCTTCCACGGCCGGCTTGACTGCCTTGCCAGACTCGACCAGGAAGCCCAGCAGTTTAGTTTCGAGCATGCGGGGGTTCATGCCCTCGAGAATGGAAGCCACTCCTTCGAGCGTCATCTCGCGCGCGATCTGCTCCTCGCGGATGCGAAGCTTCATTTTTCCCGCCACCGGCAGATATAAGAGGTTGGCGGAACCGACTCCATAAATCGTAGCGACGAAGGCAACCGCGATGCCTCGTCCGACCTCGTCGATTTTGTCGAGGTGCTGCATCACCTGAATCAATCCGAGAACCGCCCCGATAATGCCGATCGTGGGCGCAAATCCTCCGGCCGCCTCAAATACCTGGGGAACCTGCTCTTCATACTCGGCTTGATTGTCGAGTTCGAGTTCCATGATCTTGCGCAATTCCTCGGGCTCAGTACCGTCGACAGCCAACATGAGAGATTTCTTCAGGAAGGGATCGTCGATCTGGCCGAGCTCGGCGTCGAGGGAGACAATGCCCTCCCGGCGTGCTTTCTGAGCATATTGCACGAGGCGAAGAATCGTTTCTTGGGGATGATGCCTGGGGCTGACAAAGACGGAACCGAAGCGCCGCATCGCGTGCATGACGACGGGCAGAGGAAACTGCAGCATCACCGCGCCCAGCGTGCCGCCAAAGACGATCATGGCAGCCGTGGGCTGCAGGATCTGGCGGAAGTTCCCCCCTTCGAGCAACAGGCCCGCCATGATTCCGCCGATCGCGAGAACGATCCCGCTGAGGCTGGACTTATCCACACTTACCTCTCCGGCTCAGGGCCGCCTGACGGGGAAGACCGGGCGATCAGCGCGTGCATCGACGACGGATCCCAGGACGGGCAGAGACCCTGAAGAACGGAGCGGCGGAAGTCGATGATCCGAGTAAGGACGTCGCCCGCTTTTTCGAGGACAACAATTTTTTCGCCCGTAATCAGGGTGACCAGCGTGTCAGGCGCCTGTTCGATGAACTTGATCAGGTCCGAATTCACGATAAGAGGTTTGTTATTCAGTCTTGTGAGTTGGATCATCAGTCCCGCCCTTTCTTGGCCAAAACGGCGCGAGGCGGATACAAGGCCCCCTGAGGGGAAGATCGGCGAAGCGGGAGAGAGGGTTAAGGGAATCAGGCGAGGGGGCATTACTTTGGGATCATGGCCGGAAGAGTCCGAAGTGCGACGGTTCACTAAAGCGGGAAAGGAAAGAGCCGATGGACAGGAAAGAAAATCGGGTTCCGCGGACGAAATGGAACGAAAAACTCCGGCCAGTGCTGGGGAGGCTGTTCCAGAGAACCCAAAATCAGATTAAGAGGAGCAAATCCATGTCAATCAGTATTCTGAACAATCCGGCCTCCCTGGCCGCGCAAGACCAACTGAATATTACAAACACCAACCTTCAGACAGCGCTCTACCAACTGTCTTCTGGATCACGCATCAACACCGGAGCCGACGACGCCGCCGGTCTGGCCGTGGCCAACGGCTTGATGGCCAACGTTACGGCCTTAACCCAATCGGCGCAAAATGCGAGCGATGGCGTGGGCAAACTGCAAGTCGCCGACGGCGCGCTCGCCCAGGTAACGACACTGCTCAACCGCGCTGTCACTCTGGCTACGGAGTCGGCCAACGGCACACTGTCCGATACAGAGCGCGCCCCGCTGCAGGCTGAGTTCGCTTCCATCGCGAAGGAAATCGACCGCATCGGCGCCACCACCAATTTCAACGGCCAGCAAGTGTTTCAGAACGTCAATGCCAACAATGTGGTCGGCAGCGCCACGGGCGTGAACGCGAGCACGTCTCTCGGCGGTTCGCCGCTGACGTCGATCGCAGGTACCGCTGGATTGAATGCCGCCAGTAACGCCTTGACCGCGGCCCATGGCGGCACCTGGACCAGCACCGCTACGACTCTGCAGCAAACCACGCCCCT
>Ga0187819_10001797_pt1 | contig 11143 bp, 9 predicted proteins | sample NC_wetland_sal_i_15_FD_132411 | JGI IMG/M metagenome (GOLD analysis project Ga0187819, IMG submission 132411) | Wetland sediment microbial communities from Neuse River Estuary, North Carolina, USA - SO4_4 | ecosystem: Environmental > Aquatic > Freshwater > Wetlands > Sediment | place: USA: North... | reverse complement strand
TTGCAGCTCGTGAGCCAGACGTCGAAGACCGGATGCTCCACGGCGTGAAGGCCGGGGCTCTCAGCGAACATCCACCCGGTAAAGATACGCTCGACCTCGCCGTTTAGCTTGATCTCGTCTACCTCGACGAAAGAAGCGGTGTTTGGAGGCTCCGTGGGCGGGCGGGTATCGCAGACCCGCGGCGTCACTTTGAGCGCCCCGAACTGCACCGTATGATTGATCGGTATCTCAAGATGCGAGATGCGCCCTGTCACTTTGTCGAGGGCGGCAAACACGGCGATCGGATTTTGGATCTTGTCGGCGCGTGCATCCGGAGCGCCAAGCGTCGCGACGGCGGCGATGAGACTGAACAGGAGAGCGAGGCGAACGCGGGGTAGTCCCGCTTCAGAGTGTTGCATCATGCCCCGCCTTTCTGAACCGGCGTCCCGCGTATCGCTCCGGCGCGCCCGTGGCAAGCCAACGCCTCGACCATGAATCTGGCATGGGTGTGGCGAGGACATTGTGGGGCTTCCTGCCTCACCTGACCCGCTCGGCGGCAAAGCAGAGCCGGATGTGATCTGCGGTCCTCCGCGTCGCAGAGCGAGGAACGCAATAGCTCGATGACCTTTGAGAAGACCTCCGTCCGTTCCGCCTCATGGAATTGCTTGAAGAAGGAGCGGCCGAACGTCTCGAGCCATCCCTGCATGCCGATATCGAGTTGGGTTGGGCGCGGCACGAGCATGATGGATTTGACGGTAAACCCCCCCTCGAGCAGACGCCGGGATTTGGCGACGGGCGGAAAGAACCTGGGGGCGACCTTGGCCGGGTCGCCGCCGCCGCGGAGCGCACTCACCACCCTGATCGCCGTGGCGATGGCCGCCACATTGCCAAAGCCGCCGAACTCGCCGACGAAACGGCCGTGAGGCTTGAGCGCGAGCGCCACGCCCGCGATCACGAGCTCGGGCCGGCGCATCCAGTGAAGCGCCGCAATTGGTGAAGACCGCGTCGAACTCCGTTTCGAAGGGCAGCGCATGGCCATCGACCCTCTGCATTTGAGGCCTTTGGCGGCGGCCGCGGCAAGTAGCTCCTCGCCCAAATCGGCGCCAAGCACGTCGGCACCGCCGGCGACGATCACCTCGGTCAGCACGCCATCGCCGCAGCCGGGGTCGAGAATGCACTCGCCCCGCTTCGGCGCCAGCAGGTCGACGACGGGACGGGCACGCTTGGAGACGAAACGCCCCTTGCGGGCATAGTCATCGGCTGCCCAGTGCTGGACCGGCTTCGGCGGCGTCATCTCGACCGTGCTCATCCGGCTACCTCGGCTGCCAAGGTTCGTAGTCGCGCTGCGGCGCCTTCGCGGCATCGGGATTGAGGATGCTGCCCGGTGGCCGGTAGGCTTCCGGCGTGCCGGTTAGGTTGGGCTCATAGGCCTTTTGCCAGGGCCGCGGCTTGTAGGCCTCGTCGGTCGGCGGCACGTCCACGGTATAGTGCAGCCAGCCATGCCATTCCGGCGGTACGAGCGAGGCTTCGGACTGGTTGCGGTAGATCACCCAGCGCCGCTTTCCGTTCTCGGTTTGGTAATAGACGTTGCCGAAGGCGTCCGCGCCGACGCGGTTACCATAGCGCCAGGTAAAGAGGCGGGTGCCGATCGTGTTGCCGGTCCACCAGGCAAAAAGCTCGGTCAGGAGTTTCATGCTGGATGACCACGCCGCTTGAGCTGGGCCGAACTATGGCGGGAGGGCAAGGGTCTGTCCAGACGGGAGGGGGCCTCGGGGCGAATGGCCTCGCCACTCTTCTTATATGTGTGTGGTGGTGCCGGGCGATGACCCATCACAAGGAACCCCAGCGCGGTCCGGAAGGAGGGTCAAGAGCCCCGTTGTTCACAGGACATCCCCAGTCCGCTCACAGGATTTAGTGGAATATAAAGAACCTGTTCCCTATATATTGATGGGGAAGACGAATCGCCTCACGTTCGCTGGTTCAAATTAAGGCGTTGAACGCGGGGGAGAAGGAAGAATGCGGATCGAGAGACGCTTCACTGAGCCGGGAAAATCGCCCTACGACGCAATCCCATTCCGGGAAAGTGCGAGCGAGATCCGCAATCCCGACGGCTCGGTGGTCTTCCACCTCGAGAGCTTCACGGTGCCGGCCCATTGGAGCCAGGTCGCCTCCGACATCCTCGCCCAGAAATACTTCCGCAAAGCCGGGGTGCCGGCGGTCGCCAAAAAGGTCGAGGAGAGCACCGTCCCCTCCTGGCTCTGGCGGTCGGTTCCCGACCAAGACGCCCTTAATATAATTCCCGAGGAAGCTCGGTTCGGCGGGGAGACCGACGCCCGCCAGGTGTTCGATCGGCTTGCCGGAACCTGGACCTATTGGGGCTGGAAGGCTGGCTATTTCTCTGCCGAAGAGGATGCGAGCGCGTTCTTCGACGAGCTTCGCTACATGCTCGCCATGCAGATGGGCGCTCCCAACAGTCCCCAATGGTTCAACACCGGGCTCTTCTGGGCCTATGGCATCGACGGCCCGAGCCAGGGCCATTACTACGCGGACTTCGCCACCGGTGAGATCAAGGCGTCGGATTCCGCCTATGAGCACCCGCAGCCCCATGCCTGCTTCATCCAGTCGATCGAGGACGATCTCGTCAACGAGGGCGGGATCATGGATCTCTGGGTGCGCGAGGCGCGCCTCTTCAAATATGGCTCGGGCACGGGCTCGAACTTCTCGAGACTCCGCGGCGAGAACGAGCCGCTGTCCGGCGGCGGCAAGTCTTCCGGGCTGATGAGCTTCCTGAAGATCGGCGACCGCGCCGCAGGCGCCATCAAATCCGGTGGCACGACTCGCCGCGCGGCGAAGATGGTCGTGGTGGACATCGACCATCCCGACATCGAGGCCTACATCAATTGGAAGGTCATCGAGGAGCAGAAGGTGGCGGCGCTTGTCACCGGCTCCAAGATCCTGTCAGAGCGGCTCAACGCAATCCTCAAGGCTTGCGTCAATTGCGAGGCGGACGGCGACGGCTGCTTCGACGTCAAATGCAATCCGGCGCTGAAGCGCGAGGTGAAGGCCGCGCGCAAGGCCAAAGTGCCGGACAATGCCATCCGCCGGGTGATCCAGTTCGCCCGCCAGGGCTACACGTCGATCTATGTCCCCGTCTACGACACCGATTGGGACTCGGAGGCCTATCGCACCGTCTCCGGCCAGAACTCCAACAACTCGGTACGGGTGACCGATGAGTTCCTGCGGGCGGTCGAGGCCGACGCCGATTGGCACCTCACCTTCCGGAAAGATGGCAAGGTCGCCAAGACGCTCAAAGCTCGCGAGCTTTGGGAAGAGATCGGCAGCGCCGCCTGGGCCTGCGCCGACCCCGGCGTCCAGTTCCACACCACCATCAACGATTGGCATACCTGCCCCGCCTCGGGCCCGATCAAGGCATCCAATCCTTGCTCGGAGTACATGTTCCTCGACGACACTGCTTGTAATCTCGCCTCGCTCAATCTGATGGCGTTCCGTCACGAGGACGGCAGCTTCGACGTCGAGGCCTATGAGCACGCCATCAGGCTCTGGACGGTAGTGCTCGAGATCGCGGTGACCATGGCCCAGTATCCCTCGCGACGGATCGCTCAGCTTTCCTATGAGTACCGGACGCTCGGTCTCGGCTATGCCAATATCGGCGGCCTGCTGATGGCCTCTGGCATTCCTTACGACTCGGCGGAAGCGCGCTCACTATGCGGAGCACTGAGCGCCATCATGACCGGTGTCTCCTATGCCACGAGCGCCGACATGGCGCGGGAGCTTGGGCCGTTCCCCGGCTTCGCGCAGAACCGCGAGCCGATGCTTCGCGTCATGCGCAATCACGCGCGCGCGGCGCGAGGCGAAACGGGGGGCTATGAGGACCTCAAGACGGCACCCATGCCGCTCGACCATGTTTTTTGCCCATACCCGAAATTGCTTGCCCGCGCCGTGCATGCCTGGGAGCGGGCGATCGAGCTTGGCCGCCAGCATGGCTACCGCAACGCGCAAGCAACGGTGATCGCGCCGACCGGCACTATCGGCCTCGTCATGGACTGCGATACGACCGGCATTGAGCCCGACTTCGCGCTCGTCAAATTCAAGAAGCTCGCGGGCGGCGGCTATTTCAAGATCATCAACCGCATGGTGCCTGACGGCCTGCGCGCGCTCGGCTATGACGAGGCCGCGATCAAGCGCATTGTCGATTATGCCGTTGGCCGCGGCACGCTCGCCGGCGCCCCCGGCATCAACCACGAGAGCCTCGCGGCAAAGGGATTCACCCAAGAGAAAATCGCCGCCGTGGAGAAGGCGGTGGCGACCGCCTTCGACATCAAATTCGCCTTCAACAAGTGGACGCTTGGCGAGGCCTTCCTGACCGGCACGCTCGGGCTGCCGGCTGAGCGGCTCGATCAGCCGGATTTCGACCTTCTGGCCGAGATCGGCTTCCCCAAGCGGGAGATCGAGGCTGCCAACGAATATGCCTGCGGGGCCATGACCCTCGAAGGAGCTCCCGGCCTCGATCCTAAGCATTTGCCGGTGTTCGACTGCGCCTCTCCTTGCGGCCGCAAGGGCAAGCGGTTCCTGTCGGTGGAGAGCCATATCCGCATGATGGCGGCGGCCCAGCCCTTCGTTTCAGGCGCGATCTCCAAGACCATCAACATGCCGAATGAGGCAAGCGTCGAGGACTGCAAGGAGGCCTATCTCCTCTCCTGGCGGCTCGCGCTCAAGGCCAATGCCCTTTATCGCGACGGCTCCAAGCTATCGCAGCCGCTGAACGCTCAGCTTCTGGCGGACGAGGAGCACGAGCAGGAAGAGGTGCTAGCCGCGATCGCCGCCGACCAGCCGCAGGCCCAGCGCGCCACCGTATTGGCCGAGCGCATTGTGGAGCGGGTCATCGAGCGCGAGGTCGAACGCAAGCGCGCGGTGCGCGAGCGCCTGCCCGACCGGCGCACCGGCTACATCCAAAAGGCCGTGGTGGGTGGGCATAAGGTCTATCTCCACACCGGCGAATACAAGGACGGGCGGCTCGGCGAGATCTTCCTCGACATGCATAAGGAAGGCGCGGCCTTCCGCTCGCTCATGAACAATTTCGCCATCGCCGTGTCGGTGGGCCTGCAATATGGCGTTCCGCTCGAGGAGTTCGTCGAAGCCTTCACCTTCACGCGCTTCGAGCCCGCCGGCCTGGTGCGCGGCAACGCGGCCATCAAGAATGCCACCTCGATCCTCGACTATATCTTCAGGGAGCTCGCCATCTCCTATTTGGGGCGGTTCGAGCTTGCCCATGTCGAGCCCAATGAGAACGGCCATACCGGCGTAGGCACAGGCGAAAACCAAAAGGTGCGCGAGTCGGCCGAGGTTGAGAGTGAAAATCGTGCCTCCCGTGGCTTTGTAAGAAAGCGAGCCGGCGACCAGGAAACGCTTCAAGTGGCGAGCCTGAACCGCATGCCCACCGCTCGCGTAGCCGGTGCCGGTCACCTGTTTGAGGCGGAGCCCGGACCCACAGAGGCCGTCGCTCCGTTGGCGCTCACACAGAACGTCGCCAGAGCCGTCGAGGCGTTGGCCGAGCGGAGCGAGTCGGACCTGATCAGCGAAGCGCGCGTGAAGGGCTATGAGGGCGAGGCATGCCAGGAGTGCGGAAACTTCACGCTCGTTCGCAACGGCACGTGTCTCAAATGCGATACCTGTGGTTCGACCAGCGGCTGCAGCTAACGGAGACAGGCTCTTGGCTATGCATCGGCGCGCCGTCACTGAAATCGAAGAGCATGCAAGCCTGCTTGGTCAGCGCTTGCGGCGCGCCGCGATTGGCGATCGCTTCGCTCATCACCGAGACGAAGACAACGCGTGCCGCGCATCCTCATCAGTCGATTTCGCGCGCGAAGTTGAGCTTCGTGGTGACCGGAGCGCTCGCATGCTGCGAGCAGAAATAGTTGTACATAGCCGCGCGATGTCGTATGCGAAATAGTGCGATAGGAAAAATTCGGACCGCGAATCACTCACCGAACGCGACTCGACGATCTTATCGATGAGCCCTGCGTTAAGACCTGTAAAGGAAAGTGCGTGAACAATGCAGAGTTTTTCCTTCGTGTGCGATAGCACGTATCTCGAATGCGATGCGTGCGGAGCGACGAGTGGATGTAGCTAGAGTGATCTACCAGCCAGCCCGATAGGAGGGATGCACTATGGCAGTAGCAAAGAAGAAGCCAGCAGCGAAAAGGAAGCCCGCGCGCAAGACCGCCGCGGCGAAGAAGTCGACGGCGAAGAAGACGGGCACCGCCCGTCGCAAGACCGCTCGCAAGAAATAGCTGGTGAAGGCAGGCGCGGGAGCTACGGCTCCCGCGCCCTGCCCATTCGCCGATGGCCTCAAATATCGGTGCTAATCCAAAACCTTAGGACTTAAGCTTCGGCATCGCCGAAGGCCTTGAACTTTTCCTTGGCGATCAGCGACAACAGTTCGTCGAGCACAAGGTCGAGCGCAGCAGCATCCACGCTGCGTAGAACCACATAGGTGCCGAGCCGCCCCTTCTCGAAAAATGGATAAGAACCGATCTGCACGTCCGCGTGCGCGGCCTGGATCGCCGTGAGCCCCGTTGCCACGTCACCTTCCGGTACCTCGATGCGCACCGAGCGGGAGAGCATCGGCCGGCCCTTCTTCAGGAGCGGGGCCACGGCATCGAGCATCACCTGCATGATGCGGGGGATACCGGCCATCACGATCACGTTGCCGAGCATGAAGCCAGGCGCCCGCGAGCCAGGGTTGTCGACGAGCTCGGCACCGTTAGGGATGCGGGCCATGCGGAGACGGGCCGGGGTCAGTTCGAGCTCGCTATAGCCTTTGCGCATGGCCTCGACCGCGCGGGGGTCGACCGCGACCTCCACGCCAAAGGCCTTGGCGATGGCGTCCGTGGTCACGTCGTCATGGGTGGGGCCGATGCCTCCGGTGGTGAACACGTAGCTGTAGCGGGCGCGGAGCTCGTTCACGGCGGCGGCGATCTCGGCCTCCACGTCCCGGACCACCCTCACCTCCTGCAAGGCGATGCCGATGTCGTTAAGATAGCGGGCGATATGGGTGATGTTCTCGTCCCTCGTCCGACCGGAAAGGATCTCCGCGCCGATGATGACGAGCGCGGCAGTGATGATATCGTGGCTTGGGACGGTTTCGGTCACGACAATAGCGGGGAACAATTGGTGCGGGTGGAGTGTACCGCCTTGCCGTCCTTCCGCCACCTCCCTTAAGGTCGCCCGGATGCAGTTGCGCCCGCCCCCCTGCCCACGACCAAGATGTGCGACGCGCGGCACCTGCCCCCGTTGCACATCGGCGCATTTCACCTTAAGTGAAGTGATCACTCAATTCCGTAGCGTGCACGATGTCGAACCTCGAATTCGCCCGCGCCCAGGCGCGTGACACCAAGATCAAGCTGCATGGGCCTGAGGCCTTTGCCGGCATGCAGAAGGCTGGCCAGCTCGTAGCCGAGGCGCTCGACCTGCTCGTGGACGAGGTCAAGGCAGGTGTGACCACCGAGGTACTCGATGCGTTTGTGTTTGATTTTGCCATGGCCCATGGCGCCCTCCCTGCGCCCTTGAACTACCGCGGTTTTCCGAAATCGATCTGCACGTCATTGAACCACGTGGTCTGCCACGGCATTCCCGGCCAGCGCGTGCTGAAGGAGGGCGACGTCCTCAATATCGACGTGACCTTCATCGTCGACGGCTGGCATGGCGATTCGAGCCGCATGTATGGTGTGGGAAAGATCTCTCGGGCCGCCGAGCGGCTGCTTGAGGTCACCTACAATGCCCTGATGCGGGGGGTCGCCGCGGTGCGTCCTGGCGCCACTACCGGCGATATCGGTGCCGCCATCCAGGCCTATGCCGAGGCCGAGCGTTGCAGCGTGGTACGCGATTTCTGCGGCCATGGCTTGGGGCGCGTGTTCCACGACCGGCCGAACATCCTGCATTACGGGGAGCCCGGCGAAGGGTTACAGCTCAAGCCCGGCATGCTCTTCACCATCGAGCCGATGATCAATCTCGGAAAGCCTCCGGTGAAGATCTTGTCCGACGGCTGGACTGCAGTGACCCGCGATCGGTCCCTCTCGGCGCAGTTCGAGCACACTGTCGGCGTCACGGAGACGGGATGTCAGGTATTCACCCTCTCGCCCGCAGGCTTGGACCGGCCGCCACTCACTCGGCAATAGAGCGGCCTGAATGGGCTTCAAGGATGCCGGCAAGCCACATTATTTCGGCCATCGCGAGAGATTGCGGACGCTTCCGCGGTGCTGGCCCCGACGCTCGCCAAGGCGATCCTCGCCCAGTTTGGTACCTTCGCCGAGGCGCTAAATGCGCCCGAGGAGCACTTGCGCGAGGTGCCGCGATCCCACGCCTTCCCGAGCCGATATCGAGATGACCAAGCAGATCGTGTCGGCGGAATCTCGGCATCGTGGTGCATGACTACATCATCGTCGGCAAGCAGGGACACGCGAGCTCCCGGGGGGCTGGGGCTGATCTAGTTTCGCTTCGGAACCACGCTCTCGTGCGGATGCTCCTTGGCTGGATTTGAAGCTGGGCCCGGCGCGGAGCCGGCTTGAGTCGGCTTTTGACCCGTGGCAGGGTTGGTGTCCGACCCGGGCGTTTGCGAACCCGGAACAAGCTTCCATGAATCGGGATGATCGCACGTCTTCATAGCTGGTGGCTGATTGTCTGCAGAAAAGCCGAGACAGCTGCCCTTCCCCACATACTGCAATTTGTACTCCTCGGTCGCTGCGAGTTTCGCCTTGAGCTCGTGCTTCAAATCGACGATCTCCGCATCGAGGTTGAGTAGTGTTTGTTCCAAATGGGAGACGTGGGCCTGCAAGCAAGCCATTCGCTGGGCCGCATCCTGGATGCCATTGCAACTCTTCAATTCTTCGACCGCGGCCGCCGGTCTCGCGCACGCGATTGCGCACAGCGACATAAGTATGATCGTTGCAAATGCCCGCATGACTTGATCCTCCCGCCAGGCTTCGCCTAGACCATACATCAAGCATCGCCAGCCGCTCGTTTCCCCACAAGCCTGAATGAAGTCATACCAATGAAGTCATACCCAGGGCTTCAGCGCGCTGCGGCATCCGGTCTTGCACATATTCGCCACGACTTGCGACAAGCTCTCAATGGAGATCGTCACCCGCGAGCGCGAGCCGCGGGGAAATCGCCTCAAGGCAATGGCGAGAGGACTGGCTTAAGCCGGGGGCGGTCCAAACACGAGAACCGCATTCAGGCCCCCGAAGGCGAAGGAGTTGGACATGGCGTAGTTGACCTCGCGCTTCCGCCCGACATTCGGGGTGTAGTCGAGGTCGCATTCGGGGTCCGGCTCGTCGAGGCCGACCGTCGGCGGCACGAATTTCTCGCCGATGGCCTTGATCGCGGCAACGGCTTCGATCCCACCGCCGGCGCCGAGGCAATGGCCGTGCATGGACTTGGTGGAGGAGATCGAAAGCTTGTTCGCGGCATTGCCGAACACGCGCTTGATAGCGCGGGTCTCGTTGACGTCGTTGACGGCAGTCGCGGTCCCATGGGCGTTGACATAGTCGACATCGCTCGGGGACAAACGTGCGTCATCGAGGGCCATTTGCATGGCCATGGACGCCCCGTCGATCGAGGGGTTCACCATATCAGCGGCGTCAGCGGTCATGCCGTAGCCCAACAGCTCGGCAAGGATGGGAGCACCTCGTGCCTTGGCGCGCTCATATTCCTCGAGCGTCAGGATGCCGGCGCCCTCGGCGAGCACCGTGCCGTTCCGCTTCTTGGCGAAGGGCCACAGTCCATCCGGGCTCAGCACCCGCATGGCCTGCCAGGCTCGCGTGGCGCCCCAGTTGAGCGAGGCTTCGGCCGCGCCGGCGATGCCGAAATCGACGAGCCCTTCGCGGATCATGCGGTAGGTCAGCCCGATCGCGTGCGTGGCCGTCGCGCAGGCGCTGACGACGCCGAAGGTCGGGCCCTTGATGCCGTATTCGATGCTGACATGGGCCGAGGCAGAGCTGCCGATCGCTTTCAGAAGCGTCAGCGGATGCGTGGCACGCTTATTCTCCTTGAACAGCATCTTGTAGGAAAATTCGAGCGTGGTCAGACCGCCAACGCCCGAACCGATGATGCAGGCCGAGCGATAGCTCTCATTGTCCTTCAACGGCAACTCGAGCTTAGACTGAGCGACGGCTTCCTCCGCCGCGCACCCGGCATATTGCGAATATTTGTCGGCGAGCATGAGCGGCTTGCTTTTCAGCCGCTCTTTCGGATCGAAATCGGGAATCTCACCGGCGATGGTGATGTAGAGATCCTCTGTGGAGAAGCTCTGGACTTGGCGAATCCCGCATTCGCCGTTTTTGAGCGCCGCCCAAAAACGATCCACGCCAGTGCCCAAAGGTGTAACCACGCCCTGGCCGGTGACCACGACGCGGCGGCGCCCATTAGAATGTGTCATGCCGTGCTAATGTAACTCCGGAGATCTTAAACACACCCAGGAAACCCCGGGCGGAAAGGCCAATCAAGCAGCTGCGCCCGAAGCCTTTGTCTCTGCGATAATGCTCTTCACGCGATCAACGACGGATCCCACCGTCGCGAACGCCTCTACCTCTTCATTTGCATTATAAGGGATTTCAATCCCGAAAGTATCCTCAATATCGAACACGATTACCGCGAGATCAAGCGATTCAATCTCAAGCTCGCTCAGGGGTGTTTCGAGCGTGACGGCCTTCGATGGGTCCTTCATGTTCTTACGCAAAATCTCGATGATCTTGGTAGCCACATCATCCATATCGCTCTCCCTGCCCCATTGCGGGGTCCGTGTCCAAGGGCCCTCCCCGCTAATTCATAGCGTTGCCGAGGGCAAGTCGGGTAGTGGAATAGACTTAAAAACTGGTCGAGTCTACGGCGTCCTCGTTCGATTCAGCCGCCTAGTTGCGGCTCTCATCGCCAACAAAATTGGCCTTTTTGGGCCTACCGCGCCACGGTTTCAGCATAATCGCGGGGTCCCTCTGCGGGTCCCGTTACCCGACTTCCGGCCCCCGACCGTGGTATAGTAGTGGCCAACTGAGGGCGGACAAGAGCCCCTGCGGCCAATTGCCTCCCAACTTTGCCGGCCGCTTGGGCGAGTTAACCGGAAAGAGGCTAAAAAGACGCTAAAGCGGCA
>Ga0187819_10001793_pt1 | contig 11157 bp, 5 predicted proteins | sample NC_wetland_sal_i_15_FD_132411 | JGI IMG/M metagenome (GOLD analysis project Ga0187819, IMG submission 132411) | Wetland sediment microbial communities from Neuse River Estuary, North Carolina, USA - SO4_4 | ecosystem: Environmental > Aquatic > Freshwater > Wetlands > Sediment | place: USA: North... | reverse complement strand
CTTGTTGCAGGTAGCGTTCGGCGATCCGCTTGGCGAAGTCTTCGGCGTGCTCTTCGCGCACAAGATTGACGGTGCAACCGCCGAAGCCGCCTCCAGTCATGCGTCCGCCGACGAAACCGGGTAAATCCTGGGCGGCCTCGACCATGATGTCGAGTTCGCTGCAGCTTACTTCGTAGAGATCCCGCAAGCTGTTGTGTGAATCGCGCATCAGTGTGCCCACTCGCAGAAGGTTGCCTTCAGTCAGCGCGAGCGCGGCATCGAGCGCGCGCTGATTCTCGCGGACGACGTGGGAACATCGTTTCCCGACTAGAGGCGGAAGATCGTCGAGGTACTGGTCGAGAAGTTCCAGCGACACATCGCGCAACGCACGAACTGCGGGATCCCACGTCGCGAACAGCCGGGCTCCTTCTTCGCATTCCGCACGTCGCGTGTTGTACGCGCCCGTAGCCAGGTCGTGCTTGACCATCGTGTTGCAGACCACGAGGCGGAGGCTGGCTGGAATGGGTACCAGTTGAAACTCCAGGGAGCGGCAGTCGAGGAGAAGAGCGTGTCCGGCTTTGCCCATGCAGGAGACGAACTGGTCCATGATGCCGACTTTTGCGCCGACGAAAGTGTTCTCAGCCCGCTGGCAGAGCTTGGCGACCTCGGGGAGTGGGATTTGTGTATCGTTCAGGCTCATCAGGGCAAGGGCGGAGGCAACCTCAACCGCTGCGGAGGAGCTGAGACCCGCGCCGATCGGGACTTCGCCGTGTACGAGCAGACTGGCTCCACTCAGCTTGTGCCCGTCCTGCCGAAGCACGCTCGCGACGCCCAGCACGTAATCGCACCAGGCGCCGGTGCGGCGCTCGGGCAGACGGTCGAGATCAAACTCGAAACTGCCAGGAAATTCTTCTGAGTGGATCACCAGTTTTCGATCTGGGCGGGGAGCGACGGCCACGTAGGTTGAGAAGGCGACGGCGGCGGGCATGACGAAACCATCGTTGTAGTCGGTGTGTTCACCAATCAGATTTACGCGTCCGGGAGCGCGGAAGATTTTGGGGCGAGTGCCGAAGAGCCGCTCGAAGTGTTTTGTGAGCTCGTGTGCTTTCATCAGCGTCGTCAGGCCCGGATGCCCATGCAAAACGGATCGTGCGGATCGAGCAGGAGCTCAGCCTCTGCATTCACGAAGGCGGTGCCTTTGATGCTGGGATAGACCTTGCCATCCCGCACTGTAACGCTGCCTTCGAATACGCTTCCGACAATGCTCTCTTGTTTCCACACCTGGCCTTCGCGGATTTTTCCATCGGCGTAGAGGCAGGCCAGCTTGGCACTCGTACCGGTTCCGCAGGGAGAACGATCGTAGGCTTTTCCGGGGCACAGAACGAAATTCTTGCTGTCGACGGAGGGCAGCAGAGACGGGCCGAATAGCTCGATGTGGTCGATTTCCTGATTCGCTGCCCCGGTGATTCTCTGGCGACTGAGTTCCTGACGAATCGACCAGGTGAAGTCTGTCAGTTCCTCGATGTTCTTAAGGGACAGTTCCATGCAGTGGTCGCGCACCAGGAAAAACCAGTTGCCGCCCCACGCTACGTCGCCGTGCACCTTGCCGTATCGAGGCAGATCGACTTCCACGTTTGCGGCGAGGCGGTAGCTGGCAACGTTGTTCACTGTGACTTCACCGGTCGAGTGCAGGACGGCGCTCACGGTTCCAACGGGAGTCTCGATGCGGTGCTCTCCGGGCTCGATGCGCTTCAGAAAAGACAGCGTCGCGATGAGACCGATAGTACCGTGCCCGCACATGCCGAGATATCCAACATTATTAAAGAAGATCACCGCAGCCGCGCAGGTAGGATCGACTGGTTCGCACAGTAATGCTCCCACCATCACGTCGGAGCCGCGGGGCTCGTTCACGACCGCAGATCGAAAACTGTCGTGCTCTTCGCGAAAGCGTTGCAGGCGCTCGGAGAGCGGGCCAGTTCCGAGGTCAGGGCCGCCGCTGACGATCACTCGCGTCGGCTCGCCTCCGGTGTGAGAGTCAATCACTCGAACTCTGCGGTTCTTCCCGTCAGTCATCGATTCTCTTCTTGTCTCATGAAAGGCAGAAGGATTTCTAGTGGACGTTCAAGTCAGGGTAATGGCTGAAACTCGCGAGCGACATCTGATCTCCACCGGGCAGGTAGAAGCCGAACCGGCCGGAAGAGAGATTGGTTCCGGGCAGGGTCCAGCGATCGAGAACGAACCACGCATTTCCCTGCTTGATCTGATGCACGATCTCGGTTGGCGACACGTGAATCTGCAGCGTTCGAAAACTTTTCTTCTCTCCCTTGTGCGGAATCTTCGCGTCGCTGGTCTTCTGGCCATTACGAATATCGGTGCGATAGAAATTGTTTTCGTCGACCTGAAATAGATCGTAGTTGTTGGGGTCGGTGTAGTTGACGACCCACTGCAGCCGGTGGCCTTTGGTCAGCATGGCAGAGAAGACGAACGTTCCGGAGGTGGGGGTCACGCCGTACAGAATATAGTCTCCGCCTTTACGAACGAATGCGCCGTTTTCCTGCTTCCAGCCGTTGGGATCATCCCACTTGGACATTCCGCTGGGAGCCAGGGCCAGATCGAGAGTGCGCGACTGGCCTGAGGTGAGTTCCACCGACGATGTGCGAAGAAAATTGTCAGCCATACGAGCGGCGAGCGTATAGGTGCCACTCGGCAAACTGAGCGGAGAGCCACTACTCACTTTGACAGGTGATTCGCCGGCTTTAGATAACGTGACCTGGGAATCGGCAGGAGAATAAGTGATCCTCAGTTCGGCGGGGGCAGCTTCCAAAGCCGTGTCGGTCGCAGCGAGAACTACCGGCGTTCCGACAACAAAGTGCTTCTTGATCTGGCGCGGCTTGAAACGGTCTTTGCGCAGTTCGATCACGTGGTCGCCGGGAGAGACCGATGATACGGTCAGCGTCCCATCAGGCTGCACGGTTCCGGCGTTGGCTTGATCGATGAGGACCGTCGCTCCTGGCGTCGCGCCTTGTACGTTGAGCGATGCCATATGGGGCACGGGAAGCAGGCCAAAGACCAGCCTTCCCTGCTCACCTTTGCGAATGCGAATCTTCTGGTCTGGAACATCCTGGTAACCGGCCTTGGCGACGTGCACAACGTATTCCTTGGGTTCAAGGTTGGCTATGCGCACCTGACCACCGTGTGTCTCCTGGGGGAGCGCTTTTCCGTTGAGGAATACACGCGACTTGTCTTGTCCCGTCACGACGACGAGCGTGCCGACATTTTGTCCGGATTCGGCGAATGCGGTAAGGGACGGTGCTGCTCCGACTTCGACCGCTAATTTGTATTGTTCGCTGCCATGGCTCAAGGTCAATTCATGCGAGCCGGCAGCGACGGAGGAGAGATCGGCTCCTTCGACGGGAACATCAACTGCCAGTTGCCCGTCGAGGCTCACTTTGGCTACCGCATCGCTGGAGTATACGTGGACGCGATCGCCCATGCTGCTCACGACCACGGCGAGAACTCCGGTTGCAGTGATCGATGTTTTGACGACGGGCAGCGTGCCCGGGGACACCGTTAGAATTGCGACAAAACCGCCTGAAGAACCGTCGAACTTCAGCGTGTGATCCCCGGCAGGAATTCTGTCGAGCGTCCATTGTGCATCTTGCAGGTCTGTGGGCGCCTGGTCATCGAAAGTCACCTTGCCCGCGGCGGTATCGGACGACAGCCTCATGACGGGGAGTTCGGGTTGCGGTGGCGTGACCGCTGGGGTTGGTGGAACGGCGACAGCTTGCGTAGGCGCGGGCTCAGCGGACGCCTTGTGCCGGCGAACCGCTAGCGAGACTACAACCAGCAACAACACGGCTGAGACAGCACCGATCAATACTTTTAGATTCGGAGTCACGCTCGAGCGTCGTGCGACTGGAGAGGCGCTCTTCTTCGGCGGGGGCGCGGGAGTCGTCGGCTTTGCACTCTTCGCGGTGGGGGAGATGGCCGCTGGCGATGCAGGCGGCGGTGGTAGCGGCGGCTGGATTTGTACGGGCTGAGGTGCAGCCTCGATCGTCGGCGTGCCCGCGAATGACAGAGTCGCGCCGGAGGTTAGATCAGGAGTAGATGCCTTGCTGGTGATGCCGGGAAGGTTCAACTTTTGCAGGAGAAGGTTCGCGCTGGATAAAACCTCTTCGTCTTCCAGATACTTGTCGGCCAAAGCGCGAGCTTTTGATCCGAGCGATTGCTTGGTATCGGCGTCGGTGGCGGAATCGGCTTCACTCTCCAGGCGGTGCAATTCCTCGAGATCGCGCCGCCGGGTCTGGCGGCGTTGCGTCTGCAGGTCGCGCTGCACTGCGTCCCGGATCTGGATCAGCCGCATCTCCCGCGGATAAGACGACAGTGCTTCTTCGATCCTCGACAGGGCCGCGGACAAGTCACCAGAAGTTTGCAGCTTGCGGGCCTGGGAAACGCATTCTCCCACGAAGGTCTCGCGCTTCTGATCAAGAATCAGCGTGCGCAAGGTCTTGGCCATGGGATGCGACGGATTCAGCTCGAAGGCTTCCTTGGAGAGCTTCTCCGCCTCGCGCCAATCGCTCTCCACGAGTGTCTGCGCCTGCTCGACTAATGTGTTGGCCAGCACTGCTCGCGCGAGAGAATTGTTCTCGTCGAGTTCGTATGCTTGTCGCAGCAAACGAATGCCCTCGGCGGTCTTTTGCTGCGCGCACAAATCCTGACCTTCCGCCATCAAACTCTGCGCTTCAGCTTTGCGTTCGACGCCTTGCTGGGCGTGCTTTTCCAGTTCCTGCAATTCTTCGTCGTTGGGAAACTCTGCCACAGCGCCCTGCAGGAGTTCGAATACGCGATCATAGTCGCTGGAGTGCAGGCACAGGTCGATCTGCTCGATCAGCTGCGTTCGGGCTTCGATGCGGGCTTGCTGGTCTCGCCGCTTCTGCAGACGTTCGACTTCGAACTTCAGGCCGGGATATTGCGTGTAGATCGTCCGAAGAATTTCCCAATCGTTCAGCGCATCGTTGAATGCGGCCTGCTCTTCGTGCAGATGGGCACGAGCCACAATGGAATTCACGAGATCGCGCTTGTCCTGGACCAGGCGCAAAGCGCGCTCAAAATGTGACTCACCAGGATGCTGCTCGAGGGCCTCGCGCAGAATACTGACCCGCTTGTCCAGATCGGGCTCGACCTCAACCTGGCGATCGACCTGGGCGATCAGCGATGACAACTCCTGCCGCTGCTGCTCTTCGATGTCGTAGCGGAGGGCTTGAAAAATTGCGTTCGTCGGATACTTGGCAAGATAGGTCTGGCAGGTCGCGATGGCTTTGGCAAAATTGCGATCCGCGAGCTGCTTGCGCGCTTCGGCGTACGCGGTGTTCATCGCATCATGCTCGGAGCGCACTTCGTTGTAGAAGCTCTGGTATCGGGCGCCGCTTTCGCGATTGACGGAGTCGGGAGCCTTGCGGTCAAGTTCGAGGACGACACCCAGCTTAGCTAGAGCACTGCTGACGTCGCCCTTCTGCCAGGCGTCCATCGCGGCCTTGTGGAGTTGCTCTTTATCCTGGCGGAGTTTCTTGTACTCCTGCTCCTGGCGGTCGACTTCCGCTAGTAACTGCAGGGCGCGGGCCTCCTTGGGCCGAAGTTGCAGCACATTTTGCAACGCCTCGCGCGCGTGCGGGTAGGCATGGTTGTCGATGTGTTGCCGCGCCAGGCGGTACCAGTTCTCGATTTGTTTCTCGCTGCGCCGGTTTTCGATCTTGCTCTTCAAGGCCAGCGCGGTGGCGTTGTCGGGCTCGATCTGCAACGCCTCCTGCAGTTTTTGAAGAGCCAAAGGATCTTCATCTTCTTCGAAGCGCGCGCGGGCCGCGTCCAGCAGCTGCGCGAGAGTCTTGCGGCGGACGGCGTTGTCGAGTTGGCGGCGGAGCGACTGAATCTCCGCGTCCATGTGACCTTCGGCTTCGACCTCGCCGAGAATTTCGCCGGCAAATTGCAGGTCGCCGTCCGCAAGCGCCTTGGTCGCGCGCTGCAGGCGCGGGCGAGTGCGCTCGGTGTCGAAAAACTCGATGGGTTCGTTGCGCAGAGCTTTGCTGAGGGTATCTCCGAACTCGCGCGCACTGGAGAAACGGTGCCACGCCTGCTTGGCCATGGCTTTGTGGACAACGCGGCTGATGGACGGCGAAATCGCGGAGTTCACTTCCGAGGCGGGAGGCGGGATCTGGTTCAGGATGGCTTCGACCACCTCGTCCGCGCGAGCGCGCTGGAAGGGATGGCGTCCGGTCAGCGCTTCATAACAGACCACGCTTAAAGAGAAGATGTCAGAGGCGGCGGACAGGGGCTTCAACTGGATCTGCTCGGGAGACATGTAGAGCAGAGTTCCCTTTTGCGCGCGGGTGGTGTGGGCGTCGGCCATGTGCGCCACGCCGAAGTCGATGATCTTGACCGAGTCGTCTTCCATGACGAAGATGTTGCTCGGCTTCAGGTCGCGGTGCACGAGTCCGCGCTCGTGCGCCGCCTGCAGGCCACGGCAGGTCTGCGAAATGATTTCGACGATGCGTTCGACGGTGAGATGATGGCTGGATTTGCGGACGAAGTGATCGAGAGTCGTGCCGGGCAAAAGCGGCATGACGAAATAAGGTTTCTTCTTGCCTTCTTCTTCAAACTCTCCGATGTCAAAGATCTCGACGATGTTGGGATGGCTCATCGAGGCGAGCACATCGCATTCTTTGTAAAACAGCTGGAGAGATGCAGGGTCGGGAATGTCGAGGATCGTCTTGACGGCGACTTCACGGCGGACGACGGTGTCGTAGGCGCGATAGACCAGGCCCATGCCGCCCTGACCGAGGATTTGCCTGACCTCGTAGCGACCGGCAAGTTTTTTCGGCGAACCCGTGGCATCCATGGCGCGCCCTGGGACATAGGGCCCCAGCATTTTATATGATTTTCGGTTGCTTCTGCAGGCCAATTATGGCTGCTGATTCGGGACAACATCGCTGAAAAGGCTTGCTGGAAGCCGGGTTTGGGGGAGTGTACCGCAGAGGATGGAACCGCTGAAAACTGGAAGCCAGCCCTACTTGGCGAGTTCCCCTGTCGGCTCAAAACGTACGCCAGCGAGAGGCTTCCCGGAGGCGAACGACTCGCGGATACTGGCTCGGTTCGGGCCGACTTGGTCGATCGCGGCGGATAGGGACCGCAAGGCTTGTTCAAGAGGAGTCCCTTCAGGCAAGCGGAAGATCCAGGGGATGTTGGTCGAGGTCAAGGCACGGTCGGACGAGATGGCCACGACGGGCACGAACGACTTCACAGCGATCTGTTCGGCAAGATGGCTGGATGGACGGTCCAGGGCGATGAGGGCCAGCACGTGCTCCTGGTAGACGGCCTTCACCAGATCGGCGGAGGCCTTGCCCCAAGCGGTGTCGGACGGAATTGCAATCAGGGAAAGGCGCTTGCCTGACGTATTCAGTGAGTTCAGCATGCGAACGGTTTCGGGGGATCGCACAAGTTCGTCGGCGTGAGGGCCGAAGACGCCAATCTTCAGATCGCCAGCGATCTCGTCGGGCCCCTTCGGACCCGCGTATTGAACGCCGTTTTCACCGACTCGAGCGTAGGGCTTTTCCATCGTGATGCGCCGGTATTCGATTGTCCCGTTGTGCACGTGCCCGAGAAACAGGGGAGCAATGTTCTTGCTGTTGGGATCGAAAACCATGTCGCCGGTGACGCCTTTGTAATTCTCAGTTCCTGTCAAGGCGTCGCGGATCCGCCCGCGATTCAGGCCGGCGCGGCAGATGGCGTTCAGCAGGATCTGCATCGCATCGTAGGCGAGAGCGGCAAAGTGGTCTGGCTTTTCGTGGAAGGCCGCTTCGTAGCGAGAATTGAAATCCTGCCAGCGCGCGTCGGTGCGGCTGGGATCGTAAGGGAAAACAGCTTCGAATCCCTCGGCCGCGGGGCCAGCTTGTTTGATCAGTTCGTCCCCAATCGTGCGATGGCTGCCGAATACGCGCTGCTTCATGCCCAGTTCCTGCATTTGTTGCAGGATCTTGGCGGCGGGGCCGACGTCGGTCCAAAGAACAATGGCATCGACGCGGGAGTCTTCAATGACTTGAAGCTGGCGGCGGAAGTCGGTGTCGCCGGGCATGAACTTCTGCTCGATCACGACTGGATGGCCGAGACGACGCGAGGCATCACGGAACTTGATGACCCCGAAGCGACCGTAGCGGTCATTCACGCGGAGCAAGGCGACGCGCTTGAACCCGAGTTCGGTGTAGATGTGGCGCGCCAGCGTGTAGCCTTGCTCGCGATCGTCCTGAATGTCTGTGAAGTACCAAGGGATGATGGTTTCGGGGATGGTGGGATCGGTGGAGGCACTGTTCACCAGCGGGGTCTCGCCTTTCAAAGTGAGGCGCAGGGCGATGTGAGTAGATTCCGAACTGATGGAGCCGAACATGGCCCAGACTTTGTCATCGTAGATCATCCGGACCGCATCGTTTGAGGCTGCGCCCCAGATGGCGGAGTCTCTCGCGGCGCCTTCCGTTGCGGACTTGCTCATCTGCCAGTTGTCATAGTCGTTGTGGGTGACGAGACGAAAAGGCTTGCCACCGTAGCCGCCGCCGGCATTGGCCTCGTTGACCGCCATGGTCGCGCCATTCAGCATGCGTTTTCCGAACACGGCATCAGGGTGGTCGTAGAGAGGCGCAAGAAATCCGATGCGAATCTCGCTGAGAGTCTTGAGATCAGGATCCGGGATGTCGCGGGCGGCGCCGTTGTATTCGACGAGGTCCTGATAGTACTCGTAATAAGGAGTGATGAATTTGGAAAATGGGCGCAGGTCTTCCGGCGCGCCGGTGTAAGGCTTGAGCGAACGGGGCGTCGGTGGGCCCGGCGGATTGTGGCCGCACGCACAGGGAAAAGACGTCTGGGCCCACGCCGCGCTGGTCAATACAGCGCTAGTCAACACCACGGCGACAACGGAAATTCTTGCGAGGCGCATGGCTACTCCGAAAGCGTTTCCCGCCGGAACATGGCAATCGCTTCAATTTCGATCAACAGATCGGGGCGGCAGAGAATCGCCTGGATGCCGGTGGAAGCCGGCAGCGGGTCAAGATGCTGCTCCTTGTAGAATGCGGTGCGCTCTTCGTTGAAGGCCTGGTAGTCGCGCTCAATGTCGCGGAGGTAGCAGGTGGTGCGCACGATGTCATGCCAAGTCGCGCCTTCCGCGGCCAGCAGCTTGGTAATGTTGTCGAAGGTGCGGCGGAGTTGAGCGCGCAGGTCTCCCACGTGGACGGTGCGGCCGGCGTCGTCGATGCTGGCGGTGCCCGAGATCAGGAGGATCGTCAGGCCATTCAGGTCGATCCGCATGCCGCGCGAGAAGGCGCTGCCGTAGTCGTAGGCTTCGTTCAACGCTGCGTGATTGGTGATTGCCCGCTTCACAACCGGGGCTGTGGTCACTTCCGCGAATAATTCCGAAACATTCATTGACTTGGCTCCTGATGGATTCATTTCTTGCGTACCGCCTTGTGCGTGCTCAAAACTTGTGCCGTTTTGACGGGACTCTTCTGCCGAATGCCATGGCTCAGTCCTTTTGCCGTCGCGACCCAGAGGTCGTCACCCTGAAAATCAACGCCGAGAACATAGTTGTGCGCCGGAGCGCTCTGCACCGAGACCTTCTTTACAGTACCGGCCGCGTCGCGCACCAGCATTTCGGGCTTGTGGGTGTCGAGCGCGGGACGGTATACCGCCCAGTTTGCGCCGTCGTAGTAGGCCAGACCTTTGTCGGTGGAGAACCAGGCGCGATTGGCGTCGATGGCTTTGACTTGATTTAGAAAATTGCTGGGCAGGCCGCTGTCTTTCTGCAGAAAGTTGTGCCAATAGCGTCCGTCGTAGCGGCTGGCGCCGAAGTAGGTCGCGACCCAGAGGATCTTGTCGACGTAGCTGACTGATGTTGTGACCTCGTGGATGAGGCCCTGGTCTTTCATCAGGACGAGTTCGGTTTCGCCGTCGGGATCGTCGTAATTCTTCCAGCGCTCGGTCTTCACGTCGTACTCAAGCACGCCGCCGCCCCACACTGCGTAATAGACCTTGTCTTCCGCGGGGCTGACGGCGTAGGTCCAGATCTCGTACATCGGCGTGTTGCGTTCGTTGAACAGGGCCCATTGGCCGGTGCGGGTGTTCAGGCGGCTGGCTCCGGCGGCGGTGGCGGTCCATACAAAGTCGCCTTGCACGCCGACCCCGTAGACGATGTCGTTGCTCAAACCGGAAGTGAGCTGAGTGAAAGTGTCGATGCGCCCGGCTGAGAGGCGGCTCAGCCCCCCCATCGTGCCGACCCACAGATCCCCGGTACGCTTGTCGAGTGCGAGAGAAAGCACTGCCTGATGGGCCAGGCTTTGTTCCCTCGAATCCTCGGCGGGGCGAAAGACCTTCCACGCACCGTTTTCGTAGAGGCCCAAGCCGTTTTCGGTCCCGGCCCAGACGCGCTTTCCGTCAACCAGGACGCAGAAGACGTGGTTATCGGGCAGGCCGTTTGCGGTAGTGAAGTTCTCCCAGCGGAACTGCGGCATGTCCTGCGCGGTGCCTCGTAACGGCAGCAGCACCACGCTAATGAGCGCCACGCTAATCAGGGTCAGGACGCGCAGGAGATCCTTCGCTCCGCCTGAAGAGCGGCTCCGCTCAGGATGACGACAACTTGGCGATTTCGGCTTCATAACGTTTTCAAAAACTCGATGAGATCGTTCAATTCGTCTTTGGTCAGATCGTTGCTCACGCCGTGAGTATCTTTCGGGTTGAATACGGTCCAGATTTCTTCCAGCGAGCGCGCCGAACCATCGTGCAGGTAGGGCGCGGAGTAGGCCACGTTGGGCAGTTGGGGAACGTCGATCACGGGTGAACGATCCGTGAGCTTGCCGGTGCCAACGTCAACCTGTTTCTGGTTGGTGTATTTGGGGCCGCTGTGGCAGGTCCCGCATTGATTCGAGTCGGGGATCGGCTTGCCGTTCTTATATTTGGTGCGCTCGAAGATTGCTTTGCCGCGTTCTTGCGCTGGGGTGAGATCTCCGTTGGCAAGGCGGGCACGGTTGGGGCGATAGGGGAGCGAATAGACAAACGTCACCAGATCGGTCAGTTGTTGCTGGTTGAAACTTTGTGAGCGGAAGAAGAACTTTTCGGTGCGCGGTCCGCATTCGGTGGGCATGTCAG
>Ga0187819_10001791_pt1 | contig 11168 bp, 6 predicted proteins | sample NC_wetland_sal_i_15_FD_132411 | JGI IMG/M metagenome (GOLD analysis project Ga0187819, IMG submission 132411) | Wetland sediment microbial communities from Neuse River Estuary, North Carolina, USA - SO4_4 | ecosystem: Environmental > Aquatic > Freshwater > Wetlands > Sediment | place: USA: North... | reverse complement strand
CGCGGCTCAGCGCCTCGAGGCCGTGCAGACCGTTGTCCGCCACAACCACGGTGTGGCCTTCCCGTTCGAGCAGGCGCCGCGTGACCACCTGATTCACCGCGTTGTCTTCAATCAGCAGGATGTGGAGCGAGCGATGCCCCACCGGGGCCGCGGGCGGGGGCGCCACGCGCTGCGGCGGTGCGCCTCCGGCGGCGGACCCGAGAGCGCGCTCGATGGCGTCGAACAGCGCGGATTCGCGGATGGGCTTGCTGACGGCGGCGGGAATGCCGAGAGCGTTGCGGCGCGGCTCCGTGTCGGTCATGCCAGGGACGGTGAGCAAAACGATAGCGCAGCGGGCCGCCTGGGGAGGGAGCGGGATGGCGCGGATGCGCTCCGCGACCGCGAAACCGTCGAGGTCGGGCATTTGGGCGTCGAGGAGCAGGAGCGCAGGCGGACGCCCCTGTTTTGCCGCGGATTCGAACGCGGCAACGGCGGCCCGGCCTCCCGGCGCGGATTCCGTCTTCATTCCGCGGCGGGCGAGCCATTCCGCGAGCGTGTCGCGCTGGGTGCGATTGTCGTCGGCGATGAGAGCGGAGAGCCCGGCGAATTTGTCGTGCGCAGCGGGATCCGGGACAGGGCTGCGGCGCCCGCGCACGGGGAGAGTGAAGTGGAAGATGCTGCCGCGGCCGGGCGCGCTTTCCGCCCACATCTGCCCGCCCATCACCTCGACGAGCTCCTTGGCGATGGCCAGGCCCAACCCGGTGCCGCCAAATTTCCGATGGGTGGAGCTGTCTGCCTGCGTGAAGGGATCGAAGAGGAAGGCCAGCTTTTCCGGCGGCACACCGATGCCCGAATCTACCACGGAAAAGTGGATGATGGTGTGGTCCTGTCGGAAGAGGTCCACGAAGGCGCGCAGTGTGATTTCGCCGCGTTCGGTGAATTTGATGGCGTTGCCGACGAGATTGGTGAGGATCTGGCGGAGGCGCACGACGTCGGCGCTGACCATTTCCGGCACGTCGGGGCCGGTCTGGAGGATGAGCTCGAGGCCCTTCTGGTAGGCGCGGAGGCCGAACGTGCGTAGAACGTCGGCGAGGGTTTCGCGCAGAGGGAAGTTGATGGTGTAGAGCTCGAGTTTGCGCGCCTCGATGCGGGAGAAATCGAGCACGTCGTTCATCAGGGAGAGCAGGGACCGCCCGGCATCCTGGACCGCGGTGACGTATTCGCGCTGGTCGGGGGTGAGGGCGGTGCCCAGGGCCAGTTCGGTCATCCCGAGAATGGCGTTGAGCGGGGTGCGAATCTCGTGGCTGATGTTGGCCAGGAATTCGGTCTTGGCGCGGCTGGCATCTTCGGCGGCTTCGCGCGCGCGGATGAGTTCTTTCTCGTATTCCTTCCGCTGGGTCAAATCCTTGGAGACGGCCAGGAATCCCGCGACCTCGTCGTCCGCGTCGTGCAGGGGAGTCACGGCCAGTTTGGCGGGCACGTGGCTGCCGTCTTTGCGGATGTGGGTCCATTCGCGCTCTTCGTGTATGCCCTGGCGAGCCAGCTCGGCGAAATAGCCCAGCCCGCGGATTTCTTTTCCGAGCCGGCGCCCGAGCTCGGCGGCGCGCTCCTCGATTTCGCTCCCGAGGATGAAATTCAGCGGGGATTTCTTCCCGATCACTTCATCGGCGGTCCAGCCGAGCAGGCGCTCCGCGCCGGGATTGAAGAGAGTGACCGTGCCCTTGGGGTTGGTGGCCAGGATGGCGACGGTGGTGGCGGAGCGCAGCACCGCGGCGAGTTTTTCCTGAGTGCCGGCCAGCTCCGCATACGTGCGGACGAGCTTGAGCATGTGCCGCCGCAGGTCGAGTTGCATGTTCACCTGCCGGCCGAGCACGCGTAGGGCCTCCACTTGATCCGGAGTGAGCCGGCGCGGGACGCGGTCGAGGACGCAGAGCGTGCCCAGGGCGTGGCCTTCAGGCGAGACCAGAGGCATGCCGGCATAGAAGCGGATATGAGCTTCGCCAGTGACCATGGGATTGTCGGCGAAACGCTCGTCGGCGCGGGCATCGGGGACGACGAGAAGGTCGCGGCCGGCAATAGCATGGGCGCAGAAGGCGATATCGCGCGAGGTTTGCTCCACGTCCATGCCGATTTTCGATTTGAACCACTGGCGGTCGGCGTCAATCAGGGTGACGGCGGCGATGGGGGTGGCGGCGATGTGGGTGGCGAGGCGGGTGAGGTCGTCGAATTCCTGCTCCGCCGCGGTGTCCAGGATGCCGTACTGTGCGAGGATTTCGAGGCGCTGGGACTCGTCGGGGAGCGTCGGTGGCTTCACAGGCGTCACGTGTGCTTCTCCGGCAGTGGCGGCATCCGCGCCGGTGGAGGGCCTACATCATACTCTCATCCGAGGGGCGGGCGAATCCGGGGAAGGCGGACGCATGGGTCAACCCCGCGGAAGGTGCGATGGCTTTATTCGGCGGACGGCTGTATGTTGGCGCCCCACTCCAGATCCGCGACCGCCTGCTGGAGCCGGGCCACGATGATTTCCTCGGTGTCCTCCGGAGCGAATCGGAGGGGAGGACCGATGCTGACGCGGACGGCACCGGGCCGGGCGGTGTGACGATGCGCGCGCGCGAGTTCGAACAGGCCGTCAATGCGGACGGGGACGACGGGGAGATTCAGGCGTTTGGCGAGCAGGCCGATGCCGGCGCGAAACGGCGAGAGATTTCCATCGGGTGTACGGCGGCCTTCCGGGAAGACGAGCACGCTGTAGCCACGGTCGGCGGAGGCGCCGGCGTAGGCGAAGCTTTCGCGGTAGCCGGAGTGTTGCGGGAGGGGAAATACATTGAACAGGGCGACGATCAGAAAATAGTCGAGGCGGTCGAGCCAGCGGCGGAAGAAGCCCGTGCCCGGTGGGGGATTGCGCATGTCGCGCAACCGCTCCCCGATCATGGCCACGGCCAGGCCGTGGCGCAGGCGTGCGGGCAGCGCGGCGAGGATGAAGCCGATATCAACTTCCGTAATGTGATTGGAGATGACGAGCACCGGCCCGGCGGGCAAGGCAGACAGATTCTCGCGGCCGCGGACGCGTGGGTGCGCGAGCAGATGCGTGGCCGGCCAGACGAACAAATAATAGATGACGACGCGAATGGCTTGCTGCAAGGCCTGCTGGGTCCATGCGGGGTAGACGTAGGCGGGGCCGGCTGGGGGCTTCTGGTCCAACAATCGTCCGAGGTCGGCGACAGTGGCCGCTTCGGTGACGCTCGATTCGCTTAACTCGGTCTGATAACGGTCTTCGATGGCGGAAATCAGCTCGACGCGTTCGAGAGAATTCAGGCCCAGGTCGCGATCGAGCGTGGCGCCCGGGGCGAGCGCCTGCGGGGCGCGGCCGGTGACTCGGGCCACGAGTTCGGCGAGCGGGCCGACTTGCGGAGCAGAAACTGTTCCTGCGGCAGCGCGCTCCAGCGCGAGAACGCGTTCGAGGATCAGGTTGGTGCGCGGCTTCTGCGTCGAGGTGCGCGGGAAATCTTCTTCGGGCCACAGACGCCAGTGGCGGATGTGTTGGTGGGCGCCGAGGCGCTCGTTGGCGCGTCGGACAGCGGCCGCGGCGACCTGCTCCGGGCCGCCGGTGCTCCCGGGTGGTGCTGCGGGCGCCGTGACGTCGCTGCGAAGCAGGAGGACGGCGCAGGCCTCCGCATTTTTATCGCGGGGCAGCGGCACGACCACGCAATCCCGGACCTCGGGCTGGGCGCGGAGAGCGGCTTCGAGGTCTTCGGGATAGACGTTCATGCCTTCCGGCGTGACGATGACGTTTTTCTGGCGGCCCTTGAAGAAGAGATTGCCGGCGGAATCGAGAGCGCCGACGTCGCCGGTGTGGAACCATCCGCTCTCTGCCGCGGGCCGGAATGCGCCGCCCTGCCAGTAGCCCGCGGCGACGTTTTCGCCGCGCACCAGGATTTCGCCGGATTCGGAGAGGCGGAGTTCGCGGCCCGGGAGAACCTTGCCGATGGAGCCCTGCGAGCGCTGGAAGGGATGATTCACGCTGATGAGAGAAGTGGTTTCCGTGAGGCCGTAGCCCTGGATGACGACGAAGGAGAGGCGGCGCCAGAATTCTTCCGTCTCCGCGTCAAGCGCGGCACCGCCACAGATGAAGGCCCAAAACTTCCAGCCGAATTCATTGTGCACGCGGCGGAAGCGCCACCAGCGGCGGGCGAAATGGACCCGGCCTTGCGGGGCGGCCCAGTCGAAATCGCGGCGGAATTGTGCGCCGCGGCCCGCGGCATCTTCGGTGCGTTCAATGCGCGCGCGCAGGGATTCGAGCATGCGCGGCACGGCAATCAGCACGGAGACGCGCTCGCGGCGGACCACGCGCGTCACTTCCGCCGGGTTCAGCGTGTCGTGGAAAAACACCGTGCCACCGAGCAGCGGAGGCACCCAGATGCCCATGAATTGGCCGAATACATGGCTCAGAGGTAGCAAATCGAGAAAACGGAGCGGGTGCACGAGCCATTCGTATTTCAGATAAGGGTGAATCGAGGCTTCCAGCGGCTCGAGATTGGCGAGCAGGTTGCCATGGGAGATGGCCACGCCTTTCGGCTCCGCCGTGGTGCCGGAAGTGAAGACGAGTTGGGCGAGATCGGAGCGAGTGAGCGGAGGGGAATCGTACGGGCCGCCGGCGTGGTGCGCGAGGGTTTGCGAGAGCTCATCGAGGAGGAGGAATGAAGCAGAGGAGGTGGGGGAGGGATAAGGGGAGAGCAGGTCGCGGCCGGCGATGATGAGGCGCGCCTGGGTGTCGCGGGCTACGCGCAGGGCAAATTCGCGCGCGGCGGTGCGGTCCATAGGCACAGCCACGGCGCCGCGGAGGATGCAGCCGAGAAACGCGGCCACCCATTCGGCGCAATTTTCGCCCCAGATCAGGACGCGCTCGCCACGCTGGACGCCGCGGGCTTCCAGTTCGCGGGCAAACTGGCGGGCAACGAGCGCGGTGCGGCGGTAGCTCCAGCGCTCGGTGCGGTAACCGCGGTGATGCGCCCAGGCGGGGGCGTTGCCGCGGCGGTCCAGTTCGCTGACGAAATCGGCGAGGGATTTTCGGGGCATTTTTTCTGCGCGTGTAGTGTAACGGGGAACGGAGACGGGTGAAAGAAGAGCAGGGGAGCGGCACTGCCGGTTACGGGGCCAAGGTCGCCGGGAAGTGGAAGACGACCCGCGATTCGTGCGGGCTGGTTCGAGCGCGACGGTGCGGCCCAGCGAAGGCGACGGGATCTGGCGAAGGCGCGCCATATCCTGTCGCACTCAATGGCCTTCGGTCTGCCCGATCACGAAGCCGCAGCGGGGCTGGCGCTCCATGGGCCGGAGCCACCGACTAAGATCCGGGCTACATCGCGGGGGTTTCCGCCCGCAGAGCCTGCTCGGCCAGAGCTTTCTTGTCCACCTTGCCGCTCAGGCCGCGAGGGAGTTGCTCGACCACGGCGATGGTTCGCGGAGTTTTGGCGGATTCGAGCTTTTCGCGGAAGGCGGACCGCAGAGTCGCTGGATCGAGTGTGGTGCCCGACCGGGGGACGACGAAGGCAGCGAGCGTGGTGCCGCGTGCCGGGTCAGCCAGACCGATCACGGCAGCTTCCTCTACGCCATCCATTTGCTCGAGCACGCGTTCGATTTCAGCGGGATACACTTTTTCACCCGCGACTTTGAGCATGTCGTCGGCGCGACCGGCGAGATGGAGATAACCATCGGCGTCCAGCCAGCCGCGGTCGCCGGTGCGGAGCACGCCGGAGGGGATTTTCTGGGCAGTAGCTTCCGGCTGGCCGGAATAGCCGAGCATGACACTGGGGCCCTCCACGCAAATTTCGCCGTGCTCGCCGCTGGGGAGTTCGCGGAGCTCCTCGCGAATGGTTACGCGAAGGTTGTGGAGAGGCAGGCCGACGCTGCCGGGACGATTCTGCCGCGGGCGATTGAAAGCGACGACGGGAGAGGCTTCCGTGGCGCCATAACCTTGGAGCAGCGGGCGGGCGAAGCGTTGCTGGAAGGCTTCGCCGACGTGGTCGCCCAGGCGTTCCGCGCCGGCGATGCAGAGTCGCAGAGAGGCTGCGTCCACATTTTCCGGCTCCTTGGCCAGGAGGCGAAACTGGCTGGGAACGCCGATCATGGCGGTGATGCGATGCACGGCAACGGATTGGAGCGAAGTGCGGGGCACGAAGCGGTCTTCCAGCACCACTTTTCCACCCAGCACGAGGGGGAGCAGCAGGGTAACCGTGAGGCCGAACGCGTGAAAGAGGGGCAGGATGGCGAGCATCACATCGTCGCCGGTGAATTCGCCGGCCACGCGGCACCCTTCGATATTGGCGAGCAGATTCGTTTCGGAGAGCGCGACAGCCTTCGGGCGTCCCGTGGTGCCGGAGGTGTAGAGGAGGACGGCTGCATCGCGCGCGCGCGGCGCGAGCGGCGGGCCGGAGACGGTGCGGGAGGACTCGCCGAGGGGCGTCGCAACGATCGGCTCGAGGCCGGCTTCCACCGCGCGAGTCGCGAGTTCTTCCGCCGCGAGGACGCTGCGAAATCCCGCCTCTGTGGCCATGAGTTTGAGCAGAGGCGCAGGAGCGATCCAGGGGAGGATGGCCACGGTCTTCCCGGCCCAGAGGGCGCCGAGCAGCCCCGCAACGAAACCGGGCGAATTGGGATGGAGCAGGCCGACAATGTCGCCAGGCACTTCCGCGAGCTGCGCGGCAACGGCAGCCGCGCGGTGCTCGAGCGCAGCATACGCCAGTGTTTCGCGGGGCGAAACCACGGCCGGAGCGCTGGGCTGGCGGGCGGCAGCCGTGCGGACAGCGGCGAGGATGGCGCTCTCGTTCATCTCGGCGCGGCGGGAAGGATATCAGAGGTGGCGAGTCAGGGCCATCGGACTGAAGGCCGGCTGCCCTTCGCCCGCCCCGCCACGGCGGGCAGGTGCGACGGGCTCAGGGCCTGCGGGAAGCCAGCGCTACAAAGCGCACGTCGGGACGGATGCCTCTTCCCCCCAGCCCCGAAGCACAATAGGATATTCGGCCAATGCGTCTTCCCTGGGTGATCGCGCACCGCGGCGCCTCATTGGCCGCGCCCGAAAACACCATGGCGGCATTCCGCAAGGCCGCGGCGATGGGCGCGGAGTGCATTGAAACCGACCTGCACCTTTCGCGGGACGGGCGGCTGGTGGTGCTGCACGACGCAACGCTGAACCGGACTACGAACGGCGACGGCTTGGTGAAGAATTTTACGTATGCCGAGCTGCGGAAACTGGATGCGGGGAGCTGGTTTTCCGAGGAGTTCAAGGGCGAGCGCATGCCCACAGTGGAGGATCTGCTCGATTTCGCGGGACAGACGGACCTGAGCCTGTACCTGGAAATCAAAGGCGGGGCGGGATATGGCGTGGAGCGAGCCGTGATCAGCGCGCTGCGCGGACGGAAGGAATCGAAGGCTTCGGTGGTGCTGTGCTTCGACGGTTCCGTGCTGGACCGCATCCACCAGCTCGACCGGCTGGTGATGACCGGGCTGCTGTTCGAGTCCGGAGGGGAAGACATGGTGAAGGAGGCGGTGCGCGTGGGCGCGCGGCAGATCGGGCCGCGGGGCGACTGCGTGACTCCCGAGCTGATCGAGGACGCGCATCGGCGGGGGCTGAAAGTGGTTACCTGGACGATCGACGAACCCGCGCAAATGCGCACGCTGGCAGCCGCGGGAGTCGACGGCATCATGACGAATCATCCGGCGCGGCTGGTAGCCGTGCGCGATACGTTGCCCCCGAGTTAGCTGCGGCGCGCCACACGGCGGCGAGCTGCGGGAGCGACAATTCCTCGGCGCGCGCTCCAGCCGGCGCGTCCGCGGCCTCCAGCCAGGCAAGTGCCTGCGCCCGCGGGGCGAGGGCTTGTAGGTTGTTCAGCAGCTTTTTTCGCTTCTGCGCAAAGCAGGCCTGCGCGAAACCCAGAAACTCCTGCGCATCCTCGACGCCGAGCTGCGCCCCGGCTCCCGGGGCGTGCAGATGCACGAGAGCCGAGGTGACGCGCGGCGGAGGGCGAAACGCGCCCGGAGGGAGGCGCAGCACGATCTCCGGCTGGGTGAAGAACTGCGTGGCTACAGTAAGGTAGCCGAAGTCGCGCGTGCCGGGCCGCGCCACCAGCCGCTCCGCAACTTCGTACTGGATGATCACGTGGATTCCGGCGAGGAGCGCGGCGAGCGGGAAGAGCCGGTGGAGGATGGGCGAGGTGATGTAGTAAGGCAGGCTGCCATAGACCGAGACGCGGCCAGCGGGCGCGGCTTCTACCTCGCGGCGAACGAGCGACGCGAGATCCACTTTCAGGATGTCGCCCTGGACGAGCGAAAGGTTGGCGGCCTCGGCGGCCAGGCGGCGCAGGTGATGGAAGAGCGGCGGATCCTTTTCGATGGCGATGACGCGGCGCGCGCGGCGCGCGAGTTCGGCGGTCATTTCTCCGCGGCCCGCGCCGATTTCGATCCAGGCGTCGCCGGGGGCGACGCGCAGCGCTTCCACGACGCGCGCGCGCCATCCCGCGTCCACCAGAAAGTGCTGGCCCAGGCGTTGCCGCATGGGGCCGGAGTGTAGCAGGGATTTCGACCGCGCGAGTTTGGCGCGAACGGCCCGCGCTGCCAATGGAAAAAGGACACAACGTGCCGGCGGGGCGCGGCGGGGTGCTTGACGCTGGGCGGGTGTTCTTTTACCGTGAGGTGCGTTTCTGGACTGGCGATGAAGATACTGTTTGCAGCATCGGAAGCAGCGCCGTTTGCCAAAACCGGCGGACTGGCGGACGTATTGGAGGGGCTGCCGCGGGCGCTCTCCGCGTTGGGGCACGACGTGGCCGTAGTGCTTCCGCTGTACCGGGGAATCGGCGCGCGGCGCGTGGCGCTGGCCAGCCTGTCCATTCCCGTGGGGCCGCGGATGCATTTTCCCGCCATCCGCGAGGGCGACCCGCTGCGCGGCGTGCGTTATTTTTTCGTGGACGCGGGGGAGTTTTTCGACCGCGGGGGAATCTACGGAGAATTCGGCGGAGCGTTTGGGGACAATCCGGAGCGGTTCACGCTGTTCAGCCGCGCGGTGATTGAAGTCGCGAAGCAGCTCTGGCCGCCGGACGTGATCCACTGCCACGACTGGCAGACGGCGCTGGTTCCGGTGCTGCTGCGGGGCCAGTACGGGTACGACCCGGCGTTCCTGCGCGTCCCGGTGGTGTTTACGGTTCACAACATAGCCTACCAGGGCCGCTACGGGCACGACGTGATGTGGCGCGCCGGGTTGCCGGGCCACCTGTACAACATCAACGGCCTGGAATTCTGGGGCGACGTAGACTTCCTGAAGGGCGGGCTGCTGTTTGCAGACTTCCTGACCACGGTGAGCCGGAAATACGCGGAGGAAATCCAGACGCCGGAATTTGGTTACGGGCTGGACGCGGTGGTGCGCGCGCGGGCCTCGCGGCTGACGGGGATCCTGAACGGGGCGGACTACACCACCTGGAATCCGGAGAACGACCGGTGGATCGCGGCACACTACTCGGCGGCGGATACGAGCAACAAAGCGATTTGCAAGCGGGACATGCTGCGCGAGCTGCGGCTGCCGGCGGAAAACAACACGCGCCTGGCGGTGGGGATCGTGTCGCGGTTCGTGGAGCAGAAGGGGTTCGACCTGATCGCGGAGGTGGCGCGGGAATTTCTGGACGAGGACGTGTGCATGGTGGCGCTGGGGTCCGGCGACCACCGCTACGAGAACTTTTTCCGGATGGTGGCGGACGCGCGGCGGGATCGCGTGGGCGTGCGCATCGGGTTCGACAACGGGCTGGCGCACAAAATCGAGGCGGGCGCGGACCTGTTCCTGATGCCGTCGCGCTACGAGCCCTGCGGGCTGAGCCACATGTACAGCATGCGGTATGGGACGATTCCGCTGGTGCGGGCGACGGGGGGGCTGGACGACACGGTGGAGCCTTTTCAGTTGGACACCGGGCGGGGCACCGGCTTCAAGTTCTGGGACCCCACGGGACCGGCCCTGCTGGACACGCTGCGTTGGGCGTTGCACTGCTACCGGAACCGCAAAGCCTGGGGGAAATTGATGCAGAATGCCATGGCGCAGAATTTTTCATGGGAGGATGCGGCGCAGAAATACGTGGAAGTGTACGAACGGGCGCGGGCGGTGCGAGCGGGCTAGAGGCGTAACGCGTATTTTGGTGTAGCATCTAACAGGCGATGGAAACGGGGAGAACCGCCAGGGAAAAGAGGAACTCATGGCAGACGCAGTGGGACACGTAAACGACGCGAATTTCAAGTCCGACGTCATCGAGGCCAGCAAATCGCAGCCGGTGATGGTGGACTTCTGGGCGGAATGGTGCCGCCCGTGCCTGATGCTGGGACCGACGGTCGCGGAAGTGGCGCAGGAGAACGCCGGCAAGATCAAAGTGGTCAAGATGAACGTGGATGAAAGCCCGGTGACCCCGTCGCAGTACAACATCCGCGGGATCCCCACGCTATTGCTGTTCAAAGGCGGGCAGGTGGTGGGGCAGCTTGTGGGCAACCTGCCAAAAGATGAAGTCGAGAAGTTCGTCACAAGCCATACGCAGTAACCCGACACAGGAAGGGCGGCTGAAAGCGCTTTGAGGGCGGTACATAGGAGTTTTTCTCCGCCGTGCTCCCCTTTGCGGATATTTTTCCGCAGTGCTGCAAGACTCGTGCCGCGGTTTTGCAATTGCGCCCGGCCGGATTCCAAGGGTACGATACTTCATTGGATGAGCGCTCCCGCCTGACTTTGCTTTTCCGGCAGCCAGATCGTTGATTTTCTTGCGAGCTGAGCGGGGGAGCGTGCGGTCGCGCGACGCGGCGGGGGCACATGGGCGTCGCGAGTCGAACGGCGGGAGCGGGCGAGGGCGAAGAATGGCGGCAGTGGTCATCGTCGGAGCGCAGTGGGGGGACGAGGGCAAAGGGAAGGTCGTCGATTACCTGGCCGGCTCGTTTGACTACGTGGCGCGCTACAGCGGCGGGCACAATGCCGGCCATACGGTGATCTTCAACGGCCACCGCTTTATCCTTCAGCTCATCCCCTGCGGCATCCTGCGGCTGGGGAAACGCGCGGTGATCGGCTCCGGGGTGGTGGTGGACCCGGCAGCGCTGGTGGCGGAGATGGATTCTCTGGCGAAGGCGGGCATTGACGCGACGGGGCGGCGCTTCCTGAGCAATCGCGCGCACCTGATGTT
>Ga0187819_10001790_pt1 | contig 11170 bp, 11 predicted proteins | sample NC_wetland_sal_i_15_FD_132411 | JGI IMG/M metagenome (GOLD analysis project Ga0187819, IMG submission 132411) | Wetland sediment microbial communities from Neuse River Estuary, North Carolina, USA - SO4_4 | ecosystem: Environmental > Aquatic > Freshwater > Wetlands > Sediment | place: USA... | reverse complement strand
GCGCGATCATCGGCATGAAGAAGCCAATCGTCGCTGCCCTTCCCGGAGTGGCGGCAGGCGGCGGCCTCGCGCTCGCGTTGGCCTGCGACTGGCGCATCGGCTCCACGAACGCCGTGCTGGTGCCCGCATTCAGCGGGCTGGGCGCCGTACCCGATGGGGGATTGACCTACTTCCTACCCCATTTCGTCGGACTCGGCATCGCCCAAGAACTTCTGTTCTCTCATAGCCGGGTGTCGGCCGAGCGCGCCCGGGCGCTGGGCCTACTTCACGAGATCGTGGCCCCCGAAGAGCTCGAAGCACGCTCCTGGGCGAAGGCCACAGAGTTGGCGGCCGGCCCCACCCGCGCGTATGCAGCGACCAAACAGCTCCTGGTGTCCGCCTATGGGGAGAGCGTGGAAACCCAGTTGGCCCTCGAACGCCGCTACGCAGTCGAGGCCGCCCTCGGTCCCGAGATCACCGAGGGGATCGAAGCCTGGGGCGAGAAACGGAAGCCGGAGTTCCCGCCCCCGGATCCCGAATTTCAATAGACCTGAACCGGGGGTCGGCTCCCCTGGAGGGGGATTGGCTCGCGCTCGACGTGGTCGATTCGCGCCAAGGGATGCCGTTCATGGAGCGCGCGCTCGAGCTCCATGATCGCCTCCGGCTCGCCTTCGAGCTCCGCCTCGACGGTGCCGTCAGGCCGATTGCGCACGAACCCACCGATCTCGAGGGGGCCCGAGAGGTTTCGGACGAACTGCCGGAAGCTCACTCCTTGCACCCGGCCGGTGAACCGAAGCCGCATCCGTATCGGAGCCACGCCGGAATACCCCCGGAAGTTAAATAAAGCCAAAAGGTCCGAAACGACGGCTGCGTAGGCGAGCCGAAGGAAGGACGGAAAATGGGGGCCGGAGTCACCACATTTCTGGTCTTCGCGCTGGTCGCCACCGCCTTCGGGGTCGGATCGCTCATCGCCAACAAATCGTTCGGCGCGAAACGACGCCGTGCGTACCTCCAAGCCCTCACGTACGAGTCGGGCGAGGAACCGGAAGGCGAGACCCAGATCGACTTCCCGACCCAGCACTACACCTTCGCGATCGTCTTCGTTGCGGTGGACGTGATCGGCTTCGTTCTCGCCCTGTGGGGCGTCAACTATCGAACGGTCAACGATGCCTGGCTCCCCATGGCCATTGTCTTCGGCTTCACCGCCCTGGCCATCGTCGGGATCTACTACGCGTTGATCGGCGAGCGGAGGCTCGTGGTATGAGCGGCCAAACCCCCGTTCCTCCGAAGGCCGTTGGCCCGCCGGCCGCCGGCGGAGCGATTGGCGACATGCCGCTGGAGGTCATCGGTCAACCGGGGGTTCCTTTCGTCGAGATCGAAACCTTGCGTGCCCGAGAATTCATCCCGGCGGCCAAGGAAGCCCTGAGCTCGCTGCTCAAGGAGCAGGCGGAGGAGAAGCTCATCCGGCCCGTGTTCAACTGGGCGGGTCGGAACTCGCTGTTCCCCCTGCACTGGGGGCTCGCCTGCTGCGCGATCGAGTTCGCTGCGGCCTTTGGGGCGCGGTGGGACGCGGAGCGTTTCGGAGTCGTCCCCCGGTCCTCCCCCCGACAATGCGACCTGCTGATCGTCAACGGGACGGTCACGTGGAAGGTTGCGCACAAGCTCATCGCGCTCTTCGAGCAGATGCCCGAGCCCAAATGGGCGATCGCCATGGGCAACTGCGCGACCGGAGGCGGCCCGTTCCGGACCGCCTACTCCGTCGTCCCCGGCGTAGACAAACTCATCCCGGTGGACATCTACATTGCCGGCTGCCCGCCGCGACCCGAGAACATGCTGGACGGAATTCTCCAGCTCGAGCGCTTGATCAAGGAGCGCGGAGAATAGTGCGTCAGCTCGGCCTGGGACGTCGGGGGGACGGGGAGAGACGGTGAAGACAAGCGAGCTGGCCGCGAGCCTCACGGCGAAGTTCGGGGGCCGGATCCTCGGGGTCGATGAATTTCCCGGTCTCCTCGGTCGTGTGCGGTTCGATCCCGCCATCGCCACGGAGCTGTTCCGCACGTTCCGGGACGATCTGGGATTCGTCCATCTCTCGATGGTGGGAGCGACCGACTGGGTCGACCACCGCGAGGTGTTCTACGCGCTCTGGTCGGACACGGATCGCGTCTACGTGATGCTGTCGACGAATCTCCCGCCGGACGCGCCCACGGTCGCGAGCGCCGTGCCCATCTGGCCGTCGGCCAACGCGCACGAGCGTGAGGCATGGGACCTCGTCGGCGTCCGGTTCGAAGGCCACCCGGACCTCCGTCGCATCTTCATGCCCGAGGGATACGCCTACCACCCGCTCCTGCGGTCGTTCAAGATCCACGAGCCCGAGGACCTGGAGGTGAAGGTGCGCAGTGACTGAGATGTGGGTCAACATGGGGCCGCAGCACCCCATGACGCACGGCCTCTGGAACCTCCGAGTGCGGATCGAGGGGGAGGTCATCAAGGACGTCGAGCCCGAGATGGGGTTCCTCCACCGCGGGATCGAGAAGATCTCCGAGGACCGGCACTACAACGAGATCATCACCCTCATGGACCGGACCTGCTACGTCGCCGGCCTCAACTGGGAGCACCTGTTCATCGTCGCGGCGGAACAAGCGCTGCACATCGAGCCGCCCGAGCGGGCCGAGTACATCCGCGTCCTTTCGGCGGAGCTCCAGCGGATCGCGAGCCACCTGATGTGGTACGCCGCGTTCTGCCAGGACCTCGGGCTCACGACCCCGTTCCTGTACGGGATGCGGGACCGGGACCTGATCCTGGACCTGTTCCAGAGCTACACCGGCGCTCGCCTCACATACGAGTACATGCGCGTGGGTGGGGTCCGGAACGACCTGCCGCTCGGGTTCACCGACCGGTGCCGAAAGGTCGTCGACTGGCTGATGGACCGGTTCGTGGAGTACGACCGGCTCTGCCTCTCGTCCACGATCTTCAACGAGCGCTGCAACGGACTCGGGGTTCTCCTCGCGCCCGAGGCGGTCGCATATGGCGTCACCGGACCGATGCTTCGGTCGGCCGGATCCCATCGGGACATCAGAAAGGACCGCCCGTACTCGGTGTACAACAAGCTCCAGTTCGAGGTCGCCACCGCGAACACGGCGGACGTGACGGGTCGCTACCTCGTGCGAATGGAGGAGATGCGGCAGGCAGTCAAGATCAGCCGTCAATGTCTCGACTGGCTCGACGATAACCCGGGCCCGGTCATGGCCTCGCAACTCCCCCGGTGGTTGGGGGCGCCCTATGCGCCGGTCGGGAACGAGGCGTACCTGCTGAAGCGGAACTACCCCACCGGTCTGGGCTTCTCGATGATGGAGGAGCCCCACGGGGAGGCCGGCGCCTACATCGTGAACGATGGGGGTGAGCATCCGTACCGGGTAAAGTTCCGTTCCCCGGTACTGATCAACATCTGGGCGGCCAAGCGCTATCTGCCCGGCTACCGCGTGGCCGACATTCCGCCGATCATGGGGAGCGTCGACGTGTGCGTCGGGGAGTGCGACCGGTAGAGCACTATGTCGCCCGTCACGCTCTTCTCGATCTCGCACACCATCGCCGCGTGGCTACTGGCGCACATCTCCTACGTGTTCCCGGCCCCGGCACAAGGCTGGCTCACCTCGGGGAACGTCGTCCTCGGCCTGACCGCCCTGATCTTCGCCGTGATCCTCCTCGGGGCGAGCATGATCAACACGATCATGCTGATCTGGTGGGAACGGAAGCTGCTTGGTCGGTTCATGGACCGGCGCGGGGCGATGCACGTCGGCTTCGCCGGCCTGCTCCAGAACTTTGCCGACGGCCTCAAGCTCTTCCGGAAGGACACGGTCCGGCCGGGACAGGCCGACGAGCTCGGCTTCTGGCTCTCCCCCACGGCCTACCTGGTCAGCTCGCTCGTGCTCTTCGCCATTCTACCGATCTCGACTGGCTGGAATGGCGGTTCGCTGCCCCTGACGCTCCTGCTCGCCCTCGTGATCTTCTCCTTTGCGCCGCTCTTCATCTTCCTCGGCGCCTGGGCGAGCAACAACAAGTACTCCCTGATCGGCGGGATGCGCTCGGCCGCCCAGATGATCGCCTACGAGGTGCCGATCCTCCTGGCGGTCGTGGCGGTGGTCGTCCTCTCCGGCTCGTTCGACCTCACGACGATCGTGCAGGAGCAACGGAACTACTGGTTCTGGGCCCCGCTCTTCCTCGCGCTGATCGTCTTTCTCACCGGCATGCTGGCCGAGATGGAACGGATCCCGTTCGACCTTCCCGAGGCCGAGGCCGAGCTGGTCGAAGGTTGGAACACCGAGTATGGAGGCATGCTGTTCGCGTTCTTCATGTTGGCCGATTACGTGCGCTACATGGTCGGCAGCATCCTCGTGGTGCTGCTCTTCCTCGGCGGCTGGACGTTGCCGAGCTACATCCCAACGATCCTGACGAGCTTCCCGCTCGCCGGCATCGTGTGGTTCATGGTGAAGGTGTACCTCGTCTTCGGCGTCTTCGTCTGGGTGCGAGCTTCCCTACCGCGGATGCGGACCGACCAGCTGCTCAAGCTCGGGTGGATGCGCATGGTCCCCCTCGCTCTCCTGAGCGTGGTCCTCGCGGCCTTGGTCGTGGCGGCCCACTGCCTGCCGCTCATCGGCTGCGTGCCGTCGATGGGGGGCTAAAGCGATGGCCGAGCCGGCCGCACGCGCGCCCGTGCCGGGAACGGAACAGAAGCCGCTCCTGTGGGTGACGCGGCCGCTCGCGACCGCGGCGAGGCAGTTCGCCAAGAGCCTCTGGCGCCCCTCGACGATCATCTACCCGTTCGAGCGCCTCGAGGACCCGAAGTTCCGTGGCGAGGTGGCGGTGGCCTCCGGCAAACCGATCGGCGTGGGCGAGATCTGGGACAACTACCGCGGCGTGCACGCCCTCAACATCAACACCTGCATCTCGTGCAACCTCTGCGCGTTCAGCTGTCCGGATGTCTGCATCGAGATGGTCACCGTCCCCGGCGGCGACCCGAAGCACCCCAAGAAGTGCCCCCAGATCGACTACGGCAAGTGCTCCTTCTGCGGGTTCTGCTCCGACGCGTGTCCCGAGGGCTGCCTCTCGATGACCACGCGGTACGAGCTGTCGGTCCACAAGCGCGAGGAGATGATCTACTCCCCGGCGAAGATGTTTGAGGTCTTCAAGTCGAAGCTGCCGATGAACCCGATCCGGGTCGAGCGGCCGAACAACGAAGACCAGATCCTCCTCGACCCGCCCATCTGCATCGGCTGCAACGCCTGTGCCCGGGACTGCCCGACGCAGTGCATCACGATGCTCGACATTCCCAAACCGACGCCGAAACCGGGCGAGAAGGTGGCCAAGCGGATCTGGAAGGAGCCGGTGATCAACGACTCCGACTGCGTTCGGTGCGGCACGTGCATCAGCGTGTGTCCCAAGGACTGTCTGTTCTGGGGGACTCGCCAGTGATCCTGGAACTCCTGGCATTCCTCGTCCTGGCCGTTACCGCCGCCGTAACCGCACTCGCGGCGCTGCTCGTCCGGGAGCTCGTGCACACGATCGTCTGGGTGGCGCTCTTCTTCGTCTCCCTCGCCGGATTCTACTTCCTCGTGTCGGCGCCGTTCCTCGGCGTCCTCCAGCTCGGTGTCTACGCCGGCGCGGTCACGATCCTACTGCTGTTCGGCGTCATGGTCACTCGGAAACGGATCTTCGCCCACGAAGCCGCCACGGGCCTCGGACCGGCCCCCGTTGCCCTCTCCCTCCTCATCGTGGTCGTGCTCGCGACGGCCGCTTCGACGATCCCTGCGGCGACGAGCCAGATCCACAGCTACAGCGTCAGTGCCCTCTCGACGGCCCTATTCAATCAGTACGGTGCGTGGCTCCTGCTACTCGGCCTGGTCATGCTCCCCGCGCTCGCGGGAGCGATCTACCTCGTACGGGAGGGACGCGAGTGACGGACCTGCCCCTGGCGGGGTTCCTGGCCCTCTCGGCGGTGCTCCTGGGCATTGGCATCTTCGGGATCCTTACTCGCCGTAATTTCATCCTCCTCCTGATCGCGATCGAGGTCGCGATAAATTCGGCAATCCTCAACTTCGTGGTCTTCGGGGCGTACTGGGGCGGCGTCCCGGGCTACGGCCTCGAAGGGCCGTCCGTGGCGGTCGTTCTCATCGGCCTCGCCGCCACCGAGGTGGCGGTGGGGCTGGCGATCGTCCTCGCGTTGAACCGGCTGCGCGGCTCGATCAATGTGGCCGAGGCGACCGTCCTGAAACTCTGAGGACTTGGACGTGTCAGGACCTCTCAACGCGCTGTTTCCATGGGCCTTCCTGGTACCGCTCGCCCCGACGCTCTCGTTCGTCGTCATCGGGCTGTTCGGGCGCCGGATGCAACGGCTCGAATGGGGCGGCTGGGTGGCGGCCGGAGGTGCCTTCGTCGCGATGGTCCTCGGGGTGCTGATCGCCGTCGGCGAGATGCTCTCTCCGGGGACCTACACCGACCGAAGCTTCCAGTGGTTCACGCTGGCCGGGAACGGGACCGGCACGTTCCCCAACGGCTTCTCGCTCGTCATGGGAACGCTCGTCGACCCGCTGTCGGCGGTCATGCTGATCGTCGTGACGGTGGTCGGCTTCCTGGTGATGCTGTTCTCGATCGGCTACATGCACCGGGACTCGGGCCTCCCCCGGTACTACGCCCAATTGTCGCTGTTCCTCGCCTCGATGCTCGGTCTTGTACTGGCGGACAATCTGCTCCAGTTCTTCCTCTTCTGGGAGCTCGTCGGCGTCTGTTCGTACTTCCTGATCGGTTTCTACTATCAGCGTCCCGCCGCCGCGAGCGCGGCCAAGGAGGCGTTCCTCGTCACCCGGATCGGGGACGTGCTGTTCCTCGCCGGGGTCTTCATCTATTTCCAGCAGTTCGCCACCGCCGGGCCCGGCCTCGGTTGGGCCGCGGCCGGCTTCCCATTCGTCGACCACGGCGCGCCGTTCCTGGCCCTGATCCACGCGTCGAACCCGACCCTCTTCACCATCGCCGGGCTCCTGGTCCTCGGCGGCGCGGCGGGCAAGTCGGCGCAATTCCCGCTCGATGTCTGGCTGCCCGACGCGATGGAGGGGCCTACAACGGTCAGCGCCTTGATCCACGCCGCCACGATGGTGGCGGCCGGCGTCTACCTTCTCGCGGTCACGTCGGTCTTCATCGGGTTCAGCGCCACCGACCAGCTGGCCATCGTAGCGATCGGCGGGTTCACCACCTTCTGGGCCGCGTCGATGGCGATGGTGAATCGCGACATCAAACGGGTCATCGCGTACTCCACGGTCTCCCAGTTGGGCTACATGGTCCTCGCCGTGGGCGCGGGGTTCACGATGGTCGGACTCTATCATCTGTTCACCCACGCGTTCTTCAAGGCGCTGCTGTTCCTGGCGGCCGGCGCAGTGATCCACGTCGTGGAGACGCAGGACCTGTTCAAGATGGGCGGGCTCCGCAAGACGATGCGGATCACGTCGATCGGCTTCCTGATCGGGGGCCTCTCGCTCGCCGGCATCCCGCCGCTGGCCGGCTTCTTCAGCAAGGACGACGTGCTCGGGAGCGTCTACGCTGCAGCCCAGACGCACCCGCTCTACTGGCCGTTCTTCCTCCTCGCCTTGCTGACCGTCTTCATGACGGCGTACTACATCTTCCGGGTCTGGTTCCTCACGTTCTCCGGCGATCGGCCACGTGACCCCGCGCTCCCCGCGGCGCACGAAGCGCCTTGGACGATGACCGTCCCGGTCACCGTCCTCTCGGCGCTCGCGATCGTGGCGGGCGCCCTCGTCTTCGTGCCCCAGTTCGGGGGGCTGTTCACGGCCGGGGTGGGATTCCCCGCGACGCCGGGGGTTCCCCCGGCGTACACGACCACCGACCTGCTGCTCTCCGCCGGCTCGGTGGGCCTCGGGCTGGCGGGCATCCTCACGGCCTATGTGCTCTGGGGCAACGGCCGGGTGTTCAGCCTCTCCGCGAACTCGCCGGCACAGCCGATCCGGAGACTGCTGCTCGAGCGCTACTACGTGAAGGCGGGGGTGGACTGGTTCGGGCTGCGCGTCGTGTACACCTTCTCCCGGTTCCTGGACTTCGTCGACGAGTACATCATCGACGGAACCGTCCACGGCTTCGAGCGACTCTTCTCGGAGCTCTCGATCCGGATGCGCCGGCTCCAGTCCGGCGTCGTGCTGGACTACGCCGCCTACGTGGTCGTCGGCCTCGCGATCTTCCTCGTGTTTCTCTACGTGATCGTGCCCGCGATCCCGGCGCTCGGAGGGGGCTGAGCGATGCTCCCGATCCTCTCCCTCACCATCGCGACCCTCTTCCTGGGGACCGTCGTCACGTTCTTCTCGGGCCTCCGGGCCCGGTACGTCGCCGCCGCGGTCTCGGCGATATTCCTCATTGAGATCGCGGTGATGTTCCTCCAGTTCTCTTGGCCGGCGGTCGCGGTCGCGCCGACCCACTTCGCGGAGTCGGAGAGCTACCCGTGGATCCAGGTGGCCTGGCTGCACGTCAACTACACGGTGGGGATCGACGGCATCTCGCTCGTCCTGATCCTGCTCACCGGGATCCTCCAGGCCGTCACCGTCGCCTACACGTGGAACGAGCAAAAGGAGCCCGGCGCGTGGTTCGGGCTCGTCCTGCTCACCTGCCTCGGCTGCTTCGGCGTGTTCGTCGCGCTCGATGTCCTGCTGTTCTTCGTGTTCTGGGAGGTCGTGCTCATCCCGATGTTCTTCCTCATCGGGTACTGGGGCGGGCCGCGGCGGAGATACGCGGCGCTCAAGTTCTTCGTGTACACCCACGTCGCCTCGGTGACGATGCTGGTGGCCCTGCTGGTCACCGCCTTCTACTCCCACAGCCCCTCGCTCGACTTCGCGAGCCTCGCCGGCTCCGCGTCGGCGCTCGCCGTGCCGACCCAGATCGTCCTCTTCCTCTCCCTCTTCTTCGGGTTCGGCGTCAAGTTCCCGATCGTTCCCTTCCACACGTGGCTCCCCGATGCGCATGTCGAGGCACCTACGGGGGGTTCGGTGCTGCTGGCCGGACTCCTGCTCAAGCTGGGCGGCTACGGCCTGATCCGCTGGGGACTCGAGATCCTGCCGACGGCCCTGATGCACGTGCAACCCATCCTCTACGCGGTCGCGTTCGCCTCCATCATTTGGGGAGCGGGCGTCTCGCTCGCCCAGCGGGACCTCAAGCGGCTCGTCGCGTACTCGTCGATCAACCACATGGGCATCGTCCTCCTGGCGATTGCCCTCTATTCCTCGCTCGGGCTGCTCGCCGCGGTCCTGCTGATGTTCGCTCACGGGATCGTGAGCGCCCTTCTGTTCATGGCCTCCGGAAGCGTTCACCACACCTTCGGGAGCCGCGACCTGGCGTCGGTCAACGGGATCACCCCGACCGCTCCGGCGCTCTCCACGATGACGATGGCCGGTGCGCTCGCCTCCCTGGGCCTACCGGCGCTGATCAGTTTCCCGGCCGAGTTCACGGCGCTGCTCGCGACCTGGGACAAGCTCGGTTTCTGGGTACTGATCCCGCTCGGGGCGCTCGTGGTCACGGCGGCGTTCTACATCTGGATGATGCAACGGCTGCTGTTCGGCCCGCCGAAGGGCATTCCAGCGGAAGCCCACGACCTCCCCTACGCCGAGGCGTTGGCGATGGGGGTGCTCGTGGCACTGACCGTGCTCTACGGGATCTTGCCGAATCTGCTGATCCATTTCATCCAACTGTCGCCGGTGGCGGGGCTGCCATGAGCGGAGGCGCCCGATGACCGCCCTCGCCTGGGCGGTCTTCATTCCCGAGCTGTTCTTGCTCGGCGCCGCCCTCCTGATCTTCCTCCTCGACTCCGTCGGGATCCGGCGGGTCGAGCTGTTCGGCGGCCTCGCGACGGCCGGGATCGTCCTCGCCCTGGTCGGCGTGCTCGCCGACCTGCGCTTCTCGCCGCTGGCCGGACTCGCCACCGCGCCGGCTGGGGTCGTCAACTCGCCCTGGAGCGCCCTCGGGGGCTCGCTGGCCGCCGTGACCAGCTTCGGGCTGGTCTTCCAGGCGATCTTCCTCACGTCGGCGCTCCTGGTCTCCCTGGCGTCGATGTCCCACCCTTCCGACCAGAAGGGAGCGGCGATCTTCTTCGGACTGCTCCTGTTCGCGACGCTCGGAATGACCCTCGCCGCCTTGTCGGCGGACCTGATCTTTCTCCTGCTGTCGATCGAGATCACCGGCATCTCGACGTATCTGCTCGTCGGATACACGCGGCGCGATCCACGGGGGCTCGAGGCGGCGATGAAGATGTACATCATCGGGGCCCTCTCGGCCGCGCTCTCGTTCTTCGGCGCGTCGCTGTTGTATGCCGTCTACGGAACGACTAGCCTCGCCACCCTGGGCACGGCGATGCTGTACATCGGTCGTCCCCCTCTCTTCGGCGAGACATCGATCGCGCTGCTGGGGTACGGCTTCCTGATCGTCGGCATCGGATTCAAGGTCACGGTCGTTCCGTTCCACGCCTGGGCCGTCGACGTCTACGACGGGGCGCCGTCGAACGTCTCGGCATTCCTCGCCGGGGGCAGCAAGAAGGTCGGCCTGTTCGCCTACTTCCTGGTCTTCCTGGTCCCGATCCTCTTCAGCGCCCACGCCTTGTCCACGACGCCGCTTACGTGCCCGGGGGGCACCTGCTACGTCATCCTGCCGGCGTTCGGCGTGCCCCTCCAGGTCGTCTTCGGCGTGATGGCCGTCGTGACGATGACGGTGGGGAACGTCCTCGCGCTTCAGCAGACGGAGATGAAGCGGATGCTCGCATACTCGAGCATCTCCCAGGCCGGCTACATGCTCATCGGCCTCGCGGTGGCCACCTCGCCGGCGGTCGCCGGCGCCGTGCTCCTGATCTTCGCGCACGTCTTCATGAAAGCCGGCGCTTTCATCGTCGTCGGCGCCCTGGCGGGACTGGGCATCGGGCGGCGGATCGAGGATTGGAAGGGAGTGGGCCTCCGCTACCCTTTCCTCGGTAGCTCGTTCGCCGTGATGCTGCTGTCCCTCGCGGGCATCCCCCTCACGGTCGGGTTCGTCGCGAAGTTCGTGCTTTTCTCCGCCGCGGTGCAGGCCCAGGGTTGGTTCGTCTGGCTCGCCGTCGCGGGACTGCTCAACAGCGCCCTCTCGGTGTTCTACTACGCCCGGGTGCTCCGCGTGATGT
>Ga0187819_10001789_pt1 | contig 11171 bp, 8 predicted proteins | sample NC_wetland_sal_i_15_FD_132411 | JGI IMG/M metagenome (GOLD analysis project Ga0187819, IMG submission 132411) | Wetland sediment microbial communities from Neuse River Estuary, North Carolina, USA - SO4_4 | ecosystem: Environmental > Aquatic > Freshwater > Wetlands > Sediment | place: USA: North... | reverse complement strand
CGACCCCGAGATCCAGACGCGGATCAGCCAGTACGAGCTGGCGTTCAAGATGCAGAGCTCGGTCCCCGAGCTGACCGACTTCCGGAGCGAGCCGCAGTCGATGCTCGACTTCTACGGTGTGAAGGAGCCCGGCGACGGCAGCTTCGCCTCGAACTGCCTCCTGGCCCGGCGGCTCGCCGAGCGCGGCGTGCGCTTCATCCAGCTCTACCACCGCGACTGGGATCATCACGGCAGCCTGAAGCCCAACATCGCCCTGAAAGCCGAGGAAGTCGATAAGCCTACCGCGGCGCTGATCACCGATCTCAAGCGGCGCGGGATGCTCGACGACACGCTCATAATTTGGGGCGGTGAATTCGGACGCACGCCGATGTCACAAAACGGGGATGGCCGCGACCACCACATCAAGACCTTCTCCTTCATGCTGGCGGGCGGAGGAATCAAGCCTGGCATCAGCTATGGCACGAGCGACGACCTGGGCTACGCGGCGGAAGAGAATCCCATGAGCGTTCACGATTTCCACGCCACCATGCTTTATCTGCTGGGCGTGGACCACAAGCGCCTGGCGGTGAAATTCCAGGGGCTGGACGTGCGGCTGACGGGGATTTCCGGCGACGTGGTGAAAGAAATTCTCTTGTAGCCGGTCGGGCACACGCTGAACCCCGGAGGGGCGGATTAGCATTCCGCCGCAGGATAGCATCCTGCCCCACATAATGTGATACTCGATTGGTGAGCTTCTGGAAGCGTGCGTGGCCGGTGCTGGCTGGAGTGGCGGCGCTCGTTGCGGCGATCGCGGGCGGAGTGTTCTGGCGCCTCAACCCTCCGATCCCGACGGCGGCCCTGATGAAGCGGCTGCCGGTGCGGGACGCGCTGATCCTCTACATCGATTTCGATGCCTTGCGCCGCGGCGGCATTGTCCAGATGCTGGATTCATCCAAGACCGGCGAAGACCCCGATTACCAAAGTTTCGTTGAAAAGACGCGCTTCGATTACCGGCGCGATCTGGACTCGGCGCTGGTTTCCTTCGCGCCCGCCGGCAAGTACATGCTGGTGCGCGGGCGTTTCGATTGGAAGAGCCTGGAATCCTATGCGCGGGAGAAGGGCGGCAATTGCGTCGATGGCTTCTGCCGGATGCAGGGCAGCGCTCCGGAAAGGCAGATCTCGTTCTTCCTCGTGCGGCCCAACCTGTTGGGGCTGGCGGTGAGTCCTGACGATTACGCCGCGCGCCGGCTGCGCGAGTCGCCGACGGGGCCGAATCCGGAAATTTCGTCTGACCCCATGTGGCTCTCGATACCGCCGTCGTTCTTCCGCACCAGCGACAGCTTGCCCTCCGGGACGCGCATGTTCGTGCGGGGAATGGACCAGGCGGAGAGCGTGATGCTGACCTTTTCGAGCCAAGGAAACCGGCTGGCGGCGCATCTGGATGTGCGCTGCCACGACGAGCATGCCGCGGCGGAGATCGCCGCTCAGCTCTCCAGCACCACTACGCGGCTGCGGGAAATGATCCAGCGCGAGCACCAGAAGCCGAACCCAGCGGATCTCAGCGGGGTGCTCACTTCCGGCTCGTTCCGCACGGAGGGCGCTCGTGTCATCGGCGAGTGGCCGCTGGAACGGAGCTTCCTGGAGAATATTCTGAACGGCGGAGCGAGCTGAGCCCCTGACTACTTCCTTTACACCTGGAATGAGCTGCCGCAGCCGCAGGTGGACTTCACTTGGGGGTTGTTGAATTTGAAGCCTTGCCCCTCGAGGGTTTCCACGTAATCGACTTCCGCGCCGTCCAGATAGAGCAGGCTGGCCTGGTCGATAAAGACCTTCAACCCGTCATAGCTGTAGGTCTTGTCGAGCATGTTGGGCTGGTTCTCGAAGGCCATTGAATAGCTGAACCCGGAACAGCCTCCGCCGACAACCGCGATGCGCAGGCCGACCGGTTGGGGGTCCTGGCCCGACATAATCTCTTTCACTTTACCAACTGCCTTCTCCGTCAATTGAACCATCGTTTCTACTCCTGAGGGGTGGTTGACTTCGTCCAGACGCTGGACGCCCCCCGCTATTATTGTAAAGCCGGAGGGAACGTACCACAATCCCAAGTGTTAGATGCTGGTACGGGCGGTCGAGTCGCGGAAAGGCAAGGTCGACCCGCGGCCAGGGACCGTGCTACAAAAATTATGTACCTCCGCCACTGAAACCCGGATTCTGCGGAGTGCGTCGGAAACGGTGTATGGGGACACTGACCGGCGCTCTCGCTCTTCCGGGGTTCGGTAGCAGGGTTGCAACGAAGAAGCGAGTGGACTATCAGAACACTCCGGAGGGTGCCCTTGTGCGCCGGGCGCAAGCCGGCGATGAGGCGGCATTCCGCGAGGTCGTCGAGCGCTACCAGTCCAAAGTGTTCTCCATCATCCACGGCATCGTGCGCCAGCGCAATGATGTCGAAGATATTGCACAGCAAGTATTTGCAAAGGTTTTTCTGTCGCTCAAGAGCTTCGACTTCCGTAGTTCCCTGATCACCTGGATCTATAAGATCACGGTCAACGAGTGCTTCGATTACCTGCGCAAACGCAAGGTGCGGAAGCTGGTCTACGAAAGCGACCTGAGCGAGGACGAAGTCCGAAGGGTCGAAAATACAGAACCTAGTGTTGACCGGCAGGCGCCAGCTGATGCCACGCTGGCACGCCGGGATTATGTTTTGAAACTCCTCACGCGCGTCTCGGAGGAAGAGCGCATGTTATTGATGATGAAGGAAGTTGAGGGGTTTTCGGTGGAGGAACTGGCGGAACAGACGGGCATGAACGAGAACACCATCAAGGTGAAACTGTTCCGTGCGCGGCAGAAATTGGTGAAGGCGGCGCAACGCCTGGACCGTGCTCCCGGTTTAGTCGCCGGTTGAGCTGGCAAGAGTTTTCGAAGAGGAATGGCCTGGAAGCGGGCAACAGACCCGCAAAGGGCGGAGTACGTAGGCAGTTGTTTACATTTGTAAGGGAAGAAACGTATGCACGCGGTAGTGGTGGACAGTCTCGAAGAATATCTGTCCGGCACGCTGGAGCCGGCGGATGAACGGATTATCGGGCAACACCTGAGCACCTGCCAATTGTGCCGGGATGAAATCCGCGCGATGCAGGATGTCTCGGAATTATTCGTCTCATTCCAATCCGATGAGGTGGTGGAGCCGTCTCCCCTCTTCTATGCCTCCGTCATGCGGCAGGCAAGCCAGCGGGAGACGCCCTCCTTCGCCAGCTTCTTTTCCATGGATTTAGCCTTCGGCCGGCGGCTGGTGTTCGCCTGCCTGCTGATCGTGGCGGTCATGGGTGGCTTTCTGGTGTCGCGCGAATCGGGATATTCGAGCGGTCCCAGCGTTCCATCGCCGGAAGCGGTGATGGCGCAGGACGGCGAGACGGAATTCGATTCCGCGCCAGCTCATCACAACATGCTCGTCACCCTGACGGCTGCGGCCTATGAGCAGCGTTGATCTTCTGGAGCGGCCGGCGGGCAAAGTCCGTGATCCCAGGTTGATCTGCACCTTTACCCTGGCGCTGGTCTTCCTGGCCGGAGCCGTGGCGGGAGCCTTGGCGATGGATTTCGGGGTTCACGGCCACAGCCGCACCGTTTCATTCGACACCGCGGAGGGCAAGGCTCTGTACTTCGAACGGATGCAGAAAGAGCTGAACCTGACGCCCGCGCAGTCGGAGCAGATGAAATCGGTTCTCGAGGATTTCTGGCAGTATTACCGGAACGTTCTCAGCGGCGGCAAGCAGCAGGTGGAACAGTTGCTCGATGCCGAACAGCGCCGCAAGTTCGAGCGCATGCTTCAGCAGTCCGCACCCGTTAGCAATAGGTACTAATAGTACCGGACCATTGACCGGCGGGGTGATTTCCGAACACAATTAAAGTCACTATGCTCCGAAATCGCCTTCAAGCCGCATTGGTCTGTGCGGCTTTCCTGTTCATTTCCTGTTCCCGCGAGCCAAAGCCGGAGCAGGCCCAACTATACAAAGTTGGTGACAAGGTGCAGGCGGGCCACCTCTATTACACCGTTGTGGACTCCCGTTGGGTGACCCAGCTTCCGGGCTCGCCCACTCCGCGCCTGCCGCAGAACCGGTTCTTCCTGGTGCATGTCAAAGCTATGAACGGCAGCGGCGACAACACGATGCTTCCCAACCTCACGATCGAAGACGAAAGCGGAAAGAGCTATCCGGAGCTCAATGACGGCACGGGAGTGCCCGACTGGGCCGGTTATCTGCGAAAAGTGATTCCCGCCGAAGTCTCGCAGGGCAACATCGTCTTTGACGCGCCTCCGAAATCCTATAAGCTTCGCGTGACGGACGAAAACGGCGAAAACCCGGCCTTGATTGACATCCCGCTCTCATTTGGCGCGGACACCGGCGGCGCCTCGACGCCCCTCGCCCCCAAAACGCCGTAATTCGGGGGCAGGCTGCGCAATCCCCGCCGCGGCCTTAGTAGTTGCTGCTCGCGTTCGACGCGCCAGCGTTCTTCACGTACTTATCGAACCACGCGAACTTTTCCCACAGCACATGCTCGATGGTCTCTTTGGCGCGATAGCCGTGGGCTTCGAACGGCAGGAACACCAGCCGCACGATGCCGCCATTGCCGCGCACGGCCTCGTACATGCGCTCGGATTGAATCGGAAACGTCCCGGAGTTATCGTCGGCTTCGCCGTGGATCAGCAGCAGCGGCGTCTTGATCTTGTCCGCGTACATGAACGGCGACATCTTCAGATACACGTCCGGCGCCTGCCACAGCGTGCGGCGCTCGTTCTGAAAACCGAACGGCGTCAGCGTGCGGTTGTGCGCCGCGCTCTCCGCGATGCCTGCCTTGAACAGGTCGCAGTGCGCCAGGAGGTTGGCGGTCATGAACGCCCCGTAGCTGTGGCCGCCCACGCCCACGCGCGCGGGATCGGTCACTCCCATCGCCGCCGCCTTATCGATCGCCGCCTTGGCGTTGGCCACGATCTGATCCACGTACGTGTTGTTCACCGTGTCGGGATCACCCACTACCGGCATCGCCGTGTTGTCCAGCACGGCATAGCCTTGCATCACGAAGAAGAGCTGCGAATAGCCCGTCATCTCGGTGAAGCGCTTGGTCGAGCCGCTCACCTGGCCGGCCGTATCCACGTCCGTGTACTCGTATGGATAGGCCCAGATCACGGTTGGCAGCCGCGTGCCCTGCTTGTAGCCGGCCGGCAGGTAGAGGGTGAAGGAAAGGTCCACTCCGTCGTTGCGCTTGTAGTTCACCAGCTCTTTGTGAATCCCGCGAATCGAGGGCTGCGGATCGGGGAACCTGGTCACCGCGGTCATACTGCCCGACGGCGTTCGCGCGTAATAATTCGGCGGGTCGGTGGGGCCTTCGCGGCGCGTCAGGAACCTGTCGCCTTTTTGATCGAGAATCGCCTCCACCACTTCGTAACGATCGTCATCGCAGCGGAACAGGCGCTCGGTCTTCAGCGTCGCCAGGCTGAAGCGGTCGAGGAACGGATGATCGCCCGTGGGCGAAGCGCCCGTGCCGGTGAGAAAGATGTTGTCGCCATCCTGCAAGAGCACGCGGCTGCCGTTGGCGAGCGGCTTTAGCATCGGCGTGCCGGGATCTTTGTAGCGATCCCGGCTGTTGCGCGCCCAAATCTCGCGCGGCGCGCCGCCTTTATCGAGATTCACCATCAAGGTGCGCTGCCACTGCCTTTGCCGCTCGAATTCCTCGACCAGAGCCAGCCCTCCCTTCTCCGCCATCTGGATCCCCTGGAACCGCTGCTGCGTTTTGAAAAACTCCACCGGCTGGCCGGTGAAGGGCGCCTTGAGCGCCACGATGCGATCGCGGTACGGAACCTGGTTCTTCAGATCGCCGCCATCCAGCGCCTCCACCCACATCAGCGTGGCCGGCTGGCCGGGACGCCACTGAATGTTCCGCGGCCCCGTGGCGACGCCGGTCAGCGAGACGCGCTCCTCTAGCGGCTGGCTGGCCACCCGGTGAATCATCTTGCCGGTAAGGTCCCAAACTTCGATTTCCTTGGGGAACGAGCGAGCGCTCAGCAGGTAGGAGAAAGGCTTGTGAATCGTCGTGACCAGCAGGTTTTTGCCATCCGGCGAAATGCGCGCCGATTCAATGATGCCGGCCTTGCCTATAGGTGTCATCTTGCCGCTGGCGATATCGATGAAAGCAAGCTGGGAAGTCGCGTAGTATTCGAACAGGTCCTCGTCATGCGGATTCTGGAGCATGTCTTCGAGCGTGGCCGAACCCTTGGCGCCGCCCAGGCTCTCCTGCACGTGCGGGCCCTTGGGGACCAGCGGCTCCGCCGGCGGCGCGCCGCGATTGGGCTTCACCACTTCCACCAGCAACGACTTGCCGTCCGGCATCCACTGGATGTTGGAGGCGCCGCCTCCGCCGCGTCCTCCCCGGCCTCCGCCCTCGAACGCGCTGGCCATGACGCCGTTGATGCGCGCGCCTTCCACCTTCTGGGTCTTTCCGGTGGTGTCGCCGATCCACAATTCGATGGCATTGGTCGTGGTATTGGTAAACGCGAACTGCGACCCGTCGGGACTCCAATGAGTCCCCGCGAGCTTGGGATTCGGGGGCAACGAGAGCTTGATTTCGGTGCCTTCGGGGATCTTGCGGAGCGTCAGGGACGAGTTGAATATGGTGTTGTGCAGGCCGTTCGTCTTGGGATTGATTCGCAGGCCGGCGAGCCGCAGCATGGGCTGCGCCAGCTCCGCAATCGGCGGATTCCGCACCGGCTGCCCCTGGGTGGCGTAGGCTCGCGTGGGACTGAGAGCCAGCACCGGGGTCGGCGGCGAATTCTGCACGTCCAGCACCGCTTTAGGCGGCTTCTGGTACACCTCGGCGCCGAAGCAAACGAACGCCGTGAGAAAAAGGAAATGCGGAGCTTTTGTTGCGGCTTTCATGACGATAGGCAAATGGTAGCAGAACTGGGGGCGAGCGGCGGGGCGGCGGGGCGGCGGTCTACGACTCGCGATCTTCGCGCGAAATCTGATAAACCCGGCCGCATCCGTTCTCGAACCAGCTCGCGCGCGAATGCGAGGGCCATCCCGGAAAGGCCAGCGCTTCGCAATCTTCGTGGCGCTTTCCAATGGTGATGGCGGTATGGGCCGGCGGCGGCCAGCGATGATACGCCGCAACGAACACCCGCCGGTCTCCCGGACGGCGGCCGCCATAAATGGAGATCTGCCGCACGGCCGCATCGTGAAGCGCCGATTCCAGCACATCGGAGAGCAGATCAGCCGCCTCAACGGCAGCCCACGGCAAGAAACCGCCAGCGTCGATGGCGATGCCCGCCGCCCGCATGCGTTCGCCCAAATCGGAGCCCATTAGCTCGGCGATCACAGAGTCCACAGGCGTTTCCGAAGTCCCGGCAGGAATGCGTTCCCAAGCCGGTTCCCGGCGCGCCGGCGCCCGCTTCCACCCGGCCGGTGGCGGACTTGCGAGCACCAGCCCGATAGCGCCGTAAATCGCCAGTGCGGCAATATCGCGCGGCTCGGAGACTCGAAACGAAAACGCGGGCGGCAATAAATACGCGATTGTGGCGCCACATATCGCCGTGGCGCCGAGGCCGGCCAGGCGGCCTGCGATCAGGCGCGCAACCACCGCCATGATGATCCCGATGGCAATGGCCGTTATGGTGGTCAGCACTTCAATCCACCATTAGTTTGCCACGAAGATCTGCGGGCGGCGTAGTGCTTCTGCGAACTCCTGTCCCCGAATTAGCTTTATGCGCCCCATAATTTTCTTGAATCGTGTTAACAACTCCGCGATTGACACCGGGAGCTGGCTGTGTTAATCAACGTTAAACGCTCCTGATCTGTGAGTTGGTTACTGCTTCAAAATTTGGCAAACGAGGGGATACAAATGCGCAGGATTTTAGGGTTCGCCGCTCTCTCGCTTCTTCTTTCCACCAGCCTCTTCGGGCAAACGACGTCGCTCACCGGAACGGTCACCGATCCGGCGGGCGCAGTGGTGCCCGACGCCGCTATCACGCTGATCAACATGGAAACCGGCCTCCATCGCGAGACCAAGGCCGATGCCCAAGGCCGCTACACCGTACCCGACCTCGTGCCCGGCAAGTATCGCCTGAGCGCCAAAGCGCCGGGCTTCGCGGAAGCGGTGGTGAACGACATCGAGCTGCTGGTCAACGAACCGGCCACGGTTCCGGTCAAGTTGGAAGTCGGCGCCACTTCCACCACGGTTGCGGTGGAGGCGGCGGCCACCCAAGTGAACACCGTCGACGCCTCCCTGGGGAACACCATCAACAACCAAGCCATCACCGAGCTTCCGGCCTATGCACGCAACATCGTTTCCTTGCTGGCCGCCCAGCCTGGCGTAACGCTGTTCGGCTCGCCCGGCCAGGGGGCCAACGGCACCAACAATCTGGACTACCGCAGCGGCTCGGTGAATGGAGGCAAGTCCGACCAGACCAATGTCACACTGGACGGCGCGGATGTGAACGATCAGAACGCGCGCACTGCCTTCACCACAGTGCTTCGGGTAACGCTCGATTCGGTGGAGGAGTTTCGCTCCTCGACCTCGGTTTTCGACGCCGCGACCGGCCGAGGCGCTGGCGCCGATGTCGCGCTGGTTACCAAGTCCGGCACCAACGACTGGCACGGATCGCTCTACGAATACCGGCGCGGCACCGAAACCGCGGCCAACAGCTTTTTCAGCAATCGCGCCGACGTGCCCATCGCCCCGCTGCTGATCAACCTGTTCGGCGGCACTTCCGGCGGCTCGATCAAGAAGAACAAGCTGTTCTACTTCATCAACTATGAGGGCCGGCGCGACCGCAGCTCGGCTCAAGTTACGCAGACCATTCCCACCGAAACACTGAAGCAGGGAATCATCGAATACCACGACAAGAATGGCAACCTCCAGCAGATCGGCCCAGCGCAGATCCAGCAGATCGATCCGGCCGGCATCGGAATCGATCAGGCTGCGCTGAAGGCCCTCCAGGCCTTTCCCGTGGGAAACGATAACGCGCTGGGCGACGGCCTCAACAGCACCGGCTATCTTTTCAATGCGCCCGTAGCGTCGGACCAGAATACCTACATCGCCAAGATCGACTATAAGATCGACAGCGCCGGCAAGCACTCTCTGTTCTGGCGCGGCAACCTCCAGAACGATTCGGCCAACGGCACTCCGAATCTGCCCGGTGAGCCTCCGAATTCGGTGACCCTCAACAACAGCAAGGGCTTTGCCACCGGTTATACCGCGGTGTTGAGCCCTTCGCTGGTGAGCAACTTCCACTACGGTTTCACCCGTTACGGCAACCAGCAGACGGGCGTGCTGACCTCCAATTACGAATGGTTCCGCGGCTACGCCACCCCTTACGGCACCAGCACCGGGACGACGCGCATTATCCCGACCCACACCCTCAGCGAAGATCTTTCGTGGGTCCACGGCGCGCACGACTTCCGCTTCGGCGCGACCGTCCGGCTCATCTCGAATCAGTCGCTCAGCTATACCAACTCGTACAGCAGCGCGAGCTCGAATCCATCGTGGCTGAGCGGCTCCGGCAACGATCTCACGGGCACGCTTTCCATCACCTCGGGCGATCTCAACAGCTACGAATACGCCATGGGTGCGGTGCTCGGCCTGGAAGCCCAGGGCACGGCGCATTACAACTACCTGGTGAACGGAACGGTGATTCCGCCCGGAGCGCCGGTGAGCCGCGATTTCGTAAACCATGAAGGAGAGATGTACGCGCAGGACACCTGGAAGCTGACCAGAAACCTGACGATAACGGCGGGGATCCGCTACTCGCTGGAGCCGCCGGTATACGAGGCGAATGGCCAGCAGGCGTCCACCAACATTCCAATCGCCAACTGGCTGGCCGACCGCGCCAATCTGGCAGCGCAAGGCCAGTCGGAAGCGCTCGCGCCGCTGATCCAATTCATTCCCTACAACGGTGCCGGCGGCAGATCGATGTACCCGTACCACAAGAACTGGGCGCCGCGCCTGGGGCTGGCATACTCGCCCAAGGCTAACGACGGGCTTTCGAAGTTCTTCTTCGGCGGTCCGGGGAAAACCTCCATCCGCGCCGGAGCCGGCATGTACTACGATCTCATCGGCCAGCCGCTGGCCCAGTCATTCAACAACACGCAGTTCGGCCTTTCCAGCTCGCTGAGCAACCCAGCCAACATCCTGAATTCCGCGCAAGTGCCGCGCTACACCTCGTTCTACACCGTGCCCAGCGTGCTCGTACCGCCCGCGCCCCCGGGCGGTCTGCCGGTGACGTATCCAGCCTCTGGAACCGGCTCCTTCGCCATCACCAATAGCATTGATGACCAATTGAAGGCGCCCTACTCCATCAACCTGGATTTCAACGTCGGCCGGCAGTTCGGCAAGAGCTTCTTCGCCCAAATCGGCTATGTCGGCCGGCTCTCCAGGCACTCTCTCCTTCAACGCGATCTCGCCATGCCAACCGACCTGGTCGATCCCAAGTCCGGCCAGGACTATTTCACCGCCATGACCCAACTGGCGAATTACCTGGATTACGAGGGATACACGATCTCCAACCTGCCCAAGATCCCATTCTTCGAGGATATGTGGGCCTCCGCGGCGGGAGTCGATCCAGCCTACTCCGGCACTTTGACCGCAACGCAGGTCTGGGGCCTGGACTACAAAGGCGACCCAACCAAGGGCATCAAGCCCAACAGCAATCCTGGCGACTTCACCAATACGCTGAACAACGCCGACAACGCCTCGAACTGCAGCACCAAAGGCTCGGTATTCAAATCCAGCGGCGCGGTCAGCCAGATCGGTTGCGGCATCTATGGGCCGTGGATGATCTTCAACCCCCAGTTCTCGGCCCTCTCGGCCAACAGCTCCATCGGCAAGGGCGATTATCACGCCATGCAGTTGACGGTGCGGAAAACGCTCAATATGGGGCTCCAGTTCGACGTGAACTACACCTTGTCGAAATCCATCGATCTGGCTTCCACCAACGAAGGAGGGACGTTCACCGGGTTCGTCCAAAACACTTGGAATCCGAGCCAGATGAGGGGCGTATCGAGCTATGATACTCTCCACCAGATCAACGCCAATTTTGTTTATCAACTCCCCTTCGGCCGTGGGCGGCATTTCGGAGGGAATTTGAACAAAATTCTGGACATCTTCGTTGGCGGCTGGGAAGTCACCGGCCTCTACCGGCAAACGTCCGG
>Ga0187819_10001788_pt1 | contig 11177 bp, 12 predicted proteins | sample NC_wetland_sal_i_15_FD_132411 | JGI IMG/M metagenome (GOLD analysis project Ga0187819, IMG submission 132411) | Wetland sediment microbial communities from Neuse River Estuary, North Carolina, USA - SO4_4 | ecosystem: Environmental > Aquatic > Freshwater > Wetlands > Sediment | place: USA... | reverse complement strand
GAAAGCCAGCTCATCCGGGGCGAACTCATCGGCCGGGCGGGACCCGGTGTGCCGGGCGGCGTACTCCGCGATCGCCGCCATCGAGGTCCACTCGGCACGGGCCGCCATCCGCCGGGCCGCGGAGATGATCCCCATCAGCTGATCATCGGAGCACCCGGCCAGGCCCGCGCCGTCCGCGCCGGTGACCGTGTCGACGATGGTGGCCAGCAGCGGGCCGGGGGCCATCGTGTCGGCCTCCCCGTTCTGCGCGAACCCGGCCAGCGTCACCTGCTCCGCGGGCAGGCACATGTACAGGCCCTGCTCCAGGCCCGGGCCGTCCTCGTCCGCGGGCGGCAACGAGGAGCCGTCGGGCTCCCCGGCATCGCCCGGCGGGCTGAGGGGCGGGTTTGAAGGCATACGAACATTATAACATAAAGAGAATCGCTAGAATAGAGTTCTGCGAATGTTTGTTCAAGATCGTTTCCTGAAATGATCTTGATGAGGATGACGGCGGTCCCGTTCGCACCGTTCCCGCGGCCCAACCGCGAGGGAGGCTGGGACCCCGGCGTCGGAACGGACTGGGCGGCATACGGCAGAGAACGGGCCGGCATGAGCGCGTTCGCGCTCATGGATGGTGTCGTCTACCAAACCCGCTCGGCATACGCGCGTGGGCTGGGCGGCCTCTGGGGCGTGTACCAGCGGAGCGCAACACCGTCGAGCGCTGCTTCAGCAAGCTGAAGCAGTTCCGGGCCGTGGCCACCCGGTATGACAAGCGGGCCCGCATTTGCCAGGGCACCCTCGACGTCGCCTCGATCCGGACATGGCTACGCGACCCGGTTCCATGAGCTACGGGAGACGCCTAGCCCGGCACCGACCAGGCCGGGCGGGCCCTGGTCGCCGTCGCCGTCGTATCGGCCGGGCAGCCCGTCCTGGCTAGCTCCCGCATCGGCCAGGCGGCGGCCATCGGGCGGATCCGGCAGTGGCTCAGGCCCCGGCGGGCCCGGCGGACGCCCGCCATGATGGCCAGGACCGCGGCGTAACAGCCGGCGCGAAGCCACCGGGCCATCCGGTTGCCAGGAGGCCCGAGCCGCCAGCGGAACAGCAGCGGCAGGCCGGCCAGCAGCACCACCACGACGATGACGTCGGCCCGGGCCGTGGCGGCATTGCTGACCGCCGCGCCCGGCCAGGCGCTCCAGGCGGCCGCCCCGACCGCCGCCGTGAACAGCAGTAGCGTGCCGATCCTGCGCACCATCTGTGCCTCCCTCGCCATCAGCCGCACACCACCCGCCCGCCAGGCCAGCCGCGGCCAGCAGGCCGGCACCTCACGCGCTTCGGCCCAGACCGCTTCGGCCCAGTCCCTGCGCTAGGCCGGCATCAGCCGCGCCCCGGCGCGGCCCAGCCAGCTCATGGCACCGCGGGCGCCGCGACGCCCCGCCCGCTCGGCTCCCTCGCGCCCTTAGCCGTCGCCGGCCGTCCCGACGGCTGCGTCCGCGCCGAGGCGGCCAGCGCCCCCGTCGCGCTGGCCAGCCCGTCAGCCGTCAGCCGGTACAGGTGCCGGCGTGGCCGACCCGGCTGCGGTTCCTCCTGCCAGCAGGCCTCGACCAGCCCCCGGTCGGCCAGCCGGATCAAGATCGGGTACAGCGTCCCGGACTTCAGGCCTGTCGTGCTGGCCAGCGCGTACCCGTGCTGCCACCGCGACGGCTGCTCGTACAGTGCGGCCAGGACCGACAACGTCTGCGGCGAGAACTCACGACGCGACCTCACGACACGGAATTCTACATAGGTAGATAAAAGAGTGTCTACATAGGTAGCAGAACACGGCCCGCCAAAGATCTACGGGACACGCCCTAATCGCCGATAACCCGGCCGGTGGTGCTGTCCACATACGCCGGTATCTCGCCCTCGTGCCGGTCACCGGTCGTTGACGTCCCGGACGGCTCGAACATCAGGATCGAGCCGCCGGAGGACGACGGCTTGTGCTCGGTGCCCCGGGGTACCACGAAGATCTCCCCCGGGCCCAGGCGAACGGTCCGCTCGCCGCCGCCGTCCCGCAGCGTGATGTCGAACGCGCCGTCGAGTACCAGGAAGAACTCGTCGGTTTGGTCGTGCACGTGCCAGACGTGCTCCCCCTGGGTGTGCGCGATCTTGATGTCGTAGTCGTTGACCCGGCCGACGATCCGCGGGCTGTAGATATCGGTGAAGGTGGCCAGGGCCTGGTTCAGGTTGACGGGGCTGACGTTCACGCCCTTATCGTCGGGCGGCGGCGGGGCCCTGGTCTTGTACGATCTTGACGTGCACGCGGAGATCCCGGGCCGTTGCCGCGTCGAGGCCTGGAGCCCGCGGGTGCCGGGCATCCGCGAGGTGTTCCACGCGCACATGGTGGACTACGCCTACCCGGCCCACTGTCATGACACCTGGGCCGTCCTCATCGTCGACGACGGCGCGATCCGCTATGACCTTGACCGCCGTCAGTGCGCGGCGGCCGGCCAGACGGTCACGATCTTGCCTCCGGGCGTGGCCCACGACGGACGCCCCGCCCCCGGCGCCAGCGGATTCCGCAAGCGGGAGCTGTACCTGGATGACGGGTTCCTCCCCGTCGCGCTGACCGGCGCCGCCGTGGACCACACCCGCATCAGCGACCCGCCGCTGCGGGCCGCGCTCTCCCGGCTGCACGATGTCCTGGCCCTGGACGGGGAGAGCCTTGACGCCGAGGCCCGGCTCGCGCTGATCGGCGAGCGGATCGCCGGGCACCTGACCTCCGCCCCGGGCCCGGTCCAGCAGCCGGAGCCAGGCCTCGCCGGCCGGCTCAGGGAGCTGCTCGACGAGCACCTCACCGGCCAGGTCAGCCTGGCCCGGGCCGCGGCCGTGCTGGACCGCAGCGTCCCCCACTTGATCCGCAGTTTCAGCCGCCGGTACGGCCTGAGCCCGTACGCCTACCTGGTCGGCCGCCGGGTTGATGCCGCCCGCCGCCTGCTGCTCCAGGGCGCCCGGCCTGCCGAGGTGGCCACCGCCGTCGGCTTCTACGACCAGGCACACTTCACCCGTCACTTCAAGAGGCACACCTCGATCACCCCGGCCAGCTACGCCCGCAGCCACGCCCGTCAGTAATAGCCCTACTCGTCGGCGCCGAGGGGCGGGCGGATACGCGGAGAGGCCATGGGCGCCGACGCTACCCCACCTCGCGCCGGGGGCGCACCGCGATTAATGCCCGGCCAAGCCGCCGGGGCCGAGCCCGGACCTTCTGCTTTGCGGCGATTTCAAGGTATTTTGGCCCATGATGCCGTTTACCTCGTCAGTCCACAGGCCGGCGCGTGCGGAGCGGCGGCGGCCTTGACCGACGGGGTGGATGCCCCGGCCGAGACCGGTGCGGGAGACGACGTAACAGCACCGTCAGATCAGCACCCGGTATCAGCACGTGCTCCCCGCCGGTACCGGATGCGGCGCAGCCTGCTCGCCGCCCTGGCCGTCGCGGTCCTGGTCAGTGTCATCGTCGTCGAGCGCCATACGCTGGCCGAGTCGCTGCACGTGCTGGCCAATCTGAACTGGGCCTGGTTCCTGCTCGCCCTGGCGTCGGAGGCGATCTCCCTGTCGAGCTTCGGGCTCAGCAGGAGACAACTGCTGCGGGTCAGCGGGCGGCCGCCCAGTTTCGGCATAGTGATGATGATCACCTACGCCGCGAACGCGCTGTCCATCTCCGTGCCGTTCGCGGGCGCCGAACTGGCCCTGGTCTTCTCCTACCGCCAGTTCCGCAGGCACGGCGTGGACGCCGCTACCACGGGCTGGATGCTCGCCGTCTCGGCGATCTTCTCCACCTCCGCGCTCGCCTTGCTGCTGGCGGTCGGAGCGCTGGCCGGCTCGGCGTCGCTGGCCAGCGCGGCGGGCTTCCTCGGCGCCTTCGTGTTCGTCGTGCCGGGCGTCGCGGTACTGCTCGCGCTGCGCTTCGAGAACGTCCGCAGGCGCCTGCATCAGGTCATCGCCTGGCTGGTCGGCCTGTCCCGGAGGGTCCTTGGCGTGCCGGCCAACGGTGTCGACGGCCTGGACGAGTTCCTGGACCGGGTGGCGAGCCTGCGGCTGCCCTGGCCCCGGTATGTGGAGGTGTTCGGGCTGGCCGTGCTGAACTGGGCCGCGGACTGCGGGGCGCTGGCCTGCGCGATCAAGGCCACGGGTCAGACCGTTCCCTGGCACAGCCTGCTGCTCGTCTACGGGGCCGGCGCCGCGGTCGGCAGCACGGGAATTACCCCGGGGGGATTCGCCCTCGTCGAGCTGGCTCTGACCGCGGCGCTGACCGCCGCGGGGCTGCACCGGTCGCCGGCGCTCGCCGCGGTGCTGACCTACCGCCTGGTCAACTTCTGGCTGATCCTCATCGGCGGGTGGATCTTGATGGCCGTGCTCGCCCGCCGGCGGATCGCGCCGGACGGTTTAGGTGAGCCCGCCGACTACACCGGCCGGATCGGTCACGCTGGCCGAGCTGGAGTCCGATCCGCATCCCGCGCTGGCCCGGCTCCGCGCCACCGCCCCGGCCTGCTGGGTGCCGGTCCTCGGCGCCTGGCTGGTCACCGGGTATGACCTGGCCGTCGAGGTGCTCCGTGACTCGCGGACGTTCACGGTCGACGACCCCCGGTTCTCCACGGCCAAGGTGGTCGGCCCGAGCATGCTCTCGCTGGACGGCGCGCGGCACGCCCGCCACCGCGCTCCCTTCACCCGTCCCTTCCGGTCCGACGAGATCCACGCCCAGCTCGGTTCCGTCATCCGTGCCGAGGCCGATCGGCTGGTGAACGCCATTGCGCCGGATGGCAAAGCTGAGCTACGCCGGGCGGTAGCCGGCCCGCTGGCTGTCACGGTCATGGCCGGGGCGCTGGGCCTCGGCCGGACCGACCCCGCCCAGATCCTCGCTTGGTACGACGGGATTGTGGCCGCAGTCCAGGCCGAGGCCGCGGCCCCAGGGGCGGCAACGGATACGGCCGCCGCGGGCCGCGCCGCGTTCGCCGAGCTCGCCGCCGGCCTCCGCCAGGTCATCGCCGCGCCCCCGGCCTCCTCGCTGCTGGCCGACGTCGCCGGGCCGCTCACCGAGGACGAGGCCATCTCGAACGCGGCGGTCCTGCTGTTCGGCGGGATCGAGACCACCGAGGGCATGATCGCGAACGCCATGCTGCACCTCCTCTCCTCTCCCGGCCAACTCGAGCTCGTCCGAACGGACCGCGGGCTGATCCCGGCCGCGATCGAGGAATCGCTGCGGCTGGAACCGGCCGCGGCCGTGGTCGACCGCTACGCGACCCGCGACACGCAGCTCGGCGGCGCCCGCATCCAGGCCGGTGACCAGGTCACGGTGTCCATCGCCGGGACGAACCGGGATCCGGCGGTGTTCGGCGACCCAGACCGGTTCGACGTCCGCCGACCCAACTCCGCAAAGCACCTGGCGTTTGCCCACGGCCCGCACTTCTGCCTCGGCGCCCACCTGGCCCGCCTGGAGGCCCGGATCGCCGTCGAGACCCTGCTGGACGGGCTCCCCCGGCTGCGCCTGGACCCGCGCCACTCCCCCGGCGCGCCGCGGGGCCTGGTGTTCCGCAAGCCGCCCGGCCTTCACGTGCGCTGGGATCCGTCGCGACGGTGAAGCGCGATAAGGTTGCGGTTGGTTAAGGGCGCGATATCCGGTTGCTGATATTCCGGAGGGGGCGGTGAAATGAGACGTCGGCGGCGACAGCAGTCGGTCACTCCTTCGCAGACCGCAGGGGCGGAGCGTACGACCATGGCCACCCATATGTCCCGCGAGATGCTGGGCCTGGAATTGATGCGAAGTTTCACCGGCATAGAGAATTGGATAGGACAAATTGCCTGGTCGCCCGGCGGGATGACTTTAGCGGCAACCGGTTCGCGGGGGCAGGTCGGGATCTCGACGCAGGCCACGGGCGAGTTGCGGCTCCTGATGGGTCATACCGCAGCCCCGTTCGGGCTGGCCTGGCATCCAGCGCTTCCGTTGCTGGCTACCGGAGCGGATGACAAAACGGTACGTCTGTGGCAGACAGCGGGAAGGAAGTTACTGTCCTCGAGGGTCACCAAGACAGCGTGATGTCCGTCAGATTCTCGCCAGACGGGCAATTCCTGGCGTCATTGTCACCGGAAAAGTTGCGGCTGTGGCGCCGCCGCGACTGGGAATGCGTGTCAACCGCGTCCCGGACTAAGGCCATCGGAGTCGGCGGCCTGGACTTCCATCCGTCACAGCCATTCCTAGCCGTCAAAGATCTGAACCAGATGGGCTCAACAGATAATAGAGCACCGCGAATCGACTGCCTTAAGATCGACTATGCGCTGCTCGGCGCCACCGAACTCATGCCCGATTCGTCCCGTTATGTCAACGCCAAGGTGATCTTGCTCGGCGACACCGGAGTCGGGAAATCCGGGCTGGGCCTGGTGCTCAGCGGGCAGCCGTATCAGCCGACCGACTCCACGCACGGCCGCAACGTCTGGACGCTTGACTCCCAAGAGGTCGAGACTCCGGCCGGAGGCAAGCAGACCAGGGAAATCCTGCTGTGGGATCTGGCCGGGCAGCCCGGCTACCGGTTGATCCACCAGCTTCACCTGGGCGAGGTGGCGGTGGCGCTGCTGGTATTCGACGCCCGCAGCGAGACCGATCCGTTTTCCGGGGTGAAGCACTGGGTGCGGGCCCTGGCCCAGGCGCGGCGGCTGGAGGGCTCGTCCGCCGTCCCGCTGCGGGCCTACCTGGTCGCGGCCCGCGCCGACCGGGGCGGCGTGGCGGTCACCGGGGACCGGGTTCGGGCCATGCTCGATGACCTCGGCCTGGACGACCACCGACCGCGGGGTGGACCTGGTCTTCCCGTCCCAGTTCACCAGGGAACGCCCGGACGCCCCGGACATCCCGGGCAAGCAGGTCGTGTTCACCTTCGAGGGGCCGCTGTACAGCATCTACGCCACGCTGGCCGTCCGGCTGTCGCACTCCACGCTGTTCCGCAGGCAGGCGATGTGGCAGAACGCCGCCTCGTACCTCTCGAGCGCGGGCGGTGTCTGCGGCATTCACCTGCGCGAGCTGGAGGAGGGCCGGGGCGAGCTGGCGCTGTTCTTCGACGCGCAGGCGGGCCCCGCCGCCCGCGCGCAGTTCGAGACCTATGTCGCCGAGCACGTGCAGCTCCGGGCCCTGCCGGGAACCGTCATCCGGCGGCAGATCCGGGTCTGCCCGGACTGCGACTTCGTCCTGCCCGAGGACCTGGTTCAGCGGCGGCTCAAACGCGGCGCCACCACGATCCGGTGCCCGGCCTGCGAAGAGGCCATCATCCCCCTAGCCGAGGAGCCGTCCGCGCTCCCGGAGGCCGCGGTGGCCGCGATGAACCGCAGCGCCGATGACCGACGCGACAGGAACGTCGCAGAAACCCGGCTAAGGGGCAAGATCGAGACCAGGGACTACGACGTGTTCCTGTGCTACAACTCCCTGGACAGAGAGCGCGTCAAGGCCATTGGCGAGCGGCTCAAGGAACTCGGCATCCTGCCCTGGCTCGACGCCTGGGCGATCCGGCCCGGCACGCGCTGGCAGCAGGAGCTGCAGAAACAGATCAAGTCGATCAAGTCCGCGGCGGTCTTCATCGGTCCAAGGGGCCGGGGCCCGTGGCAGGACGTCGAGGTGGAGTCCCTGCTGACCCAGCTGGTCAAGCGGAAGTGCCCGATCATCCCGGTCATCCTGGATGGCCGCGAGGGCCAGCCGAAGCTTCCCCCGTTCCTCGGCACGCTGCACGTCGTCGACATGCGCCAGCGGGACCCCGATCCGTTCCGGCAGCTCGTCTGGGGTATTACGGGCGAGAAGTCCCCCGCCGAGCTCTAGGACACCGCGGGTGGCATGCTTGGGTGGGTCCGGACAACCGAAGGAGGCGCGCATGTCGGAGCAGAACCTAGACGAGCCAGACGAGTTCGCCGGGCAGTTCGCCGACCGATTTCACCGGAACCGCCGGGAGCACGGTGGCGAGATCGACCGCCTTGACGAGGACCAGCTCGCCGGACTCACCGAGGAAGAGCGCGTCGCCGCCGGGCTCGATCCCTACGATCCCGACGAGGTGCCGCCCGCCACGGACACGCCCCCGCTGACCGATGACGTCAGGCAGACCGAGGAGTACCAGGAGGAGCGGGCCGAGTTCCGCCGCGAGTACGAGAAGGGCGAGCTGCACCCCATCGACGAGGACCACCCGTTCCCGCCCACCCGGTACGACGGCTGAGGGCTGTTCAGGGCGCGTTCAGGGCCACGCTGGCTTCCGCGGTGTAGGCCAGGAAGGTCAGCGACTCCTGGAAGTACAGCTGCACGAACTCGGAGTCGTGGGACAGGTAGCCGATCGACAGGTCCTGGCCAAGGCGCAGCTCGTAGTCGCCGCCCCGGCCGGATAGCAGGAACGCCCCGTCGATGGCCGGCGCCCAGATGATCTCGCCGTCCACCACGTGGGCCAGGTGGTCGCGGATCGGGTAGCCGTGGTCGGAGGTCTCGCTCACCACCGTGTAAGCGGGGGCGGACAGCAGCAGGGAGTAGGGACCGCCGACGCCGGCCAGCCGGAGCGCGCTGACCGCCTGGCTGATCACGGCCGGGTATTCGCGGGCCTCGGTGGGCAGCGTGAGGACCGGGTTGGACGTGCTCCGCCTGACCCCGGTGATCCCGGCGGCCGGGTAGCCGGCGAAGATCGCCCGGTCCTCGGCGAAGGCGATCTGCCGGGCCGCCTCCTTGACCGGCTCCCAGTCCGGGTCCTGGGCGCCGCGCTCGACGCTGTCCACGTCCAGCCTGCTCACCGTGAACGGCACCCGGAGCTCCACGAGCTGCTGTGCGCTGCGCAGCCAGGCCAGGATCCCGGCGGCGTCCCCGCCCGGCGGTTCGACCTCGGCCAGGTGGCCGGTGCCGACGCTGGCCAGCGTGGGACCGTCTGGTCCGTTGACGTCCACCACCCGGCGGCCGGCCACGTTCTGCTCGAACGTGCGGCGCGCCTCGGCCTCGATGCTCGCCCAGGCGGCATCGGTAACCGGAGCGAGCTCGCGGTACAGGTTGTTCATGGTGCGCTCCTCTTCAAGCTACCAATGCCGAGGGAACCGTCTCCCGCCGAAGGTGCGGGGGGGTCCGGGGGGGCCGAGCCGCTGCTCGCCGGGGAATCGCCGGGCGGATCGGGAAGGTCGTCGAGGAAGTCGGCCGGCGGCACGAAGAACAGGCTGCCGGTGACGGCCGTGGAGAAATCGAGGATGCGGTCGGTGTTGCCCGGCGGGTCGCCGATGAACATGTGGGTCAGCATCAGCTCGGTCACGCTCGGTGTGCCCGCGTAGGCGATGTAGTACGTGCCGTACTCCCCGCGCCCGAAGTCGCCGAACGGCATGTTGGCCCGCAGGATCTGCCGCTCGGTGCCGTCGGGATCCTCGATGGTGTTCAGGGCGACGTGCGAGTTGGCCGGCTTGACGTCGTCCGGCATCTCGATGTCGGACAGTTTGTAGCGGCCGATCACCTTCTCCTGGTCCTCCGTGGTCAGCGCGTTCCAGGCGTCCATGTCGTGCAGGTACTTCTGCACGATGACGTAGCTGCCGCCGGCGAACGCGGGATCGGCGTCGCCGACCAGGGCCGCCGCCCCGGCCGCGCGGCCGACCGGGTTCTCGGTACCGTCGACGAAGCCGAGCAGATCACGCTCGTCGAAGTACCGGAAGCCGTGCACCTCGTCCACGATGGTGGCCGCGCCGGCCAGGCGGCTCACGGCCTGGGACACGAACTCGAAGCACACGTCCATCCGCTCGTGCCGGACGTGAAACAGCAGGTCCCCGGGTGTGGAGGGGGCGCGGTGCGCGGTTCCGGCGAGCGCCAGGAACGGGTGCAGCTCGGCCGGGCGCGGGCCGGAGAACAGGCGATCCCACGCGTCCGAGCCGATCCCGGCGACGCAGGCCATCGGGGCGTCCGGGGAGCGGAAGCCGACCGCCCGCTGCAGGCCCGCCCAGTCGGACAGCAGGTCCCGGCAGGCCGCCTCACCGCCGGGGTCGATGGTCAGGACCAGGAAGATCGCGTTCGCGGTGAGCGGGACCAGCACCGGCTGCGGCTCAGGGGGAACAAGGGACGGTTCTGCCACGGGACACAGGTTAGCGGTAGCGCTTCCGGCCGCGTGATCTGGGACGGGCCGGACGCACCACGCTCCGTTCGGTATAGAGATCTTTACAGCCAGCCGCGCCGGCGGAACATGAAGAACAGGCCCAGGACGGCCGCCAGCTCGGTGCCGAGGCCGAAGATGAGGAACGCGCCCAGGGAACCTTCCCGGGCGACCAGCCAGCCGAGGTTCTGGCCGAAGAACCCGGTCAGGAAAGACAGCGGCAGGAACACGGTGGCGATGATGGTCAGCTGCTTCATCACGTCGTTGAGCCGGTTGGACACCACCGACATGTACGCGTCGAGCGACCCGGACAGCAGGTCGCGATAGCTGTCCACCATGTCGCTGATCCGGATCAGGTGATCGTAGAGGTCGCGCACGTACCGCTCGCTCTCCGGCGTCATGCCGGGGATCGGGACCACCTGGGTCAGCATCGAGGCCACCATGTCCCGCTGCGGGGTGACCAGCTTGCGCATGTCGACGAGCTGGCGCTTGAGCGCGAACAGCGCGGCCAGTTCCTGCTCTCTCGGCTTGACGAAGATCTGGTCCTGGAGTTCGTCGATGCGGTCGTCGAACGCGGCCAGGGACGGGAACATGCTGTCCACCAAGGCGTCCAGCAGCCGGTACAGCGCGACCAGCCGCCGGTCGGTGTGCAGGCGGTGCAGCGCGTGACAGGCGTCGGCGATGGCCGGGATCTCGTCGCGGTGCACGCTGACGAAGAAGTGCTCGGCGTAGAAGCAGTGCACCTCGACCATCGGCTGGTCCAGGCCGAGCGAGCCGTAGGCGACAAGGTAGACGAAGTCCTCGTAGTCCTCGATCTTGGGCCGCTGACTGAACTCCTGGGCATCCTCGACGGCGAGCGGGTGGATGTTGAACACCTCGCGCAGCAGCGCGAGCGTGTCCGGGCTGGTGTCGGCCAGGTCCAGCCACAGCAGCGTGTCCTGCATCAGGGCACGTTCGATGGCCGGGCGGGTGACCTCGTCGTCGACGCAGTTCTTGAGCAGCAGATGTCCGGGCACGGCTCCATGTTGCCAAAATCCCGATGGCGGCGCGTCGTTAGACTGTGCCCCCATGAGCACCGAGCCGCCGTCGGCCAAACAG